>Ga0315282_10005246_pt1 | contig 22170 bp, 26 predicted proteins | sample YL17G07_20_MG_FD_203693 | JGI IMG/M metagenome (GOLD analysis project Ga0315282, IMG submission 203693) | Sediment microbial communities from Yellowstone Lake, YNP, Wyoming, USA - YL17G07_20 | ecosystem: Environmental > Aquatic > Freshwater > Lake > Sediment | place: USA: Wyoming | collected... | reverse complement strand
AAAACGCCTTGACATATTATCCGGTCAAACATTATACTGAAAAAACATCGGCGCGGGGTGGAGCAGTGGAAGCTCGTTGGGCTCATAACCCAAAGGTCGCTGGTTCGAATCCAGCCCCCGCTACCAATGGATTCGAACGAAGCACAGCGCAAAAGCTGTGCTTTTTACTATCAGGCTTACATGGTTTAACTTGAATTATTCCTGCTTTTCTGCTGTTTCATAGTCCTTAAGCCAAGGAACTCCTAAGAATTTCCCCATAGTGTTTGCAGCATCTTTGACATTGTTTATGTATACTCCCAATCTAGGGATTTTATCTGTTTTATCTCTCGCTAACAGAAAAGTTCCCGGCTCAATGAAGTGCCTAAGATTATACTTGCTCTTATACAAATCCGCTAAAGACCTTCTGGCTGCGAAGCTACGGTGAGCCAAATAGTTTCGAATGGTGAATAGCTCATCGATCTTCTTGCAGTTTGAGGATGGGATTGATAGAAACGGATTACAGGTTTGTATCAAAATTGATTTACTGAGCTTCTTCAGTTGGTCTGTGCTTTTAAAATCAAGATAACCAATGCCTATCAGGATTGCTTTGCAAGTGTCTCTTGTAATATGCTTTGAGATGCTAAAACCTGTGTATTCCATATACCTTGATGTATCTTTGTTAAGACAATCAATTAGCAGGTTTTCTACCAAGCATTCCCAATCTGCGCATACGCTTAAAACAAATGCTTCAAAAATGCTGCGTTTCTCTTGAACCGTTTTAACCACTCGCTTGGCTTTTTCAACCTTCATCAACAAAGCTATATCCCGGTTCATGTTCATATGAAAGGAATAGAGAGGTGTATCAAACGACGCTTTTTTCACTTTGCTTACTCTTTTGCCAATTAGTTTGGTGAACTCAACTGTTTCACCAATGTTATTAACCTGATTTTAGTATGGGCTGGTCAAAAAAACAAGGCATTATACTCGTTCAATACCTTAGTGACACCTCAGCTTTTTGACCTCACCCCCTGTATCCCCCTCTCCTTCTAGGCGAGGGGGAGGATATTGAAAGAGGGGCGTCAGCCCCTCTTAGACGCCCCGTTAAGTTAGCCTCCTCCAAAGGGGAAAATAAAAAAGAGGGAGCGAAGCCCCCTCTTAAAACTGCTTCCCCCTTCCCCTCTAGGGGAAGGGGGATAAAGGGGGATGGGGTCAATGCCACGGAGAAACCATGATAAGCTGTATCGCCAATCTATCTAAACTGGGTCAGCATTCGTGGTATAATTGAGCTATGAAGCGGGAGCTAATGGATATTCTAGGCTGCCCGGTATGTAAAGGGGAGCTGGAATTAACTGTGGAGGAGGAGAATGAGCAAGAAGTGGTTACCGGCTCCCTGTACTGCCCAAGGTGCGTGGTGCACTACTCTATTGTAGATACCATCCCCAATCTACTGCCGCCGGAGCTAACTTAGTCAGGGGGTATAGCTTACCCCGGTCACAGGTGATTCCCATACCTCCACGCCGATGATTGAGACCTTGGCTCCAGCCAATTTCGGCTTGAGTTCTTTATAGACAGTAGTGGCGATGTTCTCTGAAGACGGGTTTATCTTGTCAAATGGAGGCACATCATTAAGACAGGTATGGTCAAACCGGGATATAATATCGGCTAAGTGCTGCTTTAGCTCAACGAAATCGTAGGCTATGCCGATGTCATTAAGCCCGGGGGACTTTACCCTTACCACTACCCGAAAGCAATGCCCGTGCAATGCCTCACACTTGCCCCGGTAACCCCTTAGAAAATGGGCGGCGTCAAAATGTTGCTCTACAGATATTTGATACACCTTTTAGGCACCCTCCAACTTAAACACGCTCTGAACCTCTTTTATCGCCTCCAATAACTCCTTAACTTTTTTACCATTTACTGGATGCACCAGGTCAGGGGCAATCTCAGCTAAAGGAACAAGAACAAAGGTTCTCTCGGTCAGCCTGGGGTGAGGAATAACCAGCTCCGGGGTTTTAATAACCTGGTCGCCATAAAACAGGATATCTATATCTATAATGCGGGGGGCACCAGAGGCGCCTGCCCTGCCCAGCTTGGCTTCAATGCCCTTAGCTAGAGTAAGTAGTGCCACTGGGGACAGAGTGGTCTTGACCTGGCACACCAGGTTGAGAAAACGAGGCTGCTCAATATTGCCTACTGGCTCAGAATCATATACGGAGGAAACCTTTTCCACTCGTAGCCGTTGCGAGAGAAACTCTAACGCCCGATCAAGATTAGCCTGGCGGTCTCCCAGATTTGAGCCAAAACCAAGGTATACCGTTACCGATTCAATCCCCACATTGTCTCCTTCGTATAATAGCATCACTCATGCGACACACTCGCACCATCTGACGAACATCGTGAACCCGCACCATATCAGCACCATGGGCAATGCCAATGGCAACTGTAGCTGCTGTCGCCTCCAAGCGCTGGTCAAACGGTAGACCTACCATAAATTTACGGGATGTCCCGAGCAAAATAGGTCTCCCCAGAAACCTGAGCTCATCCAAACGGTAAATAATCTCCAGATTCTGCTCTATGCTCTTGCCAAAGCCAATGCCCGGGTCAATGATAATATTCTGCCAGGAGACCCCAGCCTCCATGGCTTGGCCGATGCTTTTCTCCAAGCTGGAGATGACCTCAGCCATTATATCATGACAGATAGCATCTTGCTGGTTGTTCACCAAAATAATAGGCACCCCTGTCTCAGCAGCTACCTGAGCCAACTTGGGGTCTCGCTTTAACCCCCAGACATCATTAATCATCCTGGCGCCAGCCTTCACCGCACGGCTGGCTACTACCGACTTATAGGTGTCTATGCTTAATGGCACCGATAGCTCACCGGCTAGACTTTCGATAACCGGTATCACTCGCCGCAGCTCCTCCTCAGCCGATACCGGCTTAAAGCCAGGACGAGTGGACTCGCCGCCGATATCTATAATATCTGCCCCATCATAAACCAAACGCTTTGCCTGAGCTACCGCAGCCTCAATATTATCACCCAACCCATCCCCAGAGAAGGAATCTGGGGTGAGGTTCAGGATTCCCATAACATAGGTTCGCTCCCCCCACCTGAACTCAACGCCCCCACAGTGAGTAGTAGCTAATTGGCTTTCCACGGCTCAAAACCTACCGATATTGTAGCACCCTTTCACCACTTATCAAGTATTACATAGATTGTTTATTAACCTCACCCCCTATCCCCCTCTCCTTCTGAAGGAGAGGGGGAAGAGACTTTAGAGAGGGGCTGACGCCCCTCTCCTACTTACACTCCCCCTTCCCTTATCAAGGGAAGGGGGTCAGGCGGGTTCCCAGAAAAACCTATGATTTTTCTGGGTGCTGAGGGGGATAGGTTGCTAAACAACCTCATCAGATAGACTTGCCTATGTGATGGGCAATATGATATTATTAGCGGTATATATATTCAAACTTAGTCCAAAGGTTTGAAGCTCAAATGTCAATGCAGGATAAACTGGCAAAATTAGCCGAGCTGGAAAAGCAGGCAAGGGCTGGGGGTGGGAAAAAGCGCACCCAGCAGCAGCACGCCCGGGGTAAGCTAACCGCCAGAGAGAGGATTGACCTTCTCCTTGACCCAGGCAGCTTTGAAGAGCTAGACCCCTTTATCACCCACCGGGCTACCGACTTCGGTCTGGCTGAGCAACAGTACCTGGGTGATGCGGTAGTTACTGGCTCAGGCAAGATTGATGGCAGGCTTGTTTTTATCTACTCTCAGGACTTCACCGTACTTGGTGGGTCAATATCTGAGGTAAGTGCTCAGAAAATCTGCAAGGTTATGGACTTAGCCGTTAAAAAGGGAGCACCAATTATCGGCTTAAATGACTCAGGCGGGGCACGCATCCAAGAAGGGGTAATGAGTCTCTATGGCGTAGGCGAGATACTCCTTCGCAATACACGGTGCTCAGGGGTCATCCCTCAACTATCAGTAATAATGGGACCATGTGCCGGCGGGGCAGTCTACTCCCCAGCTATAACCGATTTCGTCTTTATGGTCAAAGGGATAAGCCAGATGTATATCACCGGTCCCGATGTAATTAAGGCAGTTATTAGTGTAGAGGTAAGCCATGAGGAGCTGGGAGGAGCCAAGACTCATGCCGAGAAGAGCGGCGTGGCTCACTTTGTCACTGACAATGAAAAAGAGTGCCTTCAGATGGTGCGCCGCCTACTTGGTTTTCTCCCCCAGAGCTTTAGGGACGACCCTCCCCGGGTAGAACCGACCGACGACCCCAATCGAACTGATGAAAACCTGCTTAACATCATACCTGAAGAGCCTAACAAGTCTTATGACATGAAGCAGATAATCACCAGCGTGATAGATAATAGCGACTTTATAGAGGTGCAACGCCACTTTGCCCCTAACCTCCTTATCGGTTTTGCTAGGCTAAATGGCAAACCGGTGGGGATTGTAGCCCAGCAGCCAGCTTATATGGCGGGAATTATTGATATTGATGCCTCGGTTAAAGGAGCTAGGTTTGTGCGCTTCTGCGATGCCTTCAATATCCCCTTGGTCAGCTTCGTTGATGTCCCCGGCTTTATGCCCGGCCCCAAGCAGGAGCAGGGTGGTATCATCAGGCATGGTGCTAAGTTTATCTATGCCTATGCTGAGTCCACAGTGCCCAAGGTTACTGTTATCACCCGCAAGGCTTACGGCGGCGCCTATATCGTGATGAGCTCTAAGCATCTCCGTGGCGATATCAACTATGCCTGGCCTACCGCTGAGATTGCCGTCATGGGAGCGGAGGGGGCAGTAGATGTTCTCTTTAAACAGGTTATAGCCAAATCAGATAACCCCAAGAAAACCCGACAGAAACTGGTCAGGGAATATAAAGAGAAGTTTGCCCACCCTTATATGGCGGCAGCCAGGGGTTATATTGATGATGTCATCGACCCGAGGCTGACCCGCCCTAAAGTAATTAGGGCGCTGGAGATGCTTGAGAACCCCACTGATAGCACCCGCCCCCAGAAAAAACACGGGAATATACCACTGTAAAGCGGCAGGGGGAGGAAATGGAGGATAAGAGGAAGATAATAGCCGCTATCATGGGTGCTATCATCGCCTTTATCCAGATGGAGCAAAAGGCTAAACATTAGACTAACTATAAATAATGCCAATGGTAAAGAAACAATCTGATGAAAATGCCAAGGAACCCATTAAAAATCACCGACGTCACCTTCCGTGATGGACATCAATCCTCACTGGCAACGCGAATGCGAACCGAGGATATGGAAGCCATTGCCGAGGAGATGAACAAGGCAGGGTTTTATTCCATGGAGGTCTGGGGTGGGGCTACCTTTGATGTCGCCACGAGATACCTCAATGAAGACCCATGGGAAAGACCTCGCATCCTGAAGCGGCTGATGCCCGATACCCCCCTCCAGATGCTACTCCGAGGACAGAACCTAGTGGGATACCGCAACTACGCCGACGATGTGGTCACTGCCTTCGTCTATCACGCCGCTGAGGTGGGCATTGACATCTTCAGGGTATTTGATGCCGTGAACGACGAGCGTAATTTTGAGACCAGCCTCAAGGCAATCAAGGAATGCGGTAAGCATGCTCAGCTTTCACTATGCTACTCCCTCACCGAGCCAAAGCTGGGGGGACCGGTATATAACATTGATTATTTCGTCAAGAAGGCACTTATCCTTCAAGACATGGGGGCTGATAGCCTGTGCATAAAGGACATGGCTGGTCTTATTGCCCCCGACGATGCCTATAAGCTGATTAAGGCGCTAAAGAAAGCGCTAAAGATTCCGATCCAGCTACATACCCATCACACCAGTGGCATGGGGCTCATGAGCTGCCTTAAGGCTATTGAGGCCGGGGTGGATATTATTGATACTGCCCTGGCTCCCTTCGCCCTGCGTTCTTCCCTGCCCCCTGTTGAGCCTATTGTCGTCGCTCTTCAGGGAATGCCCAGGGACACCGGGCTTGATTTGGCTCACCTCTTTAAATTGGGGCAATATATTGAATCTATAGCCCCCAAGTATCGGGACTTCCTAGATACCACTCACGTGGCGGTCATTGATACCGCGGTGCTGATGCACCAGATTCCGGGAGGTATGACCACCAACCTGGTGGCTCAGCTACGAGAGGCTAATGCTCTGGATAAACTTGAAGAGGTCTATGCTGAGCTACCGCGGGTGAGAAAGGAGCTAGGCTACCCACCCCTAGTTACTCCCACCAGCCAGATTGTCGGCATTCAAGCCGTCCAGAATATCCTCTTTGGCAGGTATAAGATGATATCAGACCAGGTAAAGGACTATTGCTACGGGTTATATGGCAAGCCCCCAGCCCCTATTGACCCGGAGGTTCAGAAGATAGTGCTTAAAGGCTATGAACGGGGGGAGACGCCCATCACCTGCCGAGCTGCCGATAAAATAGAGCCTGAGCTAGACAAAGCCAAAGAGGCAACCAAAGGTATTGCCAAGGATATAGGTGATGTGCTCATCTATGCCCTCTATCCCACCACCGGGATGCGCTTCCTGAGGTGGAAATATGGACTGGAGACCCCACCCCCCGAGGTAAAGCCAAAGACCTTAGAGGATGTAAAGCGCGAAGACGAGCTCATTGCCAAGGTAAAAGCGGGTAAGCTGGCGGAGAAAGAAGCGGCACCCAAGAGGTCAAGCATTAGAACGTTTAAGGTTTATGTGGGTAATGAGGTTTATAGTGTCGGAGTGGAGGCGGTTGAGGCGCCACCGCCGGCACCCGCTGTTACGCCGCCACCACCCACTGTAGCACCAGCCCCAGCTAAACCGGTGGAAGAGGTTGAAGAAAAAGCACCGCCGGCAGTAGCCAAAGCTGAAGAGACAGCCATTATCGCCCCAATGCCGGGGATGATAATACGCTATGAGGTAAAGGTGGGCGATGAGGTCAAGGCTGACGATGTAGTGGTTATCCTGGAAGCAATGAAGATGGCGAACGCAATAACTACCCCGGTTAGCGGACGGGTTAAAGCCATAAACTTCGCCAGTGGCGATAAAATAGCTAGAGACGATGTTCTAGCTATAATCGGCTAGCTATCTAGCAGGGCTTACGTGGGTAAGACATTAGCCGAAAAGATACTGAGCCAAAAGTCGGGAAGTGATGCCCGGTCGGGAGACATTGTTATTGCCCAGGTAGACCTGGCCTTCGCCCAGGATACTACCGGACCACTGACGATAAGGCAATTTCAGGCTTGTGGCTTTGAACACCTGGCTAACCCAGAGAAGACCATCCTGTTTCTTGACCATGCCGCTCCCAGCCCCAATCGCGAGATGTCAAACGACCACATGCTGTTACACCAGTTTGCCCGAAAAACCGGTTGCCTTATCTATGACGTTGGCGGTGGCGTTTGCCACCAGATTGTGGCTGAATCCCTAGCTAAGCCAGGTGATGTAATCGTCGGTGCTGATTCCCATACGGTAACCGCCGGCGCTTTAGGTGCCTTTGCCACCGGGATGGGCTCCTCAGATGTAGCTATTGCCTTCGGTCTGGGTAAGACCTGGTTCCGAGTGCCGGAGAGCATTAAGATAGTGGTCTCAGGGAGACTACCCGCTGGTGTTATGGCTAAAGACCTTATCCTTCACCTCATTGGAAACATTGGCACTGACGGCGCTACCTATAAGGCGCTGGAATTCAGCGGCGATGGGTTGGAAAATATAGCCATGTCAGACCGATTTACCATTGCCAACATGGCAGTGGAGGCTGGGGCTAAGGTGGGGCTTTTCCCGGCTGATAGAACTACTAAGGATTATCTAAGGGCACAGGGGCGAGTCAACCACTACCAGCCTCTGTCTGCTGATAACGATTCCAGCTATGAAAGAACTATCAATATTGATTTGGCGGCTCTTGAGCCAACAGTAGCCAAGCCGCACAGTGTAGATAATATTGCTCTGGCAAGAGAACTCAAGGGGACAAAAATCCAGCAGGTATTTATTGGTACCTGCACCAACGGACGTCTGGAGGATATAGCCATAGTGGCTAAGATGCTGAAAGGAAAGAGATGCCACCCCGAAACCAGGCTCATAGTTGCCCCGGCTTCGCCACAGGTTTTGCTTGCGGCAATTAGGGCAGGCTATATCCAAACCTTAGTTGAAGCTGGAGCTATTATCCTACCCCCGGGCTGCGGGGCTTGCCTCGGTCTCCACCAGGGAGTGCTGGGTGATGGGGAATCCTGCCTGTCCACGGCTAACCGAAACTTCAAGGGTCGGATGGGCAATCCAGAAGCCTTCATCTATCTGGGCAGCCCGGCTACGGCGGCGGCTACCGCTTTAACCGGTGAAATCACCGACCCCAGAGAGGTCATGTAGATGCTTAAAGGAAGAGCCCTCAAATTGGGCGATAACATCACCACCGACCACATAATACCCGGGCGTCTGGCTCACCTCAGAAGCAACCTGCCTGAGCTGGCAAAGCACGTCATGGAAGACGCTGACCCCGCTTTTGCTTCCAGGGTTAGGGCAGGGGACTTCATCGTTGCCGGCAATAACTTTGGCCTCGGCTCAAGCCGGGAGCACGCCCCTTTGGTCATAAAAATGGCTGGGGTAAGTGCGATACTGGCTAAATCGGTAGCCAGGATATTTTTTAGAAACGCTATCAATCTCGGACTCCCGGTGTTAATATGTGATACCGATAAGATTGATGATGGGGATGAGCTTGAGGTAGACTTAGGACAAGGCACAATCTATGATATGACCAATGGTAACCGCCTCACCTTTGGTAAAATTCCTGAGATAATGCTACATATCCTTGATAAGGGTGGGCTTATCCCCTATATCAAGAAGTATGGCGACTTTAGGTTATAATATAAATTGAGATTGTTTAGGTAACCCATCCCCCTGACCCCCTTCCCTTAGAAAGGGAAGGGGGAAGGAGATTGAACCAGCGGGGTGTCGGAGAGGGGCGAAGCCCCTCTCAATAGACTATCTTCCCCTTCCCCTTGACAAGGGGAAGGGGATAAAGGGGATAGGGTTTAAAAAGAAATTTAAAGCGGGTGAGGTTAAAAGGATAAATTGATGACCTATACTGTTACCCTTATCCCCGGCGATGGAATTGGACCTGAGGTTACTGCGGCTACAAAACGAGTTCTAGAAGCAACCGGGGTTGCTTTCAATTGGGATGTGGTCTATGCCGGTGCCGATGCCCAGAAGAAATTTGGCACACCGCTACCGGAGAACGTACTCAAGTCAATCAGAAAAAATAAGGTCGCTCTCAAGGGACCGGTTACCACGCCGGTAGGCTCCGGTTTTAGAAGCGTTAACGTCGCCCTGCGTAAGACGTTAGACCTTTATGCTTGCCTCCGCCCATGTAAGACCTACCCCGGCGTCCCCCCCCTGTTTAAAGATGTAGATATTGTGGTAGTGAGAGAGAATACCGAAGACCTCTACAGTGGTATTGAGTTTGAGGAAGGAGCCCCCGAGACAGTAAGGCTGCTGAGACTAATCTCAGAGACAACGGGAAATGCAGTCAGAGAGGATTCTGGCTTTAGCCTGAAACTGATTTCAAGGACAGCTAGCCGAAGGATTGTCAGGTTTGCCTTTGAATATGCCCGGGCTCACCACAGGAAAAGGGTAACGGCAGTGCACAAAGCCAATATCATGAAATTCTCCGATGGGCTATTCCTAGCTATCGCCAGAGAGGTGGCTAAGGATTACCCTGATATTGAATTTGATGATGTAATTGTGGACACCCTGTGTATGCGCTTGGTGCGAAGTCCACAGCAATTTGATGTGCTGGTTCTGCCCAATCTTTATGGCGACTTCGTCTCTGAGCTATGCGCCGGGCTGGTGGGCGGACTGGGTGTAACCCCGGGAGCTAATCTAGGCGATGACATAGCTGTCTTTGAGCCAACGCATGGCAGCGCTCCTAAATATAAGGGACAAAATAAGGTTAACCCTATGGCAATGATACTTTCTGGAGTGATGATGCTCCGCCACCTTGGTGAAATGGAAAGCGCTGACCGACTGGAAAAGGCGGTAGCCGAGGTGATTGCCGAAGGCAAGAACGTCACCTACGATATGAAGCCCGATGTACCCAATGCCCAGGTAGTGGGCACCTCTCAGGTAGCCGACGCTGTAATTGAAAAACTGAGGGAGCTAAAAAATACCTAGCAAAATTAGTATTATTGGCGCTGGAAATGTCGGTGCCTCCTGCGCTCAGCGAATTGCCGAGAGAGGCTATGCCGATATAGTCCTGATGGACATTATCCCGGGTCTAGCGCAGGGTAAAGCGCTGGACATTCTTCAATCGGCACCTATCCTCAACTTTGATATCCAGCTTACCGGGACTAATAGCTACCGAGAAACCGCCGATTCAGATGTGGTAATCATCGCCTCGGGTTTTAGCCGAAAACCAGGCATGACCCGCGATGAGCTAGTTATGGCTAATATGAAAATCGTTGCCGAGGTTACCCATAACGTAGCAAGCTACTCCCCTCGTTGCATTATCATTATGGTCACCAACCCGGTAGATGCCATGACCTATTTGACCATTCAAACCAGTAAGTTCCCGCGAAATAGAGTAATCGGCTTATCTGGCGTCCTTGATGCTGCCCGATTTAGCAGTTTTATTGCCGCTGAGCTTAAGGTATCGCCGGCAAAGGTCTCTGCTTGCATTATGGGGGAACATGGTAAAAGTATGGTGGTTATCCCTAGGCTGACCACGGTTAATGACAAACCGCTCACCAAGCTCCTGCCTCAAGAGACCATTGATAAGCTGGTAGAGCGCACTATAATGGGTGGGGATGAGATTGTGGGTCTGCTTAAAATGGGGAGCGCCTTCTATACCCCATCGGCTGCCGTTGCCCAGATGGCGGAGGCTATAATCTTAAACAAGAAGGAAACCCTTCTTTGCGCCGCTTACCTAGATGGGGAATACGGGATTAAGGATACGGTTATTGGCGTTCCGGTAAAGCTGGGCAAAAGCGGCATTGAGCAGATAATAGAGCTCGAGCTAACTAAAGAGGAAAAACAAGCCCTAGCCAACTCAGCCAGGGCAGTAAAGCAGCTTATAAAGACGATGAAATTAGGCTAAATCCTGAACTGGAGGGGAACATGCCCATAAGAAAAACGTATATAGGTGAAAATATCAATCCTTGGTTGCTCGTTCTTTCGCTTCTGATGGTCTGGGGCGGCTCCGTAGTGTCCAGCAGATTTGATTCGTGGTACACGATTATAGGTGGTGCTGCCATCGCAACATTAGGATGCTATCTAAACCTGCGCTCAGTAAAATGGGTGACAGAGAGCAAGAAGGAAGAAGGCAGCAAAGAAGAAGGCGGCGTTTACATCAAACAATAGAAAGAGAGACAAAGAGAGGCTTCGCCTCTCTTATTAACCTATCCCCCTGACCCCCTTCCCTTAGTAAGGGAAGGGGGAGTGAAAGTAAGAGAGGGGGCTTTGCCCCCTCTCTAAAATCTCTTCCCCCTCTCCATAATAGGGAGAGGGGGACTAAGGGGGTGAGGTTAACAAAAACTAAAGGGGATAGGGTTTGAGAGAGATTAAAACCAGCGTCATTACTCAAGCTGTAGCCCGGCTCTGTCAAGAGGCAAACTTCATCCTTGGAGATGACGTTTTAGCTGCAATTAAGCAAGCCCAGCAGACCGAGGAATCCCCGCTGGGAAGGGAAGTCTTAAGCCAGCTCATAGACAACGCCAAGATTGCCCAAGAGGAGCACCTACCACTATGTCAGGACTGTGGCACGGCGGTGGTCTTCCTTGAAATAGGTCAGGAAATTCATATTATCGGCGGCGACTTAAATGCCGCAGTAGAAGAGGGGGTGCGCCGGGGCTATACTCAAGGCTATCTGCGCAAATCAATAGTCAGCCAGCCCTTCTCCACCAGAGTAAACACCAAAGACAACACCCCCCCTGTCGTCCATATTGAAATAGTTGCCGGCGACCGACTAAAAATTACGGTTATGCCCAAGGGAGCCGGTGCCGAGAATATGAGCAAACTGGCAATGCTCAAGCCGAGCGATGGCAGACAGGGCATTATCAACCTAGTAGTGAGAACAGTTGACGAAGCCGGGGGTAGCCCCTGCCCTCCGTTAATTATTGGTCTCGGCATTGGCGGCACAGCAGAAAAGGCAATGCTACTGGCAAAAAAGGCGCTACTTAGAAAGGTAGGTGAGCCAAACCCCGACCCTGAGATTGCCGAGCTGGAAAGAGAGACTCTAGCCCGAGTAAATGCTTTAGGCATTGGACCGCTCGGCTTTGGTGGTAGGACTACCGCCCTGGCAGTCCATGCCGAGGCTATGCCAACCCATATCGCCAGCCTACCGGTAGCGGTTAACCTCCAGTGCCATAGCGCTCGCCACAAGGAGACCACGCTATAAAAGGAGAAGCACGATAGGAATTAGTCCCAAAGACCTCGGTAAATTGGTACCTCGGGTTCTCCGTCTCTTTCTTACCGGCAACAGGAATCCGTTCGTCTTTCACAGACAGGGAGTCGAGTGGCCTTTGGTCCCACCTAGCATCAACCTCTACATTCATCTTCCTTTTTGTCGCCAGATTTGCCCCTTTTGTCCCTATGTGAAGGAGCTTTACAATCCTTCAACTTGCACCGCCTATCAGGAGGCTCTTATCACAGAGCTAGACAGCTATAGAAGATTATGGGGCAACGTGAGGATTGAGTCAGTGTATATCGGCGGCGGTACCCCCTCATTAACGCCCGAAGTAGTGCAGGAAGTTTTGACTTGGATAGATAGGAACTTCAGCTTGGGCAACGAAATAGGGGTTGAGGTTCATCCTTTGGACATTAATAGAGCCGTTCTGGAGTCCCTTAGAAATAGTGGCGTGACCATGGCAAGTCTGGGTGTGCAGACCTTTAACGACCGGCTCCTTAAGCTATTGGGGCGCAACTACAATGGAAGGTTGGCTAGAGAGGCAAGCGAACGCCTTCTTGGGGCTGGTCTTACCACGATGGACATTGATCTAATATTCGCCATCCCCACTCAGACCTTGGACGAAGTCAAGGCTGACCTCAGGTATGCCTATGAGCTAGGGGCGAACCAGGTGTCTACCTATCCCTTAATCCCCTTCTCTTACACACCCTTGGGACAGCAGGTGCGCCAGAAAAAGGTCGCCGTGCCGGGCTGGCGAATAGAACGGAGAATGCTGAGAGCCCTGGTGGAAGGAGCTTCCCGTGCGGGCTACCAGAGGACATCCATTTGGAGCTTCAATAAGCCCGGGGCGGTTCGTTATACGTCCGTCACCAAAAAGCAGTTCATAGGCATTGGTGCTGGCGCAGCATCAAGAATCGGGGACTACTTTATGGTCAACACCTTTTCGGTAAAGGAATATATCCGCGCTGTCAGGGACGGCTCACCTGTTGCCTTAGTCACCAGGTTGAACCCGGCAGATCAGATGGCATACTGGTTATTCTGGCGCTGCTATGATTTAGCCATTGACAGAAATATCTCTCGGACTATTTTCGGAAGAGACCTGCCCGGCTATTATCAAGGTTTCCTAAGTCTGCTCCATCTCTTGGGTCTAGTTCGGAAGAGGGAAAACACCATTTACCTCACGCCGAGGGGTGCTTACATCTTCCATATTCTTGAAAAGATATATACACGTACCTATCTCGAAACCCTATGGGAAGCTTGTCTTCGGGAACCCTGGCCGGAGAAGGTAACGCTCTAGGTTCCTTTGGTAAGGACTTAGCGAGGACGGCACAATCTAATCGATTTTTGCTGAAGCGGCGCTTGTATCCTCGTTGACAGTTGCCAATATATTTGCTACTCTGCTTCATATGGTAAGCCAGCAGCTCAGGGAACAGATAGCTGAACTAAAAGAGAAGCTGGGTGCGGTTATCGTTGCCCATAATTATCAGCGACCCGAGGTTCAGGATATAGCTGACTTTGTTGGTGATTCGCTTGAATTATCACGCCAGTGCACCAGGGTAGATGCCAGAACAATTGTTTTCTGTGGCGTCCGCTTCATGGCTGAGATCGCTGCCATTCTTAACCCTGACCGCACTGTTTTGCTATCAGAAGGTAGTGCTGGCTGCCCCATGGCAGATATGATTGGCGCCGATGAGCTAAGAGAATGGAAGCAACGATACCCTCAGGCATCAGTTGTATGTTACGTTAATTCCTCAGCGGAAACCAAGGCTGAAAGCTATATCTGCTGCACGTCAGCTAACGGGGTTGAGATAGTGGAATCGGTACCCAGCGATGATATCCTCTTTGTCCCCGACCAGAATCTGGGACACTACATCTCAACGCAAAGCAAAAAGAATATCGTCCTCTATCCTGGCTTCTGCTACGTTCACCACCGCCTTAAGGCAGAGCAGGTCAAGCGGGCAAAAAAGCTCCACCCCGAGGCTAAAGTGCTGGTTCATCCTGAGTGCCGACCTGAGGTAATAGCCCTGGCTGACGCTGCCCTCAGCACCTCGCAGATGCTACGCTATGCCAAGGCAAGCCCAAATAATAGTTTCATTATCGGCACTGAGGAAGGCCTGCTTCATCGCCTGCGCCAAGAGAACCCGGGTAAATCATTCTACTTAGTCTCAAAAAGTCAGGTCTGCACCGATATGAAGAAGACAACCCTGGAAACACTAGCGCGGACGATGCAGTTCAGCGATAATATAATTACCGTGCCTGAAGAGGTAAGGCTAAAAGCAAAACAGGCGGTTGACCGGATGCTGGCTATTAGTTACCAGACTAAAAGCGCAGAGGTAGCTTGGTGAGTAATTATGACTACATAATCGTGGGCAGTGGCATTGCCGGGCTGTATACTGCCCTGCTGGCAAAGGAGCAGGGAACTGTCGCCATTTTAACCAAGGGTAGCATTGACGACTGCAACACCAAATATGCCCAGGGGGGTATTGCTGCTGCTATTAGTAAGAATGATTCGCCCGACCTTCACTTCAAGGACACTATCGCCGCCGGGGACGGCTTATGCGATGAAGAGGCAGTGCGGATACTGGTCAACGAAGCTCCGGCCCGCATTGCTGACCTGGTCCATTTTGGCGTGCCTTTTGATACCCTTGACGGAGAGATTGCCCTTACCACGGAGGCGGCTCACAGTGTGCCGCGTATCCTGCATGCCGGCGGTGACGCCACCGGGGAGCACATTGAAACCACTCTAGGTAACAAGGTACGCTCATCTAAAATCCAGGTGCTGGAACATTGCCTGGCTACCGAGATTCTGATAGAAAAGGGGCAGGTTTCAGGAGTAAGGGCTCTTGATTGCCGCACCAGCTCTATTGAGGAGTTTGGCTGTCGCTTCCTTATTCTGGCTACTGGTGGCGCCGGGCAGCTCTACAAGTTCACCACTAACTCTGACATTGCCACTGGCGATGGTATCGTCTTAGCCTTTAACACTGGGGCTGAGATTGTTGACATGGAGTTCTTTCAATTTCACCCTACGGCGCTGCGCCTGCCCGGAGTAACCCCGTTTCTCATATCAGAAGCAGTCAGGGGTGAGGGGGGAGTGCTACGCAATGTCGAAGGGCACCGCTTTATGCCCGATTATGCACCAGAGGGTGACCTGGCACCGCGGGATGTAGCTGCTCGCAGTATCCTATACGAGATGAAAAAAACAGGCTCAGATAGGGTCTTCATTGATGTAACCCACTTGCCACCTCATGTTATAACTACCCGGTTTCCTCATATCTACCGCTTTTGCCTCGACCATGGTCTGGATATTACTAAAGGTCTTATACCCGTAGCCCCGGCTGCCCATTACCTGATGGGCGGCATCAAGACCAATAGCTGGGGGGAAACTAATATAGCTGGATTATTTGCCTGCGGTGAAACCGCCTGCACCGGGGTCCACGGGGCAAACCGCCTTGCTTCCAACTCAATGCTGGAGGTGGTGGTGTTCAGCAAAAGAATTATCGAAAAGACCGGAACCGGGGGTGAGATAAGGGCTCCTACCACCGGCAAAGGCATGGACGTTCATCACTCCCTTAGTCACCGGAGGTCACCAGCAACAGTGCCAGCACCCAGCCTCTCCGCTTTGCAGCAGCTCCACTGGGATAAAGTAGGCATCATACGTAACAAGACGGAACTTACTGAGGCAGCAAATATCCTTGCTACCTGGCAAAAGTCCTTGCCCCAGCCTGTAGACCGCCCCTCCTACGAGCTAAACAGCCTGGTATTGACCGGTCGATTAGTAATTGAGGCTGCCCTCATCAGGGAAGAGAGCCGTGGCGCTCATTTTCGCTCCGATTTCCCCAGGACCTTACCTGAGTGGCAGCACCATATCATATTTACCAAAACAGGAGGCTAGGCTTGGAGCTACCTGAGGCAGAGGTTGATGCCATTATAGAGCGTGCCCTGACTGAGGATATAAGCCATGGAGATGTTACCAGCGAGTTGCTAATACCACCTGAACTCCAGGGGAAGGCATCCATATTGGTCAAGGCAAAAGGAATACTTGCCGGCGGTGCCGTAGCCAGGAGAGTGTTCCTCAGATTGGACCCATCACTCAAGGTTGATGTGCTTACCCCAGACGGAGAGCGGGTTCAACCTGGAGACATAGTAGCTACCATTTCCGGCAGGGTAGCCAGCATCCTCAAAGCGGAGCGGACTGCCCTCAATTTCCTGCAGAGGCTCAGCGGCATTGCCTCAACCACCGCCCAGTATGTCGCCAGGACAAAAGGATTTAACGCCATAATTACGGATACTCGTAAGACTACCCCAGGCTTAAGGTTACTGGAAAAGTATGCGGTGCGCATGGGTGGCGGCAAGAGTCACCGCTTTCATCTGGGCGATGGTATCCTGATTAAGGATAACCACCTTGCGGCACTGCGCGCCCTGGGCATGAGCTTAAAGGATATTGTAGCCAAGGCTAAGCAAAATGCCCCCACGGCGTTGAAGGTGGAGGTAGAGGTCAACACTATGCAGGAAGCCGTGGATGCAGCTGAGGCTGGGGCGGATATTATCATGCTGGATAATATGAGCCCTGATGAAATGCGCCGCATCGTGGGCTTAATCCCGAACGAGGTTAAGACTGAAGCCTCGGGTGGGATTACACTAGCTAATGTCCGTCGGGTGGCAATGTCAGGGGTTAACACCATCTCGGTCGGTGCCCTCACCCACTCGGCAAAAGCCCTTGATATTAGCCTTGAGCTTGAGCCACAGACCCTGAAACTAATCTAGGCTTTCTGGCGGGAGAGTTAAAGAGAGGCTCCGCCTCTCTTAGATAAATAATTCCCCTTCCCCTTATTAAGGGGTAGATTGAAGGGGCTTTGCCCCTTCAAAAGTAACCTATCCCCCTCTCCTTTGAAGGAGAGGGGGATTAAGGGGGTGAGGTAGATAGATATTACATCACCAATTGAGGCTAAAATAATAGAAAAACTGACCGTAGGAACAACAGTTCTGATTTCCGGAGTTATCTATGCTGCTAGGGATGCTGCTCACAAGAGACTTATCCAAGCCCTGGATAGAGGTGAAAGATTGCCCTTCGACCTTATGGGACAAACGCTATACTATATGGGACCGTCCCCAGCCCGACCGGGGCAGGTCATTGGCTCAGCCGGTCCTACCACCAGCAGCCGAATGGATATATATACCCCCCGCCTTATTGCTGCCGGGCTCAGAGCCATGATTGGCAAGGGAAACCGCTCACCACAAGTAATAGAGGCAATTAAGCAGTATAAAGCCGTCTATTTCGTCACTATCGGTGGCGCTGGTGCTTTACTATCCAAGTCCATTAAACAGGTAGAGGTCATCGCCTATGAGGATTTAGGCGCTGAGGCTATCCTGCGACTTAATGTGGAGAGCTTCCCGGCTATTGTCGCTAACGATATTTATGGGCAGGACCTGTTTGAGCAAGGAAAAACTAAATATCAGAGGGGAGAGAAATGAAGATTGATTTTGAGAAGCATGTTGCGCAAGCCATGTTCCACAGTCCGCTGAAAAATTTTGAGCTGGATTCCCAGCAGATTGAAACCAGGATAGACCCGCTAACTGGATTTACCACCAAGGTACGCACCGGGAGGAAGGCATGGCAACGACTGTATACCACCGATGAAAAAATGCTGGCTGAGATTGCCGAGCAAACCAGAGAGCACTGCTTCTTCTGCCCGGAGAAGGTCAATGAAGCCACCCCAAGATATCCCGAAGAGCTAATACCAAAGGGCAGGATAATAGTCGGTGAAGCTTGCCTCTTCCCTAACCTCTTTGCCCAGAAGGAATATAGCGCTATTACCGTTATCACTCATCAGCACTTTGTCAGGTTAGACCAATTTACCACTGAACTTCTTGCCAATGCCTTTAAGGCGTGCTCTATCTATTTCAACCGGCTAAACCAGAGTAAGCCCAACAAGTATCCCGAGATAGGCTTCAACTACCTTTTCCCCGGGGGTGCTAGCATACCCCACCCTCACCTCCAGGTTCTGGCTAGCGACTGGCCATATTTCCTTATCGCCAATCTGCTTGAGCACAGCCAAAAATACTACACTCAACATTCTGCCTGCTTCTGGGAAGACCTTGTGGAAACAGAGAAAAAGATAGGGCAGAGGTATATTAACCGCCTGGGCAATACTGAGTGGCTGGTGCCCTTTGCCCCAATGAGAGAGGATGAGGTGCACGGTATAGTCAGGAATAAGTCAAATTTCCTCCATTTTGACGACAGTGATTGGGAGAGCTTGGCTGATGGCATAACTCGGGTATTCAGATACTATAAAGATAAGGGCTTATCTAGCTGCAATTTTGCTCTATACTCCGGTCGGCTAAGCCAGAAGCTAGATTACCTATGGGCTGGAGTGAGGATTGTTTCCCGAAGCAGCGTGCAGGCTCAGCCGATAAATGACGTGTGGTATTCACAAAACATACTCTATGACGGACTGATTACTGAACCACCTGAGGAGATAGCCAAGGCGGTAAGAAAGTACTTTTAGCGCTGTTTCCGATACTCTAAAAAGGCAAGCAGCCCGGCGATGCTTTTGGCATCACAAATGGAGCCTGAAGTGATAAGACTGGGAATCTCGCTTAGTGGCACCCGGACTAGTCTAATACTCTCGCTATCCTCAGCCTGAAGTGGACTGGAAACAAGGTCGGTAGCCAGATAAAGATAGAGGTATTCTGTGCAGTAACCGGGAGAGGAGTAGAAGCCACCCAGCCGCTCCAATTTCTGAGGGAGAAAGCCCGTCTCCTCACGCAACTCGCGACGAACGCAATCCACCGGCTCCTCACCTGGCTCAATACCACCCGCTGGGATCTCCAGTAGCCTCTTCTCCACCGGCTTACGAAATTGATTAACCAGCAGAATATTATCCTCATCGTCAACAGCTATAATAGCGACACAATCGCCATGCTCCACAATCTCCCGTGTTGTCTCCCTCCCGCTGGGCATCCTCACGGTATCAATCCGCAGCCTTACTGCTCGCCCATCATAGATTGGTCGGCTGGATAGCGTCTTTTCCTCAGCCAAATTAGACCCCCTATGACTTCAGGTTACGGACAAGGGCTACCTCATCACAATTGGGGAATTTAGGGCAACGGTAGCACTCAGTCCAGACCTTTCTTGGCAGCTCCATCTTATCAACCTGGGAAAAGTCAAACTGCTCAAAAAAGGCTGACTTATACGTCAGGCAAAAGATGGTGGCAATACCAAGTTCCTCAGCCTCCTTGAGGCAAGCCTTAACTAATTGAGCGCCAATGCCTTGCTTCTGGCTATCCTCAGCCACAGCCAACGACTTTACCTCAGCTAAGTCTGACCAGCTAATATGCAGTGCCACACAGGCAATCATCCGCTCGCCCTGTCTAACTACAAAGTAATCCCTAATATTTTCATACAACTCACTCAGTGGTCGGGGGAGCATCTCACCCTTATCAGCAAAGTAGTTAATTAGCTGATGTATCTGAGGGACGTCACTGATTCTAGCTTTTTCAACCTTCAACTTACTGCTTTCCCTTTCAGCTTTTGCTCCAGAGAACTATAGAAACCGACTTCAGGATGGATTCTCAAAAACCGACTGATGTTAGAGCTATGCCTTACGGTAATAACGGCGCCACTACTTAATGGTAGGTTTATATGACCATCAATGCTCAGCGTTGCCTGATGGGTGGTAGTCAGGCGCAGCCTGACTACTGCTGTAGCCGGTAATACCATGGTGTAAGCTGAACTAAGGTGGGGCGATATAGGCAACAGCAAAAACTCCTTAGCCCGGGGATGGAGGATAGGACCACCGGCGGCCAATGAATAGCCAGTGCTGCCAGTAGCAGTAGCCACAATAACACCATCGCTCTTATAAGTGGTCAGCGGCTCGCCATCAATGCTCGCCTCGACATAGACTACCCGAGCTACCGCTCCCCTTGCTACCACTACATCGTTTAGGGCATAAAAGGTGCGGGGTGGTTCAGACTCAGTGGCACAAAATTCTGCCTCAAGCATAGCCCTCTCATCGAGCCAACCCTCTCCCTTAAGCAAAGCGGGCAACTTATCCTTGGCTTCCCCAGCACTGAGTTCGGTCATAAAGCCAAGCTTGCCCAGGTTAATCCCGGTAATAGGGACTGCTCCCGGAACCACCGCCTGGGCAGCTCGCAGAATAGTGCCATCGCCGCCGATAGTGAGAATTAAATCGGTATCATTCACCAGAGCTCTGGCTTGCTCCCCTTCCCAGGCAGAGCATAGCCAAACCGATACACCCCTGGCAGTCAGAAAATCGTGTAATTCCTCAGCCAGGGTATGAGCCGCCTTAATCATTGGGTGATAAAGAATGCCAACCTTTTTCACAACTATAAGCCGACGGCGTTACTTCTGAGGGCAAGGGAAGTGTAGCATTGCCACTTAGGAGTGTCAAGGTTAGAAGATTGGTTCATCTCAGCACAAAAAGGAAAACTAAGCCGACACAAAGCACAACGATACCAACTGCCAATAAGATATACAAGGTGCGAAGACTTATGGATTTCACTTCCTGACCTTTCGTTTGCGCTTATCAAGTTCAGCCTTGCTGAGCTTTTTTATCGCCCTGCCCGATTTAAACCTATTCAGATTGACAAAACCCCTGGTTCGGTTCACCACTTACCCCTATACCAAAAAGACGGATTATTCCTTCTTTTTACTGAAGGCGAAGATGTATATTATTGGCAGTATGCCCACGGTATTAAAGATGAACAGACAGATAAACCAGACAAGGTGAGCATTTCTGCCTGCTCGCCACAGGGCTACCCCCTTCCACGCCGCCTCCCAGACTATTAATAGTGGTATTAGCCACAAAAATATACCGACAAGAAATGGAATACCCCAGTCTAATCCCATTTTAGCCTCCTCTTAATAAAAATCATACTATATTGAAGAGGATTAATCTAACGGGGTGTTTAAGAGGGGCGTCAGCCCCTCTCACTACACTCCCCTGACATAGATGACAAGCTGCGCAGATAGATAGAATGCAAATGCAAGAATAATCCAAAGTACACCCCTGGAGTATCCCCGTTTCCAGACAATACTGATTAACTCAGCAATACCACTACCTAGGAAAACACTTCCCGCAACCCATAATGCTAAAGCATAGTCAGTCCCCATTATTTTCACCTCCTTCTATGTGAAAATCCTGCCACAGTTTTTGCATCGAACTCTGTCGTAGTAAGCAAGTTCCCAGTCGGTAGAACCACACCTTGGACAGAACTTCCAACCCCAGCTAATATACTTGCTTTCCTTCTTGATTCTATCTCTAAGGTATTCTGCTTTCTTAGCAGATTTTGATTCTGGTCTCCTTGGTTTCGTAGCAAGTTCCGCAGACACATCGCGTAAGAAAGCATCCTTCTTGTCCTTCTCTACCTCAACAAATAATGGACAATGGGTGCTATGGGGTCTTTTACAGGGACAGGCATTTGGGTTAAACGAATAGAATTTTTCACACCGTTCACATAGCTTGAAGGCTTGTATCTTCCACTTTCGTGTCCGAAGCTTTCTTTCAAGAAAATCAATGATTTTCTCAAGCAGGTTTGCCATCACCAAATCCAGCTTGCTGATTCTCTCTAATAGTAAATACCTAATCCTATTATACATCATCAAACAATTAGAAAAGAAGCCGTTTACCAGAGAAAGTTGAAGAAGATTGGTCTAACAGGGTGTTTAAGAGGGGCTTTGCCCCTCTGAATGAATTATTCCCCCTTCCCCTTGTCAAGGGGAAGGGGATAGGGTTACCTAATAGAAACTTAAAGGGGGTGAGGTTGATAAAGAATCGCAGCTAAAAACCAAACAT
>Ga0315282_10005245_pt1 | contig 22173 bp, 14 predicted proteins | sample YL17G07_20_MG_FD_203693 | JGI IMG/M metagenome (GOLD analysis project Ga0315282, IMG submission 203693) | Sediment microbial communities from Yellowstone Lake, YNP, Wyoming, USA - YL17G07_20 | ecosystem: Environmental > Aquatic > Freshwater > Lake > Sediment | place: USA: Wyoming | collected... | reverse complement strand
CCTTGATGCCGGTCCGCGAATTGCCGGACCTGGATGCGGCGTTGCGCGCCTTGCCCTACACCCCTATCCGCTATGTCTTCTGGGAGGCGCTCCGCCAAGATGCCGATACCCAGACCGCCGATACCCAGACCGCCGATACCCAGGCTTCTGCCGCCACTCAGGAGCCGGACGCCGCCCAGCAACCACCCCCCGCCACTCAGGAACCACCGCCCACCCAAAAGCCCGCTGCCCAAGAGCCTGCCGCCACCCAAGAGCCAGCCGCTGCCCAAGAGCCAGCCGCCACCCAAGAGCCTGCCGCCCTTTTCCCGGATGCGCGCGCCGCCTCCGCTGAAATTGTTGCCATGATAGGGCCGGAAGGCGGGTTCACCCAGGAAGAGATAGACCGGATCTTAGCCGCCGGGTTCCGGGCCTGCTCGCTCGGTCCCCGCATTCTGCGCGCCGAGACCGCCGCCCTCGCCGCCGCCGCGATCCTTCTCCATCAGGCGGGCGAACTGGGCAAGCGCAAAATGATGAATGACGAATGACGAATTACGAATTACGAATAGTAAATGGCGAACGATGAACATACGACGGAACATGCCGCGTCACGAGGGCTTCTCCCCGGCGGAGAAGCGATCCCAAGCAAAGATCTGACGTTCATCATTCGTCATTCGTCATTCGTCATTCATCCTTCATCCTTCATCCTTCATCATTCATCATTCGTAATTCATCATTCGTCATTCGCCATTCATCATTCGACATTCATCCTTCATCATTCATCATTCGTCATTCATCATTCGTCATTCATCCTTCATCCTTTCGTCTGGTTGCGCTCCCACACCTTGAGAATACCGAACAAGGTGAGATCGGGGTCCACGCGCGAGATCTCATGCGAGAGTTTCGCGATGGTGGCGGAGTGCCCGCCCGTGGCCACCAGCGGGCAGTTGGGCTCTCCCATCTCCTCGCGGATCTGCGCGGTGAGGCGGTCAATCACCGCCGCCGTGCCCCACACGATGCCCGACGTGATGGCCTCGAAGGTAGAGCGCCCGATGACGTGCGCGGGTTTCTCGATGGCAACGCGGGGCAGGAGCGAGGTCTTCTGGAACAGCGTGTCGGCGCTCATCTCGAGCCCAGGAAGAATCACTCCTCCCAGGTAGGCCTTGTCCGAGGAAACCACGTCGAACGTGGTGGCCGTTCCGAAATCAACGATGATAAGCGGCGCGCCGTACCGGTGAACGCCCCCCACCGCATTGGCGAGACGGTCCGGACCCACGTTCTCGGGATAGTGGTACATGTTGCGGATCCCCAGGTCGAGTTCGTGGGTAAGAACCAGGGGCTCGCGGCCGAGCAGAACAGCGAGCGCGTCCCGAAGCGTGTGGGTGAGCCGGGGGATGACCGAGCAGACCATCGCGCCACGCAGGGAATCGAGCGAGAGATCACACTCCTGAAAGAGTTGCCGGAGGAGGGCCCGGGTTTCGTCCTCGGTCCGCGCGGGATCGGAGCGCACGCGCCAGGTCTGGCGCAAAACTTCCTTCTCGAAAAGCCCCAAAACCATATGGGTGTTGCCGATGTCAACGGCCATGAACATGATGTGTCATTCCTTGAGGATAGGTAGTTAGGCTTTAGGCTGTAGGCTTTAGGCTGTAGGCTGTAGGCTGTAGGCTTTAGGCTGTAGGCTTTAGGCTGTAGGCTTTAGGCTGTAGGCTTTAGGCTGTAGGCTTTAGGCTGTAGGCTGTAGGCTTTAGGCTGTAGGCTGTAGGCTTTAGGCTGTAGGCTTTAGGCTGTAGGCTTTAGGCTGTAGGCTTTAGGCTGTAGGCTTTAGGCTGTAGGCTGTAGGCTTTAGGCTGTAGGCTTTAGGCTGTAGGCTTTAGGCTGTAGGCTTTGGGCTGTAAGCTTGAGGCTTGAGCTCGTTGGTCTAAGAAGCGTGTCCTTGCCCTTCTTTCTAAAGTCTCCAGCCTAAAGCCTACAGCCTAAAGCCCACAGCCTCCACCCTATTCCTGTTCGCCCCCATACTTGGTCCGGAAGTCCTTCCGGTCAAAGGCTGCCTGGAGGGCGACTTCGTAATCAATGAACCCGTTCTGATAAAGATGACCGAGGGAGTGGTTCATCGTGAACATCATGTCGCTCGAGCCGGTCTGGATGGCGGTGGTGATCTGCTCGAGCTTGTTCTCGCGGATCAGGTTGGCCACCCCGCGCGTGACCACCAGGACCTCGCGGGCGGCTACCCGGCCCTTCTGCCCCTTGAGCGGCAGAAGCTGCTGAGACACGATGCCCGCCAGCGAGCCGGCCAACTGCATGCGGACCATCTCCTGCTGGTGCGGCGGGAACGAATCCACGACGCGGGAAACCGTCTGGGCCGCTTCGCCCGTGTGAAGCGTCGAGAAGGTCAGGTGCCCCGTCTCGGCCAGGGTGATGGCCGTCTGCATCGTTTCCAGGTCGCGCATTTCGCCCAGGAGAACCACGTCGGGATCCTGGCGGAAAGAATGGCGCAGGGCTGCCCCGAAAGACCTCGTGTCGTGCCCCACCTCGCGCTGGCTGATCATCGCCTTGTCGTTTCGATAGATGAACTCGATGGGGTCCTCGATCGTGATGATATGACAGCTCCGCGTGGCGTTGATGTGGTTGAGCATCGCCGCCAGCGTCGTGCTCTTGCCGCAACCCGTCGGCCCCGTCACCAGCACCAGGCCCTTCTTCAGCGAGCAGAAGTAAGGGCATGCCTTGGGCAGATAGAGCTCGGCCATCTCGGGGATGCGCTCGGGCAGAAGGCGGATAGCCACGCACAGCCGCTGCCGCTGGATAAACAGGTTGACACGGAGACGGCAAAGGCTGGGGACCTCGCACGAGAAATCGAGCTCGTGGGTTTCCTCGAAACTCCTCTTCTGATCCTCCCGCAAAATGGGATCAATGAATCCCCGCATCTCCTCGTAAGGTGTGACAACCTCCGGCAGAGGGGTGAGAACCCCGTCCAGGCGCAGGATGACCGCATCGTCCTGCCGCAGATGCACGTCCGAGGCCTGATCGTTCCAGGCCTTCCTGACGATGTCGTGCAGCCGGGATTCCGTGAAACCGTTGGACCACGTCATGAGAAAGCCTTTCTCGGCGGCGAGCCGGGGACACTCCCAAGCGGTTGAATCTTATCCAACAGACGCCGGAATGGCAAAGGAATTGTTGGTTTCCTGTCTTGACTTCCCGCTTCATGGCGGCATATACTCACTGCATACGGTCTCGCGCGCGGCGGCGCGAGTGAGAAGTGGTGTTCTTCTCCCAGGATCTCGCCGGCTTGTTCCGGCGTCCCCTTGATAGGGACCCCAGCTCAGAGGCAAGCCGGACCGATCCGGATTCATTCCTGTGTAAAGGTGGGTGAGCAATGGCTCCCAAGATTCTGGTTGTGGATGACGAACCCGATGTTCTCCTGATCGTGAAGACCGGTATGCAGGCGGAGGGCTACGACGTGGTGACCGCCTCCAACGGCGTGGACGCGCTGGCGATGGTCAAAGAGGAGAAACCCGACGTGGTCATTCTGGACGTCATGATGCCCTTGATGGACGGCTTTGAAGTCCTGGCGAAGCTCAAGGAGGACGATGCGACCGCCGCGGTCCCGGTGATCATGCTGACTGGCCTGTCCGAGCGCTCCAAGATACAGAAGGCGTTGGTTTCGGGCATCCATTTCTACGTGGTCAAGCCCTTTGAGTTCGAGGAACTCATCCAGAAAGTACGGACCGTTCTGAACGCGTCGTGACCCTTTCATGCAAGCGGAAATCGGAAAACTCCTCCAACTCCAGGAAGTAGACGCGGAAATCCTCAAGACCCGCAAGGAGTTGGAGCGCTATCCCACCTTGCGCAAGGCCCGCGCCGATGAGGCGGACGCCCTGCGAAAGAAGCTCGACGAGGCCAGGCACAACCGCGTGCAGCTTGAGAAGCGGATCCACGAGTCGGAGGTGAACGTGGCGAAGTGGCGGGAGGATCTTGTCCGGTTCGCCGCTCAGCAGGCCCGCGTCAAAACCCAGAAGGAATACGACGCCCTCAGCCACGAGATCGCTGAGACAGAGCAGAAAATCTCCGCCGAAGACGACAAGGGGCTCGAGTTCGTGACCGAGGAGGAGCAGCTCGACGCCGAGATCGGGCGCCTTCAAACGCACCTGGCGGAGCGCTCGGCTGAATGCGAGAAAGAGATTGCGCGGCTCGAGGAACGCGAGATGGAAAAGACCGCCTTTCTGAATTCACTGCTCGAGCAACGCGCCAAGGCCGCCGACCGCATTGAAGCCAACCTGCTCAAGCGCTACGAGCGTCTCGCCAACATTTTCCCGGGAGGCACACTCGTCCCCGTCCTGGAAGGCAACTGCGGCGGCTGCAACATGCGCGTCCTGCCCCGTACCCTGCAAGACATCCAGCGCGGCGAGTCCCTCACCGAGTGCGCCTCATGCCACCGGTTCCTCTACATCCCGAGTTCGTAGTTGTTTGGTGTTTCTCTCCCTCTCCCTTTGTCCGTGTCAGTCCGTGTCGGTCCGTGTTGTCCGTCCCAGCGGCTTCTCCAGGCGGGTTCGGACCGCGGGAGCGCCTTCCGCCTCGGAACTCTCGATATCGCCTATGATCTCCGAACGCTTGCGGGACGGGATCCGGCGCGGACGGGCCGTTTCAAGACCAATGCGGCAGACGTCCCCGAAATCGCAATACGCGCAGACCAACTGCTGTCCTCTTCCCGTCGAACAAGGGCTGACAGCGATATGGCAGAAGCGGATTTCGCGGGCCAACCGAACGGCCTCGGCGCAAGCGCGGCGGCACACTCTATCCAGCACGCCCGCCGGCACCCAGTCGCTGCGGTCCGGATTGGAAATCCCCCCGTCTTTCCTGCGCGTAACCTTGATGTAAGGGGAAGCCGTGCCCGGTTCCAAGGAACCGAAGAGATCCAACGCCCCACCGTCCACCACTCCGCGGGCCAGGATGGTCCGCGGAGCGGTTTGCTCCTCCGTCTCCCCGGGAGGCGCGGAGCGGTCCTCGATCCGCTTGCGCACGGGCAGGTAGAAAGCCCCAGCCGCGCGGAGGTTGCCCTGGCCCGCCCCGAGGACCGCCGAAAGGTAAAGAGGCAGCTGTAGAGAAAGACCCGCGGCAAGCGCGTTCAGGTCGAGCTCCTTGTCCGAACTCTTGAAATCCAGAATCCGGACGTAGATCTCGGCCCCCGCTCCCCAGGCAAGATCCACACGGTCAATGACTCCGCTCAGCAGGAGCGAGGCCTCTCCCCCGCTCTCGATGCGAAGAGGCCCGAGCGGGGCGCCGGGGAGTCCGAAGGCGAGCTCGGCCCCCGCCTGCGCAAAGGAGTCTTCGGCGCCTTGGCGGATAAAACTGCGCAGAGCGGTTTCGAGGTGGCGGCACGAGCGCTGAACGAGAAACTCCGCCTGGTTGTCCTTCAGGGGACCGTTGGCCAGAGAATCCTCCCGGCAGCGTTCGGCCGCCTCACGCAAGGCGGACAAGGCGTCTTCTTCCGGGACCTCCCCCCAGTCCAGCAGTTTCTCGGCGATCACGCCGGGGACAATCCGCTCGGCCTTGCGCCCGAACCGCCGCAACAAAATCCAGAAGACCTCCCGCAGAATATCATGCTGGAAGGTGCCTATCTCGAGCGGGCGGATCTGGAACTTCTCACGCTCCCGAAGGCTTAGCATGTACTGCGCGAAGTATCGGAAAGGACAGTCCGCGTATGTCTCGAGCCGGGAGGCGGTAAGAACCGTTGCCGGAGAAGCGATCTCCTCCGCGAGTTCCTTGCCCAAGGCGGCTTCTCCGGCGGGCCGCGCGGCGTGAGCCGGCGGACGGAAACGAGCATCGGGTATCTCGCCAAGCCGGTCCGCCAAGGCGTCCCAGACCCCCCTTTCATGTTCAGAAATCGCCCGGCCGCCGCGGGCGCGGATGATCCCCTCCATCGCTTGTTCGACCAGTTCCACGGACTCCGGCGCGCTGTCCAGCCAACCCGGATCAAGGCGCACGAGCGCGACGGCGGACTCCGCCCCGCGCGAGGCGGACCGCGCCGCTTCCAACGCGGTTTGCACAAAGGCGGAGGGCCTGAGCCGGCGGCCCTCTTCGTCGGCGGCGGACCAGCTCAGCCACAGTTGCCGGGAAGCCCGCGTGAAGGCCACGTAACCGAGGTAGCGTTCGCGGAAAAGCCGGACCGCTGACGGCGGGGCGAGTTCGAAGTTGCCTTTCTCGAGGAGCGTGAGTCGCTCGGCATCCGAGAGAATGACGTCCTCTCCGGCGGGCACGGGAAACACCCGGTCGTTGAGTCCCAGAACAAAAACCGTGCGCAAGGCGGGCTGGCGCGAGCGCTCCACGGTCCCGACAAGCACCTGGTCCAGCGAAGGCGGCACAAGCCCGAGGGTCAATCCCGATAGACCCGTGTCGAGTACGTCCACGAGGTCCTGGAGCGGCATCGCTTCGTCCTGAAGGGTCGCGCTCATCTCCTCCAGCAGCCCGGCGATCCCCTCGCAGACCTGGCTGTGCTCATCGGCCGCGTCAAGGGCGCCTTCCTCGCGCGCCTCACTGGCCCAGTTGTCAATGATCTCGCCGCATTTCAGGCCGTCCAGAAAACGCTGCAGGGCGGCGGCAAAGCGCCGCGCCGTGGTCTGGCCGGCCGGAACCCCATCGCCGGTTTGGGGCGGCAGCATCTCGCGGTGCAACGCGTCGAGCGGCTCAAGCGCGCGGCGCCGGATGGCGGCGAGGTTCCGCGATGCGGGGTCCCGTTCATGGCGAGACCGGCCCTGCTTGCCCCCGAGCCGGCTGGAAGGCGCCTTGAGACCGGTCTCTTCCAGCCACCAGCGGCGTCCCCGCATGCCGCGCGCGAGGGCTTCGTTCTCGATGCTGTCGGCCTCGAAACGCGTGGCCGGGGCGAGGTCGGTCTTGAGGTAGTGCGCTACGTCTTCGAGAGGCCAATCGCACGCCACGGCGCGCACGGCGGATCGCAGCAGTTCCACCAAGGGATGATGGCCCACGCTCCTGCGCCGGTCCATGAAACAGGGAATGCGATAGCGGGCGAAGGCGGAGCGAATCAGCGAATCCCAAGGCTCCAGGTCGCGCGCGATCACGGCCACGTCGCGATAGCGGCACCCCTCCTCGCGGCAAAGACGGCGAATGGCGCGCGCGATGGCCTCGACCTCTTCCCTGGGATTCGGCGCCTCGACGAATGTGAGCGCCGGCAAGGTGGCCGGCGGGGATTCGAGGGGGCGCAAATCCCGCCTGGCAAATGCGGATCCTCCTCCGCCGCCGGAGGCTATCATGGAACAATGCCGCAGATGGTCTTCGAAGGCTTCGAGAACCGGATTGTCGGAGAACCGCGTGGGGTGCCCGCCGGCAGGCAAGACGAGCGGCTCACGGATCTCCGCACCCAGATCCACGGCCATCGCCCTGAGCCGAAGATAGGTCTCCTCTGTCTGGCCAAACAGACGCGTGGGCTCCGCCGCGCCGGACCTGTCCGCCAGTCCGCGCAAACCCTCCGGATCCAGGAGAAGGGTCACGCGGACGGCGCGGGCCTCTCTCAGGATGGCCTCGATCACCCGTGCCTCCTGGGGCATGAACGAGGCGAATCCGTCCATCCAGACTTCGGACCCGCGCACGAGCCGCGACTGCGGAATACGCCGCGCCAGCTCGTCCAGAAAGTGATCGGGATTACAGAAACGCTCCCTCATCTCCTCATCCCACGCGCGGCCCAGCAGCGCCATGTCGTGGAGCTTGCGCGCCAGGAGCGAGTCGCCGAGCCCTTGCTCCTCCAGAAATCCCCGCTGCGCCTCGATCTCGGCGCTGGAATGCCGAAACTGAGCCATCTCGCGGAACGCCGCGGCCAGGCGGGCGATGAACCCCGCCTCACGGGCCGAACGCGCAAAAGCGCGGAGTTCCTCGCGGTGGCGGCCAACCAGGGCCCTCAGGAGCATTTGCCGTCCCAGATCGCTGAGAGAGTCGCGGGGCGCGCCGCCCGTCTCCCGCAAAACCGCGTATGCGAGGCGCTTGAAGGAGAGAACCCGCGCGCGCATGAAACCCCGGATGCCGGGACAGCGCAGCAGGTCCCCTTCGGCCTGGGCGGTGGCCTGCTCGGGAAGCAAGAGGATAAGAGGGCAGCCGGCGGGACTAGGGTTTTCCCGGAGGCCGGCGGCGATCTCATCGAGGCACCGCCGCGTCTTTCCGCTTCCCGCCCTTCCCAGATAGAATTCGAGACGCATTTGAACCCCCGGCTTGCTATTGAACCTGTGGCATGTTAGTATCCCGCGAGTATGGCGATCAAGGGAAAAAGCCCCTGGAAACGCCGGCGCCGCGGAATACTCTTCCACGGCGCAATTCTGCTTGTCTGCATTCTGATCGTTCTCGCCGTGGTGTTGTTCACTCCCTTCACATCGGACCTGCTTGACGCGAAGGTCGTCCGCGCTTTCGAACAGGCAACCGGACTGCGTCTCTCTTTTGACCGCGCCACCTATTGGCTGGGACGCGGCCGCATGACCCTCTCCGAAATCCGGATCGAAGTACCCGAAACTGGACAGCGCATCACCGGAATCCACCTGATGGTTCTTCAGTGGAAATGGCGTCTGCTGGAACCCGCGGACCCCTTCGATTTCCGCAGGATCGAGATCGCCGCGCCGGAACCGGTGGTATTCTATCTCGAAAAGAACCTCACGCTCACTCCCCAGCCCGGGGCGAAGTCCTTCCTCGACTTCATGAAAGGCTTGGAACGCAGCTCCGCGGCGGCCTCAAAGCTGCAGCCCGTGCGCACCCCCGTCAAGATACTGATCCGCAACTTCGCCCTTTACCTCGAGGAAAAGCCGGAGATCGAGTTGACCTCGCCGACTCTGCCGGCAGGCCGGCCCGCCGCTAGAAGACTCGCGGGAATGGAGTCCATGGAACTCGAGATGCAGTACAATGGGATCACGATCTGGCCCCTGACCATCTCCGGGCGCCTCTGGGGCCACCCGGCGGCGCCCTTCGCCATGACGCTTAAGGGAGGGGCCGACAACCGCGAGTTCGCGTTCTCCGCGGAGCTCGAGACATTCGATCTGGCGGGCAATCTCCAGAGACCTTTGCCTCTGCTCCTCCGGGGCGACAGGATCGTGGTCAACGGCCGCCTCCTCTCCGGCGAGTCGCCAGGAACAAACGACCTCGACGTATCCGTCAAGGCGCACGATCTGACAACCTCCTTTACTCGGGCTGGTCTTGCCTTGCCATCCACGGACCTTGAATGCCGGACTTTCGCCACACTGGACCACACCAGCCGCACCATCACCCTCAAGAACGCGGAGCTGCAAGCCTGGAAATCGTCCATCACGGGCGGTGCAAAGTTCCAACTGGACGATGCGAGGAACTTTTCCGTCGAAGTCGCCAACAGTTCGCTCGTCCCGGAGATTCTGAATCCTCTGGCGCGGCTGCTGCCTGAGAACCTTCCTTCCATGCCGGTCTCGGGAGGACACCTGCAACTCCGGGGCCGCGTTTCCGGAAACTCGAGCGGGATAGACTGGCCGGCATGCCGGGGAGACGCCCAAGCCTCGGGGCTCGTGATCGAGAACGTTCCCCTGGGAGAGAAACCCACGCGGGTTGGTCCGATCGAAATGGATGCCCGCCTCACCTCCGCCGCCCTCGAGATTCCACGCCTCAGTGTCCAGGTCCTCTCGAACAATCTGACCTTGTCATCGGCCCGGCTCGCCCGCCGAATGGAGGACAACCAGAAGGGCAGGGAAATCCGCGCGAACTGGAACCTCGAGGCGAAAGTGCAGGAAGCAGTGGGGTTCCTTCCCTCCAAGGAATCGCGCCAAATCCGCGATTGGAAACCCAAAGGCCAGGTGCGGGGAAACGGGACTATCCGCGGCGAATGGCCCCGGCAGGCGTTGCTTGAAGACAAGCCGCGGCAAAAGCCGGCTGGAGGCTTGAGACAGGAGACTGGAGCAACGAAGAAAAAAGAGCCCGCAGTCCACGGCCCGCAGCCCGCGGCCTCGAATCTCAGCCGGCTCGAGGCTGTGCTCCAGCGTTTGAAATTGGACGGCCTGCTCCAGTTGGAAGGATTCTGTCTGGACCCGGAATTCTTTCCCGCGCCCCTGGAGAACGGGGCGGGAACCCTATTCCTGAGCGGGCAGGCAATCCGCTTGTCCTCTGTCACGGCGGGAATGCTGGGCTCATCGCTCTCCCTGGAGGGCCAGCTCACGGGCACTCCTTTTGTTTGGAGCCGGCCCGAGGCGGACCTGCGCCTGCGGGGCGACCTGGACCTCGCACAGGCGCCGCGATGGGTGACGCCCGAGATGATGCGAAATGAGAAACAAGCGCTGATAAAGCGCATGGCCCCTTCCGGAAAAGCCGCTTTGGACCTGGACCTCACCGGCCCTCTCTTCGATCCCGGAAAACTCACCCTCAAGGGCGCCGTCATTCCCACGAGCGTTTCGCTGACGCTCGACACCACCTCGCCCACCATCCGGTTCAGCGGCATCGAGGGCAAGATCCAGCTCGCCTTCCCCACGGAAATCCGGCTCGATCCACTCCGGATGAACATCCAGGCCCAAGGGGCCGCGCGCCCGGCGCAACTCACGGTGAGCGGCCCCGTCTCCAATACGGGCCTGGACCTGAACTGGCAAACCAGCGGGGATCTTCCGCACTACAAGCAGCTCCTGCCCTATATACTGGACTACTTCCAAGTGGATGGCCCCGTCACGCTGTCGGGCCGCACCCAGGCGAATCTGAAACCGCCGAGCGGAGACAGCCCGCCTCTCCCGGCGACGCTGGCCGGCGCCGCCGGCTATCTCCGCAAGGAGTTCCTGGCCCAAGAGGACTCTCTCGCGGGCCTCGTGCGCTTGAACCAGATTGTGGACTGGGATTTCAAGACGTTGGTGGAAGCCAACGACTGCGAGTTCACGCACATATTCATGCCTTCCCGGGTCACCCACGTCCGCGGACGCTTCCAGATCGGCCGCGACGGACTGCGATCCATCTCTCCCGTCCGTGCCCAATGGGGAGCCACCGACGGACTCACCGAGGGATGGGTCCGCCTCACTCCGGAAGGGGTGTTGCGGGTTGACTTCTCCACTTCGGCGCCGCTTATGGTGGTGGATGACTGGGTGCAGCGCTGGGGACCCCGGAACCGCCCGCCCCAGGCGGACGAAGCAGGCGAGGTACCCGAGTTCGATCCGGCCCAGAAGGACAAACCATCCATGCGGGTTCTGATAGATGGGACCCTGAAAGGACAGCGCGCCACCTTCCGCCGGTTTCCCCTCGAAAACGCCTCCGCCCACTTCCAGTTCCGCGACTACAAGGGCCATGAGTCCTTTCTCGAATTCGACCGGATCGAAGCCAGGCTGTTCGACGGGGCCTTCCGCATGCGTCCCTGGCTCTTTACCCATGGTCCCCGCTTCCGATGGAACGTGGACCTGGAAATGGATGGCGTGAACTGCGAGAGACTGCTGGAGTCCCACTACGGACACAAACCCACTGTCACCGGCCTGCTCAGCACTCGGATGTCGCTGCACGGGATTTCCGCGAAGAAGGGCACAATGCAGGGCTCAGGGGCTTTTGCTCTAAAAAACAGCCGCTTCATGGGAAACCCCATTTTCCTCGCCTTGGGAAAACTCCTGGACTCCAAAGAACTCGAGGACATCTCTTTCACTAAGATGGAGGGCACCTTCTCGCTTAAGGACAACGATATCTCCATTTCCCGACTCTCGCTGGCCGGCTCGCTTATGGAACTCGAAGCGGAAGGGAGCGCGACCACGGATGGCGCTCTCGACCTCAAGGTCATCTACCGGTTCCTGAAGTTTATCCCAAAACTTCCCTTGCTGCAGTATGCAGTGAAGGCCGTGGAGGACGTGACTTCCTGGTTCGTCAGAGCCCGCTTGCGCGGCACGCTTCGAGACCCGCAGATCGGCATCGTGCCATTGTCGGTGGACAGCTGGTCGCCTTTCTCGAAGAAAAACGGCACAGCCAAGGAGAAAAGCTCAACCAGTGAGGAGCGGGTCACCTCGCCGACCCTCTCTGTCCCCCCGGGCAAGTGAGGTCCACCCTCACCGGTATTTCGGCAAGTAGTCTCCGTGCGCCGCGATCAGGTCGTCGCAGAGACTCCGAATCTCGTCCAGCGTGAGTTCCGCCGCCGTGTGCGGATCGAGCATCGCCGCCTGATAGATCCTCTCCTTGCTGCGCGTGAGGGCCGCCTCGATCGCGAGAAGGTGCACGTTGATGTGGGCGCGGTTGAGCGCGGCAAGCTGCTCCGGCAGCGCACCCACGTAGCATCCCTGCACGCCGTTGCGATCCACCAGGCACGGCACCTCGACCACCGCGTTCGCGGGCAGGTTCGGGATCAGGCCATTGTTCAGAATGTTGCCCCCGATGCGGCACGGAACGTCGGTTTCGATCGCGGCCATGATCTGGCTGGCGTATTCGCCGGTGCGCGCATGGGTAAGGCTCTCGTTCTTCAGAATACTGTCGCGCTGCTTTTCCCAGTGCTCAATCTGAGCGACGCACCGCCGCGGGTATTCATCCAACGGGATGTTGAACTCCTCGATCAGATCGGGATAGCGGCTCTTGATCCAATATGGGAAGTACTCCGCGGAATGCTCGGAGGACTCCGTCACGTAGTAACCGAAGTGGCGCATCATTTCGAGCCGCACCATGTCCCAGTTCTTCTTGGCGCCCTTCTTGCGCGCGGCCCGCACCAGCTTCGCCGCGCGGCGCTTGATCTCCGGATACAGGTCCTTCTCCCCGTCGCGAATCTCGATCAGCCACCCCATGTGGTTGATCCCCGCCGTTTTCCAGCGCAACTTCTTGACGCAATCCTCCATGCCGAGGTTATGCAGGAGACCGCTCGCGCAGACCTGCACGGAATGGCAAAGGCCCACCGCCTGGACGCTCGTGGCGCGAAGCATGGCCCCCGTCAGCATGGACATCGGATTGGTGTAGTTCAGGAACCAGGCGTTGGGACAGACGGCTTCCATCTCCCTCGCGAAGTCCAGCATCACCGGGATGGTGCGCAAGGCCCGGAAAATGCCGCCGATGCCGAGGGTATCCCCGATGGTCTGGAGAAGACCGTATTTCTTGGGAATCTCGAAATCTATCACGGTCGAGGGCTCGTAGCCGCCCACCTGAATGGCGTTGACGACGTAGTTCGCATCCCTAAGGGCGGCCCGGCGGTTTGCGGCGCCCAAGTGGGTCGTGATCTTCGCGCGATTCTCGTTGATGTTGCGGTTGAGGCTGTCCAGGACTAGCTTGGACTCCCGCAGCCGCTTCCCGTCAATGTCATAGAGCGCGATCCGGGCGGATGAGAGGGAAGGTGTGAGCATTGCGTCGCCCAGGATGTTCTTGGCGAAAACGGTGCTGCCGGCGCCCAGAAAAGCGATCTTTGGTTGGTGCGTCTGTTGGGGCATGTAGGGTGGTTCCTTGTCTGTTTGAGGTGGTCTTGCAGGCAATATACACGCGGGCTGGAAATGCGCCAAGAAAAAAGTCCGGAACCCCGCATCGCCGCCCCTCACTTTCTTGTAGAGGCCGCCCCCGCCGACTTCAGGTCGGTGGAGCGGCGATTTTGCTCCAGAATCGGCGAAAACATCCCACGCCCCCGCCGGTTTTATACCGGTGGAGCGATGGTTGAAGACCTTGATGTTTCGCGGCGATTCTTGATGTGTTCCCTCCTTCCCCCAATGGGATGGATTTGGTTTCTACGGGAAGAACAACCATCGCTCCACCGGTATAAAACCGGCGGGGGCGCAAGAACAAGAAGGAGCTTCACTGGAGCAGAATCACAGCTCCACCGACCTGAAGTCAGTGGGGGCCGGAATTCCCCTCACTGCAAGAAACTGAGATGCCACCCCACACCGCCGCCCTGCTTGGCCCTGGACACGTAAGAGCCATTCGGCTATTCTAATGGCGCGAGAGATCCAAGAGAGAAGAGCGCGCCATGCCACCCGCCAGGAAAACCCGCCGCAAACTCAGAGCCCTAAAGGAAATCCTGCATCAGGGGAAGAACCTGCTGATCGTCATGCAGAACTACCCGGACCCCGATGCGATCGCTTCGGCCGCCGCCCTGCGCGAACTGGCCAACCGTCTGGCGGACCTGCCATGCACCGTCACCAGCGCGGGCGTGGTGGGCAGAGCCGAGAACCGGGCCTTGATGCGGTACATGCGCCTGCCCTATCACCCCCTCGCCGAAGTGGACCCCTCCAAGTTCGATCTCGTGGCCCTCGTTGACACACAGCCCAAGACGGGTAACAACTGCCTGCCCCAGGACTTCAACCCGCACGTCGTCATGGACCACCATCCCATCCGCCGCGCCACGCGAAGCGTCCCTTTCACCGATATCCGCAGCCGCTATGGCGCCACCTCCACCATTCTCTTTGAATACCTCACCGAGGCCCGTGTCGAGATAGACGTCCAACTGGCCACCGCCCTTCTCTACGGCATCCGCTCCGACACCCAGGACCTCGGGCGCGAGGCGAGCCGGGCCGACGTGGACGCCGTGCTTGCCCTGTATCCCCGCGCGAGCAAGCGCACCCTGGGCGAGATTCAGAACAGCAAGACGCCCCGCTCCTATTTCCGCATGCTCGAAGCCGCCCTACGCAACGCCGACGTGTATGGCCCCTGCGTGATCTCGTGCCTGGGGGAGATAGACGTCCCCGACCTCGCGGGAGAAATCGCGGACCTCCTGCTGCGCGACGAGGAGTGCGCGTGGACCCTCTGCTATGGCTTCTACCAGGACAAGATGCTTCTCTCCATCCGCACGGATATACGCGAGGCAAACGCCGGCCGCATGATGCAGCGCGTCGTGAAGGGACTGGGAACCGGCGGCGGACACAGCGCCATGGCGGGCGGGCAGATACCCCTTGGGAACGTCACGATCCCGGAGCGCCGGGCCATCGAAGAACTCATCCGCAAGCGCTTCCTCCGGGCGCTCCGAGCCTCCAAGCGACGCGTCGAAAGACTCATCGCAAGGCGCAAGCCGTCTTGTCCGGAAGAGCAATAGCCTCGCGATCCCTCGAAGCGCCCTCCTGACGTTTCTTTTACATGCTTCTTACCACGCGCTGACCATTCTTCCCCCTCTCTGTCGCATAGTGACGCTGTCAAGCAGAAGCCCCCGAGAGTGGACCGGGCTTCTCATTCCACCAAACCACCAGACGGAGAAGGAGCGGAAACCATGAAGACGATACGCGCATCGCTGTGTTTGGGGATAGCGCTTCTGTTGTTGAGCGGGGGGCCTTCCCAAGGCGCGCCTGCCGCGCCGGAGAGGGCTGTTTCTGAAGGCACTGAACAATATACCGGTGAAAGAGATCGCGGTCTTCAAAGACAGCCATGCGTTCGTCCTGCACGAGGGAGACATGGCGACCGACGAAAAACGTGGGCATATCCGCCAAAACTTCGCCCATTTGACCTCATCCTCTTCGCGCCAACGGGGTTTTGTCCTCGATCGGCCAGAAAAGAAAACAATGTGTACACGAATTCCTCCCCTTTGACGTCCTATATTAATGAAGACCGGGAGAATGGGCAAAGCGGGCTGCTGTTGGCGAAAAAGCCCCAAAAACCCGGCGCAAGGGTCCGGAACTGTGCGGCAGGAACTGGAGAAACTATAAGACAGGCTCCTCCTATCCCGCGGTTTTCCATTCTGCATCGCTTATTCTGAAACTAGCGCACTGGGGAAAACCAATCGCGGATCCGGCATACTCTTTGCGTTTATCTAGAGCAGGTGGGTGGAACACAATCGCGTTTCCGTTGTCAGAACATCACAGGGCGCCTGGATATCCAGGCAGGAGGCGGAAAGATGATGGGCACGATGAAGAGATGGTCACCTTTAACGCTGCTGATCGCGATTCTCTTTCTGACAATCGCTTTGGCCAATCTCGGCGCCACGCTGCATCAGGACGGCACAGGATCGGATGAATTCTGGCGCGCCCTGATTCGCTCGGATGCAGCCCGTGTACAAAGAATCCTGCGCGAATGCCCCGGACTGGCAAACCTGCCCGTTTCAAGAGGCGAGGCAGTACCGCTCGGATACGCGCCGAACCAGAGAATCGCGGAGATCCTTATCGCCTGCGGAGCGGACTTGAATCGGACCAACCAGGCCGGAATCACGCCCTTGCATACGAGCATCTTCCTTAACAACATTCCCGTGGCGAAGCTGCTCATTGATCGCGGCGCCTCGATCGAAGGCGCCAGCAAGAGCGGCGCCACGCCGCTGATGGCGGCGGCCTTGTGCGGCCGCGAGGAAATCGCGCGCTATCTCATCGAAAAAGGCGCCAATGTGAACGCTCGGAACAAGACAGGGCTCACGCCTCTGCATTTCGCGGCGGACCAGTCCTACCCCGAACCCTCTATCGCGCGCATGCTGCTGGAGCGGGGAGCGGACGTGGAAGCCAGGGATTCCGTGGGCTTGACCCCTCTGGCCAGGGCCGAGCGCAACGGGAATAGGCTCCTTGTGGATTCGCTGCGGCGAACGATAGCCCTTCGGGTGAGGAAAGATGGCGCGGGTCTGCGACAGAAAGCCCTGTCCCGGAGCGCCGCGGGAGAGGATTACGCTGGATAGATAAGGCGTGGCGAGTCATGGTCTCGATGCGGGGAATCGCCGCTCCGCTCTCTCACTCAGCATCGTAGATGATGATCCGCTCCCAGAAAGACGAGAAATCCCGCACGAAGTCCTTGTGCAGCGGATGAACTTCGTAGGCGCCGTGCCCTGCCTTATCCCTGAAGAGAACGGTCAGGGCAACCGAATAGGACCGGTCAATAATGGGCCCGTCGGTGGCGGCGGGCGTCCCGATGTAGAGAGCCTGGACCGCCTCAATGGGCTTGAGACTCTCGAGACCGTGCTGAAACGCGCGCCTTTGCTCTTCCGCCAAACCCTTCCTCAACCAGAAAAACACCGAGTGTACAAGCATCGCAGTCATTCCTTTCCTAAATGGAATCGTCCCAGCTCCAGCCCTCAAGACCAAGCCCCAGCAGCGTGACCTGCACCCCGGGAACACCCAGCATGATAAACAGAATCGTCCCGACCGTCCCCCCTCCTTCGCACCGGGACCACCATGCCGAGAAGCGCCATGCCTGGACCCACTGCGGCTGATTGGGGCCGGAATCCCGCCCTTGGAGATGGAGCCTTGATGAAGGTCCCTCCACAGAGATCATACTGACTATCGGGACGCATGGCAACCCCGGAAAGAACCTGAAAAGACGGGCTGAAGCCCGCGCTACAAACATGAGACCCGCGGACGCAATCCCGCGGGCGCTGACTCGGCTGGGTTCATGGAGTGGTGGGCCTAACTGGATTCGAACCAGTGACCTCGCGCTTATCAGGCGCGCGCTCTAACCAAAACTGAGCTATAGGCCCGCCCCGCAACAACGGGTGAGGAGAATAATGCTTTTGCCAAGGAGTGTCAAGCGGAAATCCGCGGCTTGCGGCTTTTTTCGAGCGTTCCAGGGCCCGCGCCGCCGCTTAGAGTAGCGTAGGCGTCCCGCCTGCGTACGGATTCATCAGGAGCAGAGCGGGAGAATGTGGAGCGGCTGAAAGGCGTCCCGCCTGCGTACGGATTCATCAGGAGCAGAGCGGGAGAATGTGGAGCGGCTGAAAGGCGTCCCGCCTGCGTACGGATTCATCAGGAGCAGAGCGGGAGAATGTGGAGCGGCTGAAAGGCGTCCCACCTGCGTACAGATTCATCAGGAGCAGAGCGGGAGAATGTGGAGCGGCTGAAAGGCGTCCCGACTGCGTACGGATTCATCAGGAGCAGAGCGGGAGAATGTGGAGCGGCTGAAAGGCGTCCCGCCTGCGTACGGATTCATCTCACGCATCCTTTTCGGGCTTGTCGGACAGGCGGCTTATTCAGAAGCGTCTCCCGCTGCGCCCGGCGCTGGGCAGCGGCCTTCGGCACGGGGATTCTCTTGAACCGGGCCGGCTCCATCCCGGCATGGTACATGGCCGCGGCCAGCGTCATCGGTCCCGGCAGGAAATCCTGGATCTGCTGGAGGCGCCGGTTCTCGCGCCGCAGCCAGTCCAACACCTCGCGCATGTCCCCCTCTGTGGAGGCGGGAAATCCCGCGATAAAGTACGGAATAAGGTACTGCTCTTTTCCGGCACGGGCGCTTGCCTCCCGGAACAACGCGCAGAACCGGAGGAAACACGCGAAGGGGGGCTTCCGCATCAGCCGCAGAACCGTCTCGCTCGCGTGTTCGGGCGCGACCGAGAGGTGCCCTCCCACCAAACGCTTGGCCAGCAGTTCGAGATACTCGCGCCCGTCCCGCGTGAGCTCCGTCTTCCCTCGCGCAAACAGCAGATCGTAGCGAATGCCCGAAGCGACGAAGGCATGGCGGACCCCGGGGATCTCGAGCGCGCGACGCAGCAGGTGAATCTGCGCGGCGTGTGAGGCGTCGAGGTTTGGGCACACGTCGGGGAAGATGCACGAGACCCTTCGGCAGCGCGCGCACGTTTCCAGGTTGCGGCCGCCCATGCCATACATGTTCGCCGACGGCCCCCCGACGTCGCTGATGGTGCCGCGGAAATCGGGATGGCGCGTGAGAGATTCGATCTCCCGCAGGATAGCCTCCTCGCTCCGCGAGACGACGTGTTTGCCTTGGTGCAGGGCAAGCGCGCAAAAAGTGCACCCCCCGAAGCAACCCCGGTGGCTGACCACCGAGAACCGGACGGGCTCCAGCGCGGGGATCGTCTCCTTGTAAGACGGGTGGGCGCGCCGCTGGAACGGCAGGGCGTAAACCGCGTCGAGATCGGCGGCGGTGACGGGCCGGGGCGGCCATTCCACGATCAGACGGCCGCCGTGTTTCTGTATGATGGGGACCGCCTGGTGGGGCGCGGGGCTGTGCGGCGCGGAACCGGCCGGCGTAGACCCGTCCGGCGCGGAACCGGCCGGCGCGCGGCAGGCAATGGCTTGCTCGAGTTGGATGGCCGTTTCCAGAAATGTCTTCCTGGAGTCCCGCGCGGCCTCGAAGTCCGCCAGAACAATCCCCCTCTTCCTTATCTCTTGCGGAAAGCCCTCTGCCGCGCACGACTCCACTGTCCCGGGAATCCCGTGCAGCGCCACAGCCCGATCCGCTTCATGATCCTCATGCGTCGGCGCAGGCGAGGCCGCGCGCAGTCGCTCGGCGATCGCCACGACCTGCGTCTCCCCCATCCCCGCCACGATCAAGTCCGCTTTGGAATCCAGCAGAATGGACCGGCGCACCCGGTCCTTCCAGTAGTCGTAATGCGCAAACCGGCGCAGACTCGCTTCGATCCCGCCCAGGATCACCGGAACGCCCTTGAAAACCTGCCGAACCACATTGGTGTAGACGATGGTCGCGTAGTTGGGGCGCAGGCCGGAGCGGCCGCCGGGAGAATAGGCGTCATCGCGACGGAGCTTCTTGTTCGCCGTGTAGTTGGCGACCATGGAATCCATCGCGCCGGCCGTGACGCCCACGAAAAGCCGCGGACGCCCCATCGCCGTAAACGACCCCGGTTTCGTCCAGTCCGGTTGGGCCACGATCCCCACGCGGAAGCCCGCCGCTTCGAGAACCCGCCCGATCACCGCGGCGCCGAAAGCCGGGTGGTCCACATAGGCGTCCCCCGTCACGATCAGAACGTCGAGCGCGTCCCAACCCCTCGCGCGCATCTCCTCGCGGGACATTGGCAGAAAAGGAGATATTGCCTTATTCCTCAGAGGTCCTTTGGGTCCTTGTTGTCCTTGTTGTCCTTGAGGTCCTTTTTCCGGCGAACCCCTTACAACACCTCGACCGCGATCTGGTCATTGGTGTAAATGCAGATGCCCGAGGTGATCCGCATGGCCTCGCGGGCGATCGTCTCGGCGTCGAGCTCCGTGTGGGCCAGGAGGGCGCGCGCCGCCGCAAGCGCCATCGGCCCGCCCGATCCGATCGCCGCCACCTGGTCGTCGGGTTCCACCACGTCGCCGTTTCCGGAGATCAGCAGAATCGAGCTCTTGTTGCCGGCCAGCAGCATCGCTTCGAGCCGGCGCAGGACCCGGTCGGTCCGCCAGTCCTTGGCGAGTTCGACAGCGGCGCGCGGCAGGTTGCCGTCGAACTCCTTCAGCTTCACCTCGAACTTGTCGAACAGCGCGAAGGCATCGGCGGTCGAGCCCGCAAAGCCCACCAGCACCGCGCCATCGTGCAGCCGCCGGACCTTGCGGGCCGTGGACTTCACGACGGTGTTGCCCAGGGTGACCTGGCCGTCGCCCGCCACGGCCAGTTTTCCGTTGCGCAAAACGGCCACAATGGTGGTGCCATGCGGGGAGGTGGAGAGCGGCGAGAAGGGCGCGCTGAGTGAGAAGTGGGGGAAGGGTGTGGGGCGGCTCATGACGCTTGCTCCGTTCCGCGAACGAGATGACCCACCATATCAGTGCCGGAGAGGCGGTGTCAAGAAGGAGAGAAAGGACATAGGAGACCCAACAGGATCTTGCGAGAAGCCACATTCCCCGGCAATCCCGTCCGTGTTCGTCCGTGTCCGTCCATCACCTACATAAACAAAACCAACCCCAAAGGACAAGGATCACTCAAACTCCCGCGGATGCCGCCTCTTCAGTTCGGGCACCGCCCAGCCGCGACCGGTGGCCTCCAGCCGCGCGCAGTATCCCTTCAGCCGGCCCCGGGCGTGAGCAGGCCCGCCCTCCCGCATCACGGTCCACAGCGGGTCGGCGTCCGAAGGCATCGTCCGCATCATCTCCGTGTGCCATTTCGCGAGAAGAGCCGCGGCGCGTTGACATACCTCGGGCCGCGCCCCGGCCAGGTCGCGCTGCTGGTAGGGATCGCCCGCCAGATCAAACAGCATCTCTTCGGGAAACAGGTGGTAGCCATCGTGGTAGGTCCGCACATAGAGCCAGTCCTCCACCCGCACGGAGCGCTGGCAGACGTGGGCACACTGGCTGAGCACGAGGTAGTCCCGCCCACAGTTCTCGCCGCGCAGGAGCGACGCCGCGTAGCTCCGTCCGTCCCAGCCCGGGAAAGGGGGATGCCCGAGCAGATCCGCCAGAGTGGGAGCGAAATCGAGTTGGTAGTGCAATCCCTCATCCACGCGCCCCGCCTTGCATCCCGGCCACCGCACAATCATCGGGACGTGGCAAGTCGGCTGATCCGCCGTCGCGTGTTCCCCGTAGATGCCGAACTCGCCCAGGTTCTCGCCGTGGTCGGAAGTGATGATGATGGCAAGGTTGTCCATCACGCCCTTCTTTTCCAGCGCGTCGAATATCTGCCCGATGTGGCTGTCCATGTAGGCGATCCCGCAGTCGTAGCCGTCCATGAACCGCCGCAGGTCCCGCATGTTCCGAACCTCGCCGGGGTGGCGCGGCCAGCGAGGACTCGGATTGCTGTCGTACATCATGGCTTCGCGCGCCGTGTGAGGACCCACCGCCTGCTGGTGCCGCTCGACCACTTCCTCGGTGAGCCAGGCGGGCAGCGGATCGTGCTCGAAGGGGTTGCCGAACTCGGCGGGGGCGCGGTAGGGCGTGTGGGGGTCCCAGTAGTTGACGTGGAGGAACCAGTCGTCCTTCGCGGCGTTCCGCTCGATCCAGTCCAGGACAGTGGGGGTAATCTGCTCCGCCGACTCGCCGCCGTCTCCCCCTGTGTCGTACGCTTCGCGGAAGCCGCCCAGGAACCAGTAGGCGCTGTGGCGTTCGGCGAAGGGGCTGATGGTAACGGTGTGGAATCCGGCGCGGCGGGAAAGAAGATAGGGCCACTGGCGGCGGGCTATCAGGCTGTTGAAATCCCGCGTTTCCCCTTCGAGCCGCATGTCGGCCGCGGTGCCGCCGTGCCCAACGACCCCCGTGCGGATTCCGAAGCGGCCCGTCATGAGCGCGGCGCGCGAGGGCAGGCACGGCGCATCGGAGCAATAGTAGTTGGTGAACCGGACGCCCTGGGCCGCAATGCGGTCAATGTTGGGCGAGGTGTTGCGATGGTAGCCGTAGCAGCCCAGATGATCGGGACGCAAGGTATCGAGATCGAGAAAGAGAATTCTCAAGGTTTCCGCATCCTTTCCAGATGAAGGCCCGCTTGCCAAATCCCGCGGAACCCAGGTGATTTTACGTTACGGCGGAAACCGGGTCAATCAGAACATGCGAAGCAGGAGCATAAGAAAGGGCGTTGGGGGCGTATCTTGACTCCGCTACGGACGCCTCGTGACGGTTCTGCCAGTGTGTGCGGCCAGTAAAGTAGGGCGGGCGTCTCGCCTGCCGCTTTCAGACACCACTTTCGCGAGGCCAACTCCACGCTCCCCAAACCCGCAGGCCTGCGATT
>Ga0315282_10005244_pt1 | contig 22176 bp, 22 predicted proteins | sample YL17G07_20_MG_FD_203693 | JGI IMG/M metagenome (GOLD analysis project Ga0315282, IMG submission 203693) | Sediment microbial communities from Yellowstone Lake, YNP, Wyoming, USA - YL17G07_20 | ecosystem: Environmental > Aquatic > Freshwater > Lake > Sediment | place: USA: Wyoming | collected... | reverse complement strand
CGAACAGCAGGGCAAAATTCTTCCGATCAACGTCGACGGCGCCATCGCCGCCCTGCTCTGCGATTTGGGAATTCCCTCCGAGATCGGCAACGCTTTCTTCATTATCTCCCGTGTTCCCGGCCTGGTCGCCCACATTCATGAAGAGAAGATCCGGATGAAGCCCATGCGCAAGATCGATCCCGAGAACTTCGAGTACGACGGTCCGCCCGAAAGGAAAGTTCCATGAAAGACGAACTCTTGAAAATGATGCCCGAGATCAAGCTGATCAAGGACGCCCGTCTTCGCGATCTGACGTTGAAGGTCTGGGCCGAAGCCGTTCAACAAGGGGGTTGGACGATCTCTGATTTGGGCCAGATGCCTTTCACGCTGCTCATCAAAAAGACCGAAGTCAATATTATCGAACATACCCGAGCCGTGGCTCTCACGGCCTTAAGAATCGGCGAAGTGTTGAACGAGGAATACAAGGGCAAAGTGGTCGTCAACCGCGACGTGCTGCTCGCCGGCGCGGTCCTCCATGATGTCGGAAAGCTGTTTGAATATAAGAGGGAAGGCGGCCAGTTCCTGAAGAGCCGGGAAGGGGAGCTTCTCCGCCATCCGATTTCCGGCGCCGCCTTCGCCTTCCAGTATGGACTGCCGCAGGAAGTCATCCACATCATCGCCACCCATTCCAAGGAGGGCGACGGCTCGCGGCGGACGATCGAGGCCATCATCGTCAACCACGCCGATTTCGTTAATTTCGACGTGTTCAAAGAATAAGAAGATGGGACAGACATTTTCTGAAAAAGTCCTGGGGAAAAAAGCCGGAAGGCGGGTCCGGGCCGGGGACGTGATCACGGTTTCCCCGGATTTTTATCTTTCGCACGATAACGCCTCGGCCATTATCAGCGAGTTCAGAAAGCTCGGCCTTAAAAACGTCAAAGCGCCGGAAAAAATCGTCATCATCCTGGACCATATCGTACCGGCCGCGGCGGAAAAATACGCCCAGAACCACAAGACGATCCGTGAATTCGTGGCCGAGCAGAAGATCCCGAACTTTTTCGACATCCAGCACGGTGTCTGCCATCAAGTTTTTTCGGAAGCGAGCTTCGCCCTGCCCGGTAAGGTCATCATGGGCAGCGACTCCCACACGACGACCTACGGCGCGTTCGGCGCGTTTTCGGCAGGCGTCGGCCGGACCGAAGTCGCGAGCATCTGGGCGACCGATGAGATTTGGCTCCGCGTGCCGGAAACGCTGGAGATCGGGCTTGAAGGAAAATTTGCGCGAGGAGTATCCGCCAAGGATGTCATCCTGAAAATCATCGGCGACCACGGCGCCGACCGGGCCAATTATATGGCCGTCGAGTTTACGGGCCCGGCCGCCGGGAATTTCAGCCTGGCGTCCCGTATGACGCTGGCGAACATGGCCGCGGAAATGGGAGCCAAAAACGGCTACTTTGAGCCCGACGATCGCACCTTGGAATGGCTAAAAAAGCGCGCCAGGACCGATTACGAAATCATCAAGTCCGACCCTGACGCCGGATACGAAGCGACCCTGACCTATGATATTTCCAAGGTCGAGCCTCAGGTTGCCTGTCCGCACACGGTCGATAACGTCAAGCCGGTCGCGGCGGTCGAAGGAACGAAATTTCACCAGGCGCTCCTCGGCACATGCACCAACGGCCGGATGGAGGATTTGGAAATGGCCGCGAAAATTTTGAAGGGCAGGAAAATCCATTCTCAAATACGAGCGCTTGTGCTGCCTGCGTCCCGCGAGGTTTATTTAGAAGCCCTGAAAAAAGGCATCATGGAAGTTTTATCCGAAGCCGGTTGTGTCATCCTCAACCCCGGCTGCGGCCCCTGCCTGGGCGCGCATGAAGGCATCCTGGCGCCGGGCGAGGTCGTGCTCAGCACGTCCAACCGCAATTTCAAGGGACGGATGGGGAGCCGCGATTCCGAAATTTATCTTGCTTCGCCGGCCACGGTCGCTGCTTCGGCGCTTGCAGGAAAAATAACCGACCCGAGGAAATACTTATGACCAAAGGACGAGTTTGGAAATATGGGGACGATGTCAACACCGACGTCATTTTTCCTGGAAAGTACACCTACGTGCTCATGGAGCCTGCTGAAATGGCTAAACATGCGCTCGAGGACCTGGATCCTGAGTTTGCCGCAAGCGTCAGGCCGGGCGACGTGATCGTCGCCGGGAAGAATTTCGGCTGCGGGAGTTCGCGGGAGCAGGCCGCGGCCTGCCTTAAATTCGCGGGCGTTCAGGCGGTCGTCGCCAAATCGTTCGCCCGGATCTATTTTCGAAACGCCATCAATCTGGGTTTGCCCGTATGCCAATCGATCGAAGCCTCGGAACATTTAAAGACCGGAGATGAGGTCGAAATCGATTTCGCCGCCGGAAAGATCATCGTCGGCGATAAGGTCTATGCCTTCCCGCCGCTCCCCGACTCGGTCATCGGCATCCTCGCCGCCGGCGGTTTGATCGAATATACAAAGATAAAAATCGGGAAAAAGTAATTATGATATTTAAAAATATTAGGGCATCTAAAGTTTCCAATCAAAAAAAGAAAACCTTCAAGATTAAATATAAGGTCTATTTAAAATGGTGGGTTATTAGTTGTATAGCTTTATTTCTATTATTTTTTTTCATTATTTATTTTTTAAATTTGTTGTCTCTCAGTAAGGAGACATTATATTGGTTATTCTCAGCATCTGCCCAATCGATGGCTGCGATTTTTGGTGTCCTTGGGATGTTTGCAGTATTTCGTTTTCAAATCTTGAATAGTAAATTAAAGAATTTGTATGATACGTTAAGATTTAGATTTAAGCAATCCGAATGGATATATTTCTATGGCATTATTCATTCTGAATGTTGGATCGATAGTGAAGTTCTCACGAAGACCCATGAACAGCTTAAAAGAGGGACAGATCAAAAATTTCCTCAGCCAATATTAGAGGATTTGCACAAGCGCATATCAGAAATTAATAAATTTGAACAATCTAAAATCGACCTTTTATCATATTTTATAATTCCAATGTTTGTAATTATTCTTGCTTTTCTATTTTCAATTACTGGAATATTATTTTGTCCAATAATTGAAAATAAATTTATTGGATTTATTGTATTAGTTATTACTATGATGCTTATTCTTATTTCGATAATTACTGGCGCACTTTATATATTTCAATCAATTCTTTCGTATTTAATATCATCATTAGAAAATGTTCCGCCTATATAATAGTCGATTTTTCCAAGGAGCATTATATGCCGAGATATAAAATCGCTGTTCTGCCCGGGGACGGAGTCGGGATCGATGTCATGGACGCGGCCATGATCGTCCTCAAAAAATTGAATGTGGATGCGCAATACGTCCGCGGCGATATCGGCTGGGAATTCTGGCGCAAAGAAGGCAACGCTCTTCCCGACCGGACCATCAAGCTTCTCAAGGAGACCGATGTCTGCCTTTTTGGCGCCATAACCTCCAAGCCGAAAGAGGACGCCGCGGCCGAGCTCGATCCCTCGCTCCGCAACAAAGGCTTGTCGTACTTCAGCCCGATTGTCCGTCTCCGCCAGGAGTTCGACCTTTATACAAACCTCCGGCCGTGCAAAGCATACCCCGGCAATCCGCTGAACTATCGCGACAATATCGATCTAGTGATTTTTCGCGAGAACACCGAAGGGATGTACGCCGGCGTGGAGTTTTTCCCGCTGCCTCAGCTTGTGAAGGATGCGTTCCTTATGCATCCAAAAATGAAGCCGTTTAAGGACACCCCGCTCGACGAGATCGCCGTCTCGACGCGCATCATGACTAAAAAAGGCTGCGGGCGCATCGTCCAAGCGGCTTTTGATTATGCCTGCAAAAGCAAGCGCCGCTCGGTGACGATCGTCGAAAAACCCAATGTGCTCCGCGAAACCGGCGGCCTGATGCTCGGCGTCGCCCGCGACATCGCCAAGCGGTACCCCGAAATCGAATTCAAGGAGGCCAATGTCGACGCCATGTGCATGTGGCTGGTGAAAAATCCTCAGGACTACGATGTTCTCGTTGCTGAAAACCTTTTCGGCGACATCATTTCCGACCTGGCGGCCCAGCTCGTCGGAGGCTTGGGCTTCGCTTCGGCCGGCAACATCGGGGACAAATACGGCGTGTTCGAACCGACCCATGGCTCAGCGCCTAAATACGCCGGCCAGCACAAAGTCAACCCGATCGCGACGATGCTCGCGGCCAAACTGATGCTCGATTGGCTGGGCGAGACGTCTAAGGCGCAGGCCTTGGAGGGCGCGGTCGCCGCGGTCATTAAAGAATGTCAAGTCCGCACTTACGATATGGGCGGCGCCGCGACGACGCTCAACATGGCCAACGCCGTAGCGGCGGAACTCTGAGAAAGGAAGGGCGGTGGGACAAACCATTATCGAAAAAATCATCCAGGCGCATACGCGGGATGCCGCCGCGCCGGGGAAGATCGTCTGGCTCGATTTGGACATCCTGTCGGCGCGGGACTTCGGCGGCCCGAACGTCGTCAAGAATTACGAGCGAGAATACGGTGACACGCCTCTGGCCGATCCGGCCAAAACGTTTTTCACCTTCGACCTCTGCGCGCCCGCTTGCACCCTGAATTACGCCGACAACCAGCAGGCCTGCCGCGACTTCGGCCGCAAGCACGGCGTCCGGGTCTTCGACGTCGACAGGGGCATCGGGACGCATGTTTTTATCGAAGAGGCTCTGGCCCAAGCCAACGCAACGGTTGCCGGCACGGACAGCCACATGAACATTCTCGGCGCCGTCGGCTGCTTCGGGCAGGGGATGGGCGATGTCGATATCGGCTTTGCCTTCAAAACGGGCAAAACATGGTTTGAAGTCCCGGAGACCGTTAAGGTTATATTGAAAGGCCGGCTTTCGCCCACCGCGGACGCGAAAGACCTGACATTATTTTTGTGCAAAGAGCTCGGGACGAAAAAGATCGCTCTTCGCTCGGCCGAGTTCTACGGCGAATCCGTGAAAAATCTCGCCTTGGCCGGCCGCATGACGCTCTGCAGCATGATCACGGAAATGGCGGGGATCATCGGCTTCATTCCGGAGCATGGTCCGGAATTTTCCGCCGCAATGCCGGAGCTGGCGAAAAGAGAATTCGCCCCTTTCGCCGCTGATCCCGCTGCCGCCTATGCAGAGGCGATCGAAATCGACATCGCGGGACTTCCGCCTCAAGTCGCCGTTCCCTTTTCTCCCAATAACGCGCGTCCGCTGCCCGACGTTCGCGGAACGAAAGTCGATTCCGGGTTTATCGGGTCCTGCACGAACGGACGGACCGAGGATTTTATCCGCGCCGCAGACATTCTCAAGGGCCGATCGGTGAAAAAAAGCGTGATGCTGAAGATTGTCCCGGCCACGCGCCGCGTCTATGAAGAGCTGCTCGAGCGGAGGATCCTGGACGTCCTTTTCCGAAGCGGCGCCATCATCGTCAACCCGGGCTGCGGCGGCTGCGCCGAAGGCCATGTCGGACTCACGGGAAAAGGCGAAGTCCAGATCAGCACGGGCAATCGGAATTTTTCGGGAAAACAGGGCAAAGGACAAACTTATCTCGCCAGTCCGGCGGTCGTCGCCGCGTCGTGCGTCAGGGGCGAAATCTGCGCTCCAGAGGATCTCTAACATGGGGAACATGCAACGCGGCCGCGTTTGGGTGCTCTTGGACCAAGAGGGCAAGCTCATTGAGGACATCGACACCGATCAGATTTACCATAACTCCCACCTTCATATCACGGATATTTCTCAAATGGGCCAATACGCCTTCGGAAACCTGGAAGGCTGGAAGGATTTCCCCGGCAAATGCCAGAAGGGTGATATCATTATCGCCGGACGGAATTTCGGCGCAGGATCATCGCGACAACAGGCTGTGGATTGCTTTATCGCCCTTAACGCCGGCGCCATCATCGCACCGTCGTTCTCGGCCATTTATTTCCGCAACGCGGTCAATTCCGGCTTTCCCGTCCTGCGGCGGGACGGGCTGGAGCGAATGGTTGAGGACAAACGGTTCCAAAGCGGCGATCTGTTTCAGGTGGACGTCAAAACCGGAAAGGCGCGGAATTTAACGCGCGGCGTCTCTTTCGACCTTGAGCCCATGAGCGGCGTCCAGTACGATATTTTCAAAGCGGGGAACCTCTTCAAATATGGAAAGACCCTGATGAAAAACGGATAAGAGAAGAGATCCCATGCGCATTTTGGCCGTCGATACGACAACGCCCAGCGGTTCCGTCGCCCTTCTCGAGGACACTCGTCTCCTCGGCGAAATCGCCGTCGAATCGGCCGCCACGCATTCCTCCAGGCTTTTATCCGCGATCCGGTTTCTCCTCGAAGCTCATCATTTCGATGTCCGAGATCTCGACGGCTTTGCCGTCGCTCCGGGCCCTGGCTCATTCACCGGAATCCGGATCGGGCTGAGCACGGTCAAATCTTTTGCCTTTGCTTCAGGCAAGCCGGTGGCGCTTGTTTCATCGCTTGAAGCCCTGGCCTCGAAGTTTCTAGATTCTCGCGCCCGGCTTATCGCGCCGATGCTCGACGCCAAAAAAGGCGAAATCTACACCGTCCTCTACGAGATCCGAAACAACCGGCTCCGGGAGATCATTCCCCAGGGAGCCTATTCGCCCGACCGGTTTTTCTCTCTTTTTCCCATGAATCGGATCGTTCTTTTCATCGGCAGCGGCCTGGCGCTCTGCCGGGCCAAAATTTTGGACCGTTTCAAGGATAAAGCCCGGTTTTCCACGCGCTCGCCGTTTATCGCCTATGAAGTTGGCCGACTGGGGCAGGAGCTGTTGAGGGCGAAAAAAGGCGTGCCCTCGACAGCCGTGGAGCCTCTCTATCTTCGAAAATCCCAGGCGGAGGAAAAACATTAAGGAAATTCTCTCCGGAGAAAAGCTTTTTGATTTGAGACGGATGGAGGTCTGGGATTTGCCGGAAGTCATGGCCATCGAGAATATATCTTTTCCCAATCCCTGGCATGAGACAACGTTCCGGGGTGAAATGCAGAACGAAGACTTCTCTTTTCCTCTGGCGGCCGTCCGGCGGGGAACGCAAAAAGTCATCGGCTACATCATATATTGGAAGATCAAAGATGAAATCCAGATCAATAATATCGCCGTCCACCCGGATTATCGGCGCCTGGGCATCGGGCAGAAAATGCTCAAAGAAGTCTTGGGCCGAGTGCGGGAAGAAGAGGCGATGTTCGCCTCCCTTGAAGTCCGGGTCTCGAACGTCGCCGCTCAAACGCTCTATGCCAGGCTGGGCTTCACGCTTTTGGGCGTCCGCAAAGGATATTATTCCAATCCCGATGAGGACGCTCTCGTCCTCGGATTAAATCTTACGACATGGCGAAGTATTTAACAAATTTAATATATAACCTTGATTAAGCACAAGCCCTTAGCCGGGGCGGTGGGACTGGCCAGCGTTCGCGTTTTTTGTCGGAAGATTTTCTCGATGGTCTCGGGGGGAATCCGGCCGCGGCCGATTTCAAGGAGTGTTCCGACGATGGTCCGGACCATGTAGCGCAGGAAACCATTGGCTTCGACGGTGTAAATGATTTCGTCTCCCATTTTTCTGAGTTTCGAGCGGACGACGTTCCTAACCGGATCCAGAAGTCGGTTCGAGGAAAATCCGGAGAAATCACCTTCCCTCTCGAAAAGACGCGCCGCATCGTGCATTCGTTTTATGTCGAGAGGGTAGGGCCAATGAAGGACATAGCGGTAGTCGAAAGGGCTGATTTCCTTGGCGTTGAAGATCCGGTATTGATAGACTTTGGCTTTGGCGTTTCTCCGGGCGTGGAAATCCGGGCCGACCGTCTCGAGCGAGATAACACGGATGTCGCCGGGAAGGAGGGCGTTGAGCGCCTTAAAAAGCTCGTGTTTGCTCAGGCCTAGAGCGGCTTTAAAATTGGCCACTTGGCCTTGGGCATGGACGCCGGCGTCCGTCCGTCCGGCGCCGATGACCGATATCTTTTTTTGGCTGATTTTGGCCAGCGTATCTTCCAGCTTTCCCTGGATGGTCCTTTTTTTCGGCTGGCGCTGCCAGCCGTGGAAATCCGTCCCGTCGTAGGACAGGACCATCATGTAATTTTGCATGGCCTTATTCGAGGGCGAGCTCGACGGCTTCTTCCGGCGTGGCGGCGGGAGTGACGCCTTCGACATTCCACGTGCTCAGGCCGATGACTTTTTTGCCGTAGATTCGGCCGTAGGCGATTTCGCTTAACGTGCCGTATTCGCCGTCGATGGCGATGAGGACGTCGGCGTTCATCGCTACCAGGGAATTTCGCGCATAGCCGAGCCCGGTGGCCAGGGCGATATCAATAAAAGGATTGGCGTCAGCCGGCTCTTTTCCCGGCAGAATCCCGATCGTCAGGCCGCCGGCCTGTTTGGCCCCGCGCGCCGCCGCCTCCATGATGCCGGCAAGGCCTCCGCAGACAAGAACCGCCCCGGCCTTCGCGATCCGCCGGCCAATGTCGAACGCCAGCTCGATGAATTTCGCTTCGGGCCGGCTGCCTCCGATGACGCCGATCCGTCTTTTCTGTCTAATTTCCATGTTCTGAAGTCCTTTCTTTTTCAATATTATATCATGGATTTCATTTCTCTTAGGGTGCGCCATGTCACCTTCCCTTAATTATCGCTCAAATCACGGAAACGGAGATGCTATCTTGACCATAATTTCTTGAACGATCTGGCCAATTCGATTAAAATGTGACCTGGAAAGCTCGCAGAAATGAAAAGGCAGGCCGCTCTTGCGCTGATATTGGCCCTCTTCGCCCTAGCCGTCTGCAAAAAATCTCCCGAAGCGGGATTGCCTTTTTACAGTTTTGTCGATATTCTCAAAAGCGACAATATTCTTGAGAGCCCGTTTTTGGGAAAGAGCCCCGCGGACCTGACGGATGCTGCTTATCCTGTCAATTCGTATCCTCTTCAAGATGCCGGTTCCGCCGAAAATCCGTTGGGTCTCAAGCGAAAACACGACCTCGGCAGCGTTGAAAACAACATCCTTTTTGCTCCGCCCGGGAGCGTCTATAGTTTTGATGTCGCCCTGCCCGAAAGCGGCGTTTTGGATTTTGGCATCGGAATTGTCAGGGATAATAATTCCGAAGCTCTGACGGGTGCTCCACCCAAAACCGGAGAGGGTGTTGAATTTATCATTCTCCTGAAGATCGGCGGACGAAGTAAGACGCTCTTTCAAGAACACCTGAAAATTCCGCCCCTTCGGGTGGAGCGCACCGTGAACTTTTCTCGAAACAAAGTCGCCCTGCCTCAGATCCGCAAAAAAGCCCGACTGACGTTCATCACGGCCGGGAAGCGGGACATCTTTTCCTTCTGGAATGCGCCCGTGCTTTACAGTCGGGCCGGGACGAAGCCCAACGTCATCCTGGTTTCGATCGACACGCTGCGCTCCGATCATCTGGGCATTTACGGCTACGCGAGAGACACAAGCCCGAACATGGATGCGCTGGCCCGCGACGGTGTGGTCTTTATGAAAGCCTATGTTTCGGCGCCGTGGACATTGCCTTCCCATGTCTCGATGATGACGGGGCTCGACTGCCGGCGTCATCGGGTTTATTATGAAAATGACCGTATGGATCCTCGGCAGCCGACTCTGGCCTGGATTTTAAAGGAAAACGGTTATTATTGCGCCGCCTTCACGGGAGCGGCGTTCGTCAGCTCTTTCTTCGGCTTTTCCCACGGATTTAACAGCTACGGCATGGGTCAGGGAGATATGAGGGGCTCCGCTTTGGCCGCCGAAGCCGGCCGGGAGGCCACGGAATGGCTGGACAGCAACGCGGACAAGCCATTTTTTCTTTTTGTCCACACCTTTCAGGTCCATGATCCTTATGTGTGTCCCGAGCCCTACAACAGCATGTTTTTGGGAAAGAATCCGAAATGGAAGAAATTCGATATCGTCGAAGATCTCGGCAGAAGGCATAATATTTTTAGAAGACTGACCGAGGACGAACGACAAAACGTCATCGGCCTTTATGACGGGGAAATCCGCTACACGGACGAAGCCCTGATCAAGGCCCTGATTGAAAAACTGAAAAGGCTCGGCATCTATGACCGGACCCTGCTCATCATCACCAGCGACCATGGCGAAGAGTTCTATGACCACGGAGCGTGGGCCCATACGCGGGCCCTGTATGATGAATCGATCAAAGTTCCGCTGATCATCAAGTTCCCAGGATCTCGATTTCGGGGTCAAAAGCTTGCGTCCATCGTCCGGGAGACGGATATCGTGCCGACTGTTCTTGAGGGTCTGGGAATCGGATACGATGCCTCCCTGTTCGATGGCCGGAGTCTCATTCCCGTCATTACCGGGAAGGAAATAGATGACCGCGTTTTTACGGCCGAGCTGGCAGACAATGTCGTTGATTGTCAAATTCCGTTCAGAGTCGCCACGAACGCCGGAAAAAATAAGCTCATCCTGAATAAAGAGTTTGGCCCGGATCAGCTGGCGTTTTTTATTTTTCCGCCCCCCGCCACGCCGGCCATCGAGCTGTATGATCTGGCGCTGGATCCGCAGGAGAAAACAAACCGGGCGGACAGCCCGGAAAAGTCGGTGATCACCCGGCAGCTTATTCCTCAGGCTAGCGCTATCGCCCAGGCGATGGCGAAACGCGGGACGGGCAAGGCCAAAATGAGCAAGGAGCTCGAAGACCAGCTTCGAGCCCTGGGGTATATCCGGTAGAGAATTCGCCAGGAGGAGCCGCCATGACAGATTTTCTGGAAATTAAGAGCCTGGGAGAGGCCGAAGAGAAACGCCTCGAGGAGGAGATCCAAGCCCGTATCGCCGAGAGACGGAAGCTGGGCTTGCTCACGGAGCGCGAAGTGCGGGAAATTATCGAGGTCAGGCTCCATCCTCTTCCCGATATCCAGGATGTCCAAAGCGTCTACGAGAATCATTTGTATAAAAAGAAAAATCCGTGACGAAGTCGTCTTAGATACGGAGGTCCCCATGGAAGACCAAAAACGGCCGGATTCTGAGACCATCGACTCTGTCGATATCGATTACGAGAATATCGATGTGGCCCGGATCATGACTCAGATTCAAAAAATCGTCGCCGGACAGCCGAAAAGGGCCGCGGAACGCGGACTCCAGCCGCAGGAACCCGGCCAAAGCCATGAGCTTCATCCCTACGCCGAGCTCGTACCCGGCGCCGCGCCCGCCGGATTCAAGCAGAAAATTAAGGCTAAAGCGCTTAAAATGATGGCTCCCTTTTTTCCGGTCATTCGCCTTCTGGCGCTGCCGCTCCATGAAGAGCTCAAAGCCGTGATTCAGGAGCTCCATAAAACCAACCAGCGGATCGACGCCATCGACCAAAAGCTCGCCGAGCGGGACAAAGGCCAGGAATACATCAAGCTCCTCCATACCCTGAGCCACAATCTGGTCATGGAGCTGACCAAGCTGAGGATTGAAGAAGACGCGCTGAAAAGCAAGGTGCGGGTGCTCGAAAAAGACCTTGAATTTTTGACGAAGCGGGAAAGAGCGCTGGAGAAGCAGATCGTCAAATGAAAATCGCCTTTGTGGTCCAGCGCTACGGCCTCGAGATCAACGGCGGCGCGGAGCTCCACTGCCGCTGGGTCGCCGAGCATATGCGCCAATACGCCGAGGTTGAAGTGCTGACGACGCGGGCCCACGATTACATTACTTGGAGCAATCATTATCCCGAGGGCAGAGACGTGGTCAACGGGATTACCGTCCGCCGTTTTTCGGTGTCCAGGCCCCGCCGTCCGGAGCGGTTCGGCCGCCTCCAGAATCATATCCTGCACCATGAGCACACGGAAAGCGAGGAGCTCGCCTGGCTCGAGGAGGAAGGTCCGACGTCGCCGGCGCTCATCCGCTTCATTCAAAAACACGAAGGCGATTATGACGATTTCATCTTTTTCAGCTACCGCTATTATCACTCCTACTGGGGAATCTCCGCCGTCCCCCAAAAAAGCATCCTGGTGCCGACCGCCGAGCATGACCCCGTCGTCCATTTGAAAATCTTTAAAAGCCTTTTCCGGAAACCTCGGGCGTTCATCTATAACTCCGAAGAAGAGCGGACGATGATCCAGGCGCTCTCTCGGAACGAGTTTGTTCCGGGGCTTGTGGTCGGCGTGGGCACCGAAGTCCCTTCGGCCGCATCGCCGGAGCGGTTCCGTCAGGCGCATGATGTCCGGCGGCCCTACTTGATTTATATCGGCCGGATCGACGAGAACAAGGGCTGCCATAAGCTCTTTGAGTATTTCCTGCAGTTTAAAAAGGAGGCGGCGTCCGATATCGAACTCGTCCTCATCGGCGACACCGTCCTCAAGATTCCGGCCCATCCGGACATCCGCCATCTCGGTTTTCTCCCGGAACAAGACAAGTTTGACGCACTCTGCGGCGCGGAGCTTCTGGTTATGCCTTCCTTTTATGAAAGCCTGTCCATGGTGACGCTCGAAGCCTGGGCGATGGGCAAGCCCGTGCTGGCCAACGCCCGCTGCGATGTGCTCGAAGGCCAATGCCGGCGGTCGAACGGCGGCCTGTACTACGAGAATTACGGCGAATTCCGGCAGGCCCTCAGAATCCTCCTGGCGTCGCCTCGGCTCCGGCGGATCCTGGGCGACAACGGCCGGAAATACTATTATGCCAACTATACATGGGACATCATCGAGCATAAGTATCTCAAGATTCTCGGTCAGAGAGGAGCCGGCGCTTAATGGATGTCCATCAATTCGCGACCTCCCTGAGCTACGGCGACGCCATCTCGGACGAAATGCTCGAGATCCAAAGCGTCCTTCACCAACAAGGATTTCGCTCGGAAATTTTCGTGAAACTCTTCGACCCCCCATCGGCGCGCCATGTCAAGGATTACCGGGAGTATAAAAAATATAGCTCTCCCGACAATGTCGTCATTTTTCATTTCTCGATCGGCTCGCCGGTCTCCAAGCTCTTCTTCCGCATTCCCGACAAGAAGATGACTATCTACCACAACATCACGCCCCACGAGTACTTTGTCGATTCCCACCGCATCCTGGCGCGGGAATGTTACAAAGGCCGTCTCGAAATCAATCTTTTCGTGGATAAAGTCGATCTGGCGGTCGGAGATTCGGAATTCAACCGGCAGGAGCTCGAAGCGGTCGGCTATAAGGCTACGGGCGTGCTCCCGATCTTGATGAATTTTTCGAAATTCGACGGGCCGCCGGACCCTTTGACCAGGGAGCTTTTCGACGACGGAAAGACGACGATTGTTTATGTCGGCCGGGTGATTCCCAACAAAAAATTCGAGGACATCCTCAAAACGTTTTATTTTTATAAAAAGCTTTTCAATCCCAGCTCGCGGCTCATCTTGACCGGCGATTACCGGGGCCAGGAGCGCTATCTTTCTTCGCTTCAAGAACTCGTTGCGCGACTCAAAATCATGGATGTCCATTTCAGCGGCCACATTGAGTTCGCCGATCTTCTGGCGTATTACAGCGTCGCCGACGTCTATCTCAGTATGAGCGAGCATGAGGGATTTGGCGTGCCCCTTCTCGAGGCGTTCTATAAGAAAATCCCGGTTATCGCTTACGCCGCGGGCGCCGTGGAGGAGACGATGAACGGCGGAGGAGTCCTTCTCCGGAAAAAGGACTTTATGGCGACGGCGGCCTTGATCGACAGGATCGTAGAGAACAAGAGCTTGAAGGCCAAAATCATCGCCGGACAGCTCAAGGCCCTGAAAAAATACAGCCGAGAAAACGTCAGCCGCATCCTCCTGGAGCATGTGGATAGGGTGAAAGGCCGATGAGGATTGATCAGCTCGTGCCCGCCTTTCACCGCGGCGATGCCATCGGCGACGAGGCGTTCGAGCTGAAGCAGTTTCTAAGGCAGCGGGGCTATTCCTCGGAAATATATTGTTTGACGCGGGACCGGGGATTGGAAGACCAGGCGCAGCTCTTCGATAAATTTCCGGCGCCCTCGGCTTCGGATATCACCATCCTCCATTTCGCCCTGCCGTCGCCCCTCACCCAGGTCCTGATCAAGCTTCCTTCCAAAAAGGCGATCATCTACCACAACATTACGCCGGCCGAATTTTTTATCGAGAACAACCCCGAGATGGCCCATCTGGCGCGCAGGGGACGAGAAGAACTCGTTTCTCTTCAGCCCCACATCAACCTCGGCCTGGCGGATTCCGAGTACAATCGGCGGGAGCTCGTCGAGTTGGGCTTTCCCAACACGCATGTTTTTCCGCTGTTCATCAATTTCGCCAAATACGAAAAGCCGATGAGCCGATTTCTCTATGACATGTTCCGGGACGGCCGGGTCAACATCCTGTTCGTGGGGCGGATCGCGCCCAATAAACGAATCGAAAATCTGATCAAGGCCGTTTTCTATTATAAAAAATATGTCTCGCCGCTTGTCCGTTTGATCGTCGTCGGCAATACGAACACCTTCCCCGTCTATTATGAAAGCATCGGCCGGCTGGCCGACGCCTTTTTTCTCAAACCCGAGGAAATTCAGTTCATCGGTCACGTGCCGGATGAGGAGATGTTCGCTCTCTACAGGGCCGCGGATGTCTTTCTCTCGCTGAGCGAGCATGAAGGATTCTGCCTGCCGCTCGTGGAAAGCATGATTTTTGATTTGCCGGTCATCGCTCTCGCTTCGACGGCGGTTCCTTTTACCCTGGGCGAGGCGGGGATCCTGATCCACGACAGTCGGCCGGATCACGTCGCCGAGCTCACGGATATCGTCGCCCATGACCGGAATCTCAAGCAAAAGCTGATCGAGAGCGGCCGCCGCGAGCTTCGAAAATTCAAGGAATTCAAACGGGAGGATTTTTTTCTGCGGCATTTGGAAAATCTATGAAGGTCGCCTTTATTATCCAGCGCTATGGCCAAGAAGTTATGGGCGGCTCGGAGCTTCACTGCCGCCTGATCGCCGAGCGCCTGGTCGATCGCGGCTATGACTGCACCGTTTTCACCACGACGGCCAAAGATTACGTCACCTGGAAGCATGAATATCCGGAGGGCGAATCCGTCCTGAACGGCGTCGCCGTCAAGCGTTTCAAGGTCAAAAAGCCGCGGGACATTCGCTCTTTCAATAAATATTCGGACTGGATTTTTCACAACTCACACAGCCTCAAAGACGAACTCAGCTGGCTCGACGAGCAGGGCCCGTTCTGTCCGCCGCTCATCCGGGCCTTGGAAGTCGAAGAAAACAAATATGACCATTTTGTCTTCTTCACCTACCTTTACTACAATACCTATTGGGGTCTGCAGGCCGTGAAAAAGAAAAAAATTCTCGTGCCCACGGCCCATGATGAGCCGCCGCTGCGACTGGATATCATGAAGGAGGTTTTTTCCCTGCCTGCGGCCTTCATGTTCAACACCGCCTCGGAAAAACAGATGCTCGGCCGGCGGTTCTCCTTTGAGGGCAAATACCAAGAAACCGTCGGCGTCGGCGTGGATGTCCCGGAGCGCATCGAGGCCTCGAGGTTCATTCCGAAATTCAAGACGCTTTCTCCCTTTATCCTCTACGCCGGCCGAATCGAGCAGGGGAAAGGCTGTCGGGAGCTCGTCGATTATTTTCTCAAGTTCCACCCCCGCCATCCGGACCTCAATCTCGTACTGATCGGAAAGCTGCTCATGAAACTTCCCCGTCATCCCCGTATTCACTATCTGGGTTTCGTTTCCGCGGAGGAAAAAAACGCGGCCATGGCGGAGGCTCGGGTCATAATCCATCCCTCGCATTTAGAAAGCTTGTGCATGGCGGCGCTGGAGTCGATGGCGGTCCGGACGCCGATCCTCGTTCAGGCCGCGGCCGATCCGTTGAAGCAGCACTGCCTTCTCGGAAACAGCGGTCTGTATTATGCCGATTACGACGAGTTCGCCTCGACACTTGACCTGCTGCTTAAAGACAGCCGTCTGAGGAAAGCCCTGGGGGAAAACGGGCTGAAGTATGTCCTCGAGAATTACACCTGGGACCGTATCATCCGGAAATATGTTATACTCTTTGAAAAGTTGAAATAGATGGCGTTCATCAACTACACGACCAACAACCTGTTGATCAAGATCGTCTACTACGGACCGGGGCTATCCGGTAAGACCACAAACTTGCGCTACATTTATTATAAAATCGATCCCGCGTCGCGCGGCGCGATCATCAGTCTGGAGACGGAAGCGGAACGGACCTACTTTTTCGACCTGCTTCCAATCAAGGCCGGCTATATCGGCTATTTTAAAGTCAATTTTCAGCTCATGACCGTGCCCGGGCAGGTCTATTATGAAGCTTCGCGGAAAAACGTTCTGCTTGGAACAGACGGCATCGTTTTCGTCGCGGATTCCCAGATCCCGCTGCTTGACGCCAATCTGGAGAGTTTTGAAGGCCTCCGCCGGAACTTCCAGGATCAGAAGCTCGACCTGAACCTCGTCCCGCTCGTCTTTCAGTATAATAAGCGGGACCTAGATAACCTCATCCCCGTGGAAACCCTCAATAACTTACTCAATCCCCAGAGGCTGCCCTATATCGAAGCCTCGGCCATCAGCGGCCACGGCGTCTTTGAGACGCTGAAGGAGATCGCCCGGTTGACCATTCCCCGGGTGCGCGAAAAGATCTTCGGAGAAAAAGACGAGGACGCTCTCTCTTCCTCTAGCATAAAAGATGATATCGAGCTGATATAAAATCCCGCCGTCGGCCGTCTATTCCAATGGCGAAATGCTTTTTAAAACCTCTAGCGCGGCCCTTCAAGGAATCGAGGCCTATATAGTCGAAGTCGAGGTGGATATCTCGACCGGCCTCCCCAATTTCATCATCGTCGGCCTGCCCGATGCCTCGGTCCGGGAAAGCAAGGAACGGGTCAAAGCCGCCCTGAAGAATTGCGGCTATGAGTTCCCTTCGCGAAAAGCGACCATCAATTTAGCGCCGGCGGACAGGCGCAAGGAAGGTCCTGCTTTCGACCTGTCCATAGCCCTGGGCCATTTGGCTTATTTGGGCATCGTTCCCCAGGAGAGGGCCCAGGATTATGTCTTCCTGGGCGAGCTTGCTCTGGACGGCCGGCTGAAGCCCGTCAAAGGAGTCCTAGCGGCGGCGCTCTTGGCGAAAAAGAAAGACTTTAAAGGTCTTGTCGTTCCCAAAGCCAATGAAAAGGAGGCCGGCCTGGTCGATGGCTTAGATGTTTTCGGCCTCGAGAACCTCGTCCAGGTGATTGAATTCCTGACCGTTCCCGATAAAATTTCGCCCGGCCGCTATTCCTTGGCCGAGCTTCTCGCTTCGCCGGTCTATGAGCTGGATTTCAGGGACGTCAAAGGCCAGCATCATGTGAAACGGGCACTCGAAGTCGCCGCCGCCGGCTCCCATAATATCCTGCTCATTGGTCCGCCCGGCGCCGGAAAGACCATGCTGGCGCGCCGGATTCCCTCGATTCTGCCGGCCATGTCGTTTGAGGAAATTATCGACGTGACGCAGATTTACAGCGCCTCAGGGCTCCTTAGAGATCAGGCGGCCATGATTTGCCGGCCGTTTCGAGCGCCGCACCACACGATCTCGGAGGCCGGGCTCATTGGCGGCGGATTGATCCCGAAGCCGGGCGAAGTGAGTCTGGCCCACCATGGCGTTCTCTTTTTGGACGAACTGCCGGAATTTCAGCGCCAGGTCCTCGAGGACCTGAGGCAGCCCGTCGAAGACGGCCAGGTGACCGTGTCCCGGGTTTCAATGAGCGTCACGTTTCCTTCGTCCTTCATGCTGGTGGCGGCGATGAATCCCTGCGAGGATGTCTATCGGGGATTGGCGCGGGCGAACAGCGACTGCACCGAGGCCCAGCGCGGCCGTTATTATTCAAAGATATCCGGGCCGCTGCTCGACCGCATCGACATCCAGGTCGAAGTGCCCGTAGTCAAGTTTCAGGATATCGTCTCTAAGGCCGAAGGCGAAAGCTCGGAAGCTGTGAGACAGCGCGTCTCGCGCGCGCGGCAAAAGCAGCTCGAGCGTTTCGCCGGCAGCCACATTTTTTCCAATGCCCGGATGCGGCCGAAAGACGTTAGGAAATTTTGCCGGATTGATAAAGAAGGGGAGAAGCTTTTGGAGATAGCCGTGACGCGCCTGGGGTTTAGCGCCCGGGCCTACGACCGGTCGCTCAAAGTCGCCCGCACGATCGCGGATTTAGCGGGCGAGGCCGATATCAGTCCCGCCCATCTCTCCGAGGCCATCCAATACCGGATGATGGACAGGTATTATTAAACGCTATTTTCGTTGGATTTTCTGATCCACTCGCCGTCATCTTTTTGAATCCACCACCCGGGCCTGGCATTTCTGATCCAGTTTTCGGCGAAAATTTTCCCGATTCGCGGCACCTGAGAAGAAGCAACATTGAGCGCCTTTGCCACTGCGGTATAAAGCATCTCCCGGTCTCTATTCTCTTCTCTGACTAAGCCCCGCAAAATCGCCTTATCCTTAAGTCCCAGGCTGGCCTCATCCCGGACCTGGATCCAGCCGTCATTTGATTCTCCGATATTTCCATTCTCGAAGAAAGGCCGCAGTTGAGGAAACCGTTCTCGCAGAGATTGTTTCAAGGCTCTGATTCTTGGGCTGGCAACTGTCGTTTCCTCTTGAGCATAGGCCGCTGGAATAAAAGAAAAAGTTCTTTGTTCGAGGAATGATCGGGAGGCGCCCTTTTTTTCTTTGTTCTCCTTGTCCTTGTCGCTGTCTTTTCTGACTTCGTTCACAATCTCTTCGGCCGCTTTTTTGACGGTGGCTTCGGGGAAATAAATATTCACCGTGATACAGGCCAGAGCGGCCGAAACGAAACATCCAATCAAAATGAATCGCGCATTTTTGACGTTCATTTTCTGCCCCTTTTCATATTTTTAAAATCATTCCCTCTTCTCGCCTTTTTTCAAAGTCGAGTCCGGCGGGTTTTATGGCCCTGTCATAAAGCAAGTATAACAAAAAATAAAAAATTTCTCATTCTGATTCTTTGGACTTTCCAATTCTCTTGAGCCTCCCGAGCATTTCTTTGAAGCTGACTTTTTTCTCCGGCTCTCGATTGACGACATCGATGCCGAAAAGCCACGATCTCCTCACCAGATATTCAACGCCCTTCTCAACGATCGTGCCGCGCAGCGTAAACATGTCATTCTTCAAAGTGCTCCAGATTCCGATTTTGTCGTAGCGGAAGCTTGAGACAAGGTGCGTCCACCAGGCAGACGAAGAAATTCCGGTTTTTTCCCCGGAGCTTAACACGGCCAGGCTGTCGACGGATTTCAAACTAAACTTTTGGGCCACGCCCTTCTTCTTCACGGACTCCAGTCTCAAATCGAAGCTCTCGGGTTGTCCATAGGAAATCGCCAGATTCTTGATTCTTCCGTTCAGAATGCCCGTGACTTTTCCAAAGGGGATGGAGTCGGTCAGTTTCTCCAAATCCATATTCTTGATGTCGACGTCGAAAGCCAAGGTCCTTCCTTTGGAAAAAGGATTGGCTATCGAGATATTTTGGATTGTCAGAAGGCCGCCAAAGATTTGGATTTCTCCCTGGCCCTGGGCGACAAGTCTTTGGGGATTGATCTCTATCCGGGAAAGGTTCGCCCGAGCAGTTCCTTTGAGGTCAAACCGAGTGCTTTTAAGCGGGGATTGAGACAGGTCGAGGTCTCGCAAGCGAAGCGAAAAAAGCCCGGCGAAGCCCAATGTTTGGGGCTCGACGGAGAACGATATATTCCCAATGTCGGCGACACCTCCAAAAAGCGCGACTGAAAAAGGTTCAACGACAAATAAATTTTTTCCGCTTTGGATGGAAAGCTCCAAAGGATGAATTGTGAAAAAGGATGTCTTAAATTCCTTGGCTCGAATATAGCCCTTCTCAAGGATTAAAGCTTCTTGGCTCTTGTCCTCGCTCTGTCCTTTTACCAAACAGAATGGCACCCTGGCTTGGATTCCCTGGATGGAAAACCCGGCAGCCTGATTTTCTATCGTCCCTTCTTTAAGTTCAAGATTGCCGGCCAGGGATGACATGTCTTTTTCTTCTTCAATATTCACCGAGGCAGCCACTTCTCCTTTGAGATCCACTTGGTCCTTAGAACCTGTCGCGTTTTTCAATATCAGAGAATGGAGCGAAGCTAAGCCGAGTTGAACGTCTGCTTTTAGTTTCAAGATGAAGGGCGCTTGGATATTGGCCCTGCCTTGAACATGGATTTTGCCCAGAGTCGGCAGCGAAAGATTCAAGGAAACCTCGTCGAGCTGCTTGCCGGGGATCGTGTAACTTCCAGAAAAATCGGCGGTTACTGGATTTTTGCTCCAGTCGATATAAAAATCTTTCCACAGAGATTCACCCCGGTCAAGCCCAAAAGACCCTGAAAGCCAAAGGCTTTTAGGAGAGACATCGTACCGTCCCTGAAGATCGACGGCTAATCTTAGCCCATCTCCGGCAAGGGTAAAAGAAGAATCATGACATTTCGCTTCCGTGAGTGCGAGCTTGGCCGAAAATTGCCATTGGGCTTTTTCTTTGACCGAGTTTCTGACTTCAGCCTCGATGTCACATTTGGAATCGAACTCCCAACCTCCGAGATTTTTAGGCATAAAAGTCGAAAATAAATTTCGCAAAGCTTCCAGCCTGACCCCCGAAGTCTTGAGCTTCACGTATTTTTCGCCATTCGAAGTGAAGTCAATCCTTGCCGAGGATTGAAGGGGAGGCAAATTGGGCAGATGGGTCTCAAAAAAACTAAATTGTAAAACCCGATCCTGAACTTTGAAGCTTCCGCTTCCTTTGATCTCAACGTGATCAAAGGATAGCGGAGCCGTTCCCAGGATGAAGGCTATGGAGCGGGCGTTGCTTTGAAAATTCGTAAAGTGCGCTGAATTCTTTGAGGCTGTAAGCGGCAGCGTAAGGCTTAAATCCCTGATTTCGATGTTTTTTGCGGTTATCTGACCTTGTTGGGACCGAATTTCGCCGGAAATCTGGACGTTCGCCGCAGGCCCTTCCAAAATCAGGTTTCCAGAAGTTAAAGCTTGAAAGGAAACCTCGGGTGATGAATATTTTATTCTTGCCTGTTTGAATTTTGTAGATACATTAAGGTTATCTTTTCTTCCTTGAGAATTCCTCGAATAATCATAATTTCCCTCAACCCGGGCTTTTCCCTTTAGGTCCATGCTTTTTAGTTTTTGAGGAATGTATGGCCTGAGATCATTCAAAAGATATTCCAAATCTTTGAGCTCGATTTGAGAATTAAGGCGCAATTTAAAACCTTCTTTTAAATCGATCTCCGCCGTTCCGGAAGCCTCGGCTAAGTTGGCGATATTTATCGTCCACTGAGGCAGGGAAATACTTGTCTTGTCCGCTTTGAACTGGCTGTTCAATTTGATGGAAATTGTCTTTGTGACATCTTCAAGCCGGGGCAGGGCAAAACGAAAATTGTCAAGAGAAAGAGTGCCAATCACCTGAATTCCATCGGCAAGTTTCAAGGTGCCGGAAGACACGAGTTCACTTTCGAAAGACATCCTTTTATCGTTTATTTTAATGACCAGGGGCTGACAATCTAAGCTAAAGACATAGGCTCCAGCCTGGTGAGACGGCGATAAAGAGAGGTTGGCTTTATGAAATGTGATATTCTGTGCGGAGGTCGCGAGATCCAGGGAAATATCTTTTAAGATAAGCTTTTTCACATAACCCAGTGCCTCTCTGAGTCTCGTTATTGTCTCCCGCAGGTCTGTTTTTCCAGCGGCTTCCTGACGGATTCGAACATCAGCGTTTTCGATTTCGATCGAATCAAAAATCGGCTTTCTATTTTTCAAAAGGTTTTTTAATTCTCCCCGGGCGTTGAGCTCTTTTAAAAAAACCTCGAGTTGTCGGCCTTGAGTTTTTTGAGAGATCCTTATTGAGGCGCCACGGATACTTAAAGGGAAGAGGCCGTAGTCCAATTTTCCGATTTCAATCTTCACTCCGGTTTTCTTGGATAAGTAATTTTGAAGGATGCTTTTGGTAAGAGACTTGTTGTAATAGAAAAATAATGAACCGATCGTCAAAATAAGAATCGCGAATAAGAATATCGCCCCGCCGATATAACCGACCTTTTTAAATATTTTTTTCATATTCCTTTTTATTAATATGAACGCAATAAATAAAGTGACAACCTAGAGGCGGCGCTTGGGCCGTCCGTAGCCCCCGGACCCCGAGGAACCAGTCCCGTCGGTTCCCCCCGTCGGAAAAACCGACGGGGCCCCCCTCCGCTACGGGGGCTTGAGG
>Ga0315282_10005243_pt1 | contig 22177 bp, 19 predicted proteins | sample YL17G07_20_MG_FD_203693 | JGI IMG/M metagenome (GOLD analysis project Ga0315282, IMG submission 203693) | Sediment microbial communities from Yellowstone Lake, YNP, Wyoming, USA - YL17G07_20 | ecosystem: Environmental > Aquatic > Freshwater > Lake > Sediment | place: USA: Wyoming | collected... | reverse complement strand
TAACCACAAAGACTCAAAGACCACCAAAAACACAAAGATAGAAAATAAGAAATTCTTGGTGTTCTTCGTGTCTTTGTGTTTAAACATTTTATAGTGCTTGTAAAATTTGCTTTGGCTAATCAGTAATGTCAATTACCACCGCCAGAGGCGGTGGCTTGAATCTGTTGCACCTAGAAGGTGCGACATTACTGTGTTAGATCGTGTTAGAACAACTCACCTTGATGAGATTCACTCTTTTTGTCCTGTTGTTCTTGCCATTTAACATATTTGCGTATCTTGTCTTCGTCTAAGCCTATGGTACTGACACAGTATCCTCTTGACCAAAGATGACGACCCCAGTACCTACGACCTAAATGCTCGTATTTCTCGAAAAGCCTTAGTGCAAGTTTACCTTTGAGATAACCCATTACCTCCGATACAGGATACTTCGGTGGTATATCCATAACAAGATGGATATGGTCAGGTCTGACATTGAGTTCTAAAACCTCTACCAATTCCTTGTTTACAAAGCCGATAGATTTGTTGACGTGTATATTCAGCAATATCATCTTTGAATATCTGATACCTGTATTTAGGACAGAATACAAAGTGATACTTGCATTCATATATTGAATGTGATAACCTTTTGAATTGTTTCATTATATGTACCTCTTTGAAGTTTCACACCTTCTAGGGAGGTACATCATATCATATTCGTAAGGTTATGTATTATATGTATAATTACTCACACGGTAGAACCTTTTTGTTGTACCACTACCATAGGTAGTGGTCTAATATGATTAATTAAAATTACACAATTTTTAGTTTTTACAGTTTATGAAGTAGAAGATGATGCTGAGGTAGGGATAATCTTTGAAGTAATGAATGACAGAGGAAAACCTTTGTCACAATTAGAAAAAGTAAAGAATTTCTTGATTTATCAAACAGATCGAATTTCTGTTGATGAAATGGCAAAAAAAGGTATGATTGAATATATAAACTTCTCATGGAAACATATACTCGAAAATCTGTCAAGTGCAGAGAGAGAAAAAAGCGAAGATGAAAACCAATTTTTGCGGCAAAACTACATAATAAATTTTTACTCAGAATTGGCAACGCATAAAGATGAAGATGGCAAAATTGTTGGTATACTTACCCAATTATCAGATATACACAGTCTGATTAAGTATAAATTCAAACAACCGGAATTTGTAAATGACAAAATAAATTGCTATCATAAAATGAAAAAATACATTCAATCATTAAGGGATATGTCATACAAATTCAGGGATCTTGCTAATCCAAATGATTCCAATGCTTTTAAAGAATTTGATGAAGAACTTATTAGTGATTTTAAAATGATAGCAAGGCAATTAAGCCGGCTTGATATACAGACGAATGCTCTATTACTGCTATTAGCTATATATGAAAAATATATGAATAAACCAATACAATTATTAGATTTAATGAAGCTTTGTGAGATTTTTATGTTTAGAATATATTATATTGGTAATTGGAGATCGTATTCAGCACAAAGTACCATATATTCTCTAGCGAACAGAATATATAAAGGGGAATTGAATTATAATGAATTGTTAGACGAGATAAAAAAGATGATTAATCAATACTGTCCCAAAGATCGTATAAGAAATTTACTTTCAGATACAAGTAAAAACTGGTATGATTGGGGTGGTCTAAAATATATATTGTATGAATACGAAAGGAAAAGGTGTGAAGAAGAAACAGGAAAAACACCAAAATTTGAATGGGAAGATTTGAGAGAAAGGAAAAAGGAAGATTCCATAGAACATATATTACCAAGAACAATTATAGAATCATCGGGAAAAGAAGTGGAATACTGGATTACAAAATTTGATGATAAATCATACGAAAAAAATATAAACCGACTTGGTAATCTAACATTGTCAACAAGTAAAGAAAATTCAAAATTAGGCAATGCTTCGTTTGATAAAAAGAAAGAAATTTATAAAAGCTCAAATTGGCAAATTGCGCAGGATATTGCAAACGATTATGAGGAATGGACTGAAGAGTATATCAATGAAAGAGAACAAAAATTATTAGATTTTGCTGTTGAAAGATGGGGTATTGATATAATTGAAGCTAATGATTATGAACACTAAATAATTAACTAGGTAATAAATTCAAACTGGATTCCTGCCTGCGCAGGAATGACAAACCTTATAGAATATCATTCCAACGAATGCTGGAATCCAGAGAAGGTTATTCAGTTTATTACACGATTATTTATTTCCATTAAAGGCTTTAAGGTTTTCGACCCACCGACTTCTAGTCAATGGTCGTTGAGTAATTACTCATAGATTGCTTGCTTCATTTTGATCGTTCCTCTAACCATCGCTTGAATGAACGCTGGCTTTCACCAGAAGGTTTTCCAAACAACAGATTCTCAACGCTAATATCTTCGTCAAGATCAGACCAATGGATACCTTCTCTATCTCCAATAAATCGCCAGTTGTTGCGTTCTTCTGATGTACCATGTAAAAGTCTTGGATACCATGCTAAAGGCACAGAGATAGTACGTCCATCAGCAAGATCAACGGTTAAAGTATCATCCGTAACAATTATATTTTGTGCTTTGGGAGTTTGTATTTCAATCATTTATGCTTGCTATATAGCACTATCTATAATTATATGATCACATTTCAATTAGCTCATAGTCCATAGTTCCAAGTCCTATCGTCTGACCATGCCTCAGCTGTATGCGATAGTCAATGTTTGAGTAGAACCCCTTAAATGTATCTTTGCCAAGTTTCTTTAGCATTACATCAGCGGAGGCAGTATCCAGAGCAACAGGATCGTTTGATGCAAGTATACCTACGTCTGGTATTTCTTTTTGCTGAACAGTTCCATAGCAATCGCATCCTTTCGTGACGTTTGTGATGAAACTCATGCACCCGATCTTGCCCTTCTTGTTATTAACTATGCCAAGCGTATATTCCGCCATCTTTTCTTGCATGTTACCGGGTGACTCACCCCAAGGGGCTTCTATCGCATCAGATGGGCATATAGCCATACACTCGCCACAGCCTATGCACTTATCTTTGTCTATAACTGCGAATTTTTCAACTGTGATTGCATCCGCCGGGCACCATTCCGCACAGGTCTCGCATGCTGTACATTCCTTCTCTTTCACTCTTGGAAGCATGTTAGAGTGTTGTTGCAATTTCCCTGACCTTGATGCCAATCCCATCGCAAAGTTCTTTATTGTGCCTCCCAGTCCTGAGATGGGGTGCCCCGTGACATGAGTGAGGGCAATAATAGAATGAGCATGGTATCCCGCCGCAGAAACGAAAACCTCACGGTAATGCTTTTTATTGATCTTCACAGGCACCTGTTCAATCCCGATCAGACCATCAGCAATAATCACGGGCGCACCAAGGTTTTCCTGAGTGAAGCCATGTTCAGCCGCCAGTATTAGATGATCTACTGCATTTGTTCTGCGTCCTCTATATAGGGTATTTGAATCTGTGAGAAAAGGCTTTGCCCCCAGTGATTTGACTTTACCGATGATAGCCTTCGTAATGGTTGGGTTTATGTGAGTAGTATTTTGACCTTCACCGACATGCTGTTTTATAGCAACCAGTGATGAAGCACTGATTATAGATGCGAAACCTGCTTTATCAAAAAGTTTCACAGCAGATTCCGCCACTTTTTCTAATGAATCTCCATCCTTAACAGGTGTAAAATAGACTTTACTAGGCATTAATTCACTCCTTCTTTACATAATATCCCTTTTCTTCTGCTCAAATTCTTCTTTGTCAATCTCACCAAGAGCATATCTTTTTTTCAGAACATCCATAGGAGTTTCACCTCTGTCATGCCCTATTGAAGAATGACGAAAAAGCCACACAATAAGCAAAGCTAATCCTATTATCAACAGCAATCCGAATATCATCATAAATAATCCGCCATAACCGCCATACATTCCATATCCCATCATATCATGTCCCATAATGTATATCCTCCTATATATAATTCTATCTCAATTTTCCTCTAGCAGAAATTCTCCAAGTTGCTTCCACACGATCATTTCTGATCATTACAAGTTCATCAAAAAGATTAACGGCAGGACAAACATGATTTGGTATAATTTCGAGCTTGTCACCAACTTTTAGCCTTGCTTTTGCGTTGTCTAGTTTAAGAACGCCGTGTTCCTCGTAAGCACGAACGATTTTAACGTCGGGCATATCTTTTATCAGACCGTATACACCAAAAGCCGGTGCTTTATCTGATGTTAAGGATTTCGTACCTGCATCAATCACTGCCCTATCATCTGCTGGAACACTTATTACAGTGGCAAGAATCGTCAATGCACAATTTTCTTCCCTTGCCACACCAAGTTTAATTTCATTATAATCGTTGAAAACGTATGTTCCCGGTCGGTTTTCCGTTATACCCTCGACAGTGCAGGTTATTTTGGCTGATGGTGTTGCACCAACGCTGATGACTTCAACATTAATGCCCGATTTGCGCATCGAATCTGCTGTTTCAATCATCATCTGCCCTGATTCTAATCCGACCCGTCGTAATTCCTCAATGCTTGTAACATTATAAACATGACCCTCATGTGTATATATTCCAGAGAGTGATATACCGGGCATTTTCACTAGCTTCCCTGCAAGCTCAAGAGTTGGTTTTCCATAAGGAACGCCTGTTCTATGTAACCCCACGTCTACTTTGATAATAACAGGGATTTTTACTCCACGCTTAACAGCCGAATCAGATATGGATTGAGCAACTTCAACGCTATCAACGCCTACGCTGATTTTAGCTTTCTCTGATAGCTTCAGCAATCTCTGAATTTTTTCATCACCAACTATCTGATTAGCGATGAATATATCATCAACTGCAATAGAGTTAAACATCACCTCTGCCTCACCCAACTTGGCGCAGGTTATGCCGTTGGCACCGGCTTTGAGTTGCATAGTTGCTATTTCAGGCGTTTTGTGAGTCTTGATGTGCGGACGCAGTTTGACGCCTGCGTTTTTGGCGAAATCTGCCATATCGTTTATATTTCTTTCCATTATATCAAGATCAACGATTGCAACAGGTGTATCCAGTTTGTATTTATCCATAATTATCCTCGCTATAATTACTTCCCGTTAATTCCATAATTATATCTTCTCCGCATTTATCTCAGGAAGTTTCATTTTTTCACTTTCTTCTAAAGATATTTTGTCAATTTCAACTATAACTAATCAAGTCCGCCGAACACTATGTTTGCACCGACGCTGATGATACGTCCAGCCTGTGGAACGCCACGATAATATATTACATCCTTTCGATCCAGTGTATATCGTCCATCTATAAACACATTAACCATTCTGTAAAATGACTTACTAAGCCGTAGATATACGAAAGTGATATCCTCTTTTGGATTATCAATCTTAATTGTAGACGGGTCTAAAGATTCTTTATCAAACTGTGTTGGCTGATAATTCCAGAAGCACCCTCCGATAGTTATTGTTCCACTCAATGGTCTGCCAAGATATATTCCAGCATTTACTAAATTTTGAGGATCAAAAAGCTGGTTATTGAATTGCTGATATTTGTAGCTTCCAAAGATATTGAAAGAACCTACTAAATTCAATTCCAATGATGCTTCGCCTACTATGGCTTCTGATGTTTTGACGTTCATAGGCTCCCAGATGTGATTGGTAAGTTGTATCCACGTTATCCTGCTTTCCGGGCGTGAATAAGAAGCAGTAGCATTGAGCTTGATACGGGTAATCACATTTATATTGAGCAAGCCATAAGCTTCCCAATAATCCTCTGGCTTGAGTGAATCGTTTACTATTAAGGATTTTGCACCACCGTATAGATCATCGTAATCAGGCAGAATGATTTTTCTTCTGTATCCCGCACCCAACTGAAAAGCCTTAGGTCCGAGGACAACCTCAGCGTTTGGTATGACGTAAGCCTTGTATTTTGAATCATATAGACCAGCGGCGTTTAGTGTCAGTTTTGCAAAGCTTGCCGGGGTAGCTATATTTGAAACGTCTAGTAATGCTGATTCTCTCGTTTCAAGCGTCACTGAATTACCTATGGCTGTTTGATCAGTTAGATTCTGTATCTTCAATCTGGTCTTAAAATTGACGTTAAGTCCATCTCGTAATTTTCTCTCTAATTCAGAGAAAACAGTTCCAGATACATAACCGAAATCCCTTTGGTTGGCATCCGTTAAAGAAGACCAGATGCTATTACCACTAAGTTCCAGTTTACTACCGCCCTCACCCGGTATTTTATACGATATGCCGGCTGTATTTCTAATTTGTTCTTGATCAGTGGCATTGTCTGCCTGGAAAGTCTGCGAGTTTCGTTGAGCCATTAAGTTTAAGTTTTGATTTTGATTTATTATTACGTTGATTAAACCACCAAGCCTGTCATTGGACTCAATATAATCAACATTTTCACTGTTGGCTGTATCGTTATATGTATTGCGAATCTGCTTGAAGGCTAGATGTATGAATGTTGAGGATAGATAGCCCGCTGAACGATTAACGCTATCAAGTAATGGCAGCGGCCAGTACCTTCCTTCGGGGAATCCTGCTGTCTCTCTTTGAAAATATTCTTTGTTTTTAACTGCACCGATTCGGAGTCTTTGATTGTGTATAGCAAAACCAGATTCACGGTTATTCCACAAGTCAGGTTCTTCCTGAATACCAGTCACTACGGTAATAGCCGCAGTATTCCATGCACGGGCAAAAGGGATACTCAGTTCATAACGATGCCTTGCCTTTATTCTATCCACTACAAGTTGCCCCCTTGGGAATTCCTCTTTCAATACCGGCCGTGCGCCTTTAGGAACAAGGATGTTTTTTTCATCACGGGGATTTTTTTCCTCAAAGGAAACAGATAAGGCATTTGTAGATATTATAATCAGTAAGAAAAGCGGGAAAAAAACTACTTTAAAACATTTATACATTCTGGCTTCCTTTTCAATTTACTCCAGACCATAAAAAAGATCCGCAAATAACGCTAATAATCGCAAACTGAATAAAAAATATTGGTGAAGATTAGCGAAAATTAGCGGATAGAATAACTATTGCCATGAAATTTTTCCATTCAATTTTAGTGGCCACTTTGTAGGGTCATCCTTACCATCGTAAAGGCTTTTGAATTTCCAGATTTTTATTCTCTTTGTAAGGTCATCCTTTATCTTTGATGAAAGGGAGGCGCTATGAAAATCAATAGACGAAACCCTTGCTTCTTTGCCTTCCTTGTTTAGAACAACAGTAATTTGCATTGCCTTGGGTATATCAGGTATTTTTGAGTTCTGCCAATCTTCGTATAACTTGCGCAGACTGTTGAGGTCCCTATTTATTTCTTCCTGTAAAGCATCACTGTAATCTCGATCATCTGTTTTATTAGGAGTTGTGTTCCTAGCATCATTCATATCTTTACCCAGATCAGCCTTGAATCCCTCTTTACCCACAGCACCACGTTTATCATCTATGGTAGGATTCTTTTTTGGAGAATCTTTAATGTTATCATTATTTCCTGAGCTTTTAGTTACCAGATTTGGATTGCTTCTAGGTGCATCAATACCTGTTCCAACCATACCGGGTCCATCTTCGCCGGCTCCGCCTTTTCCTGATCCGGTTCCAGTGCCGCTTCCTGTTCCCATTCCACCTGTGCCGCTACCGTCTCCAAGACCGATGCCTGTTGTTCCCTTTCCGCCGCTACCTTTTCCTGAACCGGTTCCTGATGACAATCCCTGTCCGGGTCCCTCTTCGCCTTTACCTCTAGTTCCTCCGCTTCCACCTCTACCGGGGGCATCAATTCTACCCGTACCTCTACCTGTCGCAGATGCGCCATACTGAATCCCGGATATCCCTTTACCGCCAGCACCGATGGTGTTGCCATTTCCAGCCGGTATCACCGACAAAGGTACAGCCTTATCCGTCTTTAATCCGGTGCCGCCTGTTTTAGTTATAATGTCCTTATTTACGATACCACCAGCAGAAGTCATGCCGGGTCTGTCTCCAGGGTCCCCACGAGTGCCTTTGATCCCGGGAGTCCCAGATGTTCCCTGACCGGGGTTTCCTTGTTTAGCAAGCAAAGCTTTTTCCCATGCGGTTAAGGTCTCTTTCTGTGGGACGGATTTCTGTATGATCACTTGCTTTTCTCCTATTTTTGCTGTATTTTTCGCAATATTAACAATTTGAGCAAGCTCAGTTTTTTGAATAATTTTGACTTCTGGAAGTGGTTCATCCAAAATTACGGTGTCAAAAGTTTTATACCTATCATAGGTTCTAAATGGGAAAGGCATCTTGGGCTGCGCAACTGCCACTGATGACAAGATAATCATCATCAATAAATGAAACAACGCAGAACCCGATAAGAAATAATAAGACGTATTCTTTTTTCTAAGATAAACCCCCCTTTGCCTTTTCAACTCCTTTGCCCTAAATTTTTCTAGTTTGTCTTTTGGAATCATGGTAATCCCACCTTTAAAGATATATCTTATTTATTAAGATAAAAAATAAACACGCCCCTGGACCCACTCTCAAGAGGGGAGTTCGAGCCAATTCGCCTATTGAGAGGAGATTAAAGGGTGGATTAAAATATGATAAAAATAACTAAAAACTACTTTCCCCCGCCAGAAGTTCCCATCAACTGAGCAATACCATCTCTTCCTACCACTCGCCATTGCTCATAAACACTATTCTGAAGTCTGTTGTACCACGACCTTGCCTTTTCTGTATCTTTCTGCTGCAAATAGCACTTTGCCACTATATCGGCTGACTCCTCCCACAAGCCGTTGATTGACTGATACAGCGCCCACGTATCTAGTGCCTTCGTCTTTGCTTCGCTGACGTTCCCTGAATCCAGATCTACTTTTGCCACGATGTTCTGCATCCCAACGGTAAATTCATCGGGCATATCTTTCGTGGCTTCATTGTTAAGCCAGTTCTCTGCCATGCTTTTAGCGTCAGTGAGATTTTTCTGATCATAAGTTATGAGAGCCATAAGGTAATCAGCTTTCAGTTTAAGTGTATCAGGCATCTTTAACTGCTGTAAACTAGATTTTGCATTATTCGGGTCATCCTCTTCGTAGTAACAGCGGCTGATCATAAACTGAGATTCGCTGATTATCGGTATCTCAAGTTTTTCTCCATCGGTTATACTATATAAATTCTGAGTCTTTTCTGGAAAACTGCTTCTAAGCTTTGCACCTCGACTTAGCACTTGCTCATAAATACCTCGTGCCTGAGCAAAGGCTTGTTTTACAAGTGCAGGCGGTTGTGCCTGTCGCTGGTTTTGCTTTGCTATCTGAAACGATGATTCAGCTTGCCAGAAAGTTGCTCTCAGCAACAGGTTGCTTATCACTGCAATGTCAAGATCAGATGAGGTATACTGTCCAGCAATCACTTTGTTGATGATGCCATCTATAACACTCGCACTACTGCCGAACTCATCTGCTGATCTCTGATAGCTTTTGTCAAATTTATACATTATTGACCCAAGCTGGAAATGTGCGATTGCTTCTGACTCTGTACCGGGGTGTTTTGTTATAATTTCATTGTAAGCGTTTTCTGCAGCAAGCTTTTCCTCACGGTCGTTATTTGGTTGTGCCTTTTCATAGTGTATCTCTGCAATACGAAGCAATGCGTCATCCGCAAGCTCACTCGTTGGATAGGTCTTAACCATCAACTGTAAAGATTTTTCTTCGTTGACTTTATCATCCATAAGCCGATAGCACCTTCCTATCTCGTATAGTGCATCATCAGAGTATTCACTTTCGGGATAGTTTTGCAATAGCTTCGTATATTCATCTATTGCTTTGGCATAATTCTTTGCATCATAGGTTCCCAAAGAATACGTGCAAAAACCAATTTCAAATTGAGCATCATCAGCCCTTGAATTGTTGGGGAATCGCCTGACAAGTTCCCTATAATCAGTTATCGCCTGCTTGAGATTAGGAACAACCTCCTGTTCTCCCGTTCCCATTCTTGCCAGTAAGTACCCTCTCCAGAACAGAGCATCACCGATCGGTTGATCTACGCTTTCATTTTTTCCATATTTGGTCAGCAACGTATTAAATTCTTCTATTGCCTCTTTGTTTCGATCCTGCTTGAAAAATGACAACCCAAGATTAACCATTGCCTCTGGCTCATTTGGAGAATCGGGGTATTTTGAAATAATTTCTTGATAAGCTTTTTCTGCATCTGGATATCTTTGCATATCAAACAGGCTGTCTGCCCTGCGCATAAGTAGATCAAGCTCAATATCTGGTATTCTGCTTAGAGATAGCTCACGTTTGAGTTCATCCCACGAAGCCAGCGAACCACCGGTATCGCCTTTTTTCTCTTTAGACAATGCTATTTCTGCAAGACCTCTAAGTCTCCATTTTTGATATGCAGGGGTAATGGTCTGAAAAGTACGTATGGCGTCATCCCACTTCTCTAGCTTCTCATATCCTCTGCCCATCATGAAGATAGATTCGCCATAGTATCCATCAAGTTCTTTTGCCATCTGAGTGTCTTTGCCTTCCTTCTTCCAAAATTTTTCAACGTTTTTATTTGAATCCCCAAATGAACTGATAGATTGTTCATAGAGATTATTTGCTCTTTTCATCAACTCAGGTGATGATTGTGTATCAACTTCTGAGGCATCAGAGAAATAAGACCATCCAAGCCAATATTGAGCAATAGACATCAGATCATATTTATCCAGTGATTTCGCTACTTTCATAGCTTTGTCGAAGTTCTCAATAGCGGCATTAAATTGCTTTGCGCTGAAAGCATAATCTCCAACCTCTAATGCAGAATCAACCTCGTATCTTGTGTTTGGATAACTAGCAATAATCGTTCTAAAATCATCTAGTGCCTTATCCATTTGTCCAAGCTGTTTTTCACATCGTGCTTTCTCTAATAAAGCTGTCTTGGGTAGATCAAGATTCGTCGTATCGTTTATGTTTTCTGGCAATGATACTACACGCCCATAAACCTGACAGGCTTTTTCGAGATATTGTTTTTTGTCTGCTTCATTAGTTGCAGTTTCAGCCATTATCTTATAGACGTCGCCTTCGTAGAACATAGCCTTACTGCTTAATTCACTCTGTGCTAATTCATTTTCAAACTTGGACAGCAATCTAAGCGCCTCTTGATATTTTCCCATCTGGAATGTGGCATCTGCTTTTGCATATATCAGTTTTGCATACTCAGGCGATTTAGTATCAATAAACTGTAGTCCCTTATCGTACCATCCAACAGCGCTCCCATATTCAGCTTGAGTAAACGAAATATCGCCAGCCTCACCGGCTAACTGCACGATCTGCTCGGAGATAACCATGAAATGCTTTTCCATTTCTTCGTATAAAGAAGCATTTGCTCTGAGTGTGTCCTGAAGTTGCTCAAACTTGCTCTTAAAAGTGAAAAGGTCATCGTAAGCCAGATTATATTTATCTATGGCATCCTTTAGTTTCTTTTCTAACCTGAATTTTCTTCCTTGCTCTATCCTGCTTGATGCTCTGCCGTAATAAGAGTTGACTATGTAAGGAACTGCTTTAGTGTTGGTGAGATCACCTTTTTGAATTATAAGACTGAACTTGCTCTCCGCCGCTTCATATTCGTCTTCATTAAGCAATGTTACTGCTATTGTATAATCTCGGTCTGGGATATTGCTTTGTCCCTGCGACATACTCACAAAAGCGAGGGTTCCAATAGATAATAAAGTGAATAATAACAACCTTTTCATAGTTTCCTCCTCTATCAAACTTTGTTTAATACTGTTTTCAGATTAATATTGATGTTCTAAATTTTATCTTACAATGCCTATTTCCGTCCCATCACTCATTACTTGTCACCCGTTGCTTATAACTATAACGTTGAAAAGATCAAATAGGCTTATCTTTCTTTTAATTTTTTTCATGTATTATATGTATTATATATCGTAGACATAGATAAGTCAATGAAGAGTCTGTTTCATAAGTAGTGAAATTCGTTTATTCGTGTAATTCGTGATTAACTCTTAAACTTTTCCACACACAAGCCGAAAGAACCAAATATACCTTTGATGTGAAATGAGCTTACGAATTTAATAAAAACAGGCAAAAAGCCCTATACCACGAAATATAATACGTAGTATAGGGCTTTATGGGCGTTAATTTCTATATTAGCAGTGCGCAAACTTATATACTTATATAATTAGAGGGGTAATGACACCGGTGCGCCAGTTTCAGAGGAACGATAAGCCGCCTCGGCTATCTCGATCCCGGCACGTCCAACTCGACCTGACGTTGTTGGTTTTTCTTCACCGACAATGCACTTTAGCCAGTGCTCGATGCTTGCGCCTTTGGAAGCGTAACCCCAGTAACCTCTTTCTCTGGCTTCTGGTGAAAGTGTGCGATAAGTGTCATCGTCAGGAACCGGGGCTGTGAAAGTCTGAACCTCTTTCATATCATGAGTCTTCCAGCGGAGTCCACCTTCACCGAAAGAGGCAGAACCATTCGTGCAGACAACGCCTTCTCCGCCGTGTCCTACCTCAGCCGCCCAGCTTTTAATGAACATTCCTACACCGCCGTTCTTGAAATTCATTATCATTACGGCGTTATTCTCGACAGCTTTTGATGGTTCCGGGTAAGTTCCGCCTAGTGGTATATGGCTGGTGTTGGCATAAATTGACGCTACCGGACCGTAAAGCAATAGCCACACGTCAAAGTTGTGTATTGCCTGCTCAACCAACATTCCACCTGACTCATCACGAATAAAAAGCCAGGGATGACCCGGTCCGAACCATCCAACCTGGTTACAATACGCCATTTTGACGTCGCCGAGAGTACCATCTGACAGCAATTCCTTCAGTTTTTTGATGTTGGGATTGAACGGCATCATATATGCCACCTGAAGCATTACCTTAGCCTTATCTGCGGCGGCGATCATCTCATCAGCCTCAGCGACCGTCTTACACATGGGTTTTTCTACGAGGATGTGTTTGCCCGCTTGAGCCGCATAAACTGCAATGTCCCTATGCGGTTTAGGATGGACACATACGTCCACAGCATCCACATCTTTCCTATCAAGAAGCTGGCGATAATCTGTATAATAAGCATCAGCCCCGAAGCGTTGAGCTATTTCCTTAGCAGAATTCTCGTTTATATCTGCAACAGCGACTATCTTAGCACGTTTCGTCATCTCATAATATGGGATATGCAGTCCACGAAATATCCCGCCACTGCCAATAATACCAACTCTGATCTGATCCATGTTTATCTCCTTTCATTAAACTCGTATTACCATTTTGATTTTTAGTGATAATATTTCCACAATGCAGATTATATCACAGACTAAAGTGCAAATCAAATAGATGGATATATGGAGTATCTGTTTCAAATTAGGAACCTAATCATATTCAAAACGGTATTCACCATTATCTTACCTGATTCTGGCTCAAAAAGACTGTTGTTTGCCTCGTAACCACCGGATTCCTTGAATTCCTCAGTGACGATATAGCCTTGAAGGTCTCCGTTCACAAGGCTTACGACAAAAGTTCTACACGGCGCAAGTTTCTTAATCTGCAAGCCATATTCCACAAATACCTCCCCCGGAAGCCCGGCGAGACAACAATCACCAATTCGTAATACTTGTATTTCAGCAGGTGTATATTCCCTCATACGACGTGATAGTTCACCATTCTCTTGATATTTTGCAAGAGTCAGCGTCTCCTCTGCCCCAAAAATCGCACATTCGGCTATCCTGATAGCTCCATGATTTGCTTTTATCTCTTTTAGGTGTTCGTATTCGGTGGTCCGTAATTTTAGTAACTCTTCTGCATCTGCTATGGATGGCATAGTGCGGGTTGGAAGTTCCACAGGTGTAATTTTACCGGTAAGAATGGCATCCTGCTTAAAATCCATGATTTGAATAACGCTATTGAATATTGACTCCCCCAATGTATATCCAAGACGCTTTGCTTCGTCAAAAGTCTGAGCTTTAACGCTGTGACGAGGACTTTGATCACCAGAAGCACCTGTATTATAAAGAATTGCGAGTTCCTCACCAAGAGATTTAAGAAGATACTCTCTCGTATATCCGATGAAATCAGCAGAGACGAGTTTTGAATCCTCGTGAAGCACTGTTGGGTGCATTGAGTAAACTGTTGATAATGCAGTGATTTTTTCACTTGATGAGTCACGTATTACAAGTATGCCTACCTCCGGGTCTGCGACCCCATCAGGAGAAATGCGATTTCCTCCAATGCCTTTTGCCTTTGCTGTTGTCCATGCGATCTCGATTGATTTCAGATCAAGAGTTGCGGTAATTGCGGTATTTATCACGTTATCTTTGAAAAATCTCATATAATCCGGGTCTGGTTCTGGAACAACCGGATCATCTTGCCATGCTATCATGTCCATAGTGACCGGACCAGAATGAGTATGAGTACAACTAATAAAAATATGGCTTTCGGGTATGTCAATGCGCTGAGAAATAGTTTTTCTTAATTCTCTGGCGGTTTGAGGGTCTATTTGGAGGATGTCAATCGCTAACAGCAGGATCCCTGTTGAGCCATTATGCAAGTATAAAGCAGATGCCAGCAAAGGATCGTGGATGCCGGTTGATATACGATCAACGTGTGGATAACCAACGAGGAACATAGGTTTCGTAGGGCTAATATCCCGTATACTGATTCCTGCTTTGAGTGCCATTAATGAACCTTTCCTTTATAGTTTCCGCCGATGGGAATATCGCCATTCTCGAAATAGTTATCATCAACCACGCAAGGCATGGATATCTCTAGCAAAAGCGCAGGACCGATGCCTGTGAAACTGTGATACTTGCCATTCTCTACTCGCAAAACGTCACCGGGTGACATTTGCATTATTGAATCATTATAATTAATCTTCACCTGTCCCTTAACGATAAAGAAAGTCTCAATCTTTTCACCATGCCGATGTTTTGGGCAGGTCTGACCATCAAAGACAAAGAGGTACTTTCCACAGTACCCGGCCTCGATCTCGTTAGCGATCCAGAACTCGATCAATCCTGTTTTCTTGTAGTCTCCTAATCCAAAGTCCAGCACTAACGGTTCAACGTGAGGTACTGCGATGTTCCACAGGCGCATCTGCTCAAAAAATGCAGATAAAGCCTGTTCTGCTTCTTCTCCATGTAATCCAATATCAAGTGCTTTCCTGAGTTCGTCCATATTTATTTCCTATTATGTTGTCATTAGTTGCTTACAGCTGCCTAAATCGCCATTAAATACACTGTTAATATATTAATTAATGTGAGGTGATATGTCAAGTGTCAGCTTTGTCTTGACTATGCAATATAATATTGATAGACTTATTCAGGTTGAGTTGATAGACACCTGCAAAGAGAATTAACATTTTTATCAGGAGGAACAAAATGGCTGATCAGGTCAAGATAGGATTTATAGGATGCGGTGGTAATGCCAGAGGACACATGAATACGCTTAATGGCATGGAGGACGTTAAACTCGTCGCTTTATGCGATGTCAGGGAAGAATCCGCTAAGAGTGCGGCAGAGCAATTTGGGGCTAAGGCTTACACTAATCATAAGACTATGCTCGCAGAACAAGACCTGGATGGAGTTTATATCAGTATCCCGGTCTTTGCTCACGGCGAACCAGAAATGGACGTTGTAAAGAAAGGGATCCCATTCCTTGTCGAGAAACCAGTAGCGATTAATATGGAGATAGCAAAAAAGGTTCTCGATGCTGTGGAGAAGAAAAATTTAATAACCTGCGTCGGTTATCAACTCCGCTATTCTGGTACAGTGGATGCAGCAAAAGAACTACTTAAAGGAAAAACCATCAACATGGTATTGGGCAAATATTGGTGCAATAGCGGAGTAGGAGGTCCCGAAGCCTGGTTAAGGCAGATGAGTAAATCCGGTGGACAGCTTGTGGAACAGGCAACACACACCATTGATATGATGCGAAATTTTGGCGGAGAAGTAAAGGAAGTATTTGCTTATCAAGAAAACAGGGTGCTAAAAGATATTGATTGCCCCGATGTAAACGTTGTCGCCATGAAATTTGCAAACGGCGCTCTTGGCTCAATAACAACTACCTGGGCTTATGAGGGCGATTGGGCAAATGCAAATGTAGTTGATGTCTTGTTTGAAAATTCTCTGGCTACATGGACTGCCGGAAGCCTTGATGTGAAGCCGTCACCACAAACTATGCCCGCAAAAGGGCAAGATCAGGGCATTGACAGGGTGTTCGTTGACGCCGTTAAATCTGGAGATGGCTCAAAGATTCGTAGTCCTTACAGCGATGCAATAAAGACACTCGCTCTGACTCTGGCTATGAATAAATCAGGTAAGTCAGGCAAAGTTGAAACTGTGTAATTGGGCAGTGGTCATAAATAATGATTAATTTGGTTGGCCGCTAGTGATTCACCGAATTAGTTTTTTATAATAATGGATTCCCGTTTTCACGGGAATGACAGCAACATGATTGTCATTCCCACGCAAGTGGGAATCCATAAAAATCAATTCGGTTGACCACTAGCGGTAAAATAGGTTCTTTGGTATGTTATGGGGTAATGATTCTTGCTAAGACCTAGTTCTGGACAAACCGCACACATCAAGAACTCGATATCGGAAGTGTTTGTGGTTTGTGAATCCAAATCCCTTGCGCTTTATGAGCTTTATCTTGTTGTTCATTCCCTCTACAAATCCATTAGTTACCTTTCCATTGAAATAATTGAGAATACTTGCTTTCCAGTTATTTAATGTAATGAGAAACTTTTCCAATCCCTTCAATCCACTTTCCATTACTCGAATAATCCAGTCTTCCAATGCTTTTGACGCATTCTCCTTGTCGTCTTCATCCTCAAATATCCTGCGAAAATCTTCTTTGAGAACATGAGCTTGCTTTAACTCCGGTGACGTCTCATATAACACCCTTAGCTTCTCTTAACACCCTTAGCTTCTCTCGTTCCTCAAAGGTTAAATCCTCTATGTTCTTTAACAGTATCCAGCGACAACCTTTCAGTTTCGCTTTATCCTCTTGGCTTGATAACCGACATATCTCACGACGACTGTTAGTCAAACAATCATTAAGATTCTTCATCACATGAAACCTGTCTATTACTATCTCTGCATGAGGTAGTTCCTCTACAACCGAATCTCGGTATGGACTACACATATCCATTGATACTTGCTTTATCTTACTTTTCAACCCTTGTGACATCTCATCAAAGTATTTATCCAAACTCTCTTTTAGACGATCAGAAAGGACTTCTATCACTCGCTTATTGCCTATATCTGATATTACAAGCACAAAGTCTTTGTGCCCTTTTTTCATGGATATCTCGTCTATACCTAGAATCTCTATATCTTTTTGTGTAACTACCTTCTTGTCTACTTGACGATAATAAATACCTTCTGTTGCATCATATCCTAAGCATTCAAACTGACTTAAAAAAGTGATGGTATTCTCTCGACAAAGGCGATAGACATATTATTCATATCTATTTGTATAGATGCTGTTAAGTTCCAGAAAACTCAGCCTTTCCATGAATGTATCTCTGCATTTTTCACAAAAGAATCTCCGATGTGTAAACTGTATAAAGCATCTCTTACCTATAAGTGGAACATCCCTTATGCACTTTTGTATGCACTTTTGTATGCACTTTTGTATGCACTTTTGTATGTTCTCATGCAAGGTGCTTGAGATATAGTCACAATCTGGACAAACACTATAATCAAAGCGATTCTTACATTTCAGGATTACTTCATCTTCTTTTATCTCAATATCAAGGACAATCAACTCTTGAATATCAAGTAATCTTGTTGTATCATCTTTGTCAGACATCAGATTCCTCCTATCCTAATTTTAATGCTTTATAAAACTAGGATATATAGAAGGTATTCTGATGTCAATGCCTTTTGGGATTGCTCCTATGCAAGTTTCGTTCCCCCATTAATTACCAAAGAACCAGAAAAACTCACATGGGTAAAGAAAAATGACAACAAATAAAAATATGCCGATCTTGTTTATGGGACATGGTTCGCCAATGAACGCCATAGAGGATAATGAGTTTTCAAGGAATTGGAAAGAATTGGCACAAGCCATTCCAAAACCAGAAGCGATTCTCTGCGTCTCTGCCCATTGGGTAACAGAAGGAACTTATGTTACAGCGATGGAAAATCCGAAAACGATACACGATTTTTATGGGTTTCCCAGAAAGCTATACGAAGTTCAATATAAAGCAAAAGGTTCACCAGGTTTAGCAAATAAGATAACAGATATTATAAAATCGGTGGAAGTGCTTCCAGATTATGATTGGGGTCTTGATCATGGTACGTGGTCTTTATTGGTGAATATGTACCCGAAAGCGGACATTCCTGTTCTGCAACTCAGTCTGGACTATAATTTGCCTTTAGATAAACATTTCCAGATAGGCAGGGAACTCAATCAACTACGAAAAAAGGGTGTTCTTATCATCGGTAGCGGTAACCTTGTGCATAATTTATTGGTGATAGACCTGAACGCATCACCATATACATGGGCTGTTGATTTTGATGATTTTGTGAAGGATAGCCTTGAAAAAGAAGATTATAATGCGCTTATCAGCTATACAAAGCATAAATCATCTGCATTAGCGCATCCAACAAATGAGCATTATTTGCCATTACTTTACGTCATCGGCGCTGTTGAAAATGAAAAACCGCAGTTCCTCAATGAAGGTATATTTGCGGGGTCAATCTCCATGAGATGCGCAGTTTTTGGAATGTAAAGTTTTTACTTTAGAAAATAGATCTGAGAATATCGCCAATAGACACGAATTGAATAAAAAGATCCGTGAAGATTCTTGTAAATTAATGGATAAAGGAGATTTTTATAATTCGCGAAATTCGTCCTATTAGTAAAATTCGTGATGAAAAACTGATTCTTATATCAAACTCAATTTTCATACAGACGGAGGTGTGAATATGGGAGTAAAAATTTATCCAATTTCTTTGGGTATGTGCCATTGCTATGTCATTCAGGATAAAGGAACCATACTTATTGACTGTGGGTCAACAAAGCAGATAGATCACTTTAAGAAAGCTATCAAAACACTTTCCATAGACCCCCAGGACATACAGTTAATCATAATAACTCACGGACATTACGATCACATCTCCTTAGCAAAAGAGATAAAGGATTTAACTGGTGCAGAAATTGCCATGCACAATCAGGATAGAGATTGGCTTGAAAAATCTCAATCTCAGTCACCGCCTCCGGGAGTAACACATTGGGGACGCATTTTACATAAAACGCTATTTGCACTTACATCTAAATCCTCTATTTCTACTATTTCCACAACCAACGTTGATGTAATTGTAGGAGATGAAGGGCTTAACTTAAATAAATATGGAATTTCAGGTAGAATTATTCATACACCCGGCCATACTCCTGGGTCCGTAAGTGTTTTATTAGAAACTGGAAAAGCTTTTGTTGGAGACCTGATGATGAATGGTCTGCCTATGCGTTTTGGACCGGGTTTGCCAATCTTCGCTGAAGACTTACAGAAAGTAAAAGAAAGCTGTAAATTGTTATTGGATCAGGGTGTAGATATGATATATCCAGCACATGGAAAGCCTTTTCCTGCTGATGTAGTTTATAGGTGTATTTAAGATGACCAGTAAAGTGTCTATCTGTCTAATTTTAGTATTATTGATTGCCATATCTTCCTGCGGAAAAAAGATGGAAGAGTCAAGCTCAGAATATAGTATCGGTTCTATATCCAATGATGAATTAGTAAAACTCGTGAATAGTAAGTCAGGGACAACAAGATTGTTTGTCGCAAATGTAGCTATTGAGAGAGGTCCCGGTGCCGTTCTGAAGTTACTGAATATGATTAATTATGGCAATGAGGCTGTTAAAAATGACATTTGGATTGCGGTTTCACATATCAAAGATAAAGAATCAATTAATAGCGTAATTAATTTTATTGAATGCCGAAAATGGAAGCCACATCCCCCTTGGTGGATATTGACAGGATTTGGTGATCAAGGAGTAGAACTATTGATAAAAGAATTACAGCAAGCAAGAGATTACGATCGCTCATATATAATACTAGCATTAAAAGATATTGACGATCCAAGAGCAGATCAAGCTTTATTGGGTATATATCACAATAAACATGATCCAAATTGGGGAGCTGCTGTTATATCGCTAATGAAGAAGAAAAATGAAGCAGTGTATTCTATGGTCCAAAATGCTGATAATGCTGAGATAATCGGTAGATCCATTTCAGGTGCAAATGGTTATTATGGATGGAATAGTTTTGAATCCATTGACGATAAAAGGTTTTTACCGCTACATTTCCAATTAGTAAAATCATATTATAATGAGTATGGCAGACGTGGAATCGCAAGGTATGCGGGGAAAGCTGAACTATCACGAATAAATAAAGAGTTAAAGAAATCAGACAGAGAATGGGTTCTCCCATTTGTTAATATCAACTGCGCCCTAGAGGGAGTAAAATCACCAGATCAAAAAGCTGATATACTATGGCAATATATACTTGACGCCAAATACTACGATCAAAATATGGCGTATGTCAAAAATCCACCTTACGGTGGAACAGAGGAATTTATTCGCTTATTCGAATATAAGAGCAATAAAATATCGGATATAGAGATGCTTCCTGTAATATATGCTATAGAAAAATTGGCAGAACTTGGTGATGTTATTTTGCCTAAGATCAAGGAAGGCATGAAAAGTGATAAAATGGAGATAAAAATACGGGCAATAAAAGCTTTAACTGGAATGCCGCCAAGTAAAGCATCCACAAAAATGATGCTAAAAATTCTGGATATTTCTAGCTGTGATAATATTTCTAAGGGCGATAGTATTTTTAAGGGTGAAAATATTCTTAGAGGTGATATACGTGACCGTGTTGCGACGAAATTGGCAGATAGAAATGAAAAGAAAGCAATACCTAAGCTTATTCAAATATTGCATGAAATGGAAAAGACTCCTTTCTTTCCGTCAGATATACTGGAAGCTCTGGTCAGTCTTAGTGACAAAAAAGTGATGCCTGAATTGATACAAATATGGCAATATATGAAAGATACGCCACCTATTGATGACCGATATAAGGAAACATGGGACTTATCAAGAACCTGGTTTGCTGGAGAGCTTGCAATGATTGTAAACAATTGGAAGGTTACAGATCCTGAATTAATACCAGTATTTATGGATGCTATGAGGAGTTATTCGCATACGGATTTTGGGGGTAACTATTATCATAGAATTGCCGCTATTCATGATTTAGTTAGAATTGGTAATCCAGCCATAGAATCTATCAAGCTACTGCTAAACTCCAAAGATAAATTTGGCAGAAATGACTATATGAATAAGGAACTTGCAGAAACAGCCTTGAAAATACTGACTCTTATACCATAATTTGCTTTTATAATGGAGAAGTTGCTATGATAAAAATATCAGTAGTAGTGATTTTTCTTATGATTCTTGCTATGAATGGATTTTGCGGAAAAGCCATAGCGCAGGTATCTGAACCAAAAACCATGAATGCAGTTCGGACTTCTCAACATCCCAAGATTGATGGAAAACTTGATGATCCATGCTGGCAGGAGGCGCCAAAAGCTACCGACTTTGCTGATAAGCTATTCGATAAGGTTGTAAAGGATCAGACAATAGCATATCTGGTTTACGATGACACAAACGTATACGTTGCCTTCTACTGCTTTGATTCACAACCCGACAAGATCATAGCGCGTGAAACCAAAAGAGATGGGAATTTATGGAGTGATGACTATGTTATATTTGCTATTGATCCGTTTCATGAACATAAATTTGATGATAGGTCATATTTTATGGTCAATGCGATTGGTACTCAGTTATCAGGCATTGCCGGAGGGCGTGCCAGCAAGACTGAATGGAAAGGCGACTGGAAAACGGCTGTTTCCAGAACCCCTGACGGATGGATTGTAGAGATGGCGATACCGTTTTCCATAATAAATTATCCATCTACTGACAAGCCTGTCACAATAGGAGTCAACTTCGAGCGTAAACAGCAAAATACAGGTGTATATTCATATTGGTCTAATATTGGTTCTCAGGTAGCCCCACATTAAAATGTGGTCAAAGATTCCATCGGTTAATAAGCTCTTTCAAACGCTCAGAAGGTCTACCCCTAGGTAGCTTCCAAGGAAGTAACGGCACTTGATAA
>Ga0315282_10005242_pt1 | contig 22177 bp, 21 predicted proteins | sample YL17G07_20_MG_FD_203693 | JGI IMG/M metagenome (GOLD analysis project Ga0315282, IMG submission 203693) | Sediment microbial communities from Yellowstone Lake, YNP, Wyoming, USA - YL17G07_20 | ecosystem: Environmental > Aquatic > Freshwater > Lake > Sediment | place: USA: Wyoming | collected... | reverse complement strand
CATGATTGTTCAGGAAAGCCCTCCAAGTCTGGGAGGGTGGTTTCCGATGGCGGGGCAGGAATCGGGAGACGGTTCGCTCCGAGACCTCGATCCCCAGTCTCAATAGTTCTCCATGAATCCTTGGCGCGCCCCACAGGGGATTGGCTGCCGCCATCTTTCGGATCAGCCAACATCAATGATTTCAATCCGGACGGAGTTTTTGGCAGGCACAACTAACTTCCCTGAATTTAACGCGAACGAGGTTTTGGCGACCCACAGCCAATTTCTCTATCTTGGGCTGTTGACTGCAACCAACGCACGTTTGATAATAGATAGAGGCGTTGGAGTTCGCCCTTAACCGCCCCTTTCGGGGAAGATGACTCCTACCGGGGTTCTCCGGCGAAGGGTCGGCCAACGTTCTATTTCCTTGCCCCACCCTGAGAATTCCCTCCGGCTCAGAATAGCGATTCGTTGAGACGAATGGCTTACGACGATGGGATCACCCGATTCTCTGAACTCATCTCACAAACTCCATCTCCTGACCAGCTTTAAGTACGTTGACGAGCTTCTCTCAGACATCGAATCGGTCCTCGCGAGCTCAACCTCGAAGTCCCCTTTTCCCAGGTGCCAAGGCGATCTATCGCCGGTTCAAATCAAAGTTGTCCAGGACTACATCGCCCGCATTCGTGCGCAGATGCTTCAGGTCCTGAAGAGCCAGGGAATTTCCCCTCCCGGACCTCGGTTTGGCGCCACCCATTCGATTCGGGTCAACCTGGAGTTTGCCGATGTGGCCTTCGATGAATGCCGACCTGACGCGATGCGGGGATATGGCCAGGTTCCCGAATCGCTCATGCCCGAGCTGAATGGCTTGGTCGAGGAGATGAGTAGTCTGCTTCGCAAGCTGAGTACCTACCTGGCCCAAGACCTCGGGCAGGACCTGCAGGGCCGCCTGCAAAGATTGGAGCGCACCAGCGATGAGATCGAGCTACTTAAAGTACTCGAACGAATCATTAACGAACATGGCTTGGTTGAATTCAGGTCAACGCTCGCCATCATCTTAGACAGGCTCGAGTCGAACAGTTTCCAGATCGCCGTGTTCGGGCGCGTTAGTTCTGGGAAGTCATCTCTGCTGAACTATATCCTCGAAACGGACGTTCTACCTGTGGGGGTCAATCCGATCACAGCGGTGCCGACGAGGATCGTACACGGCCCTGAACCGAGGCTGACAGTCGCCTTTCTGGACAAAAAGACGGAAAGGATGGAAATCACTCGGCTGCCAGAGTTTGTCAGCGAGCCGTTCAATCCAGGGAACATGAGGCACGTAACACGGATCATTGCCGAGCTTCCATCGAGGCGCCTGCAAGACGGCGTGCTATTTGTCGACACCCCGGGCCTGGGTTCTCTGGCCACAGTGGGTGCCGTAGAGACGCTCGCTTACCTTCCACGATGCGACCTGGGTGTGGTGCTGATTGACGCCGGCTCGACGCTGACTCAGGAGGATCTTTCGACTCTGCAAAGCCTTTACGAGGCCGCGATCCCAGCGTTCGTTCTTCTGAGCAAGGTGGACTTGCTTGCCCTTGAAGATCGTGATCGCTCAGTCCGATACATATCCGACCAGATCAGTTCGCAGCTAGGTCTGAAGCTCACGGTCTACCCTGTCAGCACGAAAGGGGAGCACGCGAGGCTTCTGGACGAGTGGTTCGCGCACGAGATCCAACCGCTGTGCGAGCGCCATCAGGAGCTGGCGCAACAGTCCCTGCGCCGCAAAATCGGCGCTTTGCGCGAGGCCGTAGAGGCGACCCTGAAGGTCAGGCTGGAACTCTCCGAGAAGGGTCCGAAGGGAGGAAAGAAACACCTGCGGGCGGCGGAGACTCAGTTGCGCAAAGCGACCGGGAAGTTCGAGGAAGTGAATTCCTTCTGCCTTGGAGCATCGGATGAGATTCGGGACTTGGGATGGATTGCTCTTTCTCGGTCAGCGGTGGATATTGCTGAGCATTGGTTCAGCAAAGACCCGAAGCCGACCGACACGAGGGACATCGTCGTGCAGAACCTCACGGAGACCGCGGCCGAAGGGGCGAATCAGGTCTTCAACAAAATCCACGGCCTGGCACGGGATCTCTCACGCGCCTTGGCTGGTACCGCAGGCGCCCTGGAAGTAAAGGACGTGCCGCGGGATGAAGACCTGACGTCCGTCGTCAAGGAGATGCCGAGACTCGACCCTGGACCTATTGAGGTCGTTCTTGAGCGGGGCTTCCTCGCCATTTTGGGGAAAGCATTTGCCAGACGGCAGATCGAGAAGAAGCTGCGAGAGCAGATCGGCCCCGCTGTTGATGAGATATGCCAACGGTACGGCAGAATGCTGGAATCCTGGAGCCGAAGGACGCTGGCGGAACTTCACCGTCAGTTCGACGCCCATGCCGACGGCTATCGCGCCCAACTCGAACGCTTGGGCGGCGCAGGAAAAGCAGCACCTGAGGAGACAGGGGCGATCCGGCGCGACCTCGAGATGCTTTCACGCTTTCGCGTGGGGCAACCCGTCCCGCGACCGGTGGCAGCAACTAGTTGAAGGGAGGGGACATCAGCGTGGGCGTGGAAGAGGCGGTAATTCAGAATCCAACTACTACGCCCGCGTTGCTCGGCTTGTTCAGTTCGTTCTTGCGGTTGGGGGTGACGGCCTTTGGCGGTCCAGCAGTCGTGGCCTACATTCGGCAAATGGCAGTAGACAAAAGACGGTGGCTCGACGCCGACGCGTTTGATGGTGGAGTGGCGCTATGCCAGGCGATCCCCGGTGCCACAGCGATGCAGACCGCGGCGTATGTCGGGCTGCGAGTGCGCGGCGTGGCTGGTGCGGCAGCCAGTTTTGTGGGGTTCGGGCTGCCGGCGTTTGGGCTGATGCTGGCGCTTTCGGCGCTGTATACGCGGACCCACGACGTGCCAGCGATTGTTTCGGCATTCAGCGGCCTAAGGGCGATCATTGTGGCGCTGGTTGCCAACGCGACCGTGTCCTTCGGCAAGACCTCGCTGAAACGGTGGCCGCACGTGCTCATGGCTGCACTGGCAGCAGCCCTGTTCGCCTGGCAGGCGAGTCCGTTTTTGGTAATCGTGCTGGCGGGGCTGCTAGCGGCGCTGTTTATCCCCGCTTCGCCTGCAAAGCCTAGCATCGCGTTGGCTCGTCCAGATACGCCGCACACTACGAAGACTGTTGTCGTCATTCTGGGGGCAACGGCGCTGGCGTTTCTGGGGCTTTGGATCGTGCACCGACGGCTGTTTGACCTGGCGGCACTGATGCTCCGCATCGACCTGTTTGCTTTCGGCGGCGGGTTCTCGTCCGTGCCGCTTATGTTCCACGAAACCGTCGAAGTGCACCGGTGGCTGGACGGCCCAACGCTTCTGAATGGCATCGTGCTCGGCCAAGTCACACCCGGCCCGATTGTGATCACTGCCACGTTCGTCGGCTATGTTTTGGCGGGACTGGTAGGGGGCGTGACGGCCACCGTGGGCGTGTTCCTACCCTCGTTTCTCGTGCTGGTGGCCATTGCGCCTTACTTCGATCGACTGCGGACGTCGCCACGGTTCAACAAGATCATCAGCGGGGTCTTGTGTTCTTTTGTCGGGCTGTTACTGACGGTCAGCGTTCGTTTTGCCCATGGTGTTACTTGGGACTGGCTGCATCTGGTGCTGGTTGTTGGCGCATTTGTCGCCTTGCGTCTGAAAGCGAACGTCCTCTGGATCGTTCTCATTGGGGCTGTGCTCTCCATCGCCTTATGCCGATAACAGCGTCACGCAAATTGCCTCGCACAGAATCGAAACCTCTGATGAAAGACACTCGACTCGAAAACCGCGAGAATTGGCGCATGCAAAGCAGAACTCGCAATTACGACCCCTCTGGACGTACCAGAGCGATGCGTGAATTCCAGCCTCCCGCACTGGTCCAACTAGCCCGTTGTATGGGAAGTGTCGCCAGATGAAACAGCCTTTGGCTCCGGACGCACGACGCAAAGGGCAGCCTGGCTGGTTTTCCGCGTCAGCCCTAAAAGAGGCTCTCGCGAGGTGTGGTTGCCCGCTGTGCCATGCGAGGAGAACATCTGTGCTCCGGCATCTCTTCAGCTTTCTCTACGAAGGCATGACGTCCGGCATTGCCCGTGAGGAGTTTCTGAAAGACGGGTGGTTCGGCGGCGGTACCTGCAAACGGGATAAAGATGGACCAGAATAGCGAATGCCCTCGTTGAGTAAGGCTCGTGCGTATCCGCGCACGAGCTTCGCGACACGTTTTGCGGGGTGAAGTGGGGCCATGGGAAGCTCATTGCAAATTGACAGCGAGGGGGCGAGATCTGCATCAGGGGAACAGATTCTTGCTCTGCTGCACGATCCCCGAGAAGACATTCTCCTTGCCCTCTTGGATAACCCCCGGTTCGACGAGAATCACCTCTGCCTATTGCTTGCGCGCAAGGACCTTTCCACGCGGTTCCTTGAAGGAGTCGCAAGCCGCAAACAATGGCTAAGCGATTACCGCGTGCGTCGCAGCCTTGCCTTTCATCCGCATGTACCAGCAAGCCTCGGCCTCCGCCTGGTCCGCGAGCTTTATCTCACAGATTTGGTGCAACTGACCTTCCTTCCATCAGGAGCGCCTGCGCAGAAGCACTTGGCTGAGGAACTGATTCTCGCACGCTTACCACAGTTACCGCCTTCGCAGAAGTTGACCTTGGCGAGACGCGGGTCAGGGCGCATCGCAGGCGCACTCCTTGCTGACGGACAAGCGGGGGTTATTTCCGCTGTGCTGGAAAGCCCCTTTCTGAATGAAGGGCAGGTTCTGAAAGTGCTGTCGAGGATTACCGTACCTTCTCACGTTGTAGCCGCGATTGCCGAGAACGGACGCTGGTCGCAGCGTTACAGCGTGCGGCTGGCGCTCGTGCGCAACCCACAGACGCCGCTCGCACGGGTGCTTTCATTCTTGCCAAGTCTGTCGACTATTGACTTGCGTGTATTATCTGAATCTTCTTCGGTCCCGGCCGGTGTGCGCCCCCACATTCGCCGGGAGCTTGCAAACCGCCTGCAACATGGGACCACTCCAGTAAGAAGAAATCCGCCCCCACGAAGGTGATACGACCGGCTGAGTCACCACGCGCGGCGCCCAAGAATAACGGCCTAACTAGTTGGCTCCCCTCAAAGCAGTGAGGGAACTGAAGGGGCCTTTAGCTCAATGGGTTGAGTCGAAGCGATGTGAAATGACAAGCACCTCCAGTCAGCTATCCTGTGGGCACCAGCACCATCACGATCCGCCGCAGCATGGCTCAGCACCGTCGGTCGCCAGCGCAGATGTCTTTCCGCCAGAAGCAACCAGTAATCCCGCGCGTGTTTCACCGATCACCCGCCCGTCTTCAGTAAACGGGGCTACAAGCTCGTCCGCGAGCAGTTCTCAATCCTCTACGACGGTCGCTCCAGAGTGGCCCTCATGCTGGGCAAGGAGATGGGCCGAGACCAGATCAAATCAGATCGTCGGGAGGAATGACTTGAACTTCCTGGACGGTGATCAGCCTCTTGCCAGCCATTCGTCTCAAGATAGGCATCACCTCATCCACTTTCTCTGACCTCTCCACAAACTGCACCAGGACCGGGAGCTTACTCCCCACATCGACGAGAGACGTAGTTACAATCCCAGCCTCCTTAGTAAACCCCGCCAATCCTCGTAATACGGTCCCTCCGGAGCACTCGGAGCGATGCAAGAAGCGGAGAAGCTCAAGGTGCAAAGGTCGGTGTTCCCATTGATCTGCTTCGTTGAGGTAAATGCTTACGAGTAGGTATTTGTCTATCGTCATCGGATGGCGCGCGCGGCTGCTGCTCCAAGTAACACGCAGATAAAGCAGAACACATTATTCACGAGGAGATTCGCCCCCGCATCCCAGAATCGGCCCTGCTCCACCATGCGGAAAGTTTCAAAACTGTAGCTTGAAAAGGTCGTGTACGAACTGCAGAACCCGACCGCAACCAAGAGTCGCAATTGAGGCGATGCTAAGACACGATCTGTCGTCCAAATCAGAAAGAAACCCAGCAACAAGCTGCCCGTCGCGTTCACAACGAGAGTCCCATACGGGAACGATGCTGTCTGGTGACGCGCCAGCCAGTCACTCACAAAGTAGCGGAGGTTTGCGCCGACGACCGAACCTAAGGCGATGTAGGCTGCCGTTCTTGTCCACTCCATGGGCTTCCGCCACACCTCCGCGCCCGCTCCACGAAAGCAGTCGCTTAATCCACAAGAGCCCTGCCGTAGACGGACAACGATAGGCACTTTCGGTCTGGCTTTCAATGCCGTTTCGAAGAGACGAGGCTGCTTGCCCAGTCTGTCCGAAGAGACTCACTCAACCTTTTGAGATATCGCACAAGACTCAGGCACCGCTCCGCTTCGTATCCGAAAGAGTTAAGTTCTGCCCGCCCATCAGATAATCAATGTACAGCGACTTGGTCTTGATGCGTGATCCGTACCGGTACCGGGGATCGGCAGCGAGGGCGCACATCTTGACGATCGCGCCCGGGACTTGCTTGCTCAAGTCAAGTGTCTCCTCCCGAAAGTCGACAACGTCGAACTGGCAGAGACCAAACTGTCCGATGCAGCTTTCCAAGAGTTCCGCGGCTGCCTCCGCCGGAAGGGGTTGCAGGGGTAACCGCTCACGGTCACCCCAGTAAAAAAAGCGGCTAAACTCATTTATTCGCGACTCCGTTGCATCGCGCACTAGCAAGTAAACGGGAGTGTTCCGCATCCAAAAGAGTTCTTTGATCACCTTCGCGACTGCACGTGTCAGTGGCGGAACGTGGTCGAGGAAGACGCGGTACTCGCCTCGTTCCACAGTACGGTATAGGATACCCCTCAGCCGGCTGCTCGATAGCGCCTTGAGCCAGTTTTCAAAGGTCAGGACCGTGACGCCCTCTGCATGAAGTTGCTGGCGCAGATTCGAATCCTTCACTTCGTAAAGCGCCCGGATGAGCTGGCGCAAAAGGTCCTGCAGGTCTCTGAAGCCCGCCAGGTAGAGGCACCTTTCAGCAAGCTCCCCGGGAAGACCACGGATTACCTTTAGGAGGAGTGCGGTCTTGCCGATCCCGGCAGGGCCACACATCACCAGGCTCTGCCGCTTGAGGATGGCCTCCTGGAGGCGGAGCGCTTCGCCCTCCCGGTCAAAGAAAACCGGCAGCCCATGCTCGTAGAATGCAACGGAGCGCCGCGCTTGGTCATTCTTTGTGTGCATTGAGCACGTTCTCCAAGGCATTTAGCGCTAGACCTGCCGTGATCTTGACGCGCAGCGCACCTTCCCGACTCAGTTGATTCAGACAGGGCAATGCCCGGGCATCCCCAATGGTCCCGAGCGCCGTGACCGCCGCTTCCTGGATGTAGGGGGCGGTACTGGAGAGTGCCATCTCGATGAGCGGCTCAACAGCGGCTCGCGAGCGAAGCTCTCCAAGGATCGCTGCGACTCGAATCGGAACCGTGGGTTCGGGGTGACGCAGGGCCCGAATCAACTTCTCCTCGTAATGTTCTTGCGCCAACTCCTTGAGATCCACACCACACTCAGGGCACACATCCGCGTTCTTAATCTCGTTCCAACAAGACGGGCAAAAGTAAATCATGGCAATTTCTTTCGACCGAAGAAGCGGAATTCCGCGATGCCCTGTGTGCTGTCCCCAATGACAGAGCTATGCCGATTTAGGTGCTTGACCAATGGGTCCTCGGCTCATCGAAAGAAGGAGGCCACCTCCCACAACCATCAGAACTGACGAACAAGCAAACGCGAAGACCGGTGAAACCGCTGTCCACAGGCTCCCCAGCATGACGCTGGCCACCAGATCACCAACGCCGTTCACTGTTCCCATGACTCCAAATGCAGTCCCTCGGGATGGCTTCGGCACCAAGTCTGCCGTCAGGGCGCCTTCGAGAGTATCCTGCACCGCCATGTATATCCCGCCCAAAGCAAATAGCAGAGCCAGGAACAGAGGTGTCGTTATCTGCTTGGCAAATGCGACCAGAAAACCCAGGACCATGAGGGCACCGATCCCGTATCCTCCCGTAAGGAGTCGAACGCGAGAGAAACGGTCTGAAAGTGCCCCCACGGGATATGAAGCCGCGGCGTAAAACGCATTGTGGAGCGCATACAGAAAACCTGCAATTTCAGCCGCCTTGACTACCCCATACTTCGTGGAGAGCAACTGCGTAGCCGCAAGAATCATTAGCGTGTGCGAAAAATCTCCCATGCCGAAGACTCCGACTCCATAGAGGAAGCGCCGAAAATTACCGGGGAGATTCTTGACGGTTAACCAGAACTCGCGAACTGAACCCCCTTGGTGAGGGTCCCTGACCATCAAGGCGAACGCCAGGGCTGATCCCACGCCAGGAATGAGCGTAACCAGGAACACGATTCGGAACGGTCGGGAAGTATCCACAACGCTGTGCCCCAGAATCGCCAGTAGTCCTACTCCAATTAAAGGTCCCACGACCGCACCCAGTGTGTCACCAGCCCGGTGAAACCCGAAAGCTCTGCCTCTTGCTTCGACTGGAACGGATTCTGCCAGCATGGCATCCCGGACGGGCCCACGAATCCCCCGGCCAAACCAGGCCAGAACACGCCCAACCAGGATTAGGGGTAATCCATAGGCGAACGCAAAAAGGGCCTTCGACACTCCGGTTAACAGGTAACCGCCCACCGCAATGGCTTTCCGGTGACCGAACCGATCCGCGAGCCAGCCAGCCCCGATCTTCACGAAGCTAGACACGGCATCGGCCACGCCCTCAATCAGGCCCAAGGCGGCCGCGGACATCCCAAGCACGGCCAGGAACCCCGGCAAAATAGCCGTGGCCATTTCGTGGCCGGCATCAGAAAGCAGGCTCGTAAGCCCCATGCCCACGACATTGCGGTTAAGCCAGGCAGGTTCTGACTGGATCGCGGGTTGGGTGGCCACTTTCAGGCTTTCCTTCATTGCTGCGCCTCCGTCAACTGTCTGCCTTTCTTGCAAATTCGAAGGAGGATAACTAGCGTGCTCTCCTTTGGGAAAAATTGTTGGGCCGATTCTCCGGCGAGCTCCCGCCGCCGGATTTCTTGTTCAACTAGGTGGTGTCCGACACTAAAATGTTCGAATAGGATTTCCTCAGAACTTGCCCGAATCCCTCGGTCTGAGGAATCGAGTAACCGCAGCGCAACCCCAAAGGCACGCTCCTGCTGGCAACGGTTCCCTCGGGCGAGAACAGCGCGAGCCGCATTGAGGCGAACCGCCTCAACGGGGTCATCGAGTAGGTCTTCAATCAGGTGGATCTCATCACTGCGTACCAAGTCGGCAATTATTTCGAGAATGCGAGCCCGCCGCCGCTGGCTCATTCCGGTCTCGCGGTCGTGCTGAATATCTTTCTTGCCCAGAGACTCAACTAGGGCAGAGAACGCCCAGCAACCGCAGACGCGAATGGCGCGGCTGGCTGCTTCGGCGACGAAGTCATCTTCCAGCCAAGACACTAAGTAAGGAATGGCGCGTAGGTCCCATGACTTCTCAAAGGCCTCGGCAACTCCGATGAGCGGCCTTCCTTCCAGAAGCTTGAGGAGAGCTTCTCGAGCGCGAAGCTTGGGAAAGTCCGCCAAGGCAAGCGCGGCGCGACTGGCTACTGTCTCCTCCGCCAGACGGACGACCGGATCGCGAATATCGGCCAGCCGCTGGCTGGCTAAGTCGATCAAAGCGTTAAGGGCCTCAGGTCCTTTTAGGATGGTCAGGCCCTCGACGGCCAACAACCTTGCCTCCGGCAAACACGAAGGCTTTGAAGTTCGAAGGAATTCCGCCAGTGCGCGCACACCTTCTTCACCCTTCATGAGCAGCGCCAGAAGCGCCTGGTTGCTCCGACTGGGATCACCGAGTTGCTCGATGAGCGACCTATTCGCTTCTTGAGTCGCCATGGTCGCCGGTTCTCCCGAGCAAAGAAGTGGACTGCGTAGTGCATTGACCGCTCGGTTCGATCAGCTCCTCCGGATGGGAGTACTCCCTGCGTAAGACTTTGACGGAAGATTGGACTGCTTTTACCCAACGAACCGCATAAGGCTTAAGGCCGGAATATACCGGCCACGAGAGGCGCAGCTCGGTTTTTGCGCCTTTAAGACACACTGTAATCGCCGACTGGCGGCCATCATGTGGATCCGCCCAGTCGACCGACCGCAAGCACCGGAGCGGTAGATACGTCATCTCGATTCCGTATTGCGAGCGCTCCTTGTGGTGTTGATCCGTCAGGGCCACGATGCTGTCCCGGGTGATGAGAAGAAGAACATTGGCCCACCTTTGTTCGCGCTTTTTCCGAAGCTCCGTGGCCGGCTGGAAGAAGAATTCCGAGGCGGGTCCGAATTCGGTGTGACCTTCAAGGAAACTTGAGAATTTCGGGGGCAATCCGGGGATCGCCCGTGAAGATTGAAGTGAATTCCGAACGGCTCCGTCTTCCCGGTCAGACCAGTTCAGGAGAAAACGGGCGAGTTCAACATAGTGTTGGGAGGCCCTGGATGGAAACCGGATCTGTACGCCGCCATCCGCAGCAGGTCCAGGATACAGGGTGAACCAGCATTTCAGCAGGAACTCTCCAAGCGAGCAGCCCAGGAAGTCTGGGCGGCTCAACTCGAAAATCTGAACCTGATCCGACCGGGTGTCGAGCGAAAGTAGGGCCAAGGATTCCGAAAAAACCAAGAGAAGCTTGGGTGGAAGCCACCGAGAGAAAATGAATCCGGGGTCTTCCATCGCCGGAGAGAAGAGGCCAAACCGTGGCGGACCGCACGTTACGAGCAGACGCTCATACATGTTTCGAAACTCGGCGGGAACGTCGTCTCGCCGCTCCACGCGGAACGCGAACCTGTAATCCCAGGTGTTGCTCATGCCCCTATTCGGCTTCAGCCGGCCACTACGGCCTCCGAGGCCGGTTTGCCTGCCACTCGGTCGATGTCGGTCACGATGTGCTGAAGCTCCTGCACCAATCTCTCGAGATACTCCGCGCGATCGTCTGGAACTCCGTTGCCGTCCCGCAGGCGCAGCAGTTCGCGAAGATTCTCGTCCATCGCGGCGACCAGGGATGAGGCTTCCCGCCGTGCATCCTGATGGGCCCGCTGGAGACCGAGGTCCCAAGCAGCTTGCGATATCCTTGAGCGCAGGCGAGCCACGAAGCGCTGAAGTAATTCGGCTTTTTCTTGTGCTAAAGGCTGGCGGCGCACAAGGCTCGCATCGAAGGGGCGGAGCAGCTCAACAAGGCGCAAGCAGGATTCTTCCAGAGTGCGTAGATGGGCGGCAATCAGCCGACGCTGGTCGTTCGTGATTTCAGACTTCAACCTTGCAACTTCACGCATGGCTCCCTCCGCCACAAAATCAACAGAAGGCTACTTAACAACCAAGACAGAACACGGCGCTATCCTGGTAAGATTTTGCGAAGTCCCGCCCCAAAACCGGTCGAACACCCGGCTGTGACCCATGAATCCGACCACCAGTAAGTCGAAATGGCCTTGACGGACGAACTCGATGATGGTCTGGACTTCGTGGCCCGAGCGAACTTCGCACTGCAATTCCACACCTTCCTTCTCAGCCCAATCGAGAGCTTCCTCAGCGACGTGTGCAAAGAACTTATCAACCTCTTCCTGGTCCTCCATGACCTCCCCTACGGTCGCGGAGTAGTGACTTGGTCGCTCTTTAACCGAAATGGACTGGAGTTCCGCTCCGAATTTCTTCGCGACCCGGAATGCGGCTGCCAAGGCTTTCTTACTTCCTTCTGAACCATCAATGGCGACGAGAATCTTCTCAAACATGGGTTATGCCTCGGTTTTGATGTCTTGGATCGCCGGCACAGGGACCGGCGCAGTTGGGACTCGGGGTTTCTTACGCCTTTCGGGTCGAAAATACCGTTCCGCGATCACTGTCGGCACCACCGCGCTGAGGATGACAACTGTGACCAACACCGTGTACTGTGATTGATTGATGTAACCGTGCGTCAACCCGAACAAAGCCGAGATGGTTCCGAAGGTCAAGCCGGTAGCCATCAGCAGCGTCGTATACATCCCGTTGCGCCTTCCAAAATTAAACCAGAGAGCACACGGCAGGACACCGCCGACCTTCGTGACCATCTTGACCAAGGAGAGCGTGGCGATCAGCAAGATGCCCGCGAGCACAGCCTTGAACGACACGAACGAACCAGCCTTGAGGAAGTAGAACGGGGTCAGGATGGAAAAGGCGATGGCTCGCATGCGATGCATCAAGACTTTGTTGTGGAGGAACTGACCGGCGAGAACAAGTCCGATCAGGTACGCAGGCAGAACTGCTTCACTGCGTGCCAGAGTCGCGAGCCCGCCCAGAATAAAGAGAATGAAAAGCACAAATTTGATCTCGGGCTCGCTCACGCGGTTCCCCACCTTCGCGAAATACCAGCGGGTGAAACGCGGGATGAGCCAAACTACAAGGCCCGTCGCAACGGCAAACAACACAAGCCAGCGATTGTAGTTGGCGAAAATCAACCCCAGGGCTACTACAGTGCCCAGGTCCGTAACGAAGCAAGCTGCCAGGATGACCTTGCCGAGTTCGGTCTCGTTCAACCCCGACTCAATCATCACGGCGTAGACCACGGCTACGGAAGTTGTGGAGAGCGCGATGCCGGCAATTTCGGCGCCGTGGAGATTCCACTTGAAGAGCCAGAAAGCGGTGGCGAAAGCGCCCACTGCCGGTACCAGAAAAGAGAACAAGCCAATCAGCAGGCTTTCCTTCAAGTTGGCACGAAGGGCGTCGGGATCGATCTCTGCCCCTGCAAGGAAAGTGAGCAGGACGCTGCCCACTCCTGCCAGAAAACTCACCCAGTCATTGGCCGTCAGATGGAGAAAGTTACCGGCCAGGACTCCCACCCCGATTTCCACCAGGGCCACGGACATTCCCAGCCGAATAGAAAGCATGCTGGCGACGAGCGCCATGGCCACCCAGAGTGAAGCATCCAGCCAAATATTCACCTGAACCTCGCAAGTTACAGGTCGGCGGCCATGAAACAAAAAACTCCTGCCGCGACCTGAAGTCGTGACAGGAGTTATCAACCCGCTTGTGCGGGCAGTTTCCTTAGGCGAACTCCATCACCTTACAGTTTTATTTTACTTCGATACACCTTTGAATTCAATACCGCCTTTCGGTGCATCTGCATAACTTCCCGAGCTATGATCCAGCTCACTGCACCTTGCTCAAACCTTCCTCGCCAAGCCGACAATCCAATGATTTGGCGTTCAAGCAGCAACTTCGGGATCTCAAATTCTAAACGGCTGAATCACTCCGCGATCCCGTCAACGCACTTTGGTTAGCCCTTCGGCAATCGAGCCTCGCTTGCTGAAGGTCACAGCGATCCCAAGCAGAATCAGGCAAGCGACGACAATGATGCCCCGCACACCCCAGGAGAACCCTCGAATAGCAAAGGGAGCAACCAGGATGCTCACGAGGTTCATTACCTTGATCAAGGGGTTCAGCGACGGTCCAGCCGTATCCTTAAACGGATCGCCGACGGTATCACCGATCACGGCCGCCTTGTGTGCGTCCGTGCCTTTGCCGCCGAGGAATCCGTCTTCGATCTTCTTCTTCGCATTATCCCAAGTCGCACCTGTGTTTACCATAAAGACAGCCAGCAATTGTCCGGTCAAAATGGCTCCGGCGAGGAAGCCGCCGACGGCGCCAGCGCCCAACGCGAACGCCACGAGGATGGGAGTAAAGATGCCCAAAATGCCCGGACCGATAAGCTCTTTCTGTGCCGTTGCTGTTACGATCGCTACGCAGCGCCCGTAATCCGGTTTCTCCTTCCATTCCATGATGCCCGGCTTCTCGCGGAATTGACGGCGAACTTCTTCAACGACCTGGTGAGCTGCTCGCCCTACAGCTTTTAGCGCGAATGACGAGAAAAGGAACGGCACCGCGCCGCCGATCAGCAGGCCAACGAAGACTTGCGGGATGTTGACCTGGATGCCCACATTGAAGAGCCGCGCTTCATCAATGAACGATTTGAAGAGTGAGATAGCGGCAATGACCGCCGTCGCCACGGCCAAGCCCTTGGTCAACGCCTTGGTCGTGTTGCCAATGGCATCGAGCCAAGCGAGATTGCGTGCCACTTCCTTGGACTCGCCTGCAATACCCGACATCTCAAAAATGCCATGGGCGTTGTCCGTGATCGGCCCGTAGGTATCCATAGCCAGGATAAACCCGGTGGTTGTCAGGAGTCCGAGTCCGGCGAGGGCAATGCCGTAAGCAGCAAGTGCCGCGCTGCCCGCAAAGATGAGAAGAGAAGCGACGATCGTTCCGGCAATGGCGAGAATTGCCCATACCGTGCTCTCCATCCCCGCGCCCATTCCCGTCAACAGCATGGTCGCCGCGCCGGTCTTTGTTGAAACAGCGGTTTCCGTCACCGCCAGTTTGTCGGGATGTGTGAATGTGTTCGTAATCCATAGTGTTACCAGTGCAAGCACAATCCCCATCGTCGTAGCCAGGAAGAAGCGGAAATCAGGCCTCCCAGTCTTTGGATCAACCAGATAGAAGTAGTTGATGACTGCGAATCCGATGATGGACACTAGCCCGGCAACCCAATAACCGACACTGATCGGCCGCATCGGATCCTTGCCAGCTTCGCCGCGCATGCGAACGCTCCAGATGCCGACGATCGAAGAAAAGACGCCCAGCGCGCGAACCAGCAGCGGAAACAAGATCAGTTTCAGTGCGAACGAAGACGCTTGACTGCCATAGTGATTCCGAAAGGACTGATCCAGCAGCGCCGCGGCGGCGAGAATGATTGCCGCCACCAACGTCACTTCGTAGCTCTCAAACACGTCCGCCGCCATTCCCGCACAATCGCCCACGTTGTCGCCGACGAGATCAGCAATCACACCGGCGTTTCGCGGATCGTCTTCCGGGATGCCTTTCTCGACCTTGCCGATCAAATCCGTGCCCACGTCCGCTGCCTTCGTGTAAATCCCACCGCCAATGCGCATGAAGAGCGCTGCCAACGAACCGCCGAAGCCGAAGCCAATGAGCACCTTCATGGCGTTTTCCTGAAAGATCAAAAAGATGATCGTTGCCCCGAGCAAGCCGAACCCAACCGTGAACATCCCCGAGACAGCCCCGGCGCGGAACGCCAGCTCGAACGCTTTCGGAAAACTCGTCCGGGCCATCTGTGCCGCCCGCACATTGGCCTTCACAGCCAGCCACATGCCGACGTAGCCGGCTCCGTAGGAGGCCATCACGCCCATCAAGAAAGCGACGGCGATCCCTGCCGGGAATTTCCAATCGGGATATACGTTCTGATAAACGAAGAAGAGCACGATGGTAAGCGCGATGACAAACCAAATCATCGTGCGGAACTGCCGTCCGAGATATGCCATTGCCCCTTCTTCAATGGCCGTGGACACTTCAACCATCTTCGCTGATCCCGGATCTTGCCGGATGACTTTTCGCACTAGGTAGTAGCCATAAGCCAGTGCGACAAAGGCTGACGCAAGCACAAGCCACAGGATCAGCCACTCTGTACTCCCCAGCCTGGGTAACGTGATCTCACTCTCCGACTGAGCCAGCGCTGATCCGACGCCTGGCCCTAACATCATCGCCGAAATAAGAAGAATGGCTCCGATCCACCTTGGTGGTTTCATAGTTGCCTCCGTGAAGTAAGAAGAATGGCTCCGATCCGCCGTGTTAGTTTCTTAGCTGCCTCCGTCACGTCGTAGACGTGCTTCGCGCCCATGGAATTGCGGCGCACGGTTTCGCCGATTGACGATCGAGATCGCACGTGATCGTTTCGTGTTTCCCACCCTATGAGCGCAACGAGATGGAAGAGCTTGGCCGCACCATCAACGTCGCTCGCAGGTTTGGCGGTGGGGCCACTAACCCCCTTACTGAATACTTACGGTCATCGACGTATTATCCTCGACTGCTGCCAGAGTGGTTGTCTCAATTCCTTCAGGTCTCTTGCTTCCATTCACAACTTGCATCGCGGATTGGGAGCTGGGTTTTGCCCCGTTGAACATGCTATTTTCTTCCGAGGAATCTCCTCGCCGCTACCTCTTGTTCAGCATTACAGCGAGCGATCAACGTGCCACGGTGCCTGCAATCGCTTATCACCGACCAACTGACTCAGGGCACGACGATATGCGATACGCTCGTCCTCACTCGCTGAGCCGCGGCGAAGCGCATCGTGTTTCAAGGCGTAGCGCTCCATGTTTTCAGCCAATCTCTCGAAGAGCGCCGCTTCAAAATGCACAAGAGTCTGTCCCAACCCGGTGTCTCGCACCTTCCGCAGGAGAGCGCTCAAGTGAGGTAAGCACAGGACGGGCAATCTTGCCGCATCCTGCCCACCCTCCAGGCTTACTTTCTCCAGGATCTCCCTGATCACTTCTTCTTGTGCCGCAAGCTGTTCCTGACATGCGCGGCATTTCTCTTGACCGGTCACGAGACTTCTCGCGCCAGCGCTTAAGCCGCCCGGCGGGTTGCTTTCGGCCACCATGTGCAGTCGCCGACTAAGGGCTTTCAGCACGGTCGGGTATGAGCTAGATATGCCCTGCGGCGAGGCAATTTCCGCATACTGCCAGGTGTGGAGCGCGCACAAGCCTCCTCTGCTGGCCAGAGTTAATCGCTCATTCTCGTTGACAAGGATTTGATACTGAAACCTTGCCATGAACTTGAACACGGCGTCGGACACTACCGTGCAGACTTGGCATGGCCGCAGCGCCGCCTCCATAAGTTCTGCCTCGGGTCTCGAAATCACGGCTGGCTGGCCGGGAGGTGGTCGTCGTTCTCCGGCACTTGAGCTTCCACTCAATTCCTCGCGCAATCTCGTTAGCCGCTCAATCAGATCCCCAAGTGAGTCGCCCTGCTCTCCCTTCGTTGCCTCCGGACCGTGTCCTGCCATGAGCGATAGGACGCGGTCGCAGTTGCGTACCAAGAATTCTCCGGTCTTCTCGGTGGTCAGGAACTGGATGAGGCTTTCCTCGAGGGGTGGCAAGCCGCTTTCCGCCAGTTTCTGGGCTGAGCCTGCAAGTTTCGCTTGTAGTCCGATCAGCGCCGAGACCGGGAAAAGTCGTGGTTCGTGAAGACCGAGTTCGTGCTCCAAACGGCTGCGGATGAAAGCCAGCACCTGAGGGTGTTGCTCCGGAGCGACTAGGTCCCGTTTGTTGACAACAAAGAACACTTTCCGGACGTGCTCTCTGACTTTCTCGAGGAATTCAAGCTCTTCGCGACTTAGCGGGGAATCAAAACTCGTGACGAAGATCACTGCGTCAGCTTCGGGCAAGAACCTTTCGGTGGTCGCTGTGTTTTCTGCGATGGCTGAACCTACTCCCGGAGTGTCGACAAAGAAGAGACCCCGCCGCAGGAACTCGGATGGAAGCTGCAGCTCAGCAGCGGCAATGCGCTTCTTGTTGCCAGGATTACCGGCTTCTGTAACGTACCCCCTTAGTTCCTCAAGTGGAACCTCGCCCCTGAGGGAACTGTCCACGAATTCAATCCGTACCCCTTCAGGGTTGCCATACGACACCTTGGTGATGACCGAGGTCAGCGGGACTACGCCGACAGGGAGCCGGTCCAGTCCCAGGATAGCGTTCATCAGGGAACTCTTGCCGCGATTGTATTGTCCGACCACGGCAAGAGTGAATCGATCCTCCGCGAGCCTGGTCAGGAAATCGCGGCATCTTTGGTAGCATGCTGCGTCAGCTTTTTCGTCTATCAAAAGCAGGGCCGCCCGGATCAGCGATCCCAGTTCCAGCTTCAGGCGGTCGTAATCGCGCAAGCGTGTGCCCGCCGGCGAGGTCGAACCCTCAGATACCACTTCACACTCCTGTATGGTTCACGGTTCCCTTACTCCGACTGCTGGACCCAACCTCCAGCGTTCGTAGGCCTTCCGTCCTGCATAATGACCTCTCGCGCCGAGCTCCTTCTCGATTTCCAGGAGTCGGTTGTACTTGGCAACCCTCTCCCCCCGACACACAGAACCTGACTTGATTTGACCGGTGCCAGCGGCGACAGTCAGGTCCGCGATCGTCGTATCATCGGTCTCCCCCGAACGGTGGGAAACCACCGCGGTGTAGCCGTTTCGCCGAGCTAGATCGATACACTGCAGGGTCTCCGTTACTGTGCCGATCTGGTTCAGCTTGATGAGAATGGAGTTCGCGATGCCTTTTAGAATGCCTTTCTCGAAAATCGCCGTGTTCGTCACAAATATATCGTCCCCAACCAGTTGTACCTTGGGGCCTAAGAGCGCCGTGCCTGCACGCCACCCCTCCCAGTCGTCTTCCGCCCAGCCATCCTCGAGCGAATAGATCTCAGGGTATCTGTTGAGCCAATCTCCCCAGAGCTCCACCATCGCCTGCGGAGTGCGTCGAGACTGATCCGACTTTCGAAACACATAGGCGCCGGGCTCGTAAAACTCGCTGGCGGCAGGGTCGAGGTTGATTGCAATGTCAGATCCTGGCTTGTAACCGGCTTTCTGTATGGCAGCGAGCAGGAGTTCCATCGGCTCCTCATTGGACCGCAGGCGAGGAGCGAAGCCGCCCTCGTCGCCCACACTCGTTTCGTATCCCTTCTGGTGCAAAATGGCCTTCAACGTGTGGAAGGTTTCTGTAGCCGCTCTCAAGGCTTCGGCAAAGCTCGGGGCCCCAACAGGCGCAATCATGAATTCCTGGAAATCGACGTTGTTATCGGCATGCCGGCCCCCATTTAGCACATTGAGCATTGGAACTGGCAGGAGGTATGTATCTCTATCGGAAAGGTGACGGTAGAGTGGAATCCCTCTCTCTGTGGCTGCGGCTCTTGCCGTGGCAATCGAGACGCCCAGGATCGCATTCGCACCCAGCCTCGCCTTGTTAGGAGTACCGTCGAGAGCAATCAGCTTGGCGTCCAGCCCGGCTTGGTCAGTGTCCATGCCGACCACGGCGTTTTGGATTTCCCCGAGAACGTTGGAGACAGCTTTCTGAACGCCCTTGCCGCCGTAACGCGACTTGTCATCGTCACGCAACTCCACCGCCTCGCGCTTTCCGGTTGAAGCTCCTGAAGGCACTTTCGCGACTCCCGAAGCACCGCCCTCCAGGTGAACAGTAACCTGAATGGTCGGGTTTCCTCTTGAATCCAGTATCTCCAGTGCATCTAACTTCTTGATTTTCGACATGAGATGACCTCGTAGGATTGAATGTTTAAGAATCGGGAATAACTCCGGTACGTAAGATCGTGCTCAGTTCATTCCGCAAGTCGGCGGAGATAGGCAGTGTCTGAATCTTGGAAGCGGTCGATTCGACGGTGTAAGAGAAGGACTTCAATTCTATGTTTCCGTCTTCCCAGATTGCGTAGCACGCTTGTGCGTTTCCTGTTTTCGGTTGACCTAAACCTCCGGGATTTATGACGGTACACGAACCTAGGGACCGAACCGCGGGAACATGAGTGTGGCCGACTAAGACAACGTCAGCGTCGATGTTCTCGACTTCCGCGAACCAACGGGGCGAGTCCGTTTCGCAATATCCGAAAAGTGGATCGGAGGGGATGGCATGGCAAAGATAAAACCGCGTCCCACTTCGTCGTGTCTCCGCATATGAGGGCAGATTTCTGAGGAGGTGCTTTTGCCCAAAACTCAGAACCGAATCCGTGTAGCGCCGCGTAGCTTCGGCCATTTCTCGGAACCGGCTCGAGCATCGCGGATCCTCATTGAACCCGATTGAGTGGTCGTGATTTCCTCGTACAATCAACCAAGCCTTGCTTCTCACGTAGTCGATCACCGGACCGGGCTCGGGGCCGTAATTCACAAGGTCACCGAGAACCCACAATTCGTCGTAAGCCTCCTGAAGCGAGGAAAGCGCGTCGAAGTTACCATGAATATCGGAAATGATTAGAATCCGCATGAAATTGCCGTCTACCTGCGCTCCGAGCAACGCGGCATATAGGGCCAGATGCGCGACTTCAAATCACTACCTCACTGCCTGCTTGGGGCGATAGAGAATCACGTGCGCTTTCTCGAGCGTAATCACGCCGCCATCCAGCATTTCGTCCAACCTAGGCAGGATTTTGTCGATGCGCTCGGTATACTCCACTACCTCGATGAGGATCGGCAAATCCTGAGACCAGCGAAGGATTTTATCGGTGTGAAAGCGGCTCGAAGAACCGTATCCTCCGAGGCCGCGAAGCACCGTGGCGCCGTAGAACCCTTCTTGGCGAAGAAACTCGATGATGGCTTGGTAAGGCAGCTTCCCATGCCATTTGTCGGACTCGCCAACGTGAATCCGCATCAGCGTCCGGTCACCCTCGAATCGCCGGTATTCCATGGCATTCCTCTCATCTGCGGTATCAAGGTCGGCCGATTTTCTCGGAAGGCAGTTGCTGTAGCGTTGTACGGCGAGCAGCAGAGAGCGCTTTAGCCTTCTCCGCGTGAGGCGCCCAAAAAGAAATAACTCCTGAGCGCCTTTCGGCCGCTAGGAGTTATCAACCCGCCGCTACGAGTGGTTTGGGTGAACTCCATCACCCTACAACAGCATCTTTTACCACAGATCCATGACCAGGTAAAGCCCCGTTACTTCGAACCTCTTGTCCACCATAGTCGTGTACTCCGAGTTCGGGTCATTATTATGTGGTTTTCGCACGCAATCGTCGTCCGACTGGGCCAGCTTAAACACAGTCACTCATCGGGCCAGGATCGGGTGGGTTTTCGGCACAGGGAGTGTAACCCCACGGGGGATAAATCCCCATGTGTTGAATGACGGAAGAAGCCGAAGGTTCTGATCGACCGATAAGCGGGCCCAGAGTTCAGAACCGCTCCCTCAGCCGTCTGTGAGCATTTCCCCAGGACTGTGCCGATGAGTTTGCCGACGATTCCGCCGGCTCATTATGAGAAACTGGGCCCATGACGGCGCATCTCTAACAACGCCGACCGATGCAAGAGCTTTTTCTTTGTCTTGTCCCTCTGTTCAAGCACACTTGTTCGTCGGCGCGCGAACCGCGTCCGTCCGTATCCCTTCTGTTCATCTGTGTCACCCTAGCTTGCTCAGCCCGTTTTCGTTCATCAACTCAGTGTTGCCCACCAACCATCTCTTCGGTCACCGTCAACCATGATGAGTTATTCGAACTCCCTTTCTGACCAGGGAGGCGGGTAGCCTAATCACTCGGCCGGCGACTGTTTCGCACCATGCGCCGTGTCTGGCATCCCCGCACAGGCACCACCGTTTTCATGACGCATCTGTCCACGGCGACAGAACTCGTTATAGTCAATCTGGTCACGCAACATGATCCAGAGTCGGATCCCAAGTTTGCGAGCTGCGGCGACCCTGGCCTTCCCCAGACCTTTCTGGATCAATTTGCGGCGGTAGAAACGCTGCAACTGCGGATCCCGGCGCACGGCGTGCATCGCCGCCTCGCACCACAGAAACCGCAGAAGTGGATGGCCTTGTTTGCTCAACCCGCCGAGCCGCTGCCGCCCCCCACTGGAATATTCACTCGGGATCATCCCCACATAGCTGGCCAGTGTTTTGCCGTCAGCGAACCGTGTCGGATCGCCCAGGAACACGTCCGTCGCCAACGCCGTGACCGGCCCCACTCCTGGGTGGGTCATCAGGAGCAGGGCTCCGGGACGCTCCCAGGCTTGCTCCTCGACTCGCTGGTTCAGTTTCTCGATCTCGGCCTCGAACTTCACGTACAACGCCTGCAACTCGGTCCGTCGATGAGCGGTATGTGGCGCCAACGGCAACGACGCTATCGTGTGTTGGCCTGCTTGGCTCCACAGAGAGGCGCCCCGTCGTAAACCGTTCGCCAAGGCAATGGCCTGTAGCGCATTCTGGACTCGCGTCCGCATGCGTACCCACTGATCACGGTGCAGTAGCAACGCCCGCAGGTCTCGCAACTCCTTCGAAGGCACCCAGATCGAAGGAAAGCGGTTTTCCAGCAGCAGCTTCAGAATTAAGTCCGCATCTCGCCGATCATGTTTCTGCTTCCGTGGCTCGGCCGCCCGAATCTGCGCCGGATGACCGACCTGGCATTCGATTCCCAACTCTTCCATCAGGTTCACAAACCACTGCATCGATCCGGTCGCTTCGATCCCCACGCACACTGGCCTCGATAGCGGGGAATAGAAGTTCCGTACGTTGTTGGCTTCGTGCATCAGGGTCTTCTCCACCACCTCTCCCGTTGTGCTGTCCAACATCGCCAACGTTTGCTGGCGTGTGTGCAAATCAACGCCTAT
>Ga0315282_10005240_pt1 | contig 22183 bp, 16 predicted proteins | sample YL17G07_20_MG_FD_203693 | JGI IMG/M metagenome (GOLD analysis project Ga0315282, IMG submission 203693) | Sediment microbial communities from Yellowstone Lake, YNP, Wyoming, USA - YL17G07_20 | ecosystem: Environmental > Aquatic > Freshwater > Lake > Sediment | place: USA: Wyoming | collected... | reverse complement strand
CCCCATGCACCAAAGCCGATCTCGGAAACCGAGTAGCCTGTCCTGCCGAGTGTACGGTAGTTCACTGTAGACTCCCCAAGTGACAAGAAAATGCAGCCACGGATGACACGAAAAGGGCACGAGAGAGCGCGGATACGAATGGCTTGTCGAAGCGGGCGACGCACGCGTCGCCCCTACAAGTCGCCCCCCGAAGGCAGAGATGGAGCCCACCTGAAGGGTGGACCGCACCTGTCGAGGCTTTCATCCCGGTTTCTTCCGATGCACGACGTACTTATCGCACATCGCCTGCAGCTTACGGAGAGAAATGGAGTCGAGGTCCTCGTCGTCGTAGTCGCGCTTACGGAACATTTCGAATTCCATCCCGTCATCGCGCGTCATCTTATGCGAGAAGTCCTTCAGCTCCTGGATCATCTTGTGCTGTTCGGAGTGAGTCATGGGACAGTTTCCTTTACACATCAATCCCCGAAACTTGTTCCGACGGAGCGGGCAGTCCGGAGAATCTGCGCATCGAGAGGCACGTGCCTGCTCTGCGCAATTGCCTCCTTGATGGGAACGGATGAGATCTCGGTCCCACGCAGACAGACCATCCGTCCGAATTTCCCTTCTGCTGCGAGTCGCACTGCCATCGTTCCGAACCGTGTTGCAAGGATCCGATCATACGGTGTCGGACCTCCGCCGCGCTGGAGATGTCCGAGGACAGTCACGCGAGTCTCGAGTCCCGTCTCTTCTTGAATCTTCCTTCCGACGAGGTTTCCGATACCGCCGAGCTGAATCGGATCGGTGCGCCGCTCATCCGTTTCACGCACCACTATCTTCTCGGCCGCAGCGTGCGCTCCTTCCGCAACGCAGACGATGCTGAAACGCTTTCCGCTCGTGCTCCGCTCGATCACTTTATCGTACACCTTGTCCCAGTGGAACGGGATCTCGGGGATGAGGATGACATCCGCGCCGCCGGCGAGTCCGGCTCCGAGTGCTATCCACCCGGCGTAGCGCCCCATGACCTCAATGACCATCACGCGGTGATGAGAGGACGCCGTGGTGTGGAGCCGGTCGATGGCTTCGGTCGCCACGAAAAGGGCGGAGTCGTAGCCGAACGTGACGTCCGTCGCGGCGAGGTCGTTGTCGATGGTCTTCGGAACACCGACGATGTTCATCCCCATCTGGCCGAGCTTGTCAGCGATATGCATCGTCCCGTCACCGCCGATGGCAACGACTGCATCGAGCCGCCATTCCTTGTAGTGCTTGTTGGCCCACGACGACGCATCGGTGATCTCGACCTTGCCCTTAACCTCGACAGGATAGTGGAACGGATCCCCCCTGTTCGAGGTGCCAAGGATCGTGCCACCGAGGTTGAGGATTCCTGAGACATCTCTGCTGGTGAGCTCGTGCATCCGGCCCTCGATAAGCCCCTCAAAGCCGTCCTCGATGCCGATGACGGCAATGTCATAGTCATTGATCGCAGGTTTTGTGACGCCGCGGATGACGGCATTCAGGCCCGGACAGTCACCGCCGCCGGTGAGGACTCCGATGCGCTTCACCTCGGAATGATTCTTCTGATCCTGACGCTTTGTAACCATGTTGGTTTCCTTTCCCGACGGACAGGTAGAGGTCGCTTCGACCAGTTCGAATCCGGCAATGACACCTTGGGCTTCATCTCGTCCACTCGGCGATCCAGCCGAGCACCGTGTTCCACCAGAGCAGTGCGTTCTGGGGCTTCAACACGAAGTGGCCTTCGTCCGGGAAGTAGAGAAACTTCGACGGAATTCCGTGCCGCTGAAGCGTGGTAAACATTTGCATCCCTTCCGATACATCGAGCCGGTAGTCGAGCTGCCCGTGGACTACAAGCGTCGGCGTCTTGAAATTCTCAGCGAAGTTCGACGGCGAATACTTCTCGTAGAGCGGCCTGTTCGTCCATGGTGTCCCCTTGAACTCCCACTCGTTGAACCAGAGCTCGTCCGTCGTCCCCCACGCACTTGCAGTGTTGAACATCCCGTCGTGCGACACGAGGCACTTGAACCGGTCCGTGTGCCCCGCAATCCAGTTGATCATATAGCCGCCGTACGATGCGCCGGCCGCGGCAACACGGTTCGCATCCATGTACGGGTAGTGGGATAGCGCGTAGTCGAGTCCCTTCATCAAATCCTCAAACGGCGCGCCGCCCCAGTCGCCGCTGATGGCATCGGTAAACTTCTGCCCATAGCCGGTGCTCCCATGGAAGTTCACCATCAACACGACATACCCCGGCGCAGCAAACATCTGGGCATTCCAGCGGTAGTGGAAGTCATCCTCCCATGCACCCTGCGGTCCACCGTGGACGAGGAACACGACCGGGTACTTTTTCTTCTCATCGAAGAACGGCGGTTTCACGATGAGCCCTTCGACTTTGTCGCCGTACGCTCCTTCGAACGTGAACGACTCAAGCGGCTGCATCTCGAGCTTCGCCAACCGGTCGGCGTTCACTCGTGTAATCGGGCGGACATCCGCGCCGTCGGTCGAGCAGCGGAAGATCTCGGTCGGGAAGTTGCTGTGCTCGAGCTGATAGACGAGCGTCGTGCCGTTCGGTGAAATGGTGATGTTTCTGATGAATCCGTTCGAGATGACTTTCTTAGATGTCTCACCCGCCTCGGCGCGGACAGAGTAGATCGTGTTGTACGGTCCGTCCTGCGCTGTGAAGTAAAGCGACTTCCCATCCGGCGCCCAGACCACGTTGTTCACCGACCTGTTGAAGCTCGAGGTAAGATTTGTAGTCGTCCTAGCTTCGCGGTCGTAGAGCATAAGCTGGTACCGGTCCGCCTCAAACCCGGGCCGCTCCATCGTGCGATATGCAATGTACTTCCCGTCGGGCGAGTAGACAGGCTGGTTGTCGTTCGCCTTGTTAATCGTGATGCGCGTAGGTGTTGCACCCTCCACAGGAATCGTGAACAGATCGTTGTTCGTACCGAGCGTCACGACGGAGTCGGTGTTCATCGCAAAGCAGACTTCTTTGCCGTCGGGTGAAAAGGCATAGTCAATGGATCCCCCAAGGTCGACGGGAGGCACGTCGTAACCCCACGGCGTGAGGTCGCGCATCCCCGTCCCGTTCGCGTTGATGATGAAGAGGTGGCTCACCTTCCCATCGCGCCAGTGGTCCCATACACGGTACATGAGGCGATCGAATACCTGTCCCTTCACCTTGCTCGAATCGCGTGCCTGTTCGCGCGCCGCGTTGCAGCTGTCCGTGAGGCACCCTGGATAGGCATCAGAGACGAAGAGAAGCTTCCGGCCGTCCGGTGACCAGACGACACCGCTCGCGCCGAGCGTTACCGACGTCACCTTCCGCACCTCGCCGCCGCTCTGAGCAAGGATGTAGACCTGCGGATTCCCGTCACGCGTTGATATGAACGCGATCGATCTCCCGTCCGGCGACCAGCGCGGGGAGAAATCAGCCTTCGGACTCATCGTGATCCGACGCGGCTGCCCTCCATCGATCGAGACAATGTAGATATCGCTGTTGGAGTTGTTCTTCTCCATGCTGTAGTAGGTCACCGTGTACGCAACCCGCTTCCCGTCCGGCGAAACCTGCGGGTCGCCTACACGTCCCATCGCCCAGAGGTCATCGACTCCTATCGGGTGTCGCTGCTGTGCGGCGGACGTCCCCGCCGCAAGTGTGAAAGCGAACGCGAGGAGGAGAACACCCGTTAGGAATGACGAATCCGCGATGCACCGGCAAGAGTGTCTCATTACACGACCTCCCTTCCCCTAAAATTGTCACAGTCTTCAAACGGTTCATGATCAATGTTCTCATTTGCCGTCCTCTGCGGCCCGCCGGTGTGTCGCGGGAGCGGCTGGCGCATCCTGCCGCGACTGTAAATTCTGGAGGAGCTCATCGGCCGTCAGCACGGTCACGTTCTTACCGCTCAGCGCCTTCTCAACCTGCGGAATCTCCTCCTTCCGCAGAACGACACACGTGCTTGACGCCGGAATGGAAGGTAAGGCCTTCGCAGGCACGAAAACAAGCGTTGTCTCCATTGCCGTGTGGACAAGCTGCTTTCTGCTGAGGAGGGCGCTGTCAGAGTCCTTGATTCCGCCTGGATCATCAAGTACGTAGACAGGCTTTGTCTCCCCAACCGGCATCTTCGCCTCCTCAAGCGCATTCATGACCGCGCGGAGGGTCTCGTCGTCGACCTTCCAATCGCGCGAGACGATCTTCCCGCGGTGATGTCTGAAGTGCTCATCGTAGCTCATTTTCAGGAATTCATAAATCACGCTCCGGGGGCGCAGCGTTCTTGCCGCGTCAGCGAAGAATCTCAGCTCCCGGGCGTTCATTACCGCGCCGTTGAATTCGTTCCCACCTTCGAGGACAAAGACCGGCTTGCGAAGGAGTGAGCCGAGGCGAAGCGCGTTCACCGTCGCTGTCACCGACGCGTGTCCCCAATCAGGATATTCACCGTTTGTGTAGAGCGAGAGACCGAGCGCGTCGGCGCGTCTCATCCAGTCGAAGATATCCAGCGCGGCGAACGCGGGCCTTCCCTTCTCGAACTTCTCCATCACGTAACCGCTGAACTGAAGGATGAACGGCACCGGCGCCTTTCTCTTTTCGTGCCAGATCGTGCGGCACTCTTCGTACTGTGTCACGACCCAGTCGTTGATGCATGAAACAAAATCCCAGTACGCGGCGCGGGCATTCTCGAACCGCTCATCCTCTTCGCTGTGCGGCGTCGGCACCGAGTCAATCGCAGCGAACGAGGTCTCGTACGACCGGTTGATCGAATCGATGCCGCCGCTGTACGTCTTCCGGAGCCACTTGTGCCACCACCGGAGGGCAAACGGAGTGTACTGTGCGATCTCATAGGAGAATGTCGAGTCATCGTAGCAGAGGAGGCTTCCTCGCTGCGACACGAACGGCTCGTTGAAGAGGCCGAGGCTGAACCCCGCGAGATTCGGTTCACCGGAGAACTGCTCCGCATAATAGCGTGTTTCTTCGCGAAGCCACTTTTCGTACCGCCCATTCCCCACGGTGGCGAGGAAGTAGTCCGGCGTCCGGCGTCCCTCAGGGAGTTGTCCCCGCGCGGTGAGGATGTTCGTATAGAGATAATTGAAGCGGAGATCCTGCTGCGGCGATGGAGCGCTTGCATCGATCCGCGTCAGGACAATGTCAATGCCGTGCGATTGGGCAAGTGCGAAGATGCGGCGGAGCATCTTGAGGCTTGCGGAGTCTTCCCAGATGTGAGGAGGAGGAACGACGTTGAGGATCTGGGCACCGTGTCCCGCGGCGAACAGGACCAGACGCTCCGCGTCCTTCGCGCTGTTGAGGAAATCAAAATGGATAGTGAAGCCGGTGCGAGGCAGGGCGTAGGGCATGGTTTGTTCGGCGGCGCGCGGATGCTTTGCCGCGGCCACCGGCATTGCGGAGAGAAGAAGTACGAGAGAGAATGCGGCGACGACCCGTTTCACATGACACCAAGAATGAAAGACATGGTGAGGGTCATTCCCAGACCAGCCGTCGCGTTGCATCATACGCAACGGGTGGAAACACGCCTCGCATTTCCACCCGCTCGTGCACGCCAATCGGCATCCTCCTTCGATAGGAGGCCGCTACTCTACCGGCTCCTTCTCCTGCATCAGCTCGCCAATCCAGCCGCCGACAAGACCAAGGATAAACCCGCCGATAAGTCCGTACATGAGATAGTCGGCGGTGAACCTCCCGCCTCCAAGGCCTGCCGCGACAAGAATGTATTCGAGCACGATGAGCCCGACGCCGGCCAGTGCCGCTTCGATGATCGTCACGCCGGGAGATTTGTACCCGACAATGATCCCCATGATGACAAAACTGAACGCGAAGGAGATGAGGAGTCCGGTCACGTCGAACTTGAAGACGATGAAGAGAAAGAAAACGGCGACATAGTTGAGGATGAATCCGACGGCGACACCGACGAGGATCCAGGGCCACTGCAGCCCCTTTACTTTCCCCGCCGGCTCCTTCGTCCCCTGCATCACTTCACCGATCCATCCGCCGACAAGCGAAAGGAGGTAGCCCACAACGACGAAGATCACTCCCTCCATGATATCGAGGCTGATGTCGAATACCCAGAAGATCATGACATCGGCGATGATGATCGCGAGGAGCCCGGCAAGAGCCGCTTCGCGGATCGTGACACCGGGTGAGCGGTAGCCGACAATGATTCCCGTGAGGAGGAATGCGACGGTCCCCATCAGGATCGGAACGAAACTGTTCTCAAACGTACCGGCAACGGGAAGGACGAAGGCGAGCAGGATAACTCCAACGAGAGCGCCGATCACTATCCATTTCCATTCCAGGGGATGCGATGTCTTTCCAGACTCCTGTGCGCTCATTGTTTCCTCCACAACTGGTTCATGTCAGCGAGCAAGTGACCCTGTCGGATGTCAGGTCTCAATATGGAGAAAACGTGGAGGAAAAGCAATATTCACGGACGTGCCGGATCGGGCGGGTTCGCAGATTCAGGTTTCATTAGCCGGCGGGATTTGCGGCGCCGCTTCGTTCGACTCCCCCGCGGCGGCAAGGCGGTCAAGCCGGTCGACGAACCGTGCGAGGCGCTTCTCGGCCTCCTCGTACTTCTTCCTCGCATTCTCGAGGTGAACGCCGATCGTGCCGAACGACTCCTCGAACTTCGCGAGCTCACCCTCGAGCTGCTTCAAAGCTCCGAGGATTTCCTGTGCGTTCTTCTCGATCTGCATTCCCTTCAGGCCGAGTGCGATGACGCGGAGATGGGCGTAGAGCGTGTTCGGTGAGACCGGGACAACACGCTTGTCGATCGCGTACTGGTAAATGCCGTTGTCCTCCGCCTCCTGCCGGATGACGGCTTCGTAATAGACGTTCTCCGCGGGGATGTACATAAGGGCGAAATCAAACGTCCCCTCGTCGGTGTTGATGTACTTCGAGGCAATCGCGTCGATGTGCTTCTTCACGTCGCCCGAGAAGCTCTTCCGGTACTGGTGCGCTTCCTCCTCGGTTGCGGCCGCCGCCATTCTCTGAAAATTCTCCATCGGGAACTTCGAGTCGACCGGCACGGTGCCGCCCGACGTCCTGACAATTGCATCGACAACCTGGCCGCCCTTGAACTTGTGCTGCATCTCGAAGTTCTCACGAGGAATGACCTGCTTGAGTAGGTCCTCGAGGAGGAGCTCGCCGAAACTCCCGCGGGACTTCGGTGCCTTGAGGATCTGCTGAAGCTCAACAACGCTCCCGCCGAGCTCCTTTAGCTGCTCGGTCGCCTTGCCCAGCTCGCCGAGACCGCGCTGCACGTTCCCGAGGGCTTCCGCCGCGCTGTTCAACCTGTCGCCGATCCCGAGGTTGAGCTTCCCCATCTGGTCCATGAGGAGTTTTGTCTGGTCGTTCACGCTCGACGTCGTCTTCCCCATTTCGCTGAAGACGAGCGCGCGCATATCACGCACCTCACTTGAAACGCGCTCGGCGGTAGTGCGCAGACTGCGGTCCATGTCCGCCCTCAGCGAATCGATTCCTTGCTGCACAAGAAGCGCGGTCTGTCCGTCGCTTCTCGCATCGAGCTGACGAACGACGAGAAAGATCAGCGCGCCGGCAAGGACGGCAGCAAGAATCCCAAGGAAGATCTCCATCATTCACCTCACCAGGGCCGTGTGAAGAAGAAATAGAGGACGAGAAAAACAAGCGAGAACTGCATCATAAGGAAGAAAATCCTGTAGCTTCTCTTCAGCGTGTGCCATATCCATGCGCTTCCCCACATCGCAGCGATGAGGGCCGCCGACCCGGCGAGGCATTGGGCGATGGTGAGGCGGAACGAGTAGATCTGTGAGATCCCGAACCGGGTCGGTGCCGAGCCGTAGATCACGACCAGGTGCGCGACGTAAATGAAGAGCGATTCCTGTCCAGCTATCTCCAGGGAGTGGACGAGCCGTGACGGGCGCTTTGCAGCGGCGTTCCGCTCAATGAAGTACCAGAGCACCGCCGCGACGAGCATCACGAGGCCGATGCGCGGGAAGAGGAAACCCAGGGTCCCTTTCATCCACGTGCCGAGGATGGCCTCGTCGAATCCGCTGAGGCGCGAGATGATGCCGAGGACGATGAGTCCACACGCAACCTTCAAAAGCTTCAGCATGAAGGCTTGCTCCGATTCGCTCCGCCGTGCGTCGAGGTACCGGAACCCGATCGTGCCGCCGATGAAGAGGAACGCGGCCCAGGGGAAGACCGGAAAGACCGATGCCTCTTTCATCGTGAAATACTCACGGAGGAACACTGGAAGCTGCTGCGGAAACGAAGAATTCCAAATAATCGGCGTCGCTGCGATAAAGGAGACCGCGAGGATTTCGAGCGATGGCTCAAAGTACGCTCGCTTCCTGAAGATAAGGACGAGGAGGATGAGGACAAAGAGCCCGAAGCCGATGCAGTGGAGGATGTCCGATTGGAAGAGCGTGGTCCAGTCCTGCGCCGTCGAGTAACTCATCAGCTTCCGGTATGAGAAGTACGGAACGTGGAGTGCGTACCCGAGGATCCAGATCAACGCGATGCGTTGGACCGTGCGGAAAAGTGACGACCGGAAATGGAGGAAATCGTCAAGTTTCCGGTCCGATGCAAGAGCGAACGCGAACCCGGAGATGAGGAGGAACGACGGGGCGACGAGTCCGTTCAGAAAGTCGAGGCCCTTGAACCACCATGTCTCCCGCGACGCAGCAAGAAGCAGACCGTTGACGACGTGCGCCTCGATCATCACAAGGACGGCGAGTCCGCGGTGGACGTCCACAAAACGGATTCGCTGTCCGCGGGACGCTAACGCCATGCCGGTCTACTGTTCGTTGATGAAGAAGATAAAGAGGAGAACGACTGCCGTGGCGAGTTCAAGGAACTTCGAAGGGCGTTCGTGTTCGTACTTCATCGCATGCCAGCCGAGGCCGAGGAGAAACATGGCGACGATAAGTCCGAAGGCAGAGAACGAAGCCTGCGGGAGCGTGAACACCTTCCCAAAAAGTCCCGCGAGCCCCGGGTTGATAGGCGACCCATAGACAACCATCACATGGCCGACGTAGATCGCGAGCGATTGTGCGCCGATGATGCTGATCCACTTCGCCGGCTTCTTCGCAAGCTGCTCGAGATGCCACAAGCCAACCGCTACGAGCGAGACGAATCCGAGCCGCACGTTAAAGTATGCCGGGTTCGCGCGGAAGAAGTCGTGGGCGGAGAAGACCTTGATGGGGACGAGCGTGAGGAGAAGGCTTCCGCCGATGAGGCCGATGCTCCCGAGCGCGAGGTAGTTCATGAAACGCCGCGCGTTGCCGCGCTCGCGCGCTTCCATGAAAAGGTAGCCAACCGATGCTCCCGCGAGGAGGAAGGCGGACCAGTTGAAGAATGGGAAGAGCGACTGATATCTATCGTTGAAGTAAGCCGCGACGACCGCCGGGAGGATTCTCCCAAAATCGACTCCGTGGAGGAATGGAGTCGCAAGGACGATGCCGACGGCGAGTCCCGTCGCCACGATGAAGAACTTCCTCTGCGTCCTGAGAATGAAGACGAGAAGTTGGAGTCCGAGGCATGTCAGGCCGATGAGCTGGAGCGTGTCGACCGCGACCATCATGTCCAACCGCCCCGACGACGCCTCCACTATCATGCGACCGAACGAGAAGAACGGAGCATGGAGCGCGTAACCGAGTGCGATGAGGAAGACGAACCGCATGAGCCGCTTCTGGAGCGGAGCGCTGAAGCGCAGGTAGCTGTCCCACTTTTTCCGTGTCGCAATGAAGAACGCGAAGCCTGATGAGAAGTAGAACATCGGCGCCGTGAGCCCGTGCAGGTAGCGGTAGAGCTGGACGGAGAGGAGTTCCTCCGAGGGGAACCTGTAGATGGCATCGAACGTGTGCCCCTGGATCATCAGGAGGATTGCCGTCAGGCGAAGGAAGTCGAGGAAAACGACGCGGCTTTTCGGACTTCCCTTGAGGGGCGGATTCAGGATGAGTTGTGACGAGGGATTCAATTCTGCTTGCGACTCCTGTTACAACAACGCCCGCGCCACTCTTCGCGAACGGCAGGCCAAAGACGGAGCGGGCGACGAACCCCTAAAAATATATCACATGCCCCGGCGATTATCAAGTAAGAAAGGATGAAACTTCTTTAATCTTCGTGATTTTGGCGGTTTTGGAAAAACTCGCCGCGGATCACCTTCAGCTTTTTCCCCACCTTCTCAAACGCGTCAAGCGCGCGGTCGAGGTCTTTCTTTGTGTGCGCCGCAGAGATCTGCGCCCGCAGGCGGGCCTCCCCTCGGGGCACGACCGGGAACCACAGCCCCTTAATATAGACGCCTGCCTTCAGCAGTTCCTGGCTCATATCCATCGCTACCGCCGCTTCGCCAAGCATGACCGGCACGATCGGGTGGATGCCGTCGATGATCGTGTAGCCGAGGTCCTTGATCTCCTTCCGGAAGTACGCGGTGTTGTCGTGGAGCCGCTTCACGATGGAGCGGTCCTTCATCAGGAGATCGAGCGCCGCCATCGCGCCGAAGACGATCATCGGCGGAAGGGAGTTCGAGAACGTGTACGGACGCGACTTCTGCCTGAGGTACTCGACCAGCTTCCTCTTTCCGGCGATGTAGCCGCCGGCAGCGCCGCCGATTGCTTTCCCGAGCGTGCCAGTGAGGACGTCGATCTTTCCGAACACACCAAGCTGCTCCGCCGTACCGCGTCCGCTCTTGCCCATGACGCCTACCGCGTGCGAGTCGTCGACGAAGAGGATCGCGCCGTACTTCTGCGCAAGCTCGACAAGCCTCGGCAGCGGCGCGAGATCCCCCTCCATGCTGAAGACGCCGTCCGTCGCGATGATGCGAAAGCGGTAGTCTTTGTCCTTATCCTCTTCGAGCATCCTCTCGAGCTCGGCGGTGTCGGCGTGGCCGTAGATCTTCTTCTCGGTCGTCTCATTCCGGCAGAGCCGCTGCCCGTCGATGATGCTCGCGTGGTTGAGCCGGTCGCTGTAGAGGACATCCCTGTACGTTTCGCAGCCGAGCTTCTCGTTCGTGACGGACGCAAAGAATCCCTCGTTCGCCGCGAAGCAGGATGAGAAGAGGATTGCATCTTCGGTGCCGACGAACTTCGCAATCTTCTTCTCGAGCTTGAGGTGAGCATCCTGTGTGCCGCAGAGGAACCGAACCGACGCAACGCCGTAGCCGTACTCCCTGATCCCCTCGGCCGCCGCGCGCTTCACGGCAGGATGGTTTGAGAGCCCGAGGTAGTTGTTTGCCGCGAGCATGACGACCTCGTGCCCCTTGATCTTCACGATGCCTCCCTGCGGGCCGAGCAGGGGAGTCTCAATCTTGTACATCTTGCTCTCTCTGAGAGTCTGAACCTCCTTCGTCACCAGCTCAAGAACATTTGCCATGACGTCCTCCACTATAGAACATTGCGGCGCGGGACCCGTCGGGTCACGGCCGGAGAATGACTTTCAGTGCGTCCCCTGCCGCGATGGCGCGGAACGCGTCCTCATACCGTTCGAGCGGGAACTCGTGCGTGACGAACCCCGTATCGACGAACTCCTGCGCGACTCCGGAGGTGAGCACCTTTTCCATGAGGTCCCAGGTCGACCAGACGCGCCGCCCGATCACGCCGTGGACCGTCACGCCGCGGAAAATGACATCGCGCGAGAAATCAACAACCGTCTTTCCGCCCGGAAGCCCGAGGAGCGAAATCCATCCACCCATCCGGACCACCTTAAACGCGTCTTCGTACGCCTTGTAGTTCCCCGACATCTCGAGGATCGCATCGACACCAGTGTCGTCCGTTTCCTGCTTCACCGTCGCGAAGAACGCCTCTTTCTCCTTGTCGACGCTCATGTCGAACGTGTGGTCGGCGCCGTACAGCTTTGCGAGGCGGAAGCGCGAGGCTTCGAGCTTCTCATGAGAAAACTCCCCCCGGGAGGCGTCGGTCACGTAGATTTTCCGCGCCTTTAGGAACCTCGCAATGGCCGTCGCCATGAGCCCTTGAACGCCGCAGCCGAGAACGGCGACGGTTTTCCCCTCGACGTCGCCGACCGGCTGAATCGTGTGCGTCGCGTTACCGATCGCATCCATGAAGGCGATGACCGTGGGCGGGATCATCCCCTTCTTGTAGAGACGGATGTTTTCTGCGGGAAGGACGACATATTCCGCAAATATGCCGTCGCCGTGGATGCCCCGGATCACCGTGTTCCGGCAGACGTGCCGCTCGCCGCGACGGCATTGGTAGCATCTCCCGCAGGTCACGTGCATTTCGGATGTCGTGTCGAAGTGCTCGGCGATGAAGTCGATGAACTTCGGGTTCTTCGCCGCCTGCGCCGGACCCGCCCCGTTGAAGAACGACCTTACGTCCGCATCGTTCGGGTACTTTTCCAGGAGAAGCTTTGCAAGGGTCTCCTTCGCTTCCGGCGCGGCTTCGCCCAGCGTTCCGCAGAACTCGTGCCCCACAACGACGTCCGGCGTCGCAAGCGAGGACATTGAATCCCGCATCGAATCCTTTGAGTTGTAGATGCCGACGTCCGTCCCGCAGATCGCCGCCGCCTTCACCTGCACCTTCACATCATTCGGACGAGCCAAGGGCGGAACCGGGCGGTTGGCTGCAAACCGCAAACCGCGGGGCCACTCCTTCCCGGGGACCGGTTTCTCTTTGATAATGGCTTTCATTGTAGTCGTCATAGGAATGCCTCGGCGTCAATACTCAGTGGTGAGATTTCCATTCAGCGTAGTTCTTCCGGATGTCCACAAGGACCTCGGTGTCAATGAGACTGTCAGTCCGGACCCGGATGTCGTAGTTCTCCCAGTACATGAAATCCGTCAGACTCTTCCTCGTCGCCGCGTCGTAAATGCCGTTCACCTCTCCCTTGTAGAAACCCCGGTCTTCCATGATCGTCTGCATTTCACGGCAGAGATCCGGCGTGACGGCGACAAGATTCTTCAGGTCGCTCTTGAAGAAGTAGAGTTTGTGGAGCCGGTAGACGCGCTGCAGCTCTTCGAGCGGACGAGGATGATCGTAGATCGAGATGTCGATGTAGTTGTCCATCCCTTCGTATCCGGCTCCTTTCTTCACGACGAGGAGCGCCGCCGATTCCTCTCCCCGGCGGTCGCCTCCTGCTTTCCCTCCGGCAACAAGAGCGGCAACGAGGCGGTCGCCGAGGATTCCCTTCGTCTCCGTGAACACTCGCGCCATCGCCTGGATAGTCTCTCTGCCCACAAGGATGTTTCCCTGCGCCGTGAAGCCGCGCCCTGTGACGATCTCTCCTTTTCCTCCCCAGCTACCGCCGGCGCACCCTCCAGCCCACTCAAAGCAATTGCGTCCCGTCCATGACGCGGTGCGCCCGCGAGAGTCGACGATGCCGACCTGGCGCTCGTCGCGCAGCGAATCGTTCTCGATGAGAATGCGAAGTGCTTCTTCCGCGCTTGCCCCGTTCTTCAGAAGCACGAGACCTTTCGGTCCGTAGCTCGTGTTGGCGAGCGACTGCGTCGCGATGGCACCGACATCCGCCTCCGCCCACGGGACGACCGGACGGACGTTCGGGAACTTCGACTGGACCGCCACACCGAACTCACCCGATTCGGGATCGCAGGCGACAATTGAAAACGTCGCGGCCCGGACCTCACGCGGCAAAGAGCATCCGTTCGAGGGGGGAGGGGTATGACTAATAAAGAAGAGCGCAACGAGAAAAGAGGCAAACCATACAGCAGGGAGAAATTTCATCGCACGATCTCTCTGGATATGCCGGGTGAGTCTGTTATGGGTGACTCAATATAGCAGGAACGTCCTAAAAGGAAAAGGCGCGAAAACATAGCGACCGATCAACACGAAAGGTGGGAGATTGACACGATAAGAATCTTGGAGCAAGGACTGCGAAGAATTGAATCCCGAGACTCGATTCCGTATCATTGAACATTCACTTCTCACCCTCTTGCGGGGCATCCGCCTCTGCCACATCGAAACCTGTTGACTGAACACTGAACCGAGGATCGTTGCATGCATTACCGAAGACCGAACTTCATCGTCGGTGCCGGGATTTTCATCATAAGCTTTTTCACGTACTGGCTGACCGTCCAGCCGAGCGTCCCGTTCTGGGACTGCGGTGAGCTCTCGGCGACCGTCTACACGATGGCAGTGCCGCACCCGCCGGGAGCGCCTTTGTTCCACATTATCGGCCGTGTCTTCCAGATGGTCCCGTTCGTGCAGGATACAGGACTCCGGCTGAACGCACTCTCCGTCCTCGCGAGCGCCTTCACCGTTTTGCTTCTCTATCTTATCTCGGTCCGTGTTATCCGGCAGTGGCGCGGCGACCCGAAGTCGGTCACCGATTACATTATCACGTTCGGGTCCGCCGCCGTCGGCGCCCTCACCTACAACTTCAGCGACACTTTCTGGTTCAACGCGGCCGAGTCCGAAGTGTTCGCCCTCAGCATGTTCTTCCTTTCCTTCGTTGTGTATGTCGGACTTGTCTGGTACGAGCGGGCCGATGAGCCGCGGAGCGATCGGTATCTCCTCCTCGCCTCGTACCTCGTGGGGCTTTCCATCGGCGTCCACCAGTTGAGCCTCCTCTGTTTCTTCACCGTTGCCACCTTCGTCTACGTCCGGCGGTACAAGGTGACGGCGAAGTCGTTTCTCATATTTCTGGGCGTTGCAGCCGCTGCGTTCGCGGTCATTTATTTTGGTATTGTGCGATGGCTTCCCGGGCTGCTGAACGGAAGGCTCGGTTCCCCGGCCGAGACGCCGGGTGAGGGAAGTACCCTCGTTCGCATGATCCCCGCGTTCGTCACTGCCGGGTTCATCTATCTTGTCTACTGGGGAACGAAGAAGAAGAATGTCCTCGTCGCCTCGGTGGCTATGGCTGCGCTTCTCATTATCCTCGGGTATACGACCTACACGACGGTCGTCATTCGAGCCGGAGTGCACACGCCGATCAACGAGAACAACCCCGACAATCTCGAAAGGCTCTCCGAGTACATCAACCGCGCGCAGTACGGTGAGACGCCATCTCTGTTCGACAGAATGTGGGACAAGCAGCCGGAGAAGCAGGCGAATTACCGCAAGTATGGCGGACCTGGTGATTACTTCTGGAATTACCAGATCAACCACATGTATCTCCGCTACCTCGGATTCAATTTCGTCGGGCGCGACGGCGACAGCCAGGATGCGCCGGTCGCTCTCTTCAAAGGCGCGACGGCCTGGTCCGAGAGCGGCGCCTTCCCGAATCGGTACTTCGCCCTCCCGCTTCTCCTCGGGTTCCTGGGTCTCTGGTATCACTTCCGGAAGAGCTGGAAATTCGCATTTGCCTTCTTCGCCCTCTTCTTTATGACGGGTCTGTGGCTCACGATCTACTTCAACATGTCCGAACCGCAGCCTCGCGAGCGGGACTATTTCTTTGTCGGCTCGTTCTTCGTCTTCGCCCTCTGGGTCGGGCTCGGCACGTCAGCCATCCTCGAGTTCGTTGAACAGAAGCTCCCGGGACACCCGAAGCAGCTGTTCTTTCTCGGACTAACACTCGCCGCGGTGGCCTTCATCGTCCCCGTAAACATGGGGACACAGAACTGGCATGACCATGACCGGAGCAGAAACTACATACCGTGGGACTATTCATACAACATGCTTCAGAGCTGCCCGAAGGACGCGATCCTTTTCACAAACGGTGACAACGACACCTTCCCTCTCTGGTACATCCAGGAGGTTGCGGGTGTGCGGACCGACATCCGCATCGTCAACCTGAGCCTCATCCAGACCCCCTGGTATGCGAAGCAGATGAAGAACGAGCGGCCGCACGGCACGGCGCCCGTGCCGATGTCGTTGAGCGATGAGCAGATCGACAACATCACAACGCAGGGCGGAGTCCTCTGGAAGACGCACGACGTTACGATGCCGGTCTCGAGCGAGGTGATTGGCAGGTACGGCGTGACCGATACGGCTGTCATCAATCGGAAGGCGATCACTTTCACCGTCCGGGGGACGCAGATCGGAGCTGAGACCGGACAGCCGGTCGAGATTCTCACCTCTCAGGCGGCGATGGTCCTCAACATCGTCCAGAACACGGGATGGAGCCGTCCCGTTTGCTTTGCGGTCACGACGCTGGACGACTCACACGTCGGGCTCGATGAGCACTTCCGGATGGAGGGGCTGGTATACCGTCTGACACCGAAGAAGAGGACGAGTGCATGGGACAACATCGATCCCGGTATCCTGGCGCGGCAGGTGCTTGACGAGCCGAAGGCTTCCTTCACAGATTACCATCCGGGTTTCAAGTTCCGCGGGCTTAACGATTCGACCCTCTACCTCGACGAGAACCAGACACGCCTTGCGATCAACTATCGCAACTCCTTCGTCCGCCTCGCGGTCTACTATGCGAACAAGGAGAACAGTAAGGAGAAGGTCCGCGAGGTTCTCAACACAATGGAGCGGAAGATTCCGGACCGCCTGCTCCCGATGCCCTACTGGGCCATCGGCGATGTCGCGAGCCTCTACAACTTCGCGGGCGAGCGGGCGAAGGCCGAGGAGCTTCTTGGTGCGATAGAGCGGAGGGCGTTCCGCGCTCTTGCACTCAATCCGCGCGAGGGGCTGTCGCAGTTCAACCCGTACGTTGTCCTCATGAACCTCTACGAAGAGCGGCAGCAGTACCAAAAGGAGATTGAAATCATACGGCAGATCCGCGCTATCTATCCCGAACAGCAGGGGGTGCCGGAGTGGGCAGACCAGCGGATCGCTCAGCTTAAAGCGGTCGTCAAGGCGACCTCGAAACCGGATACGACGCGCCGCTGATTCGCCTTGAGGGCGAGCCCTTCCCCATTTTGCCACAGATTGACAAACGGCGGTACCTCAGGATACCGCCGTTTGTGTTTGGGCCCTATCCACAAGTTATTACCGCACCGTATTTTACCACGGCACACCCGTTTCTCCCGAGATTATGACTGGTGTCTATCGGTTTTCTATCGCGCCAACCGGTAGCTGCTTTTACCCCCTCCTCAGACTTGACTTCTGCACATTTATACACTATATTTCTGTATGGCTATACAGATGTATAGTAAACAAGTGGGGTAGGCGATGATCGAACCAACGAAACGGCAGCGTGAGCTTCTCAACTTCATCAAGCGATTCAAGAAGGAGAAGGGGTATGCCCCGAGCATGCGGGAGATAGCGGAGATGTTTCACATCACGGTCGGCGCCGTGCGGGACCATCTCGATGCCCTCGCGCGGAAGAACCTTCTCCGGAAGGAGCCGAACCTCTCCCGGTCGCTCCACGTGCTCATCCCCGATGAGCGCATCCCGATTTACACCGCGGCGCGCGGCGGCAACCCGCGCGTCGTCGTCGACACGGAGCCGAAGGAATACTTTGACCCGCACTCGACGCTCGGCATCCGCGCAGGGGACAAAGGAATCGAAGTGATCGGCGACAGCATGGTCGGCGCCGGGATTCCCGAAGGCTCGATCGTGTTCTTCAGGCCAACGGCCGAGGTACGCGACGGTCACATTGTCGTCGCGCGGATTGAAGACGGCATCACGGTGAAGACGTACACGCACGAAGGGAGACGGGTTGTCCTGCGACCGGAGAACCCAAGGTACCAGCCGATCGTTGTCAACCCATCGACGGACAGTTTTGAAATCCTCGGCCGCGTCGTGTGCACAGTCACGCGTCTGGCAAAGCGATGACAAAAAGCAGCCACGGGAGCACGATCATGAAACATCATACAACCATCTTCGTCGGCACAGCCGGATGGAATTACGACGACTGGGTCGGTCCGTTCTACCCCGAGCACTTGCCGCGCGGATTCTCGCGCCTTCGGTTCTACGCGACCTTCTTCGACTGCGTGGAAGTCAACAGCACATTCTACCGCCACTTCCACCCGATGACCGCCGAGAAGTGGCTCCTTGAAACATCGGGCAATCCGGACTTCGAGTTCCTCATCAAGCTCCACAAGAACTTCACGCACGGGACGCGCGAAGAAGCCGAGGCGCGGCGCGAGCAGCTTCCAACGGACACGCGCACCTTGAAGGAATTCTTGAAACCGTTCGTTGAGCAGTCGAAGTTAGGCGGCATCCTCGTCCAGTTCTCCGAATACTTCCGCTCGACCGACGCGAGCCGCGCACATCTCAGCTCTCTCGCTGAGACCTTCAGCACATATCCACTCTTTATTGAGCTCCGCCACATCTCGTGGTACACGGACGATGGGAAGAAGTTCCTCGAGGACCGGCACGTCCACCTCGTCGCTGTCGATCAGCCGGTTCTCAAAGGGATGGTGAAGTTCCTCCCCGAGGCGCTCGGCGGCAAGGGGTATGTCCGCCTTCACGGGAGGAACTACGAGAAATGGTTCGAGAGCCGGAAGGCGCTCGGCCAGGGTGTCACGCTGGCGGACTCCCAGCGGAACGACCGGTACAACTATCTCTACACGCGCGCCGAGCTTAATGAGCTTGAGGAGAAAATTTCCGCCGTGAAAGAGCGGTGCGACAAACTGTACGTTGTGGCAAACAACCATCCGCTCGGGAAGGCGGCTGCCAATGCACTTGAGCTTGTGAAGCGGCTCCGGGGGCAGGAGAAAGTGCCGATCCCTTCGACCATCCTGCAGTTCTTCCCAGAGCTCGAATCGATTGCCCAAAAAGTCCCTGTGGACACCGTCGCACCGGCACCAACGCCATCTCCGGCGCCGAAGCGCTCGCACCAACGCGCAGACGGCGGGCCGACGCTTTTTGACAGGGACAAGCCATAATGGCCGGAATGCGTTCTCGATATAATTCCGCGGCACCGCCGTGGCAGGCCCCCGCCGCGACCGTTCCTTCTCCCCTTGTGGGGGAAGGACAGGATGAGGGGAGCTTTATGCAGATCCAAAATGTAGGGTACGACGCGCTCACGCGGACGCTCGGTACCATCGCACCGGGCGAGACGATCCTCCTTTACGGCCCAAGACCGGTGTACCGCGTGTCGCTCTTCATGCTCAAGCAGGTACTGAAGCGGATTGAGGCGGTCGCCATCGTCGACGGTGCCAATCGGTTCGAGCCGTACCGCCTCGCCCGCCTCGCACAGATCGAAGGGCACGATCCGTCCGAAATCCTCGACCGTGTCTACCTCTCGCGTGTCTTCACCTGCTTTCAAATGGAAGGCGTTCTCACGCGCGGCGCCGAGCATTTCCTCCGGGACATTCATTCGCGCGCGCTGTTTGTCTTCGGATTGCTCCACACGTTTTACGACGACCAAGTCTCGACGCGCGAAGCGGAGAAAAGTCTGGCGCGGATCCGCGCACACTTCGAAGCGATGAACCGGAACGGGATTTCCATCCTTCTCACGTCCGAGATACTGGTCCCGCAGAACCAGGAGCGGCGTCATTTCTTTGAGCGGCTCCTGACATTCGCGAGCCGGGCATACTGTCTCGACGATCAGCGACTTCAGGCCGTTCCGCTGCCGGGAACGGCATCGCGTACACGGTCGCCGTCGCTTCAGTCCGGCACAGCCAATGTCCATCAGTTTTCTGTGAACGAAAAGAGGCGAGAATATGGGACGCACGTTGCCGACATTCACCATGGTCATCCAGGAGCAGGAGGCACGGTGGAGGAAGTTCCGCACCGCGCTCCGCAAGGAAGATCAGGAGGTGTTTGACGATTTGTTCAGGGCGCCGAAGCTGCACCTCGCCGCCTGTGCCTACGCGGTGAGCCCGATCCCGTTTGAGAACATCGTCATATCGATGCTACTCGAGGAGCACAAGCACACCCTCATGCTCGAGCACGCGCTGAAGAAACTTCGCGCAGATGGACCGCCCCAAAAAATGGAACCGCCTTTGGTTCCATTTCGGTCTTGATCTTTATCCGTGGTTATCTGTCTGTTATCGTGTCAATCCATGGTTGCCTTTTCGTTGACCCATGCAGGGCTGGCTCTTTGATGTCTACCCCTCTTCCCGGGGCATCACCATTTGGGTGATCGATGCGAACGGCCGAAGCGTCTCCGGCTACGCCCCGTTCGTCCCATCGTTCTACATGCACATCGGTCCCAACGACCGTCCACGCGTTGAAGCCATCGCCCGAAACCTCCGCTGCCAGATTGTCGAGGGCTGGGTCGAGAAGACCGACCTCCCCACCGGCCAACAACTCCCTGTCGTGGAGGTCCGCGTCCCGGATATCCTGAACTTCCACCGCAACGTCCGAATATTCGAATCGCAGTTCCCGTTCTACGTTTTCTTCAACTCCGACCTAACGCCGGCGCAGATGTTTCTCTTCAGCCGTGATCTCTTTCCCCTTGCCTACGGGACGTACGAATTCGACAACAACGGCCAGCTTCTCCTCACCGATATCAATGACCGTTTCGACGCCATCGACTACACACTTCCCCCCCTTAACATCATGACGCTCCGTCCCGCATTCACGGACCTCGCGCCGAAGCACCAGCGTTCGATCCAGATGGAGATCGGCTACGACGGCCGTACGTATCTCCTTGAAGTCGATTCCCCCGCAGAATTAATCCAGCGCGTGAACTCGCACCTTTTCCGGTGCGACCCGGACCTGATCGTTTCGTCGTACGGCGACCACACGCTCATGCCGCTTCTCGCCTCGCTCTCGCAGCGCACGCGCATCCCGCTTGCGCTGAACCGCGACCCGACCGCCTCCTTCACAACGACGCGAGACGTGAGCTATTGGAGCTACGGCTCCATCGTCCACCGCGCCGGCTCGTTCGAGCTCGCCGGACGCTTGCACGTCGACACAGAGAACTCGTTTATCGTCGACCACTCGGACCTCGCCGGACTTTTCGAGCTTGCCCGCCTCACGCGCATCCCGGTACAGCAGCAGGCGCGGTCGAGCATCGGGACCGGACTTTCTTCGATGCAGCTCGCGTGGGCGTACCAGAACAACGTCCTTATCCCTTCGAAAAAGCAGGAATGGGAGCGGTTCAAGCCGGTTTCGCAGCTTCTCCTCGCGGACCGCGGCGGGTTGATCTATCTCCCAATACAAGGGTACCACGAGCAGGTCGCGGAAATCGACTTCGCCTCGATGTATCCGACGCTCATGACGATCCACAACATCTCGCCCGAGACGATCAACTGCGCCTGCTGCGATAACCACATCGTGCCCGAGCTCGGCTACACCATTTGCGAGCGCCGGCGCGGCATCATACCGGAGACGCTTGGTGCAGTCCTCCGGAAGCGCGCCGCTTACAAGAAGAGGAAACGCGAGGCACGGACCGAGGAGGAGCGGAAGGATTACCAGAGCCGGCAGACCGCGCTCAAGTGGATGCTCGTCACATCATTCGGGTATCTCGGCTACAAGAACGCGCGCTTCGGGAAGATCGAGGCGCACGAATCGGTGAACGCATTTTCACGCGACTCGCTCCTCCGTGCGAAGACGATTGCCGAGGAGCGCGGCTTCTCGGTCATCCATGGGATCGTGGATTGTCTCTGGCTGAAGAAGAAGGGAGCGACGGCGGAGGAGTACACGAAACTCTGCGATGAGATTTCTGGAAAGGTTGGCGTCCCGATTTCGCTTGAAGGGATTTATAACTGGATCCTCTTCCCCGCATCGCGCATGGACCCCGAGATCCCGACGGCGAACCGGTACGTCGGCACCTACACGAACGGCGAGATTAAAGTGCGCGGACTCGAAGTCCGTCGCGGCGACGCGCCGCTCTTCGTGAAGAACGTGCAGGGTGATGCACTTCGCATCCTCGCTGGCGCCTCAGGCATTGCTGAGCTTCAGGCGAAAATCCCCGCGCTCCTTCAGTCCGTCGAGCCGCATCTCGAGCGGCTCAGGAGTGGACGTGTGCCAGCGCTTGAGCTTGTCGTCCGGCGGACCATCTCAAAGGAAGCGGAGGAGTACGAGAACAACAGCATGCAGGCGACGGTCGCGCACGCGATGGCCGAAGCCGGCGTGGCGCTGAAGCCGGGCGAGTCCGCCGAGTACATCATCATCGACCACACCGGGAGGAAGTTCCCGGAGAAGGCAACGCCGCTTGCGCTCTACCATGTCGCGGACGGCTACGACGTGGAGAAGTACACCGAGCTTGCGCTCGAGGCCATCGCCGTTCTCACCGAGGACCTCGGCTGGCCACTGGAGCAGCTCCTCGAACATTTCACACCATCCGCACCGGCTAGGGGAAAACCGGCACGGAAGCTGACTTCGACGCGACAACTCTCACTCACGTTCGAGTAGGATGAATCCACAGCTCTCGCTCTCTCCCCCCGTTCCCTGGCATCTCTTATTCCAGTGGGTCTTCTGCTTCATGATCAGAACT
>Ga0315282_10005239_pt1 | contig 22186 bp, 17 predicted proteins | sample YL17G07_20_MG_FD_203693 | JGI IMG/M metagenome (GOLD analysis project Ga0315282, IMG submission 203693) | Sediment microbial communities from Yellowstone Lake, YNP, Wyoming, USA - YL17G07_20 | ecosystem: Environmental > Aquatic > Freshwater > Lake > Sediment | place: USA: Wyoming | collected... | reverse complement strand
GGACCTCCAGCCCCAGCACGCTTGCCGGCCGGTCGGGCTCGATGGCGATGAGGTCCAGCCTAGGCTTGCCGCCGCCCCTCTGCGTCTCGGCGAAGACGTACCAGAACTGGCGGGCCAGGTTCTCGACGGTCTGGCGGTTGCCGTAGCATGGAATGGAGGCCCGCTTCAGGTCGTTGAACCGGCGGACGTCGTCCAGCCCGCAGATGTGGTCGGCGTGGGAGTGGGTGAAGAGGATCGCGTCCACCCGGCGCAGGCTGGCGCGGAGCGCTTGGAGCCGCAGCTCGGTCGCCGTGTCGACCAACAGGTTCCTCCCCTCCCACTCCACGAGGACGGACGAGCGCGTGCGCTGGTTCCGGAGGTCGGTCGAGGAGCAGACGGCGCAGTCGCACCCGATCACGGGGACGCCATGCGACGTCCCGGTGCCCAGGAAGGTCAACCGCTGTGCCACTCGGCCTGCCTTGCGCGTGCTATAATCTCACTTGACGACTCTCTACGCTGAGATTATAGCACGGCCGGATCGGGGTGGTCCGGCCCGAGGGGAGAGCAGCCATGCAGGTAACCGTCGAGCGGCGCCGTCCGACCGAGGTGGCAGCCGATGCCCTGATCGTCAACCTCTTCGAGAACGAGAAGCCTGGCGAGGGTCTGCTGGGCGAGGTCGATCGGGCAACGGGCGGCGTCATCTCCCGCGCGGTGGATCTCGGCGAGATCAAGGGCAAGCTCCACGAGACGGCCCTGCTCATCCCGTCGGCCGGGCTGGCGGCGCCGCGCCTCCTGGTCGTCGGGGCCGGCGCCGAGAAGGACTTCTCGACCGACCGGGCCAGGACGGTCGCGGGCGCCGCGGTCCGGGCGCTGCGCAAGCGCGGCGTGAAGCGGGCGGCGCTCTATCTGCGCGGCGGCCTCGACGCCGCGGCGCAGGCCGAGGCCGCGGCCGAGGGCCTCGTGCTCGCCACGTGGGAGCCCGGGCAGTACAAGACCGGCAAGCAGAAGGAAGAGGAGAGCCAGGAGGTCGGCGAGGTCAGCCTCGTCGAGCCGGAGGCCAGCCGGGCCCAGGCCGCCGAGCCGGCGGTCCAGCGAGGCGTCGTCGTCTCCGAGGCCCAGAACTACGCTCGCACGCTCTCCAACGCCCCGGGCAACCGGCTCCACCCGCTGGACCTGGCGAACGAGGCCCGCAAGCTGGCAGAGCTGGGGCTGGAGGTCGAGGTGCTGGAGCGGGCGCAACTGGAGGCGCTGGGCGCGGGCGGCATCCTGGCCGTCGGCGGCGGCAGCGACCACCCGCCCGCGCTGGCCCTCGTCCGCTACCGAGGGGCGGGCGAAGCCCCCTTCCTCGGGCTCGTCGGCAAGGGGGTCACCTTCGACAGCGGCGGCATCTCGATCAAGCCCGCCGAGCACATGGAGCAGATGCGCATGGACATGTCCGGCGCGGCGGCCGTGCTCGGCGCGATGCGGGCCGTCGGCCACCTGAAGCCGAAGACCAACGTGCTCGGCGTCATCGCCGCGGTCGAGAACATGCCCGGCGGACACTCCTACCGGCCGGGCGACGTCGTGACAACGCTGAACGGCAAGACCATCGAGGTGCTGAACACCGACGCCGAGGGCCGGATCATCCTCGCCGACGCGGTAGCCTATGCCCAGAGGCAGGGCGCGGCCCGGCTGGTGGACGCGGCGACCCTGACCGGCGCCGTCGTCGTCGCGCTCGGCCACGTCGCCACCGGCGTGATGGGCGCGCCGCAGGACTGGGTCGACCGGGTGATGGCGGCGGCGAAGGCCGTCGGCGAGCGGATGTGGCAGTTGCCGCTCTTCGACGAGTACAGGGACCAGATCAAGAGCGAGCTGGCGGACGTCAGCAACAGCGGCGGCCGGCCCGCCGGGACGATCACCGGGGCCCTGTTCATCAAGGAGTTCGTCGGCGAGGGCGTCCCCTGGGTTCACCTGGACATCGCGGGCACGGCCTGGACCGAGAAGGAGTCGCCCTACGCGGCGAAGGGCTCCACCGGCGTTCCCCTGCGCACGTTCGTCCAGCTTGCCCTGGAGCAGGGGTAGGACGACGAACAGGATGCACAGGATGGGAGGGCGATGCAGAGACAGACCAAGCGCCCGCCGTCTCCGGGGGCTCAACCGGCGGTTGGCCTGGAAGCCTGTACCGTCCTGTCTATCCTGTGCATCCTGTTCATCCTGTCTCGTTTCCGTCTCCCTCTATGAGTAGTACCGCTGGGTGGCGAGGTCGGCAGCCAGCTTGATCGCCTCAATCATGCTGCCGGCGTTGGCTCGCCACTGGCCCGCCCGGCGGAAAGCCGTTCCGTGGTCCACGGACGTCCGGATGATGGGCAGGCCCGCCGTCGTGTTGACGCCGGCCTCGAACCCCAGCATCTTCACCGCGATGTGCCCCTGGTCGTGGTACATCGCGACCACAATGTCGAATTCCTTCCGGGTTGCAGCGCGGTAGAACACCGTGTCGCCGGGCCAGGGGCCGGTCGCGTCGATGCCCTCGGCTCTCGCCGCCTCGACGGCCGGCGCGATGTGCTCGATCTCCTCGGTGCCGAACAGCCCGTTCTCGCCCGCGTGGCAGTTAAACCCGGCCACGGCCACCCGGGGCGCGGCCACCCCAAGCTCCTTCGCCGTCCGATGCGCGAGCCGGATGATTCGGAGCACGCGTTCCCTGCTCAGCATCTCGAGCGCTCGGCGCATCGAGACGTGGGTCGTGACGTGGATGACCCGCAGGTCCCCGGCGACCAGCATGAGCGAGTAGTCGGTGGTGTGCGTCAGCTCGGCCAGCATCTCGGTGTGGCCCGGGTAGTGGTAGCCGGCCTGGTTGATGGCGTCCTTGTTCAGGGGCGCGGTCGCGATGGCGTCGATCTGTCGGGCCTGCGCCAGCTCGACGGCCTTGAAAACGCACTGCACCGCCGCCTTCCCCGCCGCCGCGCTCACGGCGCCCATCCTGATGCCGGTCAGGTCGTCGGCCGTCGCCTGGACCAGCTCGACCAGCCCGTGCTCGTAGGCGGCCTCGGCGGGCGAGGCGACCGGCTTCGCTCGCAGCGGCAGGCCGATCCCGGCTATCGTCCGCTCGACGGTCGCCAGGTCGCCGACGACCACCGGCCGGCAGCGATCGTAGATGTCCCGCTCGGCCAGAGCTCGGACCACCACCTCGGGCCCCACGCCGGCCGGATCGCCCATGGTCAAGCCCACAATCGGCCTCGTCACGTCGTCACCCTCCTCAGGAATCTCACCGCCTCGACCAGGGCGTCGGGACCGCCGAAGCCTCCGGCCTTGGTCACGACCGGCATTCCAGCTCTCGCGCCGCCAAGGAGCCGGCCCTGCGGGATGCCGGGCCGCACCTCGCGCTCGACGACGACGCCGTGAGCGCCCAGCGCCCGGCAGACGCCCCTCGCCGTATCGCCGCCGGTCAGCGCCACGCCGGCCAGCACGACCCCCTCCCCAACCCTCCCCACGTCCTGGGGGACGACAGGGAGGGCATCGCCCGGATACGCGCCCAGCAGGAGCGCGGCGACCCGGCCGAGGGCCGACACCAGACGAGCGGAAGCCTCGCCAGGCTCGAGGCCGAGCGCGCCGACCCCGGCCAGGAGCTCCGACGCCGGGCCGCCAGCCTCCAGGCTCAGCGCCGCGTCGGAGCCACTCAGCAGGGCCGCTCGCGCCGCCTCGACCGCTCGCCCTGTCTCGCCTGCGACCTCGGCCCCTCCGGCCAGCAGCGGCCGCACGTCGAGCTGCACCGCCACCAGGCCAGCCTCTCCGACGAGCGTCTCGAGCTGCCGGCGGGAGACGGGATTCACGCTGCCGACCACGACGAGCACGGGGAGCCCGGGACCTAAGCCCCCCGGCCCCCCTTCCCCACGGGGGAAGGGGGGTGCAGACGGCAGCGCTCCCCCTTCCCCATCTGGGAAGGGGGCCAGGGGGTTGAGCTCGCTACTCTTCCCCAGCTCCAGCGCGCCAGGCAGCTCCTCCGCGAGCCCGGCCGAGCCCACCGGCACCCAGCGATCCCCCGCCCGGACCACCGCCCGCGCTATCTCGGCCAGGTCAGCCGGCGTCTCGGCGTCGGCCACGCAGACGTCCGCTCCGGCCGCTCGGAGCGCCTCGGCCTCGGCGGCGATGGCGCCGTATCCGCGACGCACCACCTCCAGGCCGATCTCCGCCACTCTCCGGCGGCTCTGACGAGCCAGGGCGTCGGCCACTCGGGAGCTTCGGGCCGGCCAGAGCGGGTCACTCGCGAACTCGGTCGCCTCCAGCGGAACGCCCCGCAGCAGCAGCCGGCCTCCGACGACCGTCCGGCCATTGGCCGGAAAGGCGGGGGCCACGAGCGCGCCAGCTCCGGGCAGCTCATCGAGCAGCGCCTCGACCTCGGCGCCCAGGTTGCCGCGGAGGGTGGAGTCGACCTTCTTGTAGACCACGTCCACGCCCAGCGCCAGCAGGTGGCGGCACGCCAAGCGCACGCGCGCCGCGGCCTCGGCCGCCGGCACCTGGCGCGAGTCGGTGTCGAGCACGACCACGTCGGCGTCCTCGACCCGAGACATCCGCTCGAAGAGCACGACGGTCCGCAGGCCGCGCTTGCCGAACTGGAGGCCCGTGTCGCCGGCGCCGCTCAGGTCGTCGGCGATTATCCCGAGGCTCGGCGGCATCCTGGCTTCCGGCTGTGGTCTTGGGTCCGAGGGCAAGTATAGGTGGCGCCGGCTCCGAGAGTCAAGGCCGGGGCCAGGGTTGGCCCGGCCCGGTTCTTGCCACTCATCTTGTCTGGACGTCGACGCCAGACGAGCCGGAGGTCGCAGTGTCGGTGGTGGCGCCGGGGCGCCCAGTCCCCCCGGGCGAGGCGCCCGTCATCGCCATACCCCAGGGCGAGGTCTACCGACGGCTCGACAGCTCTCGCCGCGGGCTCACCGCCGCCGAGGCTGCTCGGCGCCTCGAGATCTACGGCCCCAACCAGTTGGCCGAGGCCGGGAAGACTCCCCTCCTCCTGCGCTTCCTCGGCAACTTCTACCAGGTCTTCGCGCTCCTCCTGTGGGCGAGCGCGGCGCTGGCCTTCTTCAGCGGGTCGGCCGAGCTGGGCTGGGCCATCATCTTCGTCATCGTCGTCAACGCCGTCTTCAGCTTCTACCAGGAATACCAGGCGGAGCGGGCGATCGAGGCGCTGAAGGAGATGCTGCCCGCCCGAGCCCGGGTCCTGCGCGACGGCGAGGAGATGACGATCCTGGCCCGCGACCTGGTTCCAGGCGACGTGATGGTCCTGGAGGAGGGCGACAACGTCTCCGCCGACGGGCGGCTCGTCGAGGCGTTCGAGCTGCGGGCGATCCACGCCTCGCTCACCGGCGAGTCGGCGCCGGTTCCCCGGTCCGCGGAGGCAGTGCCGGCCACCACGCCGATCCTCGAGGCGCCGAACGTGGTCTTTGCCGGCACGACCGTCGCCCACGGCCGGGGCACGGCCGTCGTCTTCGCCACCGGGATGCGGACGGAGTTCGGGCGGATCGCCGGGCTGACCCAGCGGGTGAAGGCCGAGCCCAGCCCCCTGGCCCAGCAGATCCAGAGGGTGGCCTACGTCATCGCGGGCCTGGCCGTCGGCCTGGGCTTCGTGCTCTTCCTGGTGGGCCTGGCCGTGGCCCACCTCTCTCCTCAGGCCAGCGTGACCTTCGCCATCGGCATGATCACCGCCAACGTCCCCGAGGGCCTGCTCCCCACGGTCACCCTCGCCCTCGCGGTCGCCGTCCGATCGCTCGCCAGGCAGAACGCCCTCGTGCGAAAGCTGGCCGCCGTCGAGACGCTGGGGAGCACCACCGTCATCGCCACCGACAAGACTGGCACGCTCACCCAGAACGCGATGAACGTCCGCGCGATCGCCCTCGGGGAGACGCTCGTGGACGTCACCGGCGTGGGCTACGAGCCGCGCGGGAAGTTCCTGGTCGGGAGCGAGCTGATCCAGCCGCTGGAGAGGCCCCAGCTCCGGCTCCTCATCCGGACGGCCGCGTTTTGCAGCAACGCCCGTCTCATCCCGCCGGAGCCACCCCGTGCCCGCTGGACCATCGTCGGCGACCCGACCGAGGGCGCGCTCCTGACGATGGCTCGGAAGGCCGGCTTCGACCTGGCCGCCGAGCTCGACGCGGCCCCACGCATCTACGAGCTGCCCTTCGACTCAATCCGCAAGCGCATGTCCACAATCCACCGGGAGGGGCCGGGCCTCGTCGCCTACGTCAAGGGCTCGCCGACGGGCGTGCTCGACCTCTGCAGCCGGAGCCTGGTCGATGGACAGGAGGTCGAGATGACGCCCGCGCTCCGGCAGGCGTGGGTCGAGCGCAACGACGCGCTCGCCGGCCAGGCCCTCCGGGTGCTCGGCTTCGCCTACCGGCGGCTCCCGCCCGGCGTCGACTACCACGAGTCCAATCAGGTCGAGACCGACCTCGTGTTCGTCGGCCTGGCCGGCATGATGGACCCACCGCGGCCGGAGGTGGCCCAGGCCATCGCGCTCTGCCACCAGGCCGGCATCCGTGTCATAATGGTGACCGGCGACTACGGGCTGACGGCAGTAGCCATCGCCGTGAAGATCGGACTGGTGAGCGGGCCCGGCGCCCGCATCGTCAGCGGTCCCGAGCTAGAGCGCCTCGCCGACGAGCAGTTGCAGCGGGTCGTCGAGGAGCGCGACCTCATCTTCGCCCGAGTCTCGCCGGAGCACAAGCTGCGGATCGCCCGAGCGCTCGAGGGCCGGGGCGAGGTCGTGGCGATGACCGGCGACGGGGTCAACGACGCCCCGGCGCTCAAGCGCGCCGACATCGGCGTCGCGATGGGCATCACCGGAACCGATGCTGCCAAAGAGGCGGCGCAGATGGTCCTGGCCGACGACAACTTCGCGACTATCGTCAAGGCCGTCGAGCTGGGCCGGGCCGTCTTCGACAACATCCGGAAGTTCATCGTCTACATCTTCGCCCACCTGGGGCCGGAGGCCGTCCCGTTCATCTTCTTCGCGCTGTTTCCGGTGCCTCTTGCGCTGACGGCCCTCGTCATCCTGGCCATCGACCTGGGCACCGAGACCCTCCCGGCCCTCGCCCTGGGAATGGAGGCTCCCGAGCCGGACGTCATGCAGCAGCCGCCCCGAGGCAGGCGCGAGCCGCTGGTCACTGGAGGAATGCTCTCCCGGGCCTACATCTTCTTCGGCTCGATCGAGGCGGCGCTGGTGATGGCCGCCTTCTTCTGGACGCTGACTCAGGGTGGATGGGTCTGGGGGATGTCGCTGACCGACGACAGCCCGCTCCTGCGACTGGCCCGGACCGTCACATTCGTCGGCATCGTCTCGACGCAGGTGGGCACGGCGTTCGCGTGCCGAACCGAGCGGGTGTCGGTCTTCCGGATCGGGCTGTTCAGCAACCGCTGGCTCATGGTCGGCATCATCTTCGAGCTGCTGCTGACGGTGGCGATGGTCTACGTACCGCCGGTACAACAGTTCTTCGGGCTGGCACCCCTGGATGCGCAGCACTGGCTGCTGGTGGCGCCCTTCGGGTTCATCATCTTTGGGGCCGACGAGCTCCGGAAGTGGCTGGCCCGGCGGACCCGCGGGTCGCGCGTGGGCGTGGGAGGTCGCCGATGAGATTCGTCATCGTCGGGTGCGGGCGAGTTGGCGCAGCGGTGGCGACGACCCTCGCGAACGAAGGGCACGAGGTCGCCATCATCGACAAGAACCCGGAGGCGTTCCGCCGGCTCGGGACGACCTTCCGGGGCCAGGCGATCGAGGGGGTCGCCTTCGACCAGGCGGTGCTGGAGCGGGCCGGCATCCGGCGAGCCGACGGGTTCGCCACGGTGACGAACGGCGACAACACCAACTACGTCCTGGCGGCGATGGCCCGCTGGCACTACCAGGTGCCCCGGGTCGTGGCCCGAATCTACGATCCCCTCCGGGCAGACATCTACCGTCAGCTCGGCGTCCCGACCGTCTCCTCCACCGTCTGGGGAGCCAACCGGATCCGCGAGCTGCTGACCTACGCCGAGCTGACACCGGTTCTGGAGGTAGCCAGCGGCGAGGTGCAGGTGGTCGAGGTCGAGGTGAGCCCCCTCCTGGACGGCCACTCGGTCGCCGAGCTGAACGTGCCCGAGGAGAGCCAGGTGGTGGCGATCGTCCGGTCGGGCCAGGGTTTCATCCCGACGCCCGCGACGATCCTGCGGGCCCACGACCTCCTGTACGTCGCGGTTCGGTCGCTCGCCATCGGCCGTCTGGAGGCGATGGTGGGAACGTAGGGGGTAGGCATGTTTGCCTTGATCGTCGGAGGGGGCCACACCGGGCGCCACGTGGCCGAGTCGCTGCTGGCCGCTGGGAACGCCGCGGTCATCGTGGAGAAGCGCCGCGAGCAGGCGCAGAAGCTGGCGGAGGAGACGGCCGCGCAGGTCGTCGAGGGCGACGGGGCCGACCCGGCGGTGCTCGAGCGGGCAGGGATCCTCCGGGCGGACGTGGTCGTCGCGGTGACGGGCGACGACGAGGACAACCTGGTCGTCTGCTCCCTGGCGAAGCGCGAGTACCACGTCGCGCGGACGGTCGCCCGGATCAACCACCCCAACAACGCCTGGATGTACGGCAAGGATCTAGGCGTGGACGTCGGGATCAGCCAGGCGCACATCATCGCACACCTCATTCTGGCCGAGGTGACGGTGGGCGAGCTGACGACGCTGCTCCGGCTCCAGGAGGGGGAGGTCTCGCTGGACGAGGAGACCATCGCCCCCGAGTCCCGGGCCGCGGGCCGGACCATCGGCGAGCTGCACCTGCCGGAGGGCGCGGTCCCGGTCGCGCTGCTCCGGGGCCCGAAAGTGCTGGTGCCGGCGCCGTCGGTCACGCTGGCGCCGGGGGATCGGCTCGTCTTCCTGGCCAACCGGGGCGTCGAGGGCCAGATCGCCGACGCGCTGCGCTAGCATCCGCTGGCTGCCCCCCCGTGGTCCCCCCGCGTGCGGGGGGACGGGCGCCACGGCGCCGCCGGGTGCCGAGCCCGTATGTGGCCCCACGCGGGGGACGGGCTTCCTCCCCGCGCGCCGGGAGGGTTGGCTAGCTCATCCTCGCCGGGGGAGCCCTCAGCCGCTCCCTCCCCGCACGCGGGGAGGGCTGGGGAGGGGGCGTCCTCACCACAGATGTGTGCCGCGCCCCCAACCGCCCGGCTACCTCCGAGGGCTTGTGGCAGAGCGTGCGTGTGCTACGATGCGGCGGCCGGGGAGCCCGGCGCGAGCTGCTCGGGATTCGGCGCCACGCTACGCCCAGCTACCACCCGGCCGCGGTGGTCTTCCTCGACCTGGGCAACACGATGCTCCACCTGGTGCGCTACGGCGACGACGTGCCGCGACCAGACCCGAGATCGACGCACGTCGCGATCGAGGTGGACGACGTCGAGGGGGCGGCCGCGGCGGTGAGGGCACGGGGCCTGAAGGTCCTGCGGGAGCCCTTGGCGGGCCCGACGGGGTCGCAGTTTCTACTCCCTCGACTGCGGCTCCTCCTGCTCATCCTCACGCTGCTCGTCGGCTGCTCGGGTCTGCTCGTGGGCGGCTTCTGGATCTACCAGAGCGCCACCCCGGTGTCGGCACGGGTGGTCGACCCTCAGGGCCGCACGCTCACGACGGCCGACAGCATCAAGGGCGGCCAGGCGGTGTACCAGAAGCACGGGCTAGCGTCGTCAGCCCGGAGTGGTGGGACGACCGGCTGGCGAAGCTGTCGCCGTGGGGCCTGAACCTCGGCCTCGTCGGGATGCTGGCGACCACGCTGATCCCGGTGGGCTTTGCCCAGCTCGGCGAGAGCTACGGCGTGGGCTTCTGGTCGGCCCGCAGCCTGGCGTTCTACCAGCAGCCCCTCATCCAGACGCTGCTGCGGGTGCGCGTCGTGCCCGACCTGACGTTCGTCGTCGTCGGGGTGCTGCCCCTGGTCTACCTGGCCGTGCGTGGTCTGCTGCACCTGCGCCCGGTGGCCCGGACGGAGCCAGACGGCAGCCTGCCCAGTCCGACTGAGTGGGTCAGGGGCGAGTAGCCGCGCACTGGAGTGCTTTGCGAATTGGCCGACCCTCACCCCGCCTTCGGCACCCCTCTCCCGCTCTGCGGGAGAGGGGCCGGGGGTGAGGGCTGGTTCTAGGCTTCCACAGACCGCTCTAGGCCACGGGGAGGGTGAAGCTGAAGGTGCTGCCCCTGTCGACTTGCGATTCAACCCAGATGCGCCCGCCGTGGGCCTCGACGAGGCGCCTGGTGATGTAGAGCCCCAGGCCGAGCCCCTCGTGGTCCTGCCGACTGCCGTTCGCCCGGTAGAAGCGCCGGAACAGGTGAGGCAGGTCCTCCGGAGGGATGCCCGGACCGAGATCCGACAGCGAGGCCACCACCTCGCCATCGCCGGATGTCAAGGAGAGCGCCACCTCGGTGCCCGGCGTGGAGTACTTGAGGGCGTTGGTGAGCAGGTTGATCAGGATCCTCTCCAGCCGGTCGGGGTCGGCGTAGACCGGCGGCAGGTCGTCGGACGCCTCGACGCGCACGCGGTCCATCCCGAAGGCCCAGGACAGCTGCTCCATCACGTCGAGGATGAACCGGCGCAGGTCCAGCGGCTCCGGGCTCAGCGCTAGCTGTCCCGACTGGAGGCGCGCCGAGTCGGCCAGGTCTTGGATCATCGCGTTCATCCGGCGGGCGCTGGCGACGATGGCGTCGGCGCTCTCGCGGATGCTCTCCGGCTGGCCGAGGGTCACCTGGATGAGCTGCGCCCGGCCCAGGATGGTCGCCAGCGGCACCCGCAGGTCGTGGGTGATGGTGCTGACGTAGTCCTCGGTCTCCTCTTCCCGGTGGCGCAGCTCGTCTACCAGCCTCTCGGCCTCGTGGCGCGCCCTCTCGGCGTCCTCCGCCTGCTTCTGAGCCCGGAAGCTGAGCATCACGAGCTGCTCGCCCAGCTCGCGAAGACGCTTGCGCAGCCGATCCGGCTCGCTCGCCGGGCTCAGGACCGTGACCACGCCGAGCAAGCGGCCGCCGACCATCAGGGGCGAGGCCGACGCGAAGAAGGCCTGGTAGGATCGCTCGCCGGAGGCGAAGATGAGGCCCTGGTCCACGACCGTCTCGCCGCGCAGCGCCCGCGCGAAGGGAAGCTCGTCGCCGGCAGCCAGTTGCCCGTCGAGCCAGCGGACCTGCAGCCTCCGGGCAAGCGTCCTGGCATCACTGCCGGCGGGGTCGAACCCACAGGCGACCCTCGCCGCCTGGTTCGCCCACGCCACCACGCCGCCGACGTCGTGGACGAGCACCGGCTCCGCCAGGGCCCCGAACGAAGCCTCGAGATCTTTCGGCCGCAACTGCGGGCCGGTTGGCACCTTGGCGGCAGTTGACCGGCCCCGCTGTGGCGGCGACGGCGCCCTCTGGCCGTGGCGCTCGACGTGTTCGGTGCGCCTCACCGGAGCAACCTCTGGCTCGCGCTCACGGATAACCGCTTTCATCTCCCCACACCCCTCTCACCAGCGCCGGTCGGCGTCTGCGAGCCGGGCCCTTCACCTCGTCGCTCTCTCTCCTGCCGCATCGCTTCCCAAGGCCGTCACAGGCTCGTTAAGGCCGGTCCCGAGCCGCATAGTAGGCCGGCCGGGCGGGCGTGTCAACGCTTCTGGGTTAGAGTTCGGGTAGAAGTGAGACAGATTTCCTAGCCCATTTAGACGACCAGGTAGCACGTCAGGGCTAACTGACGAGGGCAACGGCGCGGGCCGCCAGCCCACGGGAGACCGCCGGAATGCCGCCTCACCCGCTAGTCGGGCATCGCGAACACGAGCTTGCCGGCGGCGCCTGAGTCGAACTCGCGGAACGCCTCCGCGGCCTGATCGAGCCGGTAGCGCCGGGTGATCAGGCGGCGGAGCGGCACGCCCCGGTCGACCACAAACCGAGCACACTCCTCCAGCAGCACCGTGCTGAACGTCCACGAGCCGTAGATGGTCAGGTGCTTGTGGATGACGTCGGGGCTCGGGCTCAGCGTTACCGTGCCGCCCTCGCCGACGAAGCAGGCGCGACCCCAGACGCGAGCGCTCTGGACTGTCTGGGCGCGCGCCGTGGCGTTGCCGGTGCAGTCGAGGGTCGCGTCGGCGCCATCGCCGCGGGTCAGCTCGCGGATCGCCTCCACGGGATCGACCTCCGTCGCGTCGACCGTGGCGTCGGCCCCAAGCGCGCGGGCCAGGTCCAGTCGCGCCGGCACCACGTCCACGGCGATGACTCGCGCCCCCATCGCCTTCGCCAGCAGCGTCGCGCTGAGCCCCACCGGCCCCTGGCCGAACACCGCCAGCGTGTCGAGGCCGGACACCGCCAGCCTCTTCAGCGCCGTGTACGGAGTGCCCGTGCCGCAGGCGATGGCGGCGCCCTCCTCGAACGAGAGCTGGTGGGGCAGCGGCACCAGCGCCCGCGCGGGAACCAGGATGTAGTCGGCGTTGCCGCCGTCCGCGCCGAACCCGTAGGTCCGCCGACCGTGCACGCAGAGTTGCTCCCATCCGGCTCGGCAGTGCTTGCAGGTGCCGCACCCGGAGTAGTGGTACACGATCACCCGCTCGCCGACGCCCGGCCCCTCGGCGCCCGGCCCGAGCTCGGCCACCTCGCCGCAGGGCTCGTGCCCGCATATCCACGCCGACGGCTTGGGCGCGCGGTAGAGGCTCAGGTCGCTCCCGCAGAGGCCAGACGCCCGCATCCTCACGACGGCCTGGCCGGGGCCGGGCGCCGGATCGGGAAACTCGCGCAGCTCGACCGTGCGGTTGCCGGTAAAGACAACGCCCCTCATCGATGATATCTCCTCTCAGTAGGGTGGGTGACCAGCCCCGTCCCGACCGACCTCACCCCTCGCCGTGCCACGCGCGTCGTCTCCCCCTCTCCGCTTGCGGAGAGGGGGCCGGGGGTGAGGTCAGCCGCGCCGCTGCTCGCGGTCCGCCAGCACCTTCGACCGCTCCGGCACCCAGAAGACGCCGCCCTCCTCATTCGACCGCTTGTAGAGAGTCTGCCGCGGGAAGTGATTCCGGTCGCCGAGCGCTCCTCGGAGCATCCAGACGTCGCGCAGGTGCGTGTTGGAGTGGTTGACGACCCGAACGCAGTTGGCGGCCGCCGTTTCGTAGCGCTCGTGCCGCCAGAAAGGCCCCGGTCGGTCCAGCGCCTCCTCGTCCAGCCTTTCGATCACCTCGATGCAGGCGCCGAAGACCTCTTCCACCGCCGCCGGTAGCGACGAGAGATCCGGCGGTGGGTTGTCAGCCGTCGGGTCATGCCAGGCGTACCGGGCGAGGCTTTCGACCTTTCCGCCCTTCGACAGGAGGGTCCCACCGGTTTGCACCTGGTAGAGGAAGTGATCGAAGTTGTTGAGGCAGTGACAGACGATCCAGCCGATGGGGTTCTGGTCGGGCAAGGGCCGCGCGATTAGCTGCTCCGGGGTCAAGTCGACCAGCGCGTCGAGGAACTCGTTGCGAACCTCCCGCAGCTGGAATAGCAGAATCTCTTTCCGCTTCACCGTAACGATTCCAGCAAGGCCACCGCCTCCCGCTCGAGGATCTCGCCGGCCGCCGGGCCGACTCGGGCGGCGTGCGTCACCTCGTAGCCGCCCTCGGCGTAGGCGGGTCGGGTCGGGACGTAGCCGATGCTGCCGTTGGCGTAGCCGACGAACAGCGTGCGCGGGAATGGGGACCGGGCCTTGATCGCCCGGCCGATCTCGTTGAACACCTCGCCCGGCGCGGTGACGAGGGCCACGTCGCCGACGGCGATGGCCATCAGCTCCGCGCGGATGTCCGGCAGCAGCGCGCCGGTTTCCAGGCTCTCCAGGCGCTTGCGAGCCGCCTCGAGCCGGTGCTCCGCCCACCAGACCGACCCCGACGACGCCCCCTGCGCCCGCAGCCGCTCGACCTCGGCCTCCAGCCTGGCCACCTCGGCCCGGCCAGCCTCCGCGCTCTCTGGCATCAGCGCCGGCAAGCCGATGGTCCGGCTGGCAACGCGGAGGGGCCCGGCCGCCGGCTCGGCGGCGACGCTCACCAGCACCCGGGCCGCCTCGCAGCCCAGGACCGTGCCGGACCGACGGACGTAGTCCCAGTCCTGTCCGCGCAGCCGAGGGTTGATGTCTCCGCAGGCGCCCTGGAGGAAGAGCGCCGTCCCCCCGACGAGCCGCTCGACGATCCCCCGGGCCACGCCCGGGAAGTCGGCCGAGATGGCCGTGCACGTCGACGCCAGCGTCGTGCCGTGTGTCGCGTAGCCGATGAGGGCGGCGATGGGCTGGCCGTCCTCGGCGTCGATCCGGACCAGGCCGACCTGCGGATCCGTCGGCCCCGACGGGTTCACGCCCAGCCAGATGGACCCGTCCGGCCGGCGCTCCCGCCGGTTGACGCCGACGTCGGCCGCGCCGGCGCCGTGGCCCAGCCGCGCTGGCCGGAGCCGGCCCTTCGCCATCCGGACTGTGCCGGCGATGGCGTAGCCCAGTTGCGCCACGTAGGCGTCGAGGGCCGCCTCGGCGGCGGCCGGCTGCTGCCCCGGATCGCCGGGCTCCCGGCGCCCGGTGTTCGGGCCGTAGTGGGTGTGGCTGCACGCCAGACAGACGTTGCCGCCAGGGATGCCCGTGGCCTCGGCGGCCTTCGACCTGACGTCGGCCACCAGGTCGTCAGTCAGGTAGAGAAGGTCGAGTGCGACCACCGCCGCCTCGGTCTGGCCATCCGAAAGGACGAGCGCGGTCGCCGTCAGGTCGTCGTGCAGATCGTCCGACGGGCCGCGGCCGGCGTAGCCCGCCATCGGCACGCCAATCGGCGGGGTGATGACTGCCCGCGCCGCCCCGGCCTGCAGTTGCATCTTCATAGGTCACCTCCGGATGAGGGATTCGCAGGATGCACAGGATAGACGGGAGACACAGATGAGCGACACGAGAGCGGAGCTGTCGACGGATTAGCGGAACGGATCGAGCGGATTCGCCGGGCGGTCGACCTCATCCGCTCAATCCGTTCCCCGAATCCGCTGACAGCCCTCTCGCACCATCGGAAGTCCTGGGGCATGCCCTGGATGGACAGAGCCCCCATCCTGCCTATCCCGCCCATCGTGTCCATCCCGTGAATCGGTTACTGATCCACCACCGAGCCGTCGACCTGCAGCCTCGTCCGGAGCTCGCGCATTCGGTACGGGTGCTTCTCCTGCGCGTCCTCGCAAAGCTCGACGCCAATCCCCGGCGCGTCCGGGACGATGAGGAAGCCATTCTCGCACTTGAGCGGGTTCCTGACTATCTCGGTCTTCGGCGGCTCGTGCTCGCCGATGGGATACTCCTGGAGGGCGAAGTTCGGGATGCAGGCCGCGAGCTGCACGCACGCGGCGGTGCTGACCGGGCTCAGCGGGTTGTGGGGGACGACCCCGACGTGGTGCGCCTCGGCCAGCGCGGCGATCTTCTTGGCGTGGGTGATGCCGCCGACCATGCACACGTCGGGTCGGACGTACTGGACGGCGTTCCGGGCCAGGAGCATCTCGAACTCCCAGATGGTGTGGATCCGCTCGCCGGTGGCGATGGGGATGTCGATGTGCTGGGCCACCTGGGCCATCTCGTCGAAGTTGTCCGGCGTGACCGGATCCTCGAAGAAGAACGGGTGGTACGGCTCGATGGCCCGGCCGAGGACGATGGCCTCGTGGGGCGTGAGGCGCCGGTGGATCTCGATGCAGAGGTCGACGTCGTTGCCGACGGCCTCCCGGTAGAGGCGCACGGCGTCGATGGCATCGGTCATCTTGTCGGCGTGGGTCTTGAAGAAGGGCGTGTCGTGGGACTCGTCGAGGAAGGGCGTCAGGTGCCCTACCGCGGTGAAGCCCCGGTTCTTCGCGTCGACGCACCCCTTGACCAGTTGCTCTCGGGTTCGGCCGAACACGTGGTAGTAGACCCTGCACTTGTCGCGGACCTTGCCGCCGAGTAGCTGGTAGACGGGCACGCCGAAGTGCTTGCCGGCGATGTCCCAGAGGGCGATGTCGATGGCGCTCAGCGCGCCCATGATCGCCGCGCCCCGGAAGTGGCTGGACCGGTACATGTACTGCCAGTGGTGCTCGATTCGGAGAGGGTCCTGCCCGACGAGATAGGTCGCGAACTTCTGGACGACCCTCTCGGAGGCTTCGAGGTAGCCCCAGGTGCCGGATTCGCCCAGGCCGGTGATGCCGGCGTCGGTGTGAACCTTGACGAAGAGGTAGCGGCTCACGGGGACGGTCTCGACGGCGGTGATCTTCACGCGTTCCTCCTGTGACGTCTGACGTTACGACGGACCACTCCCTTTCTTCTCAGCACACTCCGGCCGCGCCCGGCTGCCGGGGGTCGCCCGCGGCGCACAGCTCGCCGGTCGCCGGGTTCAGGCCGATGGCGTGGGCCGGCCCGCTGATGAAGCGATCGGTGATGCCCAGGGTCGCCAGCTCGTGGCCGAGATCCTGGAGGTCGAGGAGTAGCTCCATTCCGCCGGCCACGCTCGTCAGCCAGCTTCGCTCGAACACCACCGGCTCCCGGTCCTCGACGTGCAGTCTGGGCGCGGCCAGCGCCTCGGCCGGGGTGAAGCCGTGGTCGAGGATGCGGCTGAGGGCGAGGATGATGGTGGTCACCAGCCGCCGGCCGCCCGGCGAGCCGATGGCCAGGACGGGCTTGCCCTCCCGGAGGACGATGGTCTCGGCCTGGTTGTTCAGCGGCACCTTGCCGGGGGCGATGGAGTTGGCCGACCCCGGACGCGGGTCGAACCAGTACATACCGTTGTTCAGCAGCACGCCCGTGCCCGGCACCATCACGCCGGAACCGAAGCTGCCACAAAGAGTGTGCGTCAGCGAGACCACGTTGCCGGCGGCGTCCCAGGCGCAGCAGTAGGTGGTGTCGCCGCCTGCTCCGGAGCGCCGCGCCGACGGCGGCATCGGCGCGCCCTGGCGGCCACCGTCGAAAGGCCAGGGGTCGCCGGCGGCCGGGGCCGGATTGGCCCGCCCCGGGTCGATCACCGCCCGGCGCGTGGCGGCGTACTCCTTGGAGAGCAGCCCGGCCAGAGGCACCGGGACGAAGGCCGGGTCGGCGACGTAGGCAAAGCGGTCCGCCCAGGTGAGCTTCATCGCCTCGACGGCTAGGTGGATCGTCGACGGCGCGAAGGGCTCGGCGTCGGGCAGATCGAAGCCCTCCAGGATGTTGAGCGCCTGGAGGACGGCCGGACCGCCGGTACAGACCGGCGTGACGGCGACCTCATGGTCACGGTAGGTGACCTTGGCCGGGTCGTGCTCCTTCACCCGGTACTCGGCCAGGTCCTCCGCCGTGAGCAGCCCGCCGTTCGCCCGCATGTCCTCGACGATGGCTCGGGCAAGCTCGCCCCGGTAGAAGCAGTCGGCGCCCTCGCGCCCGAGCCGGCGCAGCGTGCGCGCCAGATCCGGATTCGCCAGCAGCTCGCCGCGCCGGAGCGTCCGGCCCCTGGGGGCGAAGACGGCCGCGCTCGCCGGATGGCGCAGCAGGCGCTCCCGCGCGCCGGCCAGACTCATCTCGAGCGACACGGGCACCGCGAAGCCACCCTCAGCGAGCTCGGCCGCCCGCTCCGTCAGCCGATCCAGCGGCATCGTCCCATAGCGGGTAGCCGCGGCGCACAGCCCGGCGGCAGTACCTGGCAGCGAGACGGCCCGGTGCCCGATCGTGTTGGCGAAGTCTTTAACGCTCCACCACTCGCCGGCCCGCGTCGGCACGACCTCGTAGACGTCGGGTCCGGCGAGCCGGGGACACACGGTGTTGAAGTCGAGCGAGAAGAGCCGGCCGTCCTTTGCCAGGTGGACGAGCATCGACCCTCGTCCGCCGAGGCTGGCGTTGCCGGGGTCGACGACCGTGAGGGCGAAGGCGGTCGCCACCGCCGCGTCGACGGCGTTCCCGCCGGCGCGAAGCACGTCCAGCCCGGCCTCGACGGCCGCCGGATGAGCCGCCGCGACGGCCCCGCCGCGGCCCGTTGCGCTGAGCATGGCCTACACCTCGAAGCTTCCTGAGGTCGGTTATTCGGTTATTCCATGTTGAACTCGCCCGGGAACTCGCTCGCGTCGAAGGGCACCGCCGTCGGCGCCGCTTGGCCGGGTCCCGGCGGCACGACGAGGAGCACGGTATCGCCGTCGAGGGCGAAGCTGACGCCGGGCTGGCTGCCCTGGACGACGACGAACGCTTGGCGAGGCTTGCCGTCGACGGTCACCTGGCGGGGACCTTCGAGCCGAAGCCCGCCGTCGCGTCTCGCCGCGCGCAGGGTCGGCTGGCCGCGCCATCGGCCGTTCGGGCTGGAGACGAGCCAGGCGGTGTCGAGGTCGCCGACGGGCACCACCGCCACCAGCTCGCGCCGGCCGTCGCCGTTCAGGTCGGCCGCGAGGGCCTGGGTCCCCGGCAGGCCGGCCGCCTTCAGCGCGACCAGCAGCTCGTCGCCCTGACGCTGGAGAGCCTCCGGATGCCCCTGCGCGAAGGCGGCCAGCGCGGCGCCGGGGTAGAGCACGCCCGTCGCGTCCAGCGGGTACGTCAGGTTGCCCGCCTTTTCTTCATACATCAGCCTGGCCAGGTCGGTCGACAGAAGCGCCCCCAGCGCCCGAGCCACGTCTCCTGCCTGGTACGCGGCGAGGAACTTGCCGGCTAGATCGCCGAGCGCCGGCCCGGCGCCCCGAGCCTTCTCCATGGCCGTCCTGGCCTCGGCCTGCCGGCCGAGCAGGGCCGAGCACTCGCCGATCCGCAGCCAGGCGAAGCCCACCCAGTCAGTCGTCTTCTCGCCCTCGTCCGGTTTGAGGGCCGGCTCGTCGATCAACCGCCGGTAGGCGGGGATCGCCTCCTCGCAGGCGCCCCGCCGGAACGCGGCCTCGCCGACGTTGAACTGCTGCCGCCGGTACTCCGGAGGCGTCGCCCGCCGCTCGGCGAGGGCGTACCTGGCGCCGTCCCAGCGAAAGACGCGCGTCTCTTGCTGGTGGGGGAGCAGCTTGTGGTCGAACGGGCCGAAAAGCGGCGCCTCCAGCACGACGTCGAGCTTGCCGTCGCGCGGCGCGAGCTTCCAGCTTGCCGGCCCGGCCCAGTTGCTCAGGCGGTGCGCGAAGAGGCTCCGGAACGCCCGGTCGTCCGGCGACCACTGGAGGATGGCCAGGCTCACCGGCGTCGAGCTGCCACCCTGCATCGTCTCGACGACGACGACCTCCGGTTGCCCGTCGCCGTCGACGTCGCCGACCCGGTCCACGCCGACGAGGCCGTCGGTGGGCCGGAGGTCGGTCCCTCCCTGGCCCGGGACGGGCGAGAGCGGGTAGGGACGGAAGCTCGCGCCGTCCCGCACGAAGGCGAGGGCTGGCGCGCCCGGCGCTCCGAGCGCGACGACCACGGCTTCCTGCCGGCTCGACGACGTGCCGACGACCGTGGCGGTGGCGGGCTTGCCGGAGATGGGGTCACGCTGCCCGGGCAGCGTCAAGGCGTCGCGAAGCGCATCGGCCGCGGCCGGGGGCGGAGCGGTGAGAGGCACCCCGAAGCCGACCGCAGCACCCAGGTACGCGGCCACCGAGTCCGCGAGGGCCTTCAGCTTCGCTCCGGCGTCCCCCTGGCCCCGGAGGTCCGCGCCGATGGCCTGCCGGGCGGCGCGCACGCGGCTCAGCTCGGGAAGGCTCGCCGTCGCGCCGACGGTGGGCCGAGCCACATCCGTCGGCGAGGCCGCCACGGTCGGCGACGGGGTGGACGGAGGCCGGGTCGGCGTGGGATCCGGGGTGGGCGAGGGAGCCGCCGTGGGCGACGGCGTCGGCGGCCCGGCAGTCGGCGCCTGGGGCGGGGTTGCTGCCGGCGGCGCGGTCGGCTGGCTCGCGGCCCCGGCGGCGCCGGAGGCGACGGGGTTTCCGGAGGGGCGCGGCTGGGCGCACCCCGCGGAGAGGAGCAGCCAGGACAGGAGCAGCGCGACGCCGACGGCGAGCGCTACAGCGCGCTGCCGCCCACGGCAGGCTGCCCGGAGGGCCACGACGGAGGCCTCGGCTGGCGCTCGCGCTCCGAGATCCGGCCCGAGCTGGGATCTCACTCCTGGCACCTCCGACGATGGATGCTCCCGCGCTGCCCGGCAGCCGAGTCGAGAGCCAGTATAGCAGAGGTCGGTGCCGCGTCAAGGCCGAGCGGCCCAGCGGCGGACCACGTTTGCCGGCGGCTGACGCGCCGGCTGGGGTGCAGTCACGAGAACCTGCTCAGCCGGGTCTGGGACGACGCCTATCGGGACGATCACCACCTCCTCCGGCTCCACATCGCCAACCTCTGCCACATCGCCAACCCCTGCCACATCGCCAACCTCTGAAGGAAGGGGAACAATCCGCTGCCCACCGCGATGGGGGTGTGGGGCCGCTGCCTGCTCGAGCTGGTGGCTGCGTGTCCGGCGGCGCGAGCGCACTGGCCCGGCCGACCTCTGGCCTGAGGTCGCATGGCCTGCCCGACGAGCCGCGACAGGCGTCAGCCGTCGCCGGGAAGGCCCTACGCCAGCTCGTCGGGCGTGGCGAAGCAGGCGCCCTCCGCCGCGGCCCCGCCCCCGTAGTGGGCGAGGAAGGCGGCCTTGAGGTCCCGCAGCGTGCCGTCGCAGATGCTCTGCCTGATGCTCTGGACCAGCGACAGGATGAAGTGGAGGTTGTGGATGGTGGCGAGCCGGTAGCCCAGCAACTCCTCGGCGACGAAGAGGTGCCGGAGGTAGGCTCGGCTGAAGTGCCGGCAGGTGTAGCACTGGCACCCGGGTTCGGGCGGCTGCGAGTCGGCGCGGCAAGCCGCGTTCCGGATGCTCAGCCGGCCGTCTGAGGTGTACAGCACGCCGTGTCGGCCGAGCCGGGTCGGCGCGACGCAGTCGAACATGTCGACGCCGCGCTCGACGCACTCGAAGAGGTCCTCGGGCTCCCCGATGCCCAGGAGGTGCCGCGGCCGGTCCTCCGGGACGAGCGGAGTCACCCACTCGAGGACGTGGTGCATGTCGGCCTTCGACCTGCCCAGCGAGCCGCCGATGGCGAATCCCTGGAACGGCAGACCGCCGACGAACCTGGCGCTCTCCTCGCGGAGGTCGCGGTAGGCGCCGCCCTGAACGATGCCGAAGAGGGCCTGGTCCGGTCGCCGCCTGGCGTCGAGGCACCGCAGCGCCCACCGGTGCGTCCGCTCCGTGGCCTGGCGGGTGTACTCGTAGGACGAGAGCGGCGACGTGCACTCGTCGAAGGCGAGGATGACGTCGGCCCCCAGCTTCTCCTGCACCTCGATCGACACCTCAGGCGTCAGGCGGTGAGTCGAGCCGTCGACGTGGGAGACGAAGGTAACGCCGTCGTCATCGACTCGGGTGAGCCGGGCGCGGATGGGCTGCTTCGGCGGCGCCGCTCGCTGGCCAGGGAAGGTCTTGGCGATCTTCCCGACGCCGTGGTCCAGCGCGAAGCCCAGGCTGAACACCTGGTAGCCGCCGCTGTCGGTCAGGATCGGGCGGGGCCAGGCCATGAAGCCGTGGAGCCCGCCGAGCGCCGCCACCAGGTCCGGGCCGGGCCGGAGATAGAGGTGGTAGGTGTTTGCCAGGATAATCTCGGCGCCCAGTTGGAGCAGGTCGTCCGGAGTCAGGCTCTTGACGGTGGCCAGCGTCCCCACCGGCATGAAGACCGGCGTGTGGACCTCGCCGTGAGGCGTGGTGAGCACGCCAGCGCGAGCCATCCCGCCGGACAGCCTCGCTTCGAGGCGAAAGCCGAAACCAGACATCTCGACCTCGGTGACACGCGGCAAGCGTATCCTCTCGATAACCAGGGGGTAAAGTCATGGCGTGTCCCAGGAGCTTGCCAGCTTGAGATGCTTTGCCCGCTCGGCGATCACACTGGCTAACGACGGCATCCGGTTGGCCTGGGAGATGCGGTCGTGAATGTAGGCGTAGAAGCTCACCCCCAGCTTCCGAGCGGTTGCCGCCAGCGTCATGAAGGTGTCCCACGCCTCGACGCCATCCTCGCTGTGGGGGCCGTCGGCTCATCCAGGACCTGCTCCTGGGGTAGCTTCGCCAGTTGTTGGCGCATCACCTTCGACAGCCCAAAGCTGTCGAGGTACGCCTCGGGCTCGGCGTTGAGCAGGTACTGGCGCGCCGCACCGTTGCGCAGGACGTCGATGATGGTCTGGCGATCCTTGGACTCGGTGGTGAAGTAGGCGGTGTCGAGGGGATTGCAGACGATCTGGCAGTGCTCGTTCTGGCCGTTGACCCGCGCGCTGCTGTCGTCGATCTGCTGCCAGGGGCTGCTTTTCAGCCCAGCCTCGGAGAGCGCAGCCTTCTCG
>Ga0315282_10005238_pt1 | contig 22190 bp, 15 predicted proteins | sample YL17G07_20_MG_FD_203693 | JGI IMG/M metagenome (GOLD analysis project Ga0315282, IMG submission 203693) | Sediment microbial communities from Yellowstone Lake, YNP, Wyoming, USA - YL17G07_20 | ecosystem: Environmental > Aquatic > Freshwater > Lake > Sediment | place: USA: Wyoming | collected... | reverse complement strand
TACTGCTTTCTGCCTACTGCTTTCAATATTTTCCCAACGACTTCCTGGGGATTCCTCCCGAGGACCCGGATCATCGGCTCCTTTCCCACACCCCCTTCGTCAAAGATGAAATCTGGGACTCGTTTCATTCTCCTCAAGACCTCTCCAACACCCCACTCGAGAGAAGAACCTTCCCGCTCCTTGACGTGCTTGGGCTCCCGTCTCCGGTCAAAACCCGCTACTGTGAAGCCCCTCTTTCTAAGCAAGGTGACCCTCTCTTTGGAATAGCGGATGTTCATGGCAGAACAATAGTCAGAATCGAACTTCATCACCGTAAGAATGATACTCGCAATGTGTTGCGAGACACCAAACTCTGGATCAGCCACAGAAGCCACGCCATCGCCAAAACGGATGATTCTTCCGGGGAAAGCTGCGATATCCCGTGCACCCTCAGCATAGGGAAGAGCGTAACCCAAGTTTGAGCAGACTTCAGGGATGATCGCTCCGGTGGCTTCGACCCTGAGACGCTCCATCGCCTCTTTCAAATTCTCGATGGTACGGTACCGTTCCATCTCTCTCAAAACAAACGCGAAAGGATTCGTGGGGCCGATCCCCTTTCCAAGGCTGAGGCCGGCCTGGATCGCCATGGAGATAAAGTCCTTGGCCTGTCTCACCGCTTCGGGAACTGGGTTCCCCAAGGCGAGCAGCGTCGCCACCGCGGAGGCAAAGGTACATCCTGTTCCATGGGTATTTCGCGTTTCGATCCGTGGACAACTCATCTCTCGATACGATCGGCCATCGTACAGGAGGTCCGTTGCCATTCCTTTTAAATGGCCTCCCTTGACGACAACAAACTTGGGTCCCATCCGGTGGATTCGCTGAGCCGCCTTTTTCATCGTTTCCATGGACTGAACCCTCATACCCGTTAAAACAGAGGCCTCCATCAGATTCGGCGTGACCACCGTGGCGAGGGGAAGAAGCCTCTGGATCAAGACATCCCGAGCCTCCTTTCGGAGTAGAAGGTCTCCGCTCTTGGCTACCATGACCGGATCGACGACCACCGTCTTGATCCGATAGTACTTGATCTTTTGGGCGACGACCTCGATGATTTCACTGTTAGCCAGCATCCCTGTCTTGATGGCATCCGCTCCGATATCGGATAAAACTGAATCCATCTGTTTTGCGACAAAGGAAGCAGGAACTTCATGAATGGCTTGGACACCCGTCGTGTTTTGAGCCGTTAGGGCTGTGAGAACACTCATTCCATAACCGCCCAACGTGGTAATGACTTTGAGGTCGGCTTGAATCCCGGCTCCACCTCCCGAGTCTGATCCGGCAATGGTCAATATTCGTCTCATCTTTTTCTCCTTCGAGTAGGGGCAGAAACGCTGGAGGTGGAAGAGAAAAAAAAGCCGTAATCCACCACGGTGATTACGGCCTCACGATTCTCTTTCGCTTCCCTTCACTGGCATTACCCATGCAGGTTCAGAGGGTCTCCCCGCCTTTGTTCCGGGCGGGAACTCTCAGCCCGAACGAGCTCCCCTAGCGTTATTTCTAACAACCAAAGCTACTATAACCAAGAAAATTCTGGCCTGTCAACACCAATGTTACTCCCTTTAGAAACGCTTGAAAAGGGGCGAATTGTTCTACTACGGTGGTGCCCAGTGTTCCTCCAAAACTCGGCCTGCCCTCTTGGGTTCTTGTTGGGTGCTAAAAAAATGTAAAAACTTTCGCCAAGTTGCCTTGACAACCGAAAATTGGATGATTACTTTTCTACCAGATTTGATAAGAATGGTGTTTCTTATGCCATCATGGTTTCAATAACCTACTAAATTTATTAGACTTTATAAATGATTCGTGAATGCCTCAAAAATACAATTGCCTGTGATCTCATAAATCAATTCAAATGATCCAGCCACAGTAAGCTGGGAGAAGAAAGGAGAAGGAGAAGATGAAGATTCGGCCGTTACAAGACAGAGTCATCGTGAAGAGATTGGAAGAGGAGGAGAAGACGAAAGGGGGAATTATTATCCCTGACACCGCGAAAGAGAAACCCCAGGAGGGTAAAGTCATTGCCGTTGGGAAGGGCAAAGTGACCGAAGACGGGAAACTCATCCCTCCTGATGTCAAGGCGGGTGATCGAATTCTATTCGGTAAGTATTCAGGCACGGAAGTCAAGATTGAAGGTGAAGAACACCTCATCATGAGAGAAGAAGACATTCTAGGGGTTATTGAAGGAAAGTAATGAACTAAAAATAATAAAGAAATGGAGGGTTTTGAAAATGGCGAAAGAACTAAAGTTTGATCAGGAGGCCCGTAATGCAATTCTACGGGGTGTCAACATTCTTGCGGACGTAGTGAAGGTCACTCTGGGACCCAAGGGCCGAAACGTCATTCTGGAGAAATCGTTCGGGGCTCCGACGGTGACGAAAGACGGCGTCACCGTTGCAAAGGAAATTGAGCTCGAAGATAAATTTGAGAACATGGGAGCACAGATGGTGAAGGAGGTTGCCAGCAAGACTTCGGATACGGCTGGCGACGGAACGACGACTGCCACTGTCCTCGCCCAGGCCATCTATCGTGAAGGATCGAAGGTGGTTGCGGCGGGTGCCAACCCCATGGATGTGAAGCGTGGGATTGACCTTGCCGTCGAAGAAGTCGAGAAAGAACTGAAGAAGCTCAGCAAACCCACCAAGGACCCCAAAGAAATCTCCCAGGTCGGGAAGATCTCCGCAAATAACGACGAAACCATCGGAAACATCATTGCTGAGGCCATGAATAAAGTTGGGAAGGAAGGTGTCATCACGGTTGAGGAAGCGAAGGGAATGGAGACGACCTTGGACGTGGTGGAAGGAATGCAGTTCGACCGTGGATACCTCTCTCCCTACTTCGTCACGGATCCAGAAAAGATGGAAGCGGCTCTTGAGGATGTGTACATCCTTCTGGATGAAAAGAAGATTTCGAACATGAAGGATATGCTTCCCATCCTCGAGCAGATTGCCAAGATGGGAAAGCCACTCCTCGTCATTTCGGAGGATGTGGAAGGAGAGGCTCTGGCCACGCTCGTGGTGAACAAACTTCGTGGGACGTTGAAGTGCTGTGCGGTCAAAGCCCCTGGTTTTGGCGATCGCCGAAAGGCCATGCTGGAAGACATTGCCATCCTGACCGGTGGAAAGATGATCTCAGAAGATCTCGGCATCAAACTGGAGAATGTGAAGCTGAACGATCTGGGTCGCGCCAAACGGGTCACAATAGACAAGGACAACACCACCATTGTGGACGGAGCGGGAGACAAAGGCGACATCGAAGGTCGAGTCAAACAGATCCGAGTTCAGATCGAAGAAACGACCTCAGACTACGACCGTGAGAAGCTCCAAGAGCGGTTGGCTAAAATTATCGGCGGTGTGGCCGTGATTAATGTCGGTGCCGCCACGGAAACCGAGATGAAAGAGAAGAAGGCCAGAGTGGAAGATGCCCTGAATGCCACCCGAGCGGCCGTTGAGGAAGGCATCGTTCCAGGTGGCGGAGTCGCCTACCTCCGGTGTCTTCCCGCCCTGGATAAACTGAAGCTTGAGGGAGACAAGAAAATCGGTGTGGACCTCGTCAAGAGAGCCCTCGAAGAACCGATCCGTCAGATTGCGAACAATGCGGGTCAGGAAGGTTCTGTCGTGACAGAGAAAGTTCGGAATGAAAAAGGGGCCTTTGGATTTGACGCTGCCCTAGATGAATACACTGACATGATCAAGGCGGGAATCATCGATCCGACCAAAGTGGTCCGCCTCGCGCTTCAGAATGCCGCCTCCGTGGCTTCTTTGATGATCACAACGCAGGCCCTGGTTGCGGAGAAGCCGGAAAAGAAGGGTCCCTATCCCCCAATGCCTCCAGGTGGCGGAATGGGCGGAATGGGCGGAATGGGCGATATGTACTAATCGTCGCTCCACTCGTTAGATTTACGAACATCAAGAAGGCTTGGGAAAAGAGGTTGACTCTCCCAAGCCTTTATTTTTTTGGGAAAATGAAGCCCCGCCCACAGGGCAGGGCTTCCGGGAAATGTAGATGTGATTATAGGGTCGGCTTTCCTCCCCGCCTAAAGGGCGGGGCATTCAGCCGACCGGCAAGTGCCCCATAGGCCCCGCCCTTGAGGGCGGAGTCAAGGGGCACAATATAACAAGGAAACTACCTTTCCGGGAAGCCACGCCCTTCAGGGCGTTGAGCTTCACTTGCCCGTGAGGGGTCCATTTTTAGGTCAGTGGATTGAACGTGAAAAATCTCGATGAGTTGAAAAGAATCTCTTATCCACTTTCTCCTTGAAATTAAGGAAAAACCAGGTAATATAAATAGCATTGTGGAACAGAATCAAGCTTCTTTCGATCTGCGACATCTCCAGAGCTTCTGTCGGGTCGCCGAGTTAAGGAATTTCTCAAAAGCTGCAGAGGATCTGTTTCTCACCCAGCCGACCGTGAGTGGTCATATCCTTGCTCTGGAGAAATCTCTTGGAGTACGGCTCTTTGACCGCACAGGACGGGAGGCTCGCCTGACGAAGGCAGGACAGGTTCTGTATCAATATGCTTCCAAAACCCTCCAGTTGCGCAGAGACGCCCTCAATGCGCTGAGTGAGTTCTCCCAGGGGATCCGAGGAGAACTCTGCCTGGGCGCTAGCACGATCCCAGGCGAATATATCCTTCCCAAGCTCCTGGGTGAATTCAAGCGGGAACATCCCCATCTTGCGGTTAGTCTAAAGATTGCAGATACCCAAGAGATCGTTCAGGGCGTTCTGAGAGGAGACGTTGAATTCGGCCTGATAGGAGCGAAGATTGAATATCCGTCTCTTCAGTATGAGCTTTTTGCCAAGGACACGATTGTTTTCGTCGGTGCCTCCAGTGCCTCTCGAGCCGCAAGGCCGAAAATCACCCTCAGCGAACTCTTTCAAATGCCGTTTATCCTACGCGAACAAGGATCCGGGACTCGGATGGCGGTTGAGAAAATGTTAAAAAAAATCGGAAAGAACCTCGGACACTTCCGTGAAATTGTGGAGATGGGGAGCACAGCTTCTGTGAAGGCAGCGGTCAGGGCGGGTCTAGGGTTCGCATTCATATCACAAACGGCTGTGGAAGAAGAGCTCACCCAAGGCCTCATCTCCGAAATTAAAGTAGAAGACCTAGAGCCTATTCTCCGACAAATCTACCTCGTCTCTCACCGGGGTCGAACGCTCTCCCCGATGGCTGTGAGATTCTTCCGTTATCTGAGAAAGAGGAAATTGGAGAACTAAGGACCCAAAGAAAGCGTGACATTTGGATTACTCCGGAATAATTCTTGCATGTCAATTTAAGTCAATTTGTCATTTCGGGTCTCTGGATGGAACTTTTCAGGAAAAGATCGCCAACAAAAGTCATGTTAAGAGCAGGCATCGCCTCTCTTGTGATACACGGAGCGGTCGTCGCTCTCTTCACGGTCAATCCATGGCCCCAATGGATCAGGACTCAACCCATTGTCTACACCGTTAGCCTCATGCCCCTTGTCCTTCCTGAACCCCAGACGGCAAGTGCGTATGCCTTACCTGCACCCAAAGAGGAGATTAGCAAACCGGTTGAAACAAAGAAGCCCTTAGACAAGCCCAAGAAGGATGACATCGTCGAAAAGATCAAGAAACCTTCGAAAAAGGTGGAGAAGCCAGCAGAACCCAAACTGGAGAAGCCAAAGCCTGAGAAGCCCACCGTGGATCAGAAGTCATTGAAGGGGCTCCAGGAAGCCCTCGATGACATTCGTCGGAAAGTCGCGCTCGATGACATCCAACGAAGGGTGGCCCATCGTGAAAAAACAGAGAAGGAACGGACAGTCACTTCCTCCCAAGTGCCGTCTGCAAAATCCTCCACTCCTGCACAAATAGAATCAAAACTTAATGAGTACTACAGTGTGATTTGGGCAAAGATTAAGCAGGAGTGGACTCTCCCCGAGAATCTTTTGAAGGAGACGGTTGACTTAGAGACCATTATTGTCATAATTATAGAACGTGACGGCAAGATTCAAAGATCGTGGTTCGAGAAAAGATCCGGCGATACCCATTACGATCAGGCGGCCATGCGAGCCATTTTGAAGTCCGATCCGTTGCCATCGATCCCACGAGAGCTCAATGAAACGAACTTGGAGATTGGAATTCGGTTCTATCCTGATTGAACGATGAACAAGAAAATTTTCCTTTTCGTCTTTCTACTTCTTCTCTTTCTCACTCCCTTGAGTGAGGCGAGGGTCTATCTCGATATCAACTCTCCAACCTTTGTCCAAATTCCTATCGTCTTGCCAAAATGGAAAGCCGTCGAAAAGACCCCTCCCAATGTTGTGGAAAGAATGTACGAGACAGTGTCAAATGACTTAGCCCTATCGGGGTTCTTTAAAGTCATCCCCTATCCCACTCTTCCACCCACCCTTCAGAGAAAGGAAGGAATTCCCAGTACCGTGGTTCTCCAGGAGTGGACAGCGGGTGGCGGTGAGATCTTGCTCGCCGGAGAGGTGTCTGCTCATTCCGACCCTCTCGATATCGCAGTGACGTTTCATCTGTTTGACCTCGTCGAAGAGAAACACCTCGTTGGGAAACAGTACGAGGGCTCCGTCCAACTGATCCGTCACATGGCCCATCGGATCGCCGACGAGGTGGTGCTGCAGTTGACCGGAGAAAGAGGGGTACACACGACCAAGGTTGCTTACGTCGTGGCCCAGGGTGAAGGCAAGGAGATTACTATTGCTGACTTTGACGGAGCTAACGTCAGATCCATCACGCAAAACCAATCGATCAACATTTCACCTGCATGGACCCCTGACGGCAAGAAGATCGCCTTCACTTCTTACCTCAAACGAAATCCCGACCTCTATTTGATCGACCTCGATGGGAAGGCCCTTCAACGGTTTTCCTACACCCCGGGCGTCAATGCCTCGCCCTCATGGGCGCCCGACGGGAAAGAGATCGCCTTGATGATGGGGATGGACGGAAAGTCGGAGATTGCCCTCATCGATGCCGATGGCAAGAACCCCAAAAAACTCACTCAGAGCCACGGGAACGAGGCCTCTCCCTCATGGTCTCCAGACGGAAAAAGGATTGCCTTTGTGTCTGACCGGTCGGGATCTCCCCAGATCTATGTGATGGGGCGAGACGGATCGAATGTCCGCCGCCTCACCTTCGAAGGCAACTACAATACCAATCCCGCGTGGTCGCCCAAGGGAGACCGAATCGCTTTTTGCGGGAGAGCGGGAGGTCTTTTCGAAGTCTTCGTCATCCGCCCAGATGGGACTGGACTCCAGAGACTTACTTCTAATTCCGGGCAAAATGAAAAACCCTCTTGGAGCCCTGATGGACGCTACATCGCCTTCAGCTCCACCCGGACAGGGGCATCGAAAATCTTTGTCATGAATTCGAACGGCTTCAATCCACGGCCGCTCACGACGTCGAAAGGGGGAGAATTAAGCCCCGCCATTTCCAGACGCTTTGATTAGGCTACTGACAAGTCATTCTTTTCCAGGTTGCTCAAAAAGGGCCAGATGCAAGGCCCCCCAAATGTTGAGGAGTGAAGCCCCGCCCACAGGGCGGGGCTTCCGGGAGATGTAGATATGATTACAGGGTCGGCTTTGACTCCACTGCGGGAGTCCGTTACCGCCCTCCCCGGCTTGCCTGCCTGCGGTAGGCAAGCCGGGGTATCCAGCCGACTTGCCCGCGAGGCGTACTTGGGGCCGGTACGCCGCAACGACGAAGGACCTGCCCGCAGGCAGGGGAAACACAGCAGATGGCCGTTTTTCAGCAAGCTAGTCGAATCACTCAAAAAAGGAGGAACATCATGCCAAAGAAATGTCTCATCGTCATTCTGGTTCTCTTGCTCGGACTCGTAGCCCTGGGGTGTCCGAAGAAGACAGTCATGAGGGAGGAGCCTTCGGCAAGCCAATCCGCTGCAGACAAAGAACGGGCCCGCCTCGAAGCGGAGCAAGCCCTGCGGGAGAAGGAGGCAAGAGAGCGAGAGGAAGCTGCGAAGAAGGCACAGTCCGAATTCGAAAAAAGCCTCGTGGCGAAGAAATACCCTGGAATCGAAGGAGAGGTCCTTGAAAGCAGTCTGCTCAAAGATATCTATTTCGACTTTGACAGGTATGACGTTCGTTCCCAGGACGCTGAGACCTTGAAGCAGAACGCCGCGCTTTTGACAAAATATCCAAACGTGAAGATCCAGGTGGAAGGACACTGCGACGAGAGAGGTACCCAAGAGTACAACCTCGCCCTCGGAGAACGCCGAGCCAACGCGGCGAAAAGGTATCTCGCCTCTCTTGGTATACCTTCTGATCGTGTGTCCATTATCAGTTACGGAGAGGAAAGGCCTTTTGATCCTGGCCACACGGAAGAGGCTTGGGCAAAAAACCGAAGGGCCCATTTCGTTATTCTTTCAAAATAACAACCCTACCGCCCAGCGGAGAAGCGCGTTTCTCCGAGAGAGACGGTCCGAAGAGGTGACTATGAGGAAATCACGAATACCGAGAGAGTGGATGATGGTTACTGTCGGATTACTTCTTTACGGGTGTGCCTCGGCGAAAGATGTTCAGATCCTAGATAAGGAGGCGGATCGGCTCTACGCTCAGAACGACGCGAATCGGAAAGACGTCGAGTCCCTCAAGAAGGAGTTCTCTGCCCTCCGACAGGAAATCCAAAGAGATCTTTCCACCCTCCAAAAAGAAAACCAGAATCTGCGGGCTGATCTTTCCCTCCGGATCGACACGCTCCAATCGGAGGTGCGTGTGTTGACCTCGGGTGTCGAAGAGTACAAGGCTGTGGCTGGGAAACCCTCGAAAGAGCTTGATCGGATGAGGGAAGATGTGATCTACCGGACGAAGATCCTCGAAGAAAAATCAAAATCTATTGAAGAACAGAATCGAGTTCAGGAGGAACGGACCAAGATCATCGACGATCGCCTAAAGAGTCTTGAAAGCAAGATCGATCAATTCGCCAAACAGGCCGATTCAGACAAGTCCGACCTGGCTCGGCAAAAGGAGTCCGCTGAAATCAAAACCTCCTCGACCGGTGCAGCCAGCCTTTATAAGGATGCCTACGAAGCTTTTCAGAAGGGAGATCTCGAGGGCGCCCGCCGGAAATTCGAAGCTTTTCTAAAACAGTATCCGAACACCGAGCTTTCCGACAACGCCCAATTCTGGATTGGGGAAACCTTCTATCAAAAAAGAGACTATGAAAAGGCCATCCTGGAGTACGAAAAGGTCATCGTCAAATATCCCGAGGGAGAGAAGGTTTCGTCAGCACTCTATAAGCAAGCGATCGCCTTCCTCGAACTCGGAGATAAAACGAATGCAAGAAATCTGCTCAAACGTGTGATCGAGAGATATCCTCAGTCTGAGCAGGCCGAAATGGCCAAGAAGAAACTGGAAACGATAAAATAGGAGGCGGAATGCGGCAAGCGGAGAGTGGTTTTGTTTGCCACCCTCCGCTCTCTACTGGCTCACCCCGATCTAAGCGGCACTTCCCACTGAAACGTCAGCCGTCCCTTCAGGGGCTTCGGCTTCCTCTTCCGCATATCCTTCAACCCAAATTTTCGACTCCCTGTGTCTGGGAAGACCCGTGCCTGCAGGAATGAGGCGGCCCATGATCACATTCTCTTTCAGTCCTCTGAGATGATCGACCTTTCCCGCCACCGCCGCTTGCGTGAGAACCTTCGTCGTCTCCTGGAATGAGGCCGCAGAGATGAAACTATCTGTGATGAGGGAGGCTTTGGTAATCCCGAGAAAGAGAGGCTCTGCCATGGCGGGTTTTCCACCTTCCCTCAGCACGCGAGCATTCTCTTCCTCAAAAACAAACTTCTCCACCTGGTCATCCACCAAGAAATGCGTATCTCCCACTTCCTTAATCCTGACGCGCTTGAGCATCTGGCGAACGATGACTTCAATGTGTTTGTCGTTGATCTTGACTCCCTGGAGTTTGTACACCTCTTGGATTTCGTCCACCAGGTAATGAGCCAATGCCTTGTCGCCCAACACCCTCAAAATATCATGAGGATTGGAAGGACCATCCATCAGGGCCTCTCCCGCCCGGACATAATCTCCTTCGTGAACGCTGACGTGCTTCCCCCTCGGCATCATGTATTCCTTCGGCTCTCCCACGTCGGGACGGATGACCACCTTTCGTTTTCCCTTGAGATCCTTTCCAAATTCAACTCGTCCGTCGATATCGCTGATCATGGCGAACTCTTTCGGTTTCCGTGCCTCGAAAAGTTCCGCCACCCGAGGAAGACCTCCTGTAATGTCCTTGGTCTTGGTCGTCTCCCGTGGGATCTTCACGATGACGTCCCCCGCCTCCACCGTGTCTCCTTCCAAAACGAGGATGTTCGCTCCCACAGGTAGGAGGTAGCGCGCCTGAGAGGCAGAGGCAGGAAGGTTCATGGTTCGTCCCTTTTCATCTTTGATGGAGATCCGGGGCCGAAGCTCCTGATCCTTCGATTCAATAATCACTTTTCTCGAAAGGCCAGTGAATTCGTCCACCTGTTCCTGCATGGTTAACCCTTCGATGATGTCTCCAAATTTCACTCGGCCCGATACTTCGGTTAGCACGGGGATAGAGTACGGATCCCATTCCGCCATCATATCTGTTTCTTTAACCTTCTGGCCATCTTTCACCCTCAGTTTGGCTCCATAAATGACCGAATACCGACGCCGCTCCCGACCGTCGTTGTCCAGAACGGCGATTTCCCCGTTCCGATTCATGACGATCAGGTTTCCCTCGCGGTTCTTCACTGTCTTTAAATTGATGAACTTCACCTTCCCGTCGATGCGAGATTCGAGCGTGGTCTGCTCAGCCCGACGACTCGCGGTGCCACCGATATGGAAGGTCCGCATGGTCAATTGGGTTCCTGGTTCACCGATCGACTGGGCGGCAATAATGCCAATCGCCTCTCCCGCATTCACCAATCGACCGCGAGCCAAATCTCGGCCGTAGCACAGAGCACAGACTCCGCGTCTCGATTTGCAGGTCAAGACCGAGCGGATTCTCACCTTCTCAATACCCGTGTCCTCAATCCGGTCTGCCAGCGTTTCATCGATTTCGTCGCTCCCTTTCACCATGACTTCTCCGGAAAAGGGATCCCGAATATCTTCCAAGGCGACACGACCGAGAATCCTTTCCCTCATGGACTCGATGATCTCCCCTCCCTCGACGAGCGAGGAGACGTCGATGCCGTCCATCGTGCCACAGTCGTGCTCAGAAATCACGACATCCTGGGCCACATCGACCAATCGACGCGTGAGGTACCCTGAGTTGGCAGTCTTCAGAGCCGTATCTGCCAGTCCCTTTCGAGCGCCGTGGGTTGAGGTAAAATACTCCAACACTTTGAGACCTTCGCGAAAGTTAGCCATGATCGGGGTTTCAATGATCTCTCCCGACGGCTTGGCCATGAGACCTCGCATCCCGCAAAGCTGCCGAACCTGCTGGGCACTCCCTCGGGCTCCCGAATCGGCCATCATGTAAATGGGATTGAAGCTCTCTATCGACCCCTTCTTTCCGTGAGGCCCCTCGATCTCCTCCGTCTTTAATTCATCAAGCATCACTTTTGCGATATTCTCGGTCACCTGAGCCCAGATGTCGATGACCTTGTTGTAACGTTCGCCGTCCGTGATCAGTCCATCCGTGTACTGCTCTTGGATCCTTTCAATCTCCTTCTGGGCCTCCTTCAAGAGGGTTTCTTTGTTCGATGGGATGAGCATGTCATCAATGCAAATGGAAATCCCGGCAAGCGTCGCATAGCGATACCCGAGATCCTTCAATCGGTCGCACAGGAGCACGGTCTTCTTATCTCCTCCGTACCGATAGCAGTAATCAATGAGATTGGCCAGTTCATTCTTCTTCATGACCTTGTTCACGAGAGAGAAAGGAATTTCTTCGGGAACAATTTCTCTCAGAAGGATCCGGCCGACCGTGCTCTCCAACAAACTCCCATCCATCCGAACCTTGATTCGGGCGTGAAGATCCGCCTCCCGGGCATCATACGCAATCCGCACCTCTTCGGGGCTTGCAAAAATCTTCCCCTCCCCCTTAACCGAGGGCCTTTCCCTCGTCATGTAGTAAATTCCAAGAACGATGTCCTGTGTCGGATTGATGATGGGCTTTCCACTGGCGGGCGAGAGGATATTATTGGTCGACATCATCAAAATCCTGGCCTCGGCCTGGGCCTCTATGGAAAGGGGAATATGGACCGCCATTTGGTCTCCGTCAAAGTCGGCGTTGTAAGCAGCGCAGACCAGGGGATGGAGTTGAATGGCTTTTCCCTCGATGAGAATCGGTTCGAAGGCCTGAATCCCTAACCGATGGAGTGTGGGCGCACGGTTGAGCAGGACAGGGTGTTCGCGAATCACCTCATCGAGGATATCCCAGACTTCGGGTCTCTCCTTTTCGAGCATCTTCTTCGCGCTCTTGATCGTGGTCACCCACCCTCTCTTTTCCAACCCGTGATAGATGAAGGGTTTGAACAATTCGAGCGCCATCTTTTTGGGCAGACCGCACTGGTGCAATTTCAATTCGGGTCCCACCACGATCACGGACCGACCTGAATAGTCGACCCGCTTCCCTAAGAGATTCTGGCGGAAGCGACCCTGTTTGCCCCGAAGCATATCACTCAGCGACTTGAGAGGCTTCTTGTTGGCCCCGAGGATAGCTCGTCCTCTCTTCCCGTTGTCGAAGAGGGCATCCACAGCCTCCTGAAGCATTCGCTTCTCGTTGCGGATGATGATCTCGGGGGCGGTTAATTCGATCAAGCGTTTCAGACGGTTGTTCCGGTTGATCACCCGGCGGTAAAGGTCGTTCAGATCCGAGGTGGCAAAACGCCCCCCGTCGAGGGGAACCAGGGGCCGAAGGTCGGGAGGAATGACCGGAACGATTTCCAGGATCATCCACTCGGGTTTGTTTCCCGACTCCAAAAAGGATTCAACGACCTTGAGCCGTTTGGCCAGCCTTCGTTTCTTCGCCTCAGAGGTCGTCTCCTTCATCTCGGTCCGGAGTTTCTGGGACAGTTCCTTCACATTTGTGCTCTTCAGCAACTCCCGGACCGCCTCCGCTCCCTGAGAAACCACGAACCCGTCGCTGTATTTTTCTCTGGCCTCCCGATACCGATCCTCCGAGAGGATCTCTCCCCTCTTCAGGGACGTCTCTTTCCCGTCGAGCACGAGGTAGGCCTCGAAATAGAGGACGCGCTCCAACTCCCGAAGGGTCATGTCGAGGAGAATTCCGATCTTACTTGGAATGCTCTTTAGAAACCAGATGTGAGCAACGGGTGTGGCCAAACGAATGTGACCCATCCTCTCCCTTCGCACCTTGGACTGAATGACTTCCACGCCACATTTCTCGCAGACGATCCCACGATGCTTCATCCGCTTGTATTTGCCGCAGTTGCATTCGTAGTCCTTGGTGGGGCCAAAGATCTTCGCGCAGAAGAGGCCATCCTTCTCTGGCTTGAAGGTTCGGTAGTTGATCGTCTCCGGTTTCTTGACCTCTCCGTGAGACCACGATTCAATTTTCTCCGGAGAAGCGATGGAGATCCGGATGGCATTAAAATTGAGAGGATTCTTGCTCCTGTCCACGAATGACAAATAATCTTCCAAGGGTTCCTCCTTTGACCGGCAAGTGCCCCGCAAGCACCGCCCTTTACGGCGGGGTCAAGGGGCACAATATTAAATGAGATTACTTTCCCAGGAAGCGCCGCCCTTTAGGGCGGGGAGCTTCACAATCGTCACTGGAATGCCGAGAGTGTTTAGGTGGATTAAAATCTTTTTTCTCCACGGCCCACTCTCCACTTCCGAATTAGATTTCTTCGCTCTTCTCCTCCATCAGTTCCGTATCGAGGCAAAGGCTCTGCAATTCTTTCACGAGAACGTTGAAGGATTCCGGCAGTCCCGGTTCGAAGGCGTGCTCACCCTTCACAATGGCCTCATAGACCCGCGTTCGGCCTGCCACATCGTCCGACTTCACCGTGAGAAACTCTTGGAGTGAGTGGGCTGCACCGTAGGCCTCGAGGGCCCAGACCTCCATTTCTCCCAGTCGCTGTCCACCGAACTGGGCCTTGCCTCCCAAGGGCTGCTGGGTCACCAGAGAATAGGGGCCAATGGACCGTGCGTGAATCTTGTCGTCCACGAGGTGATGCAATTTGAGAAGATACATGTAGCCCACGGTGATCTTCTGATGAAAAGGCTCGCCCGTTCTTCCGTCGTACAGGGTGGTCTGGCCAGTGGTCGGAAGCCCAGCCCTTTCCAGCAGTTCCTTGATTTCTCCTTCTGAGGCCCCATCGAAGACAGGGACCGATACGAAGACCCCCTCTCCCACTTTGCGGGCCAGGGCCATGATCTCCTCGTCACTCGCTTCCTCCAAATATTCGTTGACCTCCTTCGAGGAATAGACATCCTTGATCCTTCTCTTCAGGAGGCGGGGGTTGTAATGTTTCTGAAGATAGTCGTCAATCCTGCGGCCCAGTTCCTTGGCTGCCCACCCGAGATGGGTCTCGAGGATCTGGCCGACATTCATTCTGGACGGAACACCGAGTGGGTTGACCACGACGTCGACGGGGGCGCCATCCGCAAGATAAGGCATGTCCTCTTCAGGGAGAATCCGGGAGATGATCCCTTTGTTTCCATGCCGACCGGAGATCTTGTCTCCGACGGAGAGTATCCGCTTCATGGCGACGTACACTTTCACTGATTTGATGACACCCGGAGCCAATTCGTCGCCTCGCTTCAATTTGGAAAGCTTATCTTCGAAGACCCCCTTCACCACGTTGATCTGGAGTTCAGCATGGCCCAAGAGGCGATGGACCTCCGGAAGAATCCTCTTCCCTTCAACAACGTTGATCTCTTTCAGCCGATCGAAAGGAATGGCCATCAGGTGTTCTTCTTTGATCCGTTCTTTGGCGTCGATAAAGACCTTCCCCTTCTTTTCGTCGGCGATCCGATTGGAAACCCGTTTTCCAATCAAAAACTTTCCAATTTTCCGACGAACACTGTTCATGATGATCCGGATCTCGTCGGCTTGGTTTTTCAAGAGCCGAGCCTTCTCCTGTTCCTCGATCCACTTTGTTCTCTCATCCTTCTCCTGACCCTTTCGGGAAAAAACTTTCGCATCGATGACGATTCCTTCGATCCCGTGGGGCACCTTCAGCGACGTATCTCGAACGTCTCCAGCCTTCTCTCCGAAGATGGCCCGAAGGAGTTTCTCCTCCGGTGAAAGTTGTGTCTCCCCCTTGGGGGTGACTTTTCCAACTAGGATGTCTCCCGGTCTCACCTCGGCACCGATCCGAACAATACCACTCTCATCTAGATCCTTTAGCGCCTCGTCTCCAACATTCGGGATATCCCGCGTAATCTCCTCTTTTCCCAACTTCGTATCTCGAGCCACGCATTCCAACTCTTCAATGTGGATGGACGTATAGGTATCTTCCCTGAGCAGTTTCTCGCTCATCAGAACGGAGTCCTCAAAGTTGTAGCCGCCCCAGGGCATGAAGGCGACGAGCACGTTGCTTCCCAGGGCCAATTCACCCATATCCGTGGCAGGCCCGTCGGCAATCACCTCGCCCTTCTTCACCCGTTCACCCATCCGGACGATGGGCCGCTGATTAATGCACGTATTCTGATTGGACCGCTTGTATTTGATCAGCGTGTAAATGTCGACTCCGGGATCCGTCTCTGCCTCGCCTCCATCCTCATCGGCGCGGATCACGATGCGGGAGGCGTCAACATCCTCCACGACCCCATTTCGCTTCGCCACCACCGTAACCCCCGAGTCCCTGGCAACGATCGCTTCCATCCCTGTTCCGACGATGGGAGCATCTGTTCTCAAGAGCGGAACGGCTTGGCGCTGCATGTTGGACCCCATAAGGGCTCGGTTCGCGTCATCATGTTCCAGGAAAGGAATGAGGGAGGTGGCCACGCTCACCAGTTGTTTCGGAGACACGTCCATATACCGGATCTCCTCGGGTTTCAACATCAGGAATTCTCCCTCTCGCCTCGCAGACACGAGAGGACTGAGAAACCTTCCGTCTCGGTCCAAAGGAACGTTGGCCTGAGCGATGGCCGGTCTTTTCCCATCGATCTCTTCCTCTTCATCGAGGGCCATTAGGTAACGAATGCTGTTCGTCACCCTGCCATTGACCACTTCCCGGTAAGGAGTCTCAATGAATCCGTAATCGTTCACTCGGGCATGTGTGCTGAGAGAGGTGATCAAACCAATGTTGGGCCCTTCTGGAGTCTCAATCGGGCAGATGCGGCCGTAATGGGTTGGATGGACGTCTCTGACCTCAAACCCTGCTCGTTCTCGGGTGAGCCCTCCAGGGCCTAGGGCCGAGAGTCGCCGTTTGTGTGTGATTTCGGACAGAGGGTTCGTCTGATCCATGAATTGAGAGAGTTGACTCGACCCAAAGAATTCCTTGATCACTGCGGAAAGGGGCTTTGAATTGATGAGGTCATGGGGCATGAGCGTCTCCACCTCTTGGAGGCTCATCCGCTCTTTAATGGCCCGCTCGATCCTCACCAACCCAATGTGATATTGATTCTCCAACAACTCCCCTACCGTCCTGACACGCCGGTTGCCCAGATGATCGATGTCATCCACGGTTCCCTGACCATCTTTCAACTTGATCAGATACTTGACGACCTCTAGGATGTCCTGTCTCCTCAGCGTGGTCTTCTCCTCCTCCTGAATCTTTCGAATCTTCCCCTGAACATCCTCCGTGATGGTTCCATCCTTCACGGAAGGCATCAGGCCAATGGGGTAAAGCATCTTGTTGACCCGCTGAATTTCGTCGGCCATCTCCGGCGTCGCAATCACTTCATCAAAATCGAGCCAACCGGTCCGAATACGATCAATGAACTCCTTACCTCCCACGAGCGTGGCCCCGGCGTCTGCGGCCTCCTTCTTCCATCGCTCGGTGAGAACGAGAACCCTTGCCGACGTCCCCTTGAGACCCAGTTTATGGTTGAGTTTCATTCTTCCCACTTTTGAGAGGTCATAGCGCTCCGCATTAAAGAAGAGATTGTAAAAAAGGCTCATGGCGGTCTCGATCGTGGGTGGATCTCCGGGTCGGAGTCTTTTGTAAATGTCGATCAGGGCCTTTTCCGACTCTTTTTCTCGCACCGTCTTGCCAGATTCGGTCAACGGAAGTTTTTCCCGCTCCTCCCGGCTCAACTCGATCTTATCCATCACCAACGTGTCCCGCAAGGAGGAACTGACGTTGATATTGTCGATAAAGAGGATTTCGAAGTTCTCAATCTTCTTCTCCTTCACCGTTTCGAGAAGCTTCTCCGTGACCTCCTCATTCGTCTCAGCGACCACTTCTCCAGTCCCAGAATCGACCACATCCTCCGCCAGGTATTTCCCGATAAGGTCTTCCATCTCGATGGGGATGGTATTGATCTTCGCCAGCTCAAGTCTCTTGTAGACTCCCTCGGTAATCCGGCGATGTTTCTTGACAATCAGCTTGTGGGTCTCTGGATCAACGATGTCAGAGGTCGCTTTTTGGCCCACCAATACGTCTTTCGAAATCTCCTTAAAAAACTTTCCTTTCCGAATGGAGATCTTTTCTCGACGGTAGAAATAATCGAGCAGCTCTTGTCCCGTATATTTTAGGGCACGAAGCAGAACGGTGACGGGAATCTTCCGGCGCCGATCAATCCGAACATGGAGCAAATCCTTTTGGTCAAACTCGAAATCGATCCAGGATCCCCGATTGGGTATGATGCGCGCGTAATAAAAGACTTTTCCCCCCGAAAGGGGTTTCACCTGATCCTGGTCAAAAAAGACGCCCGGGGAACGATGGAGCTGACTGACAATCACTCGCTCTGTTCCGTTGATGATAAAGGTTCCATTCTCCGTCATCAACGGGATCTCACCGAAATAGACCTCTTGTTCCTTGACTGCCTTGATGCTCTTCGCTCGGGTTTCCTCATTCACATCCCAGACGACGAGGCGAACCGTAACCTTGACGGGAGCCGCAAATGTCATTCCACGCAGCAGGCACTCATCCACGTCATATTTGGGCTCCGTGAGACGATAACTGACAAACTCCAAGGAAGCGGTCTCGTAGAAATCTTTGATCGGAAAGACGGTCTTGAAGACCCCTTGGAGCCCGGTGGGTTCTCTTTTGTCAGGATCCACGTTGACTTGCAAGAATCTGTCGTAGGATTGCTTCTGGACTTCGATCAAATTCGAAATAGTCAGGACATCTTTGATCTTTGAAAAATTCTTGCGGCACCTTCGATAGACGGGAACAATGCTAGCCATAACCGTTGTCTCCTTTAAACAAAAAGACCTATCCCCTGAGCTCCCTCCCCACCCTTCGAGGTGCCCCTTCGGGATAAGATCGTAGACCTTCTTGAAAAGTATCTCTCTACCAGGTTAATGAACAACACCAAAATCGGCGTTACCCCAATCTTTCACCTGAGCTGGTTTGCTTCACCGTCACTCAGGCCACCCCTCTCCTCCCCCTAGAATCAGGGAATGGATTCTCTCCCCGGACCCCTCTGTGATTCAACAGAAGGGAAAATCAAGGAAGTTCTTGTGAGAGGAGGTTATCCAATGACCTGGTTACTTAATTTGAACCGTTCCCCCCGCATCCTCAAGCTTCTTCTTGAAGTTAGCGGATTCCTCCTTAGACACACCCTCCTTCACAGGTTTGGGGACTCCCTCAACGAGGTCCTTGGCTTCTTTCAGCCCGAGACCGGTCAATTCACGGACGACCTTGATCACCTGAATCTTCTTATCGCCAAACCCGGTCAAGATCACGTCGAACTCTGTTTTCTCTTCGGCGGGTGCAGCTTGACCTGCAGCAGCTGCTCCACCCATGGGCATGGCGGCAACGGCCATGGGTGCCGCGGCTTTGACCCCTAGTTTCTCCTCCAGGGTCTTCACCAGATCTCGAGCTTCCAATAATGTTAGACCACTAATCTCTTCGGCAATTTTTTGGACATCAGCCATTTCGAAAATCCTCCTATCTTGATCAATTTATAAAGAGGGACGTAGAACGTGGGACCTGGATTCAAGAAGACCCATCGGCTTTCGCCTCTCCACTCTCGCTACTCGAAGCTGCTAATTGATCGACCCGAGCCTGAATCGCGCCGACCACGGGTTGAAGCACACTGATGATCGTTCCGGTGACCTGAACGGCTGGCATTTGGATCCCGCCGAGAATTTGCGCCAAGAGAACCTCCTTCGAAGGCAGCGAGGCTAAAGATTTTACCTCCTCTGGAGAGGCCACTTTCCCTTCAATCAAACCTACCTTGATCTCAAGGATGGGCTGATTCTTCTGGAACTCAGACAGAATCTTGGCCAAGGAGACAAAATCACCATAGGCAATGGCGATGGCGGTAGGCCCCTCGAAGTAGTCCTTCAATTTTTCGAGGTCCGTCCCTTTTGTGGCCAACTTCATCATGGTGTTCTTGACTACATTGTAGGCAATCTTCTCCTGTCTGAGGCGCCGCCTCAACTGGGTCATCTGTTCTACATTGAGACCTCGGTAATTGGTCAAGACCACGGCTTTATACTGCTCGATCTGTTTCTGCAGATCTGCAACCATCTGTTCCTTTTCTTTCCTATTCAACGCCTTCTCCCTCCTTCGCCTTCCACCCTCTCCATCCCGAACCAACGTTTGAGGCGCGACTCTTTATTTGGTTACGCTCCGAACACTGAAAGGATCGATCTTGATCCCGGGTCCCATAGTCGTCGATAAGGCGATGCTCCTGAGATAGATTCCCTTGCTGGTCGGTGGCTTTACTCGGATGATGACCTCGAGAACGGTACGGGCGTTCTCCAACAGTTTGTCGAATCCAAAGGACACCTTGCCGACGGGAATGTGGACAATGCCTGCCTTCTCCACCTTGAACTCCACTTTTCCTGCTTTGATCTCCTTGACTGCCTTCGCCAAATCAAACGTGACTGTCCCAACCTTTGGATTGGGCATCAACCCTCTCGGGCCCAGAATCTTACCCAACTTGCTGACGGCCCCCATCATGTCCGGCGTGGCAATGGCTTTGTCAAAATCGAGCCATCCCTGGGAAATCTTGCCGATGAGGTCCTCCGCTCCCACGTAGTCTGCCCCTGCGTCCTGAGCCTCCTTTTCTTTCTGGCCTTTCGCAAACACAAGGACCTTGACCTTTTTGCCTGTGCCATGGGGAAGGACAGCCGTCCCTCTCACCATCTGGTCCGGCTTCTTGGGATCTACTCCCAGACGAACGGCCACATCCACACCCTCATCGAACTTGGCATGGGCCGTGTCCATCAAGAGTTTGACTCCATCCTCGAGGTCGTACCTCTTGGTTCGATCAACCTTTTTCAGTGCCTCGATGTATTTCTTTCCCGGTTTTCCCATAGCTTATCCAATCTCCAATCCCATGCTTCGAGCCGTACCCTCGATGGTCCGAATCGCTCCCTCCAGGTCCACGGCGTTAAGGTCTTTCATTTTGAGTTGAGCAATCTCGCGAATCTGGTCTTTGGTTACCTTTCCCACTTTGTTTCGATTCGGTTCCCCTGAGCCTTTCACGATTTTGGCCGCCTTCTTTAACAGGACCGCAGCGGGGGGTGTCTTGGTCACAAAAGTGAAGGATCGGTCCGAATAGATGGTAATCAATGCAGGGATAATGATTCCCTCTTGGTTTTGGGTCCGGACATTGAAGGCCTTACAAAACTCCATGATGTTGACCCCATGTTGTCCCAGAGCCGGCCCCACCGGAGGAGAGGGGTTGGCCTGTCCTGCCGGGATCTGAAGTTTGACCGTGGTGACGATTTTCTTGGCCATGGTTTACTCCTTGCGGATGTAGACTATCCTTTTTCTACCTGAATAAAGTCCAACTCGACGGGCGTGGCCCTCCCAAAGATGGAGACCAACACTTTCAACTTCCTCTTTTCGGGCTTGACCTCCTCGATCGTCCCGATGAAGTTGACAAAGGGACCGTCAATCACTCGAACACTATCGCCAACAGTGAAGGAGACCTTTGACTTCGCCTTGGTCACCCCATCCTTCATCTGGGACTGGATCTCTTCCACTTCCGTCTCCGACATGGGAATGGGCTTCGTCCCGTCTCCCGCAAAACCGGTGATCTTGGGGGTCTCTCTCACAATGTGCCAAGTTTCCTCGTTCAACTCCATCTTCACCAGCAGATATCCAGGAAAGATCTTCCTTTGCGATGTCTTCTTCTTCCCCTTGACTAATTCGACGACGGTTTCCGTAGGCACGAGAATCTCGGAGAAGAACTCTCCTTTAGCGAGGTTCTTAATTCTCTCCTCCAGATTCTGTTTGGCGCGATTCTCATACCCTGAATAGGTATGGATGACATACCATTGCTGTGCCATGGTGACTCCGTTTCCGTTGACGAAGTGAAGGTGACTCTTTAACCCACAGCCTTTTTCAGAAGCATTTTGATGAGATTGGAAAGGCCGGAGTCAACGATCCCTAAGAAGAAGGCAATGATGAAAACGGCCACGAGGACAACAACCGTTCCCGAGAGTGTATCCTTCCTGGATGGCCAGGTAACCTTTTTCAGCTCGGTTTTGACCTCTCTTAAGAATTGCTTGACCACCTCGAATTTTGACCGGAAGTTCAACTCCATCTTTCCACCTGTCTACAAATCTATCGGCTGGTTGGATGCCATAAAACATGGCAGGCCAGGAGGGACTCGAACCCCCAACACCCGGATTTGGAGTCCGGTGCTCTATCCGTTAGAGCTACTGGCCTGTCCAAAAAAACAACACCAGTTAGAGGTTCAAAAATCGATTCGCTTGAGGTGCGGGACAAACCCTTTCCTGGATTTCTGTCGCCTCCTACCTCTAAACTCAACTCTCCCCCTGGCTTTATTTCGTCTCCTTATGAAGCGTATGGTGACGACAGAAACGGCAATACTTCTTCAGCTCCACCTTGTCGGTTGTCGTCCGCTTGTTCTTCATTGTGGAGTAGTTCCGTCTCTTGCACTCCGTACAGGCCAACGTGATGATCGTCCGCATCCTCTTTCTCCGCCAAATCTTTCCCTGGCCGCATGGAGCTTTGTTTCCGTACCGTCAGGGATGAGTTCCCCCTTGCTTCCTTCCCCGTTACTCGAGGACATCGCTCACGACGCCTGCCCCCACGGTCCGTCCGCCCTCCCGGATCGCAAACCGCAACTCCTTCTCCAACGCAATCGGCGTAATCAACTCCACCGTCAACGCCACATTGTCCCCG
>Ga0315282_10005237_pt1 | contig 22191 bp, 24 predicted proteins | sample YL17G07_20_MG_FD_203693 | JGI IMG/M metagenome (GOLD analysis project Ga0315282, IMG submission 203693) | Sediment microbial communities from Yellowstone Lake, YNP, Wyoming, USA - YL17G07_20 | ecosystem: Environmental > Aquatic > Freshwater > Lake > Sediment | place: USA: Wyoming | collected... | reverse complement strand
GTCCGTCAAGCTGGTCTCTATGTTCGTAGAGCCATGACATGACTTTCCCCCTTCCTCACGCACACAAAAAGGGGGGTATCCCCGCACAGGGCAGGAATACCCCCTTACAAAAAAAAGACACAAAAAGACGGCTTGCGCCGCCTTCCTGTGCGTCGTTTGTTTGGTCAAGCGTTCTTTAGGCTACGGCTACTTTTTCCCTCTTACGGCTACGCTTCGGCTTCTCGGCTTCGGCTACTGGCTCGGTTGCCTCGGTGTCCTCTGGTTCGGTGTCCGCTTCGGCTACCGCTTCGGTGTCCTCTGGCTTTGGCTCGGCTTCCTCTGGCTTCGCTTCCGCTTCCGTTTCGGCTTTCGGCTTGCTTTCAGCGGTCAGCATGGGCATGACCACAAGCTGATAACCATCGGTAGTAAACAGGACTGGAGACTTACCATCGGTCATAGCAAAGTCCACCATGCCCCCGCAGGCTCTCAGGGCTGCCGTGATGTATGCCCCCTCAATTCGCACCTTGCCCCCGCCCTCAATGTCGGCTGGTATGGTGGCTTGCCCGCCCTCATCAGGGCTGGTCATGGTGATATACCCGCCGTCAAGGGTCAGGTCTATCGGATAGGTTTTACTATCCGCTAGGGCTTTGAGAGAGGCAATCGCCTTGCCAGCTTCAACGGTGTCAAGGTGAGCGGTGATATTTACCTCAGTCGGTATGAGCTTCTCATAATCAGGGAATTGACCGTCAGCACCCCGCCACTTATAGCGGATTAGCTCGGTATCAATTATCAAGCTCGTTCCGTCAAGGCTATCCCCGCTTTTCTCAATGCTCAGGGCTACCCGTTGCGCTTTCCGCAAGGCGTTGGCTATACCCCGCAAGTCATCACGGTGTATCAGGGCTTGCCCTTCTACATCACAGTCCAGCTTCACTACCGCCAGTCTGAAGCCGTCGGCACTTGCCAGCGTGAGCTTACCTTCCCCCGCCCTGAAAAGGACACACTGTAATACTGGTCTGTTGTCCTCTGTAGCGGTGAAGGGTATCACCCTGTTAAGAGCTTCCGCCAGCTCCAGTCCGCCGATGTTAGGCTGGACTATGCGTTTAGGGCTTACCCTTACCTCACACATGGTCATAGGTGTCTTTTCCCCCACCCATGCCATGTCCTCAAGGTAGCTTGTATTGCTTCCACAAATTACCTTACAACCCTGGTCAATTAGCGACAACCAGCGTTAGATTCAGCCAGGAGGTGCTGCCATGATGGACAAGGTCAGCATTCTCCGGCAACTCATGTCCTACCATCAGAAGGGATTCAATCTTATACCTCTTAAACCTCGGGACAAGATACCCCTGGTGAAATGGAAGGAATACCGGCTCAGTAACCAGGACCTGCTAAAGTTCATTGACCAAAGTGCCAATTGGGCTATCCGCTGCGATAATGGCTTTCATGCCCTGGACTTCGACAGTACCGAAAGGTTCGAAAGGTTTATTCGAGAGAACGGCGGATACTTCAAAGGAGCTCCGGTAATCCGTACTGGCCGCGGTTATCATATCTGGTTCAAACCTAAGCGGCCGGTGTCCAGTTTTAACCGGGACGACATCGAAATCAAGGGACTGGGGAGCATTATTGCTATCCCACCATCCATTCACCCCAGCGGCGCCGAATACCAGTTTGTAAAACCACCCAACGGTGAGCTACCTGAGGTAGATCTGGAGAGTCTTTTTAAGACTCCATCACAAAACTATCCAAAGGATGATGCTACCCAGGCTATCGAAGATACCCCTTCTGACTTTGCGCTACGCTACGGCAAGTCACCGTATCCCCAGTCCCTATGCGGCAGGGCCACCAAGGTCTTTACCCGTCGAGATGAGGAAATGAAGCACCTGCTTAGCCTGCGCTGCTGGAAGTGGAACTGCCCTAAATGCGCCAGGTTACTGAAACGCTACTGGATGCGAAAACTGGGAGAAGTTTCGTTTAGATTCATTATTAAGCTTCCTGGCCAGGATAAACCTACAGCCTTACTGAGGCATCTCGATAAACCGGGGTATGTCCATATAGTCGCCAACGGCGAGAGCTGGCTCTTCCTTGCCAATGGAGAAGAAGAACGGGTATGGAGCGAAGTAAAGAAAGCCGGTTTCGACCTTATAGCAGGCGATATTTCCGGTCCGCCTACTTCCGAAGATGTTACTCTCTACCTGGACAAAGCTCTCTGCCATGAAAAGGAGCCACTTTATACCCGGCGAAAGATAACCCATAGCCGCGGGCTTCTGAAGAAAACCATAAAAAAGGTACAGGAACAAGTTGTTAGTAATGAATCTATGCAAAATTCTGAGAATAAGGAGGCGGGAAAGGAAATGGAGGAAATATTGCCAAAGGAGGATTCCCGGGAATGGGATACCGAGGTACTAATGAAACCGATCGGAGAGGTAGCCAAAGAGCTTGAAACTCAAGGCTGGGACGTTACCTGGTGTTCAGAGGTAGAGGTTATAGCGGTGAAGAATAAGAAGCCAGGTAATAGGCCTCCCAGTGAAGGACAAGGCGATATTCTTTCCCTAATAACAGGCCTGGGCATAGAGCTGCATAAAGCCGGCAGTGAGTACATGGGGCTCTGTCCCTTTCACGACGACCATAATCCGAGTCTTTCCGTCAATTTAGAGAAAGGCATATGGCACTGCTTCGGCTGTGGTAAGAGCGGTAACTATCAGGCTTTCCTTAATGCGTGGAGGGCTCGGGAAAAGAGAGAGTAGGGGCTGGCTCCCAGGCATGGTGTAAAGAGTGGGATGGGGTGACCCCATACCCCCCATATTAGGAGGGGAGAAAAAATATCGCATAGCTAACCATAGTATAAGGCTGGATATGTGGCTCAGCAATGCGTGGTAAATGATTTGAATATGTGACAACTGTTGAATGGGCATGAAAGTAGCTTCATACCCGGGGAGGTCCGAGTGTATAGATAGAATAGTATAGATAGCATTGATTGAATACTAACTTAAGGAGATTAAGATGACAGAAGAACAAGAAAACGAAGAAAACCTCGGTGAAGAGGTGGACGAACTGCTTGAAGAGGGATTAAGCCAGAAGGAGATCGAAGCCCGTGGTTATTCCCCTTCCTTGGTAAGGCAGCGCATCCGAAAAAGGGTAAAAGCAGGTAAGGAGCCTGTTACGGCAACTCCGTCGAAAGACGGTGCTCTCGCCCTCCGGAAAGAAAAAGAGTCGGTATTGCCCGAGTGGCTGGAAGCTGATGTTGCCGAAATCTTCGATGGCAACCTGAGGGACCGGAAGATATTCATGGCGGGTATGAGTGTTCCGATGATGGGTCTAAGGATGTTCAGTGAGACCGTCAAGCCACTAACAGACCTCCTATCGACTTGGCAAAAGGGACAGGCGGAAGCGGCCAGAGCCATGCAAGGCAGTGGTTACGAAACGGCTCAGTTGGCGGCTCAACAGGTAATATCACAGGCTATGCCTCAGATACTTGGCGCGGTGAGAGAGCAATCGACCGACCGTTCGCCCAATCCAATGGGTGCCATGATGACCCGAACTATTGAGCCCTATTTTCAGCAGATGATGGGATCGCTCATGGGGAGTTTTATGCAGTTTGGCCAAAAACCGGGAGTGATGCCTGGCAGCATGGCTCCCCCAGGTTTCATACCACCGCAAGGAGTCCAGCCAACACCAAGACCTGGATCACAAGTACCACCGGTTGGGGGAGTAGAGCAAGCGAGTAAAAATGAAATAGAGGAGGCATTCAATGATTAACAATTTTCAGGAACAGGCGAGGCAAATGGGAACAAGCGGGGAGATGTTGATAGATGCTAACCCCGCCAAAGGTTTCTTCAGGGTCAAGCTACGCAATATCCAACCCGAACACGCGCTCCCTGAATTCACCAAAGGTATGGTTGACGCTATATCCTTCTTAGGGAAATCCATGAACCTGGCTGTCAAAGAATATACAGCAGAGAAGGGAGAATCACATGAATAGATGGCAGGATAATCTTACTGACTTTATACCAGTTTTGGTAATCATAGGAACGATGGATATGCTTAGAGCGATGTTAACGCCTGATATAGAGAAGAAGCTGGGAAGAAAACTGAATGATTGGGATTGGGAATACTACCGTCATGAAAGCTTCAGAAAGCTAATTGCAGTGCAACAACAAGAAAAAGACAGGCAGCGTTTACAGAGATTGGATGATATGAAGGTAATTCACGATTTAGTGTGGGAAGGATAACGAGGAAATATCCGAGGATAGTGCTAGGTTGTTGCCTGCTTAAAAGCTTTTCCTTGCCGCGAGTCCAACTAGAGTTGTAGAATAAGGCAATACAAAGATATCCTTTTTACAATTGAGTTGGAATTGAAACATGGCAACAACTGAACACACGATAAACGACGCCCTTGCAGCAGCCTTGATGGAGACCCGTAGCTTATGGCGTCAAATAGGCGTGGTGAAATCTGAAAACATCGATGTCCTGAAGGGTAGCGGTAAAAGGCCCGATATCCTGATAACCGAGCCTAATGTTTCTCCCGTCATCGTCGAGACGGAAATACTACCGGCCAACTCGGTTGAATCGGACGCCAAGCAGCGCCTCGGCCAGTATCTGGCGCCTTCACACGGGAGGATATTGTCGTCGTTGGCAATCAGGCTGCCGGAGAGGTTGCGGGACTTTTCAGGGCAGCAGTTGAAGGACGAAATCGTCAACGCGGCTGACTTCGAGATAGCCCTTTACACAGGGGAAAGCCCGGAATCATTCGTACGCTGGCCGCAAAGCGGATGGGTAAGCGGGAACGTTACCGATTTGTCGATGCTTATTCAATCGGCCACCGTGCCTCCGGCGGTTATTGAGGAAGCAGCCAACAGGCTGGTTGAAGGGGTCAGCGAGGCTGCCGCCCTCCTGAAGGATATGGCGATAGCTCATCCAGGGGCACTAAAAAAGATATGCGAAGAGCTACGCCAACAGGAAGGGGAGCAGACGCGGAGAATGGCCACGACCATCCTAGCTAATGCGCTGGTGTTCCATGAAAGCCTGGCTCGCGGTGAGGGTGATTTGTATGACGTGCGGACGCTTGAGGAATTGCGGGGCAAGCACGGCGGTGTAAATAAAGGCGAGGTAATCGAAGACTGGAAGAGGATTCTGAAGGTCAACTACTGGCCCATTTTTGATATTGCCCGGCGTATATTGGAGGTTCTCCCCGCAGATACAGCGCATCCTCTCCTAGAAAGGCTGGTCACGACCGCCGGCGAGTTAGTGGCTAACCACATGATGCGCTCACACGACCTGACCGGCGCCGTGTTTCAGCGCCTGATTGCCGACCGCAAATTCCTGGCGGCCTATTATACTCATCCGGCCTCGGCGGCGCTGCTGGTGGGGCTGGCTATTGGTACTGCAAAAACGCCAGGCGGTGGTTCATGGGCAAAAGATAAAGATGTCACTAACCTGCGTATCGCCGACTTTGCATGTGGCACCGGCACGCTTTTATCCGCCGCCTACCGCCGCATCAGCCAACTGCACGAGGCTGCCGGAGGTAACGCGGAGGTGATTCATCCCGCGATGATGTCTACCGCGCTGATTGGCTGTGATGTGCTTCCCGCGGCAGCCCACTTGACCGCTTCTATGTTGGCTAGCGCCCACCCGACGGTGAAATATAAGGGCAGTAAGATATTTAACGTCGGCTATGGTTCAAGGGAGGGCGGTGGCGTTGCCCTCGGCTCACTGGACTTGCTGGACCTCCAGCGCCTGCTTGAAATTGTCGCAGTGACAGCAAAGGCTGTGGAAGCCAACGGTCAGAGCGAACAAGAGGTTTGGAAAGTAATCAATCACTGGTCGATTGACCTGGTTGTCATGAACCCGCCATTCACCAGAGATACTGGTCAAGGAGGTGAAAAGGTAGGAGTCCCCCATCCTATGTTCGCTGCTTTTGGCTCTCTTGAAGAAGAGCAACGGGAGATGGCGAAAGCCTCACAGCGGCTCCTCAAGGGGACAAGCGCCCACGGTAATGCTGGCGAGGCGAGTGCCTTTCTCGTCCTTGCCGACCGTAAGCTGAAAGATGGCGGTACACTCGCTATGGTAATGCCTTTGGTTTTAATGTCTGGAGAAGCATGGGAAGAATCGCGACAATTGCTACGTAAAACGTATGACAACCTTGTACTCATATCTATCGCCGGTGCGAAAGACAATGAGATGTCTTTTTCAGCGGATACGGGCATGGGTGAGTGCCTGGTTATCGGCCATAAGATTGGACAGAGTAGCAGGCGGAACAGGGCAACGTTTGTTGTATTGAACGAGCGACCTTCTTCCACGATGACGGGCTTAAGCACAGCAGTTCAGATTCGCCGGTTGCAGGAGAGTAAACTCCGCAAGCTGGAAGACGGTCCGGTAGGAGGCAGCCTATTTCACTTCGGTGAAGATGTGTTAGGCTATGCGATGGACGCCCCGCTTCCAGAAGAAGGCCCCTGGAACTTGGCGCGCATCAAGGATGGAGCGCTAGCCCAGGTTGCCTATCAGATGACTAACTGTGGCCGAGTATGGCTACCAGGCATGGTGAAGAAAGAAACGGTACCAATATCTTTGGTACCAGTTTCTGGGATTGGGAAAGTTGGCCCTTATCATTCTGATGTAAATGGCAATACGCCCAATGGGGGAATTCGGGGGCCGTTCGGGATAGAGGCGTTGAAGTCCAAGGCTGCACCAACTTATCCGGTGCTATGGTCACATGATGCCCAGCGTGAGAGGTGTATGGAATTTGAGGCGGATAGTGAGGGCATTATTCGTCAGGGCAACGATGCCGCTGAAGATGAACTAGTCAACGCCAAAGCCAATAAGATTTGGGCCATATCATCTAATTGTCACTTCAATACCGACTTCAGGTTCAACAGCCAGTCAACGGCAATGCAGTTTACCAGTAAGAAGACAATTGGCGGTAGAGCCTGGCCTTCTATCCAACTGGCAAATGCAGAGCAGGAAAAGGCATTAGTTCTCTGGGCGAATTCATCGTTGGGGCTATTACTTCATTGGTGGTACGCCAATAAACAGCAAGCAGGTAGGGGAAGCATAGGCATATTGGCATTGGAATCGCTTCCAGTGGTGGATGTCAACAAGCTACCGACAGAAGCTCGCGCTAAGGCAGTTGCCATCTTCGATGAGATGAAGCATAAAGAGTTGCGGCCGGTGAATGAAATCGCCCAGGACGCCATCCGCGCGGAGATTGACACGCGGCTGGCGACGGAAGTGCTGGGCTTTTCTCCCGAACTGGCGGCGCCGGATGGGCCGCTGGCGCTATTGAGGCAGAAACTGGCGCTGGAGCCGTCCATTACAGGGAGCAAGGTAAGCTAAATAAATAGTGCTTAACTCCCACAGATTATACCGAAATATCGGACTTTCAATAAACTTCTTCAAGTGACCCAACATATTATATTGCTAGGGTCAAGAGCTCCGGCTAAGTTCTTTTATTCACATCCGGTGGGCAGATCCCAGCCTCTTTTTACCTGGCTCCCAATTTAGCAACTAGATACGGGTTCATTCCTGAAAAGGAAGTCCCATCATACCTCATACGGGTCTAGCCAGGAGGGCAGGGGCACCATGTTGAGTACACGGGTTGGCTCAAAGGCTCCCAAAATACTTGCCGGCGTCTCCCTGCCCACCCTGATGTAATTGATTTTAACCTCACTATTTTGATACTGCTGCCAACGCTAATTCCGGTCTGGAAACTTGATAATAAGTCCTATTTTTTGCCAGAGCAAATGCCAAACGCAATAGCCTGTTAAGCGCCGCTCCAAGAATTTCCTTTCCACAAAGTGGATTGGCATGCGCAGGGCGCTCTCGTCTCTGCTTAGCCCAGGCACGAAAATCTGTGTTAAATCGTAGCATCGGCACCACCGATGTCCATGCGCAGTGTCTCAGTGCCGGTCGTCCATGCTTACTCATTGGGGTACGGAGTCCTCTCTTTCCACCGGACTCCTTCTCCGTAGGATTACTGCCAGCCATCTTGATCATCTGTTTGGCACTCCGATATAATCTGAAACAGCCAAGCTCTGCCAGTAGTCCGGCTACACCAATGTAATTGAGGCCTCTGATCGAAAGCAGATACTTGCCTTCTTCTGTTTTGTCCACAAGTTTTATCAGAATCTCCTCCAAGATTTGGAGTTGTCTTTTAATGAGCCTGAGCTTTTCTACCAGGAAGCCAATCTCTAATGAGACAGCCTTAGCGCCTACCTCAATACCAACCGAGATCCCGGCAACATGATAAAGGGAGCGCAGCTTTTTCTTTTTGAGAAGCCCGCGATGGTTAGCCCGGATAGTGTTAATAAATTCCTCCTCTGTCATAGATGAGATAACACCAGGTATCGGACACACAACTAATACACTAAGAGCATTTAAACAACATGCATCTTTAAAAATCCGGGGAAACTCGGGAAAGAGCCCATCCAGAAGGCCTTTAATCAGGTTGGTAATCCTAGTCCTTTCTTTGACCATACGGCGATAGGAATTATGGGCAGCATGTAACTCAGCATAGACACCCTGCTTCAATTTACTCTCCGTGAACTCGCCGGTACATAGTAATTGAGCGGCTACTTCACTGTCTCGATAGTCATTCTTTCTACGATTGAGGTCTTTCCCTTCACGCCTTCGCTTCAAAGTATACTGATTGATGAAACGGAATGGAAAGCCTCTTTCGTCGAGGAAATAAGCCAGGTTACGCCAGTAATGTCCTCCTGTCTCTATAGCAAACATAACCCCTTTGCTACCGGCTTTTATCATCTCTTCTCTAATACGTTCCAGGGCTAAATTGTAACCTTCCCTCGAATTATTGAATTTGAATTTACAGCGGATGGTAAAATCCTTAGTCATAGCCACCGCCGCGTGTTTCTTCTGATGTGGATCAATCCCAACGATCAGATACCCTTCTGGAACTTGCCTGAGTTTATTCGCTGCGCTATTCTTCATTAAGATGATTCCTCCTACTTAGATTTATGCTTTGGCAATTGCATTAATCTATTGTAGCCAGAACCATCACCCATTCTTCTAATATACTAAATACTTTTTTGTTAATCCTTCTTGAATGAGACCATATCAAATGATTTCACTATCTCAAAAGTGAATCCCTTCATGCTATTTCTTCTGTTTGTCAGGTTTAAATGTGGGGTGTTTTTCGCTAAAACCTTTGTTAAAAACACCATTCCGACCATCGACCTCACCTTTTCTGTCTGTAGAGAAAATATCGCTTTTGTCAACCTTAATATTAGGACCAAAGACAGAGTGAGTTTCTTTTGAACCATCCCAGTTTGTGTGAAGATCGCCTACCTTTTCATCAATAAACCCCTTTTTATAAACAACTTCCTTGCCACCCTCTTTTTTAATGAAATAGTCCTCTCCAGTATCATTTGTTTCAGATGATTCAGTTTCAAACCCAGATTCAGCCCACTCATTAAAAGCTTCAAATAAACCTGCTATAATTGCAGAAAATATAAATACAAGGGGAACTATTATGATTAAGCTGGCCACTAATGCAATAACGACAACTCCCAATACGACGCCACCAGCGATTCTTAGTGGTTTGTTCGCATTATCAACTTTTTTAAGCCAACTTGTTTTAAAACTAATATAAATTGTGAAAGCTGTCACCAAAACTAATATTAATCCTAAAGGGAATAAGCTATCAGAACCTATAGAAATAACTATAGTTGTTATTCCTATGCATATAATACCGACAAGAATCCATTTTTGAACACTGACTGAAAGCCAGGGAATTAAACCCTTTCTTCCCTCTTTTTCCCTAATTTTCTCAGTCCATTTTGACATCTTAAATCTCCTTTGCAGGAAACCAATATAAACAATCCTTTCATCTTTGTCTCTTGAATATGAAAGTCTCATTCCGGGAGATTGCTACAAACTCCCAACCATCTTTGCCTAGTTCATTTAGCGCTTTTTCGAACATCTCTTGATATACTTCCGTAGCTTTGCCCTCAGCAGGGTTCATCAGATTAAATCCCCATCTAACAGTCCTGTACTCCCAGTGTGTCATAGCCAAACAACCTCCTTGTCTTTCCTCAACGAGAAAAAACGCTGACGTTAACCATCTTCTAACCACAAACATGGTGCAACTATAGGACGCATCGTCCGCTCCATTTCAGTATATCTGCCCTTTACCTTTGCAGTTGGGGCATTTTATCTGCCCTTCCCCTTTGCATACACCGCACTTGACGTTGCTGAGAACGCCGGCTATTTCTCCGTATCCGTGGCATCTCTCACATTTGATAACACCCTTACCGTGGCAAGTTGGACAAGTCATTCCTATACCTCTCATACTTAAGATTTAATGTTGACCCTTCGACGGAATTACCTCAGAGTACGAAATGTTCCGTCATCAAATAGGCATATTTCGCCTATCTTAGCGTCGTTAATGGTCTCATCTGGTGCAAAATCATTCAATGCTTTTGCTAACAAGCTACACTCGATATATCTCCGCCCCTTTGTATCTCTACGTGCTAGAACTAACACAGCACTTTTTACAGTAGAAGGGAAACTAAAAGGCATAAGAAGAAAGGGCCTGAGCTCTTCCGGACGTAGTGATAGTCTCCCGATGTCCGGGTTAGCAAACTCAGGCATGACATTCCCGATTCTGCTACCACCGAAGTAGTATAGCTTCGTCTTACCGAGTATCTGTTGAACCCGACCTGGTCTGCATCTTTCCAGAACAAATGCCATCTCATCAACAATTGCTTCCCGGTCTTGTCCGAGCCATTTTAGTAAATCTGGAAAGGTATCTTCGATCTGTCTAATCTCTTGTAGGGCAAGTTCTAAACAGTTTAAGTTTTCATCATTTACATATAGTCTAAGTTCCTCCGGTTCAGCTTCTTCCACTTCCGTGAATGGTCTGCCCTTCAGAGGTCGGAGTCCTTTGGTATAGTAAGCTCTTGCTTCGCATAGTTTCAGAAATACATTTGATTCAATTTCAAGTTTCGGATTTTCGCGTGCATTTTTCCCAATCCATTCTAATCCTGCATCTGGCTCACTCTCACACAAATTAAAGATTTCGGACAAGGCTTCAAGTCCTTCTTCATATTCGTCCATTTCATTATCTCCTCCATCCTTTTCTACGTCTACAAAGGCTGAGAACTCAATGGCCAGATAAACCATTTGTGCTATGCTATCTTTAGCCGCGTGTACGTGATAGTCGTGGCTTTACATTTGCGTTTCTTCTGGTCGGAGAAGCCAATCCCTGGTTGGAATATATCCAAGCCGCGGCCTAACATTATTCTCCACCCGGTATCTGTTTCAATCCACCGGTCATGAATTGTCTGGCCGAAGGCAAAATCGAACTCTATATGTTCATTAAGTAGTCCCATTTTCAGTTCGTTGAGCCTATTTTCCTGCTGAGACTCCGGAAATTCGTCACGAGATGTCGTAAGTTTGACTTTCACTGAGCCTTTACTTGTATCCAGAATTTCGCAAAACTCGCGAAGGTTGGCTATCTGATACGGGGCGTGAATGTATGGGTCCTGAATCGTAATCAATGTTGCCTCCCTGACATAAGCACCAAAAAGACCTTGGTATGAGATTCCTTTCTGCCCTTCTTTGATATCCAGGACCTTTTCTTCGGGAACACGATCTGGAACTAGAGGGGGGATATCTTTCGCTTCTTTTTTAAGTGTTGGTTGTTCGTTTTTAGGAGGAGGCCGGAACCCATCCGATGTACCACTTTTAACACTAACCGGTGCCCTCATGCGCCCATAAATTATTCTGGCAAGCACTCCGCCAACCGTTGCAGTACAAATACCGATGATAACAGCTATCATCGTCCCGCTTAAGCCTTTATTCTCAGAACCGCCGGCCGGTGCTGTTGATGATGGTGGCGTTTTAGGTGGGGCTTCCTTTACTGAAACCGGTAGGTTGACACTCCGGTACTGCGCTGTTGTTTTGTCGCCGCCAAAATAATAGCAGATATCTCCCACGACGTTAAAATTGCCTGCTTGGTTAGTCATTATGTGTACTTCTATCTGTTTGATACCCCCAGGTTCCACCTCGAAGGTGGCGGTGTATTGTCCCCCACCACCTTCGATGAATCCTGTTGAGGTCACACTCATGCCGGAAGGAGCTTTGAGAATAAGCTGGACAGTCATGGATGGCTTTGTTATGAGGTTAACTGCGGACAAGTTAAGAACGATGTCTTCACCAATGTTGACGTCAGTCTTTTGAACGTAAAGATAGACGCTAACCTCATCTGGTTTTGGCGTTGGCGCAGGTTGGGGAGAAGGAGTTTGCGCAGGGGTTGGAGCAGACGTTGGCCCAGGAGGCGTCGTTGTAGTAGGAGTAGGTTGTGAAGGAGTGGGGAGTATAGCGGTTGGCCGCTCCAAGTTAATGTTGAGGATTGAATCTGCATATTCAACTAATATACGTGGAGACACACCGGCAGCCTGCTGGTTGAGTTGCTCTGGTTTCAATAAATTCATAGTAAGAACGGAATCAGCGTATTCGGTTAGTATTTTAGGAATCTCTGATCCTTGGGCAAACACAGGCTGGGCTAGCAAAATGTCGGTTAGCTTAGATTTAATCTCTTTTACGGGCATAATAGCTTGGATGAGGAGAATACACATTAGAACGGCACTCAGGATAATGACGGACTTTATAATTCCTCTGCGGAGTTTCACAATATGCATTTAATACCCCCAGCACTTACTCTTGATATATTATGACCACTGCGATATAGGCTTTATTAACGATTGCGCCGTAAGTTTTTCCGAATACAAACAACTGCGAATCGTCAACGTAAAAGTATGCCGTTAATTCATTGGCGGACCAACCTGAACCATAAGTAATACTAATACCCGCGCTATGGCGTACCTCTTTTTTAAATTGTGGCGCATTATTAATGAATCCGCCATAAGTATTTGTTATATATGGGGACTTGTTTGCTTCCATATAATAGGAAGGTGATCCTTCATATACTACTAACTCAGGCGGTATTGTGTACGTGAAGAAATTTTGTCCGGCCATGACCACTAGTTGATTCGCCGTTGGGTAACCGAAGTGGTAGTAATTGACTTTGGTTATTGCCAGCCCCAGGGCAGTAGCCATCTTATCCAGACCCAGCCTTAACTTAGTGTTTATTTTCCCTGGTGAATAATTCAGCCAGTCCACAATTTTACTTGTTGGCTCGCCTTTCCCATAATATGCTACAATCCAGCCATCTTTTTGAACATAAAGATGAGCGTCCTCACGAGCCTCATAGGAAGGCAGAGACACAGAACCGACAATGTAATTCTGGGTTTCTTTCTCCACGGTCCGATAAGCCGATTTGGCTCTACCCAGGTCTAGTGTCTTACCCACATTAACATAAGCAGCTATTCCTGCCTCCTGCTCCAAGAAGCTGGCTTCAGATGTTTGGGCAAAAGCGGGCTTGACTAGATTAAGCCCTGATCCCTGGTTGGTTGCTGAACTACCGGGAAAAACATTACCGATTACGAATACACTAGTTAAGATAACACAGGAGAGAACCATAACCCTTAGTACTCGCCATATTAGTTTCATGTCCATCTCCTTTTGTCAGGTATTACACCTAATCAGACCAGCAACTCTTTTATTGCATCACGTACTGTAGCTAGAGGCATGCCTGTCTCCCTGGCTATTTCTGACCAGTCACTTTCATCAGGCGTTTCATCCCTTCGTTTCAACAGTTCGTTAACTGCTTCCTTTGGACTGGTAAAATAGTAGGTATGTCCAAGCTTAAACTTACCTATAGCACCTTTACTAACCAGAGAGTTCAAGACCACGGAAGCGTGGTTGACGTGTTTCAGGCTTCGGAATTCGTCCCCAACTTTGGCGGCAACCTCCTGGGCGGTGAGGGGTTTTTTATTCCCGAGGACGATGCTTCTCACCGCTTCTTCAGACTTGGTCAACTTTACATCCGAGTTCATGGTAGACATTTCCTTTCGTATCTCATCCAGTTTGACAAGAAGTACATCTTTTTTCCGGTCATCAACTAATAGCTCATTAAGAAGACCGGCGAGTTCTTCTCCTGAAGCATCCGCTTTAAGCAGGGCTATGAGTTTTTCGATGCTATTACTCAACTAACTTCACCTCACAAGTATTTGATTCCGGCGTGTAGAAGGCGATCTCGTGCTCTCTGGTTATGCTGCTCCACTTTATGGCATTTCTGGATATCCTGGTTGGTTCCAACCTTTCCCTGATTGACTCGCTGCTGATGGCATGTACGCCGAACAGAACATAAGCTTCCGGTACAAGAGACTTTATCGTATCGAAGGCATTTCGGAAGTACCGGTTGTCTTTATCACTGGGCTTCGGGACACCTTGAGGGTGCGTATGTATCCCCACAACCAGTTTTGGGGGGCTACCCCTCTCCTTTATTATGTGTTCAACCATTCCCCGTACGGATGAAATCACATAGTCATCGGCAGCCTTCTCAACCACAGTTTGTGATGAAAGCTTATGAAGCATATCAGGAGCGTGAGGGCCGTTGCCAGAGAGAGCGTAAACAATTTCCACGTCTTCTTCATTGGGTCGGAAGCCAGATTCTGCCCTTATTTCCATCAAATTGATAAGACGGATAGGGAGAAGCAAGGCATTGCTTTTTGTTGTCACAGGCTTTGACGATGCCAAAGGCTCGGCCCCTGTGGGGCCGGTCACCACAGGGGCTTTCCCTTCATCACCAAGTCTTATTCTTATCTTGCCGCCATCCGTTTTAACGTTAATCTTCGTCATGGCCTTACTCTAGCACTCCTTTTATTACTTCTCAATGCTTACTTCAGTATGGCGAGATCTAGCGGCAAAGATAGTCGCTGTTCCTCCTAGCACTACGGAGGCAATGACCACCCATGCCCACCACGGCCAGCCACCTGGGTTGGAAGATGCGGGGACTTGCTCGGAGTTCGTCAGGTTTGGATTCTCCGGCTCGGGTGACGCCTGGATTACCGATATGGGGTGGGTGAGCGATATGGGATTATAAAGGTCCTTGTTTTCTCCTGGGTAGTATATACCCGAGAAGTGAATGTAAAAGTTCTTGCCTACAGCAGATTGAGCAGCTTTTACATTCATGAAGACTGTCTGCGCCGACCCCGGACGGACATCCAGTTGCCCATACATTGTCCCTGCTGCTCCGGCCAAACTGAAACCCTGACCATAGACATGGAGTCCACTTGGCACGGAAACTCTGAGGTCAACATGCAGAGTCGCTTCGTTAAGGCTCGGGTTGTCGATGTAGAGCTCGACTAGGCCGTCCTGCCGGGTTGTGATTTCGTCCTCAACCGGCCGCAGAACGACAGTGGGACCTACGCGCAACTTACCTGCTAATACCCTTAATGCCGTTTTCTTGCCGCCTATCTCGATGTTGTACATGCCTTCCACTGTGGGGGTGTATTCAAATTCTACAGCTTTAGCCTCTCCAGCTGTGAGTGTAACATCCTTAGAGCCTTCTGTCTTACCGTTTACCATCAAGACAGCGGAATAAGTACCGTCGGCGTCTCCGGAGTTTTTGATGTTTGCCGTTATCGTTACTTTTTGTCCGAGCGTGGGCTCACTTGGCGCTACGGTTAAGCTTGTAACCTCAAATTTTGCCGTAGCCTGGTCTCCAGTCTGCGCCATCGCTGCCTGAGCCGGGAGCATAAGCAGAGTCACCAAGCATAGTATTGCTAAGATTCTTTTAAGTACTTTCATTTTAGTACCTCCTTTAATTTGATTTGATACCAGATGCCAGAAATGTTTGTTAAACCCTTTTATATTTTTACCTCCTCTAGGCTAGCCTGTTGTATTATAACAATAAAATATGTATTTGTCAAGATATTTAATGTAATTATACAAAATATTTTTTATGTATTGAACTTTACGAGCGTAAAGGACAGGGTTCTTGTTACTGCATAAACTTCCCACGACCTTACGGTCGGGGTGTTAGCCTCGTACAAGCTACGCTTGGCCTGCTTCGCAGGTTGCTACATCCCTCGACCACGATGGTCGGGGTTTTCGGGAAAAGGAGAATATAAAAGGTTTATGACCTGGAACATAAGCTGTTTTTTCATTTTAGTCACCAGTCCCTGGGAGGGTTGTCGATATAGCTTTTTCTTCTCGTTTAACCTTATGACTAATTGTTAAATAATGAAGCTAGAAAACAAAAAATGCACCTTAATAAAAACGGTCGGCGGTGTTTTTGATTTAGCTTCACCCGCCGTCAGGGATTAACGATATACTAGCTAGGTTTTCATACTGCCGAAAAGCACATTTTAGGCAATAATGAAATTGAAAACAAACGCACTTTAACAACTGAATATGCCGTGTCCAGAGCCTTGCCTTGTGGCTGGCAAAAGGATGCCCTGCCTAGCGGTAACTAGACAGGGCAAATCTAACAAAGGGAGCGTGTCCACAATGCTAGACATTCAGGAATATACCACAGACGGTAACGGCTATCAAGGCAACGGTAATAATGGTAATGGCAACGGGAATGGCTACAGCCAATTACAGGGCGATTGGTCTATGTTCTATAAGGTAGCTAAAGGCTTTGTAAGGCGGGTTAGACCAGAGGATAGACAGGACTTCTTACACGACCTCTTGCTTACGATGCACAAGGTCAAAGCAAAGTATGACGCAATCGGTAAGGAATTGACGGAACCGGGGCTGATACGGGTAGCCTGTTATGAGGTAGCCCAATATTGGCGAAACAAGTTCAGACGTATAAACGGGACTGATTGCGGGCGATGTAGCAACGAGCAACGCCGTAAATGTAAAGCAAAAGACCTGTATCGTGAGTGTCCCAAAGCTATCAAGATAGAAAGCCTAGACAAGGTGATACAGGATGGAGAGGGCAATCAGATAGAGCTGTATCAGATGATAGCTGATAATAACGCCGTTGACATTACAGCTCGCCTTGAAGCAAGGCTTACTCTACAAAGCTATCCCCACAAGTTCGTGAAGATTGCCTATAAGAAGTATGCAGGCTATCCCCTTACCATCAGTGAGCGAACCTACCTTTACAGGCAAAGAAGCAAGGCTTACAAAATCTCACAAAAAAGTTTGGTTTTAGTGTAACGTTTTTCAGATTTTCAGCGATATATACAGTGAGAAGGTTAAAAACCTCTTGCAGGACTTGACCAGTGCTAGCGTATCGCAGGCTGGGGCAAGGCTCTGGACAATTGAATATCAGGACTTCAGGCAGAGCAAATATTACTTCCCGCTTTGCCCTTGTTCGTTTCAAGCCATCTCCGATAATATTCGGAGCGACAGTGCCAGCGAGTTGCGGGCTATTGATTAAGAGGTTTGACGGGATACAGGGCGGGGCGATAAACAAAGCGATAATTGCTCAATGGTAGGGGAAAGCCTTACCTTGAAAAGCCCAGTGAGCCGTCAAGCAAGGCGGTGAATTATCGTTTATGCGGGGTAGGATTTGCCATTAGCCAGTCAATTGAAGTCCAAAGGGTAGAAAATCGCAGGCAAAGCAACCTCTAATGCAGTAGGGGGTGCTTTGCCTTTTTTTATGTCTAACTTAGGGCAGTCGGGAGAAAATCCCGGCTGCCCTTTTTTTATTCTCTGACAGCCGGTTTCACCTGCCTAAACTCGATAAACATCCCCTCTTGCCATCACCCGATAGATAATGACCAGCTTGGCATCATCATCTATTTGGTAAAGGATTCGGTAGTCCCCCACACGAACCCTGTAGCCCTCTCTCGCAGTAAGCTTTTTGACACCGGGTGGCCGGGGATTTTCAGCTAAACGGGCAATTGTTTTATTAACCCTCTCTTGAGTTTGCGCCGGGAGTCTGCGAATCTGCCGGTGGGCGGTGTGGCTAACTTCCAGCCGGTACACTGTTCTTCAACTCTTTCGACTTCGCCAGATGTTCCTCAAAGGGCATTGTCGGCTCCTGGTCCAGTTCAGCCTGTAGCAGTTCGGCAGCGTCAGAGAGGTCTTCCAGGCGCTCAACCATGTCGTTATATTGATTGAGCCCGATGAGAACCGCTTTCACCTGGCTGCCAGACACTATAAGATATGGGTCGCCGCCGGCGGAGACTTCATCCACAAGCTGGGTAAGTTTCGGCCTGGCCTCGGCCATTCCAATTGATTTTATTTTGCTCATACCGACCTCCTTAACGTCTATGTTAACACAGACATTAACCATTGTCAATAATAGGGTAAGGATTGCGAATATCATCCTTGCAAACCTAAACCATGAAGCTAGTGGCATCAGGGTATTGACAAGCTCATTCAGATAGTCTATACTACATCCAGACTACAGCTATGTGAGGGGTAATTATAATGATATCGACCAGACGAAAGCCGTTTGCGACAGGGCAGTCACAGGGGATTACCTTACCAGCAGCAATGAAAATCTCCAAAGAGGGAATTTCAATGGCTGCCGGGGACCGTCTTATCATTATGGACACCACCGGCGAAGTCCCTGAAGACAAGTTGCTCCAATTCTACATGCAGTACGTCGAGCCTGCTTTCCACAACTGGTGGCAGTCACAGAAACTGGCAACCTCGAAACGCGGCGGGGTACGGGTAATGCAAGAGGACAATCCGCCGGTAGTCAGTGCGGCTAAGCCTCTGGAAGCTGAGGGAGTGGCCACGCCACAGCCGGATGTGCCGCTAGTATCGTGTTTCCGCTGCGGGGAGCTCATCGCCTGGACGATCGACCCGCGGGCTACTGCGACCTGTCCCAGGTGCCGTGCAATACTTCGGCTGGTAGCGATACCAAAACCTTAACGAAATACTTGCGAAAGGAGGTGTACGATGAGTCAGGATACAACGGGAATTGCTCCGGAGCTGCTGGAAAAGTGCCGGGAACTAGGACAGTACTTCACCATTGAGATAAAGCGAGACCGCCAGGACGGTAAGCTTGAAATGAAGTATGTTCCGACCCGGCCTTGCCCCTATGTCGATCAGTCTACTCTCGTGGAGGAATTCTCCAACCAGGTAGTCTGGGGACATGCCATGCTGTTCGACATGAAAGGCCAGATTGCCGATGATAATTAGCCAAAATGAATTGAAAGGAGGTTTTATAGATGGCACATTACCCTTCCAGCTCGAAGAAACCGCCGCGGAATCCCGACTGGCCGGTCGATAAGCGGTGGGTAGTCGGCTACACCCGGGTATCCGACAACCCTCAAGCCGAGCCGGATCGGGCTTCCCTGGGCGACCAGGAGCAGGGTATACGAAAACGATGTCAGGATAAAGGGTATTTCCTGATTCGCATCTTCTCTGATGTAGGCCGCCGTTGGGATGCCACCCGCCCGGACTTCCAGTCGATGACTCGTTTTATCAAAGAAAACCTTCGAGCCGGTGACATGATCATGGTCTGGTGCGCCGACAGGATCGTAGGCTCGGCCAGCACCTGCGCCGCCCTGGAACCGCTGCTGGATCAGGAAGGCATCGACATCGAGGGAGTGGTCGAGGAAGTAAGTAAAAGGTGGTTGTTACTCAATGCCATCATCGCCAAGGGTGAGACGGAAGCCAAGCGGGAAAGAGGCATAATCGGCATCCATACCGCTGCCAGCCGGGGGCATTTCGTGGGCACAGCCCCTTACGGCAGGCGTTTGAACAAGGAAAAGCAGCGGGTCGTGCTTGATCCCGAGGAAGCTCTGTGGTACCGGCGGATGCTCGTAGACTGGAAAGACTGGGGAGATGATAAAGTGTCCCGTTATCTGAACCGCATGGGTGTTCCTCAGAGAATGAGCGGCATGAAGATCAAGAACGGGCCGAGAAAGGGGCAAATACTAGGTAAAGGGTGGACCCGTTCTCACGTCCGCGACCTGCGCACCAACGAGCACGCCTACGGAAAAGGAACCTTCGAAATACGCGGCGGCGAGGTATTGGAGTTTCCTCTGCCGGCGGTGGTAACCAAGGCTGAGTTCGATGAAGCCCAGAAGCTTAGAGCCAGGAGGATTAACTTCGGGAACCGTTCGACAAATCGCGTCTACACGATACGTCCCAATAAGTTCAAGTGCGGTGGCTGCGGCCTCGGTTTTCGCGTGTTTTCCAAAGGACTGTTTGTGAAGCGCAAGCGGGCCAGCGGGGAAATAAGAGTCTACCGGCGCAGGTCTCTCAGTCCGCTTCTAACCTGCCGCGGGATGTACGAATATCCTCATACCTATGACTGCCGTCAACCCAAACACCTCGACTACCAAATCTTACAGGGGCGCGTCTTACATAACCTGCTTGAAGTGCTGACCCCGGAGTTCTGCCAGAAAATGGTTGCCGAGCCGGTAGATAACTCGGCCCTTGAGCTGCGGGCTAATAATGCTATAGCAAGCCGTGATGAAACCAAGCGTGAGCTGGCCTGGCTGGTTACGCAAGCCAGAAAAGGTATCATTCCCAACGATATCTTTGAGCAGCAGGCATTCGCTCTAAAGGAAGAGATGGCTGCAAAAGAAAGATACGCTCAGCAGGCGGAAACCGAGTTAGAAAGCACCTGCAATGACCAGACCCGAATAGAACAGATTGCATATGCTGCTACCGTCCTGCGCGAAAATGTCCGTGTCCACTCCAGTATTCTTAACTACCTTCATCTGGCCTGCCCCCAGGGAAGTCCGCTGGTAGAAGCCTATCGTCAGAAGCTGGATGAGGCCGCCGAGACCGTTAGAGATACGGTCGATGACCTGATCGATTCCGTCATTGTCATGCCCGACAACAAGCTCGTCGTTAACTACAACTTCCCCCTCATTGACGATATCCGCAGTCGTCAGTTGACCAAAGCCTCTTAAGCCGTTTGCCGTTGACCTGCGATACGCTAGCGTCAACGTTCCCAGGGGCAACCTTCACGATGTTACTCCCCGAAAGGGCTTTCAGATAACCGACAAAGCCTTTACGCCCTAGCGTATAATCACTGACCATAACACGGTCTGCCAGTGCTCTACCTAGAGCGTTTACCAGTGTAGCCTTATGGGCTACAAAGCCGTCGCCTGAACGCTTGCCCACGATATTAAGTTGTTCTATTTGAACACCCCCTTTTGGCTATCTGGCTAGTGGGCAAGGCTGCCAGCTTCGCCTAGTAGTAAGCTCCCGCATAGCTGCGATACGCTAGCCTATACGATGCTTCCACTATATAATTTGCCGAAAGGGGCTAAAATTCTCCGCCCTAAAACAGCTTTTTTTGCTCTCGCTTCCGAAATCGCTCCAGATACGAATGTTCCGCTTTGGTCAGGGCTATACCGTCTCGTATCTTTTCGCCGATGAGTAGTAGCCGTTCGGGACTGGTCAATAGGAAGGTCTTATTGTCTAGCCATGCGTCTAAGTCAAGGGTCTTATCATCTGCTATCAGGTCGCCGAGTTCGGTTAGATTGCCTTCACTGTCTATGATAGGTTTGTTTAGGCTCTCTACCTTGATTAGCTTTGGACATTTGCTGTATAGCCATTCCTCTTTACACTTTCGCTTTTGCTCTTTACTACAATGTCCGCAATCCAAGCCGTTAGTGTGCTTATAGTGCTCTCGCCAGTATTGGGCTTTGGTGAAGCTGGCAATCCTAAACATCCAGCTAGGGTTATCGGGCTTGTGTCCATTGTTTCTGCCAGCATCAATCAGGTTGGCGATTATGGTATGTAGTAAGTCCTCTCCATCCTGAGTCGGCACGCCTTTGGCAAACGGCAAGGCTACCTTGTAATAGGTAAGGTGTGGCTCTGGTAGCTGGTCATAGCCGTTACCGTTAGGCTCACCTTGTCTTTTTCTACCGTGTGACCTAGACTTGATATGGCGGGGCTGTGTCGTGGAGCTTTGGCAGGTTGCTGACTTACCGCACCACTGACATACGCCCTGCCTTGTTTCCAGTGTCCAGATTTTATGACATTGGCTACAGTGTCCAGTCATCGCTTACCCCCCTTTCATTTAAGATTGGGTAAGCGTTCAGGTTTAGGCTTTGACCGATATTCAATTGTTAAGGTACGCAGATATTCCCCATTCAGTATTGAACAAAAGGAAGTATTGTTAAAGGAGAGGAAGCAATTGCATCCTCTTCTCTTCCGAGGGGGGGAATAGAAGCCACAAAAATGGCCTCTTGCGAGGTTTTTCAGTTAGTCGGAATAACGCAGGATGCCAGAGAGAGGCTCTGTAATCAAAAAATAGAAGGCTTCTGTGGTGAACTAAAGGTTTCCCTTTACCTAAGTCCTGATATAGCGGCTTCTCTTGGGGCTACGCTGTTCTCGGGAGTAGTTATAGAGGGTCATCAATGGGTCGGATATCTCAAGTGTTGTTGCCTTCCAGCCGGCCTTCGTGAGACGGTAAAA
>Ga0315282_10005236_pt1 | contig 22191 bp, 17 predicted proteins | sample YL17G07_20_MG_FD_203693 | JGI IMG/M metagenome (GOLD analysis project Ga0315282, IMG submission 203693) | Sediment microbial communities from Yellowstone Lake, YNP, Wyoming, USA - YL17G07_20 | ecosystem: Environmental > Aquatic > Freshwater > Lake > Sediment | place: USA: Wyoming | collected... | reverse complement strand
AGTCTTTTTGAATTTAACAGTCTTATCACTTCTTCTTTTTTCGTTTCCATAAATCAAAATAATAATAGCAAACTTTTAAATTTATTCAAATAATTTTATGAACTGAATCGTTTTAGACTTTTGAAAGGACGCGTTAAATAGAATAATCAGCCCTCCCTCCCTAATAAAGAATTTACTACAAACTATCAAAGTTTTATTTTATCTCTGCGTTGCCTCATTCATACTCTAAGCAAAATATTTTTAGTTATCCTTGACAAACATTTTCATTTAGCAATAATTAATATTGAGAGTGTATTTCTCCATTTAGATGATATTGCATAATTAGACAAAAGGAGGAATGGCATAAATAGTTTAAATAAAGGGATATATATTCAAAGTGCTTCGCATATCCTCCTAAATTTGGAGGATATGCGACATTGATGTCGTATATGAACGAATTATATGCAATTGGTCACTTTAGGTGGAAAGATATCTTTAAGAGAATAAATATATTTCAGAAGGTGATAATATGAAAGAAAAACTAATTGCATTTATCGAAAATCTGAGAATGGACAAGAGAATAATGTCCTACGACGAGGCTGCAACTAAACAAGCAGTCATATTAAGACTGCTGTCCATACTTGGATGGGATACATTTAACATTGAAGAAGTAAAACCAGAATATTCTGTTGGTGGAAAGTCTGTTGACTACTCATTGAGAATTGCAAATGTTAATAAAATCTTTTTAGAAATCAAGAGAATAGGTGAAGATTTAGAGGGACATCAGGAACAATTACTGAATTATTCTTTTCAGGAAGGAGTAAAACTTGCTGTACTAACTAATGGTATAACATGGTGGTTTTACTTACCTTTGTTAGAAGGAAGTTGGGAACAAAGAAAGTTTTATACGATTGATATTCTACAGCAAGAATCTAATGAAGTAGCGTTAAAATTTATTGATTTCTTATCCAAGGATAATATTGTCACTTTAAAAGCAATTCAAAATGCTGAGGAGGTCTACAAAAGCCGGAAAAAGCAAGCCATAATAGAAAAAGTCTTACCTGAAGCTTGGAATAAAATAATATTTGAAAATACAGAGCCATTCATTGGTATGATATCTGAAACTACCGAGAAACTTTGTGGGTATAAACCCGATATGGAAACTATTAAACAATTTTTATCAGAACATAAAGATCGATTGTTTATCTCCGAACCCACAATAGAAGAGCCTCAGTATCTAAAAACCAAACCCTCTATACCGAAAATAGATAAGCAACCCAAAATGACTAAAGGAGAGCAAACTCATCAGCAAGCATTTCGTATTCCTATATTAGAGTCTCTTATGGAACTCGGTGGGAGAGGAAAAGTGGACGAAATCTTGAAAAAAATAGGGATTAAAATGAAAAGGGTTCTTAAATCAGTTGACTATGAGAAAGTGCCATCAGGAACTGATATAAGGTGGCAAAATACTATTCGGTGGGAGAGATATGCAATGATTCAGGATGGTTTATTACGATCAGATTCTCCAAGGGGAATATGGGAAATTACAGAGAAGGGGAAAAGATTTTTGCAAAATTATCGTTGACTATGAGTGACCAACAGCGTATAACACAGCATATACGCTATGGGCAAACGCCCTTGCCCTTCGGGACATTGCCTTGGCAACATCGTATATGCTAAAAACGTTAGCTGCAATGCCATGCCTAAAAGATAAGACAGCTGTGATTGTAAACAAAAAAAAGAGGTGATTCAAAATGCAAAAACTATCTATTGAAATTTTAGTTAAAGAAGCAAAGGCTTTTTGCGAAAAAGAATCAGAATATGATAATCCGGATTTATTTGGGATAACAGATGGGAAAGCAGTTGGAACATTCATAGAACACAAATTCCAGAATTATCTTTCGTCAAAATATGATTATGTAATTGGTTCTTCTGCGAATGGTATTGACATGCCTACAGAAGACATAAACACAGATATTAAGGTTACTTCTATTAGACAACCGCAATCTTCGTGTCCTTTCAGAAATGCAAGGCAGAAAATATATGGGTTGGGGTATAACTTATTGGTATTTGTTTATGAGAAAAACGACGACCCTGCTAAAAAAGTATCAAGGCTTAATTTTGTAAGTTGTACATTTATATATAAAAATAGAACAGCGGATTACCAAATAACACGAACTATTCAACAAATGTTAAAAAATAATGCTAACGCCGAGGATATTATTGCATATTTAACAGACCGAAATCTACCAGCTGACGAAATTACCATGAATAAATTAGCGCAAGAAATATTCACTAATCCTCCCGAACAGGGATATTTGACTATATCAAATGCACTCCAATGGCGATTACAGTATGGACGAATAGTAGAGTTGACCGAAAATGTGGAGGGGATAATTTCCATAATCAGTAAAACAGGAAAACGATAATATGAAAACCGCTATTAAAAATATCCAGTCTAGTACAATCAAATTTTTAATAGAAAAAATTAGTAGAATAACTGATTATCGAAAGGCTAATGAATTGTTAGGTCTTGTATCAGGTATAGATACCTTCTTTAGGACTCAAGAAGAGTTTTTAACTTTGCTGGAACTTCTCAAACCAAGTTTTATGGTTCGTGAAGAGGTTGATAGACGTGAATACGGTGATTTCCAAACCCCTTATAGATTAACTGACTCCATATGTTCATATTTAGATGGCGAAGGCATATCGCCAGATATAATAATTGAACCAACTTTTGGTAAAGGCTCCTTCTTAATTTCTGCTCTTAAGTATTTCCCAAAATTAAAGAAAATCTATGGGGTAGAAATCTATGAACCTTACTACTGGGATGCTAAATTTGCCGTACTGGAGTTATTTATAAAAAATCCAAAATTAAATAAACCTAGAATTTTACTTCATCTTGGCGATGTTTTTAAATTTGACTTCACGGAGATCGAAAGATCTATTGGAAATTTTAATATTTTAGTATTAGGTAACCCTCCTTGGGTTGCTAGTTCTGAATTAGGCAGTTTAAATTCAAAAAACATACCTAAAAAGTCTAATATTAAGTCTCTTAATGGATTAGATGCTATTACGGGCAAGGGAAATTTTGACATAGGCGAGTACATTATTCTGACAATGCTCAACTCCTTTTCAAAATATAAAGGACACATTGCCATGTTAGCAAAAAATTCTATTATCAAGAATATAGTCCATTATTTGCCAGAATCAAGATATAAGATCAATGATATGGCCGCTTTAAAGATAGATGCAAAAAAATATTTCAATGCCGCCGTCGAAGCATCATTATTCAAGAGTACTTTGGGTTCTAATCCGTCTACTTTTACATGTAAGGTATCATCACTTAATGAAAAAACTCAGATAGTAAATGAGTTTGGATGGGTTGACAATAAATTTGTATTTAATACCAATCTTTATAAAAAAACTAAGAAGTATGATGGGTTTTGTCCATTTACATGGCGACAAGGTATTAAGCATGATTGTTCTAGAATTATGGAATTACAATTGTTAGAAAATAACAAATACATCAATGGATTTAAAAAGGAGATAGATATTGAAAATGAATTGATATATAGTTTGATTAAAAGTTCAGATTTAGGTTCATTTGTGATAACAAAGTCAAGAAAATATGTAATTGTAACACAAAAGAAGATTGGCGAGGATACTTCTTATTTATCAAACAGGTATCCAAAACTTTACAGGTACTTAACAGAAAATCATAAATTCTTTGATAACAGAAAATCAAATATTTATAAAGATAAACCACCTTTTTCAATATTTGGCATTGGAGATTATTCCTTCAAACCTTATAAAGTTGCAATATCTGGTCTTTATAAACGTTCTAATTTTTCTTTGATATTACCAGAGAATGAAAAGCCAGTAATGTTAGATGATACATGTTACTTTTTGGGATTTGATAACTTTTTGGATGCTGTTTTTGTCTGGGCAATTCTTAATAGCGACTATGTTCAAAAATTACTTAGTGTGATTAGGTTTCTGGACGCAAAACGCCCCTATACAAAAGACCTTTTAATGCGAATTAGTATAGACAAAATTGCTAAAGATATGACATATGATGAAATATTGAATAAAATTATATCTTTAAATGATAAATTGTTAGTTCATGTAAACAATGAGAAGTGGAATCTGTTTCTTGAAAATATAAATAAAGGAAATTCGATCGGAAAACAATTATCGTTATTTGAAATAACGACAAAACAGTCTTCGCAAGTAATTGAGATGGAGGGAAAATGGGCACGGCACAGCAGATAACACAGCATAAAAGGTTCGAACTTACTGCACTCATACAAATCCTTCGCTATCGCCCAGGACTCCTTTTTATGCTGGAGCCAATAAGCGAAGATGAGTAAATTAAAAATATGGGGATAATATGACAACAGATACTCATTTTATAACAAACAAGGGTGTGGGGTGACGTGCTAGAGAAAAAGGATAGAAGAACAAAGGAGGTGATAGAATGATGGAAAAAGACGTAGTAAGTATAGATTTCCCGCAGCAGGAGATTGAGAAAAGAGAGCCGAGAAAAGAAAAACAAACTTGGAGACCTTCTCCGTGGAATGAAAAAAAGGTGCCAAATAGAGAGGAGCCTGAACCAATAATGATGTGTAAGCGTTGCAAACAGCCAAAGTGACATCCAATGAATGCATATTTGGACTTGGATACTGGAAGGGTGCACAAACCACCCTTCCAAAATATTTTTTCAAATAAGGAGAGTATTGGACTCCCGATAAATAAGCAGCTATATTATTTTAATTATAACGATATTGTAGCTTATGCGCCCTATGAACGCTTTGCAGCTTTAATTAATGAAAAAGAATACGACTACCTTTTGACGCATCCAGTAAGTGATAGAAACATCCCGAAAGAGTTATTGTATGGAAAGTTTTATGGTGTAAGTGAGAACGGTACCAAACCGTTTGAGATACCTCTTTTTAATCCAACAGAATTAACCGTGTTCTTAGGTGATGCATGTAACTTATCTTGTGTGTATTGCAATGCAACTAGAGCTAGACATGCAGAAAAATTTAACGGTGAAGAGACCATATCAGCAGTAAAAACCATTCTAAGAAAGTATCCTATTAAACACATATCCTTTTTTGGAAATGGAGAACCATTATTATATTTTGACGCTTTGAAAAAGATTATAACACTTGCTAAAACACAGGATATTAAAAGCTTTTATGTAGTTACTAATGGGGTTCTTGGTAATCGTACAGAACAATATGTTAAATTTTTGATTCAGCATAATATTTACACTCAGATATCAATAGATGGTTATGAAGAAATCCATGATTTACAAAGACCTATGCCTAATGGAGAAGGCTCATTCAAATATGTAACGAAAACAATCAACGAATTTAAAAAATATGGCGATATTAACAAATATTGTTTTGCAAGGTTCACTCTCTCGGAATACGCATCTAAACATTTAAAAGACATAATTCTATTTTTGCACAATATGGGCTTTCAAAAGATAAGATTTGCTGAACTTATTCCAGAAGGTCGGGCTCAAGAACAATTAAGCGAATTTACCAAACCGCCAAATCCTCTGAAAATAGTTAATAGCATAGTAGAAGCGTTCTTACTTGCAGATCATCTTGGAATTAATCTTAAAGGTGATTATGATCCGAGAAGTCCTTCGGAAGCGGGGGTATTCCCTTGTCCGTATATGGAGGGAAGGGCTATCTCTTTGAGTGAAAATCTAAAAGTATTAAGTTGTCTGGAAGATTGTGAAGAATGGGTGATAGGAGAAGTAGCCCTTCAAAATAAAAGTGTTAGTATAGATGAAGAAAAACTAATTAAACTTCAAAAAAGAAATATGCTAATGTTTGAAGAGTGTAGTTCTTGTCCTGTAAAGTGTGGAGGCGGTTGTACTCATTACTCTTGGCTTATTTCTAAATCACTATATATTCCCGGAGATTATAAAGAGAAATGTAAAGCCTTAAAGTTAATTTTACAGAAATATCTTATAACCAAATTAAGAAGCGATGAAACATGATAAAATTTTGCTTAAAGTTAGAAGATAAAGATATAACTCTTGAGAACGCTGGGAGTAAAGCGTACGCGCTATCTAAAGTAAGAGATATTGTTCCAATACCAAATGGCTTTGTTATAACAGCAAAGCCATTTGAGAGATTTGTTGAAAGCAATAATCTTAGAGAAGTGGAAAATAAGACTATTCAAAGTTTTCTTGATGAAAAAATATCTGCGAAAGAAGCATCTGTTCAAATAAAATCCGCCGTTTATAACGGTAGAATGGAAAAAAATATTATAAACGAGATTTATAATACTTTATCCGACTTAACACCGCCCTTTGCTGTGAGAAGTTCTTCTACAGCAGAAGATAGTAAAAATTTTAGTTTCGCTGGTTTGTTCGACTCTTATTTGTATGTTAATTCTAAAGATTTGATAGGGAGAATGAAAGAAGTGTATGCTTCTCTTTTTAACGAAAGGGCTATCGGTTATGCATACAGAAATTGTATTGATTTAAGTACTATAAAAATGGGTGTTTTGGTCCAAGAGATGATAAAGGGAGATAAATTTGGTGTTGGATTTTATTTTACCAATTCCCATGGAGAAATCTCTATTATAGAAAGTGTAACAGGAGAACCTTCAGGAGTAACAGCTGGAAGAGCTATTCCTGATACATATATTATTAAAAATGGAGAAATAAACAAGTATCCAAGAAAAATCAATCTTAATTCCTTATTCGATTTTGAAATCAACGAAATAACTTCACTTATGAAAAAATTAAAAGATATAACATTTCCGTTGGATATAGAATGGGCATTAGAACAAGGAAACTTATTACTATTACAAATACGCCCATTAACAAGAAATATACCAATTCCAAAGGGAAAACAACTATTACATGGACTTCCAGCAAGCTCTGGACAAGTTTGCGGAAAAGCTATTATTTGGGATAGAAGAATAAAAGAAGAATTAGAAAAAGGAAAAGATAAAATTTTAATTGCGGAAGAAATCGAAATTGAAGATATAGATATCATAAAGGATTTTGGAGGAATAGTCTTAGAAGTTTCTGGTGTTACAGCACATGCGGCAATTTTAGCAAGAGAGATTAAAATACCTTGTATAGTGGGCGTAAATGAAATTACAAAAATGATAAAACCTGGTGAGAAAATATGTATTGATGGTAATACTGGGAAAATTACATTTTTAGAAAGGAAATCTTTTTCTATAGAGAGAAACTATGAGCCCATTTATATAGACCCGAGAGACCTTAAATATTTCAGATGGAAAAAAGATATGATACTTTTCCTTGTGCAAAGGGATTATTCAGTTGTATACCATGCAGGATTAAAAGACGAATTAAAAGAAATATGTCGAAAATTAAGAAAAAGAGTAGAAAAGAGCCTGCTTGATGGTGGGGTAGATATTTGGTATGGGTATGGGATGATATTAGAAATGAGTCAACTCAGGGGAAATATATATCACGATTTTGTTGAGGGATTAAAAGTTGTAGAAAGTATGAACCCTGAAAAAATTTTAGAACTTATTGAGAAATACAAAGAAAAGATATTGTTTTTCTATGCTAAAGCAGAAGAGAATTTCAAGAAGTACATAAATACGAAAAACAAGGAATATTTGGGCAAAGCTCTTCAAAACATAGATTTCGCTTATGCCTATTGGAAAATTATTGGACACTGTATGCTTTACGATTATGCAGAAAACATGATGAACAGGAAAAAAATGTCCAACAAAGAAGATTTCCTTAAGTTCATTGTTGAAATGAACCAAAATAAAAATCTTCAAGAGGTTGGAAATAAAGTAGTGAATTGGGTTGGAAAGATATTAGATACTGTAAAAAAAGATTTGGGTATCGATTATTCTCTATATACATCTGAGATTGCGCTAACTTTAGAAATAAACCAAAATAGAGATGATTAAAATGTGCCCATCGCCCGCAACTCTCTGCTCGCTAACGCTCGCTTCGGTGCTAATGCACTCGGACAACAGCGGACATATGGTTACGCTTCGCTCCGCCCAAATGCTCGGTTTCGCCTCACACTTCGTATGTCTGCGGCCGTTAGGCGAGATATTACAGATAAGGATGATGATGAAAATATGGCCAAAGAGGAGAAATGATGATAAAAATTGAAGAAATATTTAGTGATCTCCCTACATTAGAAATTAATCGCCTGATTCTAAGAAAGATGAAATTAGATGATGCAAAAGATCTGTACGATTACGCTTCTGATCCTGAGGTAGCAAAATATGTTACATGGGATTATCATAAATCAATCGAAGATTCCATAAGCTATTTAAAATCCATGATACAGAGATATGAGAATAACGATGTAAGCGAATGGGGGGTTGTCTATAAAGAAAATAATAAGTTTATAGGCACATGTGGTTATCTTTGGTGGAACCCTACTCATGCGCGTGCAGAGATAGCCTATGCATTGTCTAGGGAATACTGGAATAAAGGGCTGATGACTGAAGCTGTGGAGAAAGTAATCAGATTTGGGTTTGAAAAAATGATTTTGAATAGGATTGAAGCTAGATGTATGCCGGAAAATATTGCTTCACAAAGAGTCTTAGGAAAAGTTGGAATGACCTTCGAGGGAATCATGCGAGAACTAATTCTTGTTAAAGGCATTTACCATGACTTGAAGCTTTATTCGATACTGAGAAAAGAGTATTATGAAAAAGGAGAGCGATGAAATGCCAATCCTGCCATCGCCTAACAAGCAGGTATCTGGCTACAGTGCTTCGCGGCTCACTATATTCGCTCAAATGCTTCGCACTTCGCGAAGACTGAATATGTCAAGTGAAATCGAAGTAGATAGAAATATGAAAGCTTTAATTTTTATTTGATTGAAGAGAAACGACTTCTTTCTATAATATTATAGAATCTAAATTGGAGGTGCATGTATTAATAATTTAAGTACCATGATTTTGAAAATTATTAATGTTTTGTCAAACATTGACCATTGGATCTCAAATAATATTCCAATGTTAGGGAATTTGTCTCCGAGCCTTTTGCAAGGTTTTACTATAGGGCTTTTAACCATTTTGATTCCTTTATTTATTGCTGTCTTCACATACATTTTGGATCTCCGTAGAACTGAAATAGCTAACGGTAATAAACAGTTTGCTTCCGATAGTGATTTGGCTGAACTTGACCTTAGGGTGGTACTTGATTATATTGTAAGGTTTAGAATACTCATTGAGGCTATTGTTTTTTCATTTTCTCTTACAATTCTGTGGAATATTATTCCTGATTGGGCTAAATTAATTTACCTGATTTTATGGTGTATATGTAATGTGTTTATAATCTCAAGAATTGTAGATTTTTACTTCTGGATCAAAGGAGAAAGAAACAGCTATCGTCTTTTGTACGTGCGAAGCATAAAAAATAATGATGAAATTATATCTGCATTCAGATTAATTTGGAAGGCAAAGTCCATAGATTTTAGTTTAGAGGGAAAATTTTTTGAGTATTTTAAAGAAAGGGTTAACAAGTTGTTCCAAAAAGAAAAATACTACTCACTGGATAGTATGTTATCATCCTTCTGTGAAAGGATAAAAAATGAGACAGCTTCAGGGGCAGTAATATATTTGGAATATATGTTAGTATGGTATTATAAATTATCCTTGGTTCCGCAAGACATTGCAACAGAAGAAAAAGAGACTAAAATTCCAAAGATATCTGATGAAGCAATATTTGCTCTAGTTGCTAAAGAAATATTACAAGCCACAATATTTGATCTAGAAAAAAAGGCTTTCAAGGGAAGAAGATTACCTCAAATTTTTTTCAATAAGTTAAAAGAGTTTGTAGAAATGCATATCAATGAAAATTATAAAATTATAGAAGATCTTTTTACTCCTTATGATATGCTCGGGACTGCAGGTATCGGAATTACAGCCACCCTGTTTGATAATTCCACTGAACCTAATGCATTTGATGGATTTCCTAAAAGTTGGACGATAACACTCCAGAATATTAAGGGTGGTGAAAATAAAATTACTGCTATTTGGTTTAGCAGTTTTTTTCAATGGGTTCAGAAACGGGTAGTTGAGCACAGGGACGATGCTTTTGACGAAAAAGCTGAAATTGTTATGCGACATCTTTTCCCGGGATATGATGCAGAAGCATTATCAAATTTCTTCACATTAATTTTTTCGTATGGCAAAGATAAACCTATGGAATGGGTAGTTAGGACGAAATGGAGTCTTGGGAATGTAAAATCTTTTAGTGAAGCACTGAGAGTGAGTACTAAATATTTAAATGATCTTGTCTCAGGTTTCATTAATGAATCTGAAGCTACACGAAACGGAACGGTTTCCTTTATCGTATACTTAATTAGATCCCGTTGGTTGCCAGAGCAACCTACTTCTTTGAAGTTCCTTAAAAAATGCGAAAAAGAACTTGAAGATTTAAAATTTGATGATAATTCTGACGAAGAAGGAAAACGAAGGTACTTGCTAGATTTGGTAAAAAGAATAATTGAAGAATTAGAAAAACCAGTGTAATTGCCAATATGAAATCACTCCAAGCCGTCTAAAAAAAGAATTTTAGACCGCTTGAATAATTATATTAAGATGATATGCAGGTTAAGCAGTGCAAATGGACTTTTTACAAAGGACGTTCAAAGACCATTTAAGAGTGCACTGCAAACCGGCATATCAAAGACAAAACAAAGACCACTATAAAGACAATTTACTTACAGTTATGCAGGTGTTTGGCAATGCAAACGGACTTTTCATTCGCAAGCTCATTTCAAAAACCGTTTAAGAAGCATTGCACACCAGCATATCTGTGAAATGTTTTAACAAAGAGTTAAAAGAATTTTAGTTGGTGTTGCGCAAGTCAGACTATTCCCCTGAAACAAGTTCAGGGTTATAGACTGATAGAGGCCTTGCACACCGTAATAATATTTGATAAAGAAAAGGACACAGAGTAAGTGATAAGAGGAGAAGAGTAGGAGAGGATTGGGAGAAGATTAGGGAAAGACAAAAGAAAGTTAGTAGCGGGTGATAGGAGTTCACCATAGTATTTTTTATCGCTTCGCTCAAAGCAAAAAATACATCGTGCATCACCCACGCAGGGAATGTTGAGAAGATAAATTCAACAAAGAAATGTCACTTACTTGCGGGAAACGCATAAGTGATTATTTGCATAAGACAAAATCGCAGATAAGCACATATGGGTTAAAGACCCCCGCAAGTGATATAACATCAAAATAATCATCGAATCTTATATAGCAAGGTTCCGCAAGTGAAATGATTTTAATACAATTCTCCCATCCTCAATCAGTTATTATAAAAAGGAAATGAGGGGAAGATTAGGAGATGATTTGGAGAAGATTTGGAGATGCAAAACAGAACAGCCGGGAATTGGAAAAAGAAGGAGAGGCTAATCTACCAAAAGAATGTATAAAAGGATTTGTTTGAACGCCGTGCGCAATCTTAGAAGAAATACTGGCAGGCTGACCGCCTGCTTTTTTTATTCTTAGAGGGCACGGCTCAAAATATTTCAATAACTTAAAATCATTTGTATAAAGTGTCTTCTTCGGTTCGCTGTGCTGAGTTGCCTTCATACGCCTGCGGATACATTCAACGACTATCATCGCAGGCGTTCGGCAATGGCTCGCTCACACAATTGTAATTGCTCCGTCATTCCAATGACCTTTTATAGAAAAACATCGTGTTAATTGGCAACTTAATTACTCTCTGGTAAAAGATATTTTTTTCTCTTACTGGCTCAACAGTATACGCAGGTTCAGGGAACTCCTTTGTCAAGGTCGTATTCAATTTGCAGAACGAATTTTCAAGATTTTCAGTTACGAAAACAAAGACTTGCTCAAAATCTCAAAAATTCTAAATTTTCTTTTAGTTAGAAGACCATGATTTTAGTTAAAAGAAAATTATCTTCAAATAGTCATCTCCACCTTTCAAAGCACCCTGAACTGCATTATAGAGCCTCAAGAAGAGAAAATCTCTTCAAGAGCCAGAATGTTCAGGCTCAAGGAGGTGCTGCTATGGCACTAAAGGAAAGCAGTTCACAGATGAACGGCTCAGTGAAGACTGAGGGCGAAAGGCTTGCAATCGCAAAGGAAGTTATCATCAAGGCATTGCTGCCAGTTGTATTCGACAATGTGGAAGAAGGACAGATGGATGAGGTGTTCGACAGGTGGTACGGTAAACTCCTCAACCTCATCACGGGCGAAGACGGACAAGTGCAACCTGCAAAGGTCGTTGACGCTCCAAAGGAAGTCGTTGACAGTTCAAAGAAGATTGTGAAGACAGAGGTTCATCCTGACAGTCCCGTTGAGAATAAAGCCACCGACAAGCAGATCAAGAAAATCTTTGCTATGGGACACAATCTCAACATGGGAAAAGAAGAACTTGAAGAGGAAGCATTCAAGGTTTCAGGAATCGACAGTTTGAGCCAGCTTTCCAAATCACAGGCAAGCGACCTCATCGATGACCTTTCCGCAATGGAAGGCATCCAGGAGATCTATGGATAGGGGGGCAACCCCCTTCCTTTGGAGGCGAAAGATGAAGACAGATGAAATTGATGAAGAAGAAAGAGACGCTTTCATTCAGGCAGTCGAGCGTATGGTTCTTGAATACCAGTGCAAGGACTTTCACAGGTGGCACTACTACAGGAACATGCTCCAGGAAGTTGATCCGCACAATCCTCTTCTTGAAGTTGGCTTCCACGGCTTGCCTTTCACTGAAGGATTGAAAGATTAGGGGGAGAAATCCCCCCCCTTTTTTTGTTCGATTGATAGTCCTGTATTTTTGTCCGAAGAATCTTACCTTTTTGTTATGGCTTTCTTTTGCTCGCTCGGTTTCACTCCACCTCGCCTTGCTCAGTTTTGTTTCACCTCGCTCGCCGGCTAAAGATAAATACCCCACCCACCCTTTTACAATTGTAGCGTGTCAAAGTCAAGCGTGGTCTTCCGTATCCAAACCAAACACGCGAAACTCCACCCTTGACTTTAAGATTGGCACGCAAGAAATGATTGAGTCCCAAGAATAACTACTACTAAAGATAGGAGAGGTAAAGTAAAATTTTTGAAAAAAAGAAAACGAAGATAAAATATAATAAGAAAACATTAAATTCATAAAATAAAGGAGAAAGTTGCATGAAGAGGATTGTTGCAATTTTGTTGACTATCTTAATGCTCTTTTCTTTGTTTCAAGGAACGTTAAGAGAAAATACCGTAAGAGCAGACAGTCAACCAATTTGTCCAAGGTTCAACTACAATGCAAAGAACACAGAGCAATGTTCATATGATACTGCAAAAAGCAACATTCTAGAATTTGTTACCGTCACAATCGAAGCAAAAGATGAATCTGGGAACTTACTTGATTCTCCCAAAATCTTTGCTTATTCTATGGACTGGGGAATTATTTATCCTAAATTTGGCAATTTTCAAAATCAGTGTGAAATAACAATTCCTAAAGGTGTATGGGAGTTCGTTGCAACAGCACGATCAAATTCTCCAAAAGGTTATTTCCTCGTAAAAAAATTAGATGTTGACTTCTCTCAAAAAATCGTCCTAGCTCCAGACGCCCAAATAAATTTGGCAATTTTAGACAATACAGAAAACTTGAATCAAGTTAGCATCCTGATGGTTGATAGAGATTTGGTCCCTTTAGCTACGCCAGGAAGTGTTCTACAGTTAAGCTCAACAAATGCTAATGTTCATAAGTGGGGAGGGAAAATCTATACAAATGAAGGTTTTCAGTATTCGTTAGTCCTAAATGCCAATTGTGATAAAACTAACGAGCAGTTTATAATATTTGAAGACGATGTTAAGCCTGATACAATCCTAAATATACCCTTAAACGAAGATAACTTTGCTTCGATTGATTTCAAGTTCTTTGACAAAATGCTTTCCCCAGTCAATTTTTCCATAAGACTGTTAACTCCTTCTTTTTGTAATTGGTTTCTTTTTGGAGACGAAGCTCTTGAATTTCAAGGCAGGGGTAGCAAAAGACTCTTTATTACACCAGGCAATTGGGTTTTTGAACCTAAGATCTTAGTTTTTGTAGATAATTTCCGATGCTGGAGTTATACTTTTGCCGAAGAAACAGTCGATCTGAATAAAGATTCTAGCCTTGAATTTTCCTATGGTGGAGAGTTTAAACCAACAGTCAAAGTACTCTATTTCGGTCAAGAAACGCAGCTCTTTATAGAAACAAAGGACGTCTTTGGTAATTTGCTGCGTTACTTTTACCCGCCTTATGACCCTAACAATACACAAAAGAGAATAGTTCCCTTAAAACTATTTCAAAATAGTTCTCTAATATTCGAAATGAATCTTGCTGAATATGATCCCAATATAGTTCTTTACGGGAACAGAATTGATAAGGAACTAGATATCAACAATTCTCCGGATTACCTTATAGAACTTGAAATGGGATCCTTTGGATTTTTTGTGCTTAAGGGAAAACTCTTTTCAGCAGAAACCAATTTGGAATATGAAACGCTTTCAACAGAAAATTTCATTTTGCACTATCCAAAGGGATATAGAAAAAGATTCGAAACTTATGGAAACTTTATTGAGAAGGTCCATAAATCTCTTGAGAATTATACGGAAATACAAATCGAGAAACCGACATATATAGATTTTGTATTCGGTAATTATACAGGTTCGGCCAGTAAAAGTAGTATCGTTGCTGGAGCGGCAGAGGTCTTATATGATTCTCCCTATTCTATTTCAGAAGACCTCATTCCATTTCATGAGCACTCTCACAACTTTCAACTTGAAAGGCAAAATACTTATTTTATAAATACTACATTTGGCGAACACATTGCCGAAGAAGTTGCTTCATTTGCCTATGGAGATTTATGGGGTTACCCTGCCAAGTTGTGGATACTGGGTGGAATTCAGCCTTGGTTATATGGAGCAATTGAATATATCAAAGATCCTCAATCCCACCCCCTTAATCCTCAAGAGCCCTACGATCTTCAATCAGGATGCAATATGGCTTTTATTCTGAGATTCCTTGAACTTAAGTTTGGAGAGGATATTCACAAAAAATTCATAGCATCTTGGTCCAAGACAGAATCGCCTATGTATATTCCCAAGTCATACTTTGGATCACTTGAGGGTGATTTTGAAAAGATTGCAGTTGTCTATTCAGTATTAACAAAGGACAATCTTTCATCATTATTCAATTATATGGGATTCAGTGTAAATAGCGATAGGATAGATCAATTTATTTCCAAGGTTTTTCACGTTACTCCTCCCCAAAACCTTTCAGCTTCTTTTTCCAATTCTTCTGTTATATTAACCTGGACACCCTCCCAACCAGGCACTTATCCTATTGCAGGCTATGTAATCTATAAAGGAACCTCTTCAGGCAGTGAATTTTCAACACCAGTTGCTACAATACCTGCAAATACAAATACAACTGCATACACTGATACAAATGTAACTTCAGGAACAACTTATTACTACTATGTGAAGGCATTTGATGACCAGAGTCCTCCAAACTATTCAGAACCTTCAAATGAGGTTAGTACAAATACTTACACCATTACAACTTCTTCAGGTTCTGGTGGTTCAATTACACCTTCAGGCACAATCACCGTAAACTCTGGAGAATCTAAGACATTTACAATTACACTTTACTCTGGGTATAAGATTTCTAATGTTAAAGTTGACGGAATATCGAAAGGCTCTATCTCTTCATACATCTTCACAAATGTTACCTCAAACCATACGATAGAAGCAATATTTGAAAAAGAAATAACTCAAACGACAATCATACTTCAAATAGGTAACTCTAGTTTCACTGTAAATGGCATTTCCAACATCTTAGACTCTCCCCCTGTAATTAAGAATAGTAGAACGCTACTTCCTATAAGAGTTATTATTGAAGCATTGGGTGGAACAGTTGGCTGGGATGCTAACGAAAAGAAAGTTACAGTCACTTTAGGGAGCACAACAATTGAACTTTGGATAGGCAAAAGTACCGCAAAGGTAAATGGTGTAAATACTCTAATTGATTTAACTAATACCAAGGTAGTCCCTGAGATAATAAATAGCAGAACTATGCTACCTTTAAGATTTATTACCGAGAACCTCGGCTGTGATGTGCAATGGGATGGAACAACAAAGACAATTACGATAACATATCCTGCACCATAAAGCTACCATTGATTTTGAATTTTTAACTCTGTAAACTAAGTATTACAATAAAAGAAAGGCAGGTATTAAGTGGCAGAAAAAGATTTGCTTTTTACAGATTACAAAAAATTGATCAGAAAAAGATTTATCGAATCTGGCTGGGCAATAGCCTATTGTAATGAAAAGAGATTAAAAGATATTGACCAGGGCTTAATATACTCGGCTTTTATTGCTGAAGATAAAATTACAGATGTCCTTTCAAAATATGATTGGGACCTACGTCTCGATGGTGGACCAGGACTTGTTTTCTACAAAGATGGCAATGAAGAAAAAGCAAATTACCGCCGATTTTCTGAAGATGGGATCGAGCCACTGGTATATTACCGGGATTTTCATGGAGCCAAAGAAACCTATCTTGAAATTTCCGAAGAATTTAGGCTGTACTTAGACTTGTATGAAGAATATGTTAGTAATAAAGAAAAAAAATACATCCGTATTGATGATAATGGCGATGAGGAAGTTGTTGCAATAATTTCTGAAAATGAAATAAAGGTACAAATTAAATGCTTAAAGGAATATATTTCTGTTCGCAATATGGTTTTTGTAGTTTTATTTTCCCTTACGAGGTTCTCTAAAGAAACTCTTGAGGAACTTTCATTGAATGAACAAAACAAGACTAATAAAAGAAGCTATTTTATTTATAGTCATTTGCTTAGAAATGTCAGAATAGGAGATTTTAATGCTCAAGGTGAGCTCTTTGGAAAAGTGTTAATATCAGGAATTAAGGATTACAAACCAAAATTATTTGAAACGAGGAAACATGAAAAATTTATAGTTGGCACTGATAAAAATGGAAACGAAAAATGTTTATCTTGCGAAAAAGAATATTATTATCCAGTGTATTTTAAAAGGGAGGTTTTAGATAAATACTATAACAACCCAGACAAATTTACCGTTGAAGATGGTTTAGTTAAAGCGGGAGGGTTGTGGAGTTTGAGAATTGATAATAATAACTACTATTATGTGATTGTTTTTCTAAAGGAATTAGGACTTTTGCCGTATAAAGAACAAGTTTACTGGAAAAGCTATAATATTAAATTACCTTTAGATAAAGGACTCAGTCGAGCAGCATATTTAAGGAATATAATGGGGGAATTCGCAGACCCAGATATGCCCGATCACTATTTTAAAGAGAAGTATAATGAATTTTCAGAAAAATGGTATAAGAAATATGGTTGGTATTTATTTATGCCTTTATCAAAAAACGATGAACATCACTTTAAATCATTACATAGACCTTCACCAGAGAATAGAAAGGATTTTGACGCGCAGGTAGCTTCACTTACAGAAATTATAATCGACTATCTAAATGAACGAGAGCTTGCAAAGGGCATCAACATAGAAAATAAAGACCCAAAAGGGATTGATAAATTAGAAGCTTTCTTGGCAAATAACGGGTATCATTTTGACGAAATGATTAAATTTTTTAGGAAATTGCAAGCATTACGTTCTTATACTGTGGCTCATAGAAAGAGTGAGGAAAGAAAAGAAGTGAAAGAATTATATGAATATTTTCATATGGACGACAAACATCTAGATAAGGTGTTCGATGATATACTTATAGGAGCAATTAAAGTGTTTAATACTTTAGAGAAAAATTTATTAGTCAAATAAGATTATGGAAGAGAAGCTTAAAAGAACATTTGAAAAAAACTTTTACTCATGTCGCGGTTTATTATCAGGAATAGTATTAATCTTATTAACCATAATAATAAAATTAGATTCTTTTTTAGAAAAGGGAATCCCTATCTTCAAAACAAGGTTTATTATATATGCTGTGTTCTTGGCTATATGGACGATAAGCTGGTGGTGTTCACGCGAATATCTTCCAAGAAACCCAAAGGGTAAAGTAGGATTATTATTGGCAATAAGCACAGAGAGCGATAAACAAAAGGTGAGAATAAAAACCGATCTAGCAGAAGGGATTAAAAAACTTTTAGGACAACATAATTTATCACATATGGTAAATGCAATAGTTTTGGAAGATTTTAAAGCAAATAAAGTGGCAGAAACATTACAAAAATATATTTTAAAGAAAGAAGAGATTGATCTTACTTATATTAATTTGGATGATGCCGAAAAAGAAAAAAAATTAAAGGGATGTAGAGAATATAAAGATTTCAATAAACTAAATAGAAAAATAAATTGCCACTTCTTTGTATTAGGAAAAATAAAAGAAAGACAAGACATAGAAAATAAATATTATATTGATCTAGAAGGAATAGTTGCTCATAAACCTTTAGAAATAAAATCTGCCGAGGCGATTAAAAAAGAGTTTGCATTAATTTTTCCAAAAGAAGTATCATTTCCTGATAAAATAGAAGCTAAAGGATTTGAATTAACAAGCGATTGGATTTTTATCGCAGCAATGTATATAACTGGATATGCTGCTTTTTTGTCTAGTGACCCTTCCACAGCCTACGAATTACACAAAAACTTGCAAAAAGAGTTAAATAAATTTCGACCACTACCACCTAACTTACAAAATACGTCAAATAATTTAAAAAGACTTTTATCCGCTGAATTGGTGCTAAAAGCTATTTCTGCCTACAGAAAAGAAGATTTTACGAATGCGAAAAAGTTCCTCGACGAAGCAGAGTCAATCGATAATAAAAATTATGATTTATTGGTTTCTATTTCCTATTTTGCATTCAACTCAGAGAAAGATGTTTCAAAATCTTTAGAATATTTGAAAAGGGCAAGTGAAGTTGGAGCCAAGAATTATACCTGGCTATACAATAGAGCATTTATCTATATGTATGTTGGTGAATATGAAAAAGGCCTCAAAGACTACAAAAAATTATTAGAAGTTAAATTTTTGAAAGAATCTAAAATAGTTGATGAATGTATTGAATACAATAAGAACTTAATAAAAAACGAGCAAGATAAACACCAGTTATTATTTATCATTGGATATCTCTATTATTTTAAAAAGAATGATCTAACAAATGCCTTAATGTATTTTGAATTATTCAGGACCAATGCATGTTCTGATGATGATTATATTTATCTCTGTAAAAGAGTTGATACTTATATTACAGAAATTAAAAATAAATTATTATCAAAATCAAATGGAATGTGAAATATATAAAACAGCTATTTTAAATTAGTTTGCATTTATGAAATCTTTTCAAGGAATTTTAATTACTTAAATTATGAAGAGGGGGGATGTATGTGCAAAAATTCATTTAAAGAATATTTCGTAACTTGGGAGCTTAAGTTTAGTATACAAAACATATTGGCTTCGTTACTGTATGTCGATTCTAAAAAACCATTTAAGAACAAAAGTGGCAAAAGTGTTATTGACTCAATAGAGAAACAAGCAAAACTATTAAGTATTGACAAGTCTCATTTTCAGAAATTGCTAACCCAAACTATCGGTACAAGAAAAGTGAAAGCGTTAAGTGATTTTATTTCATTATATCAAGAGGCACTTCATAAAGAACTTCGGAAAATACCAAAAAGTCTGGAAAAAGCATACAGTGCAATGGAAGCTCTAATAGATAGAGACGCAATTGTTGAAAATATTTATGCATACTCAGACCAGATCTATGATGCTATGGTATTGTTGAATGATAAAATTCCACCTGTACTCGTAGATAAAATAGTAGAAAGTTGGAAAGAGGAATCGAAAGAGCACAAAAAAGAAGGTCAAATTAGATTCACTGAGATATTTTGGGTAAGTCGCGATTTTATGGATACTGTTGATAATATTTCTAGATATCGCTTTCGTGAATGTTTTAATATCGGTGAATTTAATTCAGCATTTGAAGAAGTTGAATCATTATTCAGTTTCTCACTTTTAGATGGCTTAAATAAAGCAAATTCATCATCAGCGGCGTTTCAAGGTAATGATGACATTATAAGAATTGCATTTTATTTATGGCTTGCAAGTCGAAGCCGTAATTTGATAAATAAAAACATAGCCCTTGTTAATATTGCGCTATCAGGGATTGCGAGCTGGCAAACCGCAGAAGGATGGTGGGCAAATCCTAGTGTATTTGAAAAAGTTGGTAGGGATCCAAAAACAAAAATGGAACAATTTAAATACCTAGAAGACGCATACGCAACTTCACTTTGTTCTCTGAATTTGCTTAAATTGTCTAATTCTGATTCTCTTTGGAAAAGAGGGAAACTTGGAGCGGAATGGCTTTTAGATAATCAGAATCCTGATGGAAGCTGGTCTTGTGGAAAAATAGAAGAAAATAAATTTAATATAGCGCCAGACCTTGAAACGACTTTATTGGCACTTGAAGCCGTATCTCGTAGTGACATCCCTGATATTACTCGTTCAATTGAAAGAGGAAGTAAATGGATGATGCAACAGCAAAATGACTTGGGTTTTTGGGACAGTGATAGTTTGCCATTTCCGCTAATGACTATTCTTGTTTTAGAATTTTTTAAATCAAAAGATTTTTATCAGCAAAAAATGTCATCCTACTCACCCTACCTTTCGATGGCTAAAAGTTTTCTTAATAAGAGCACTCAATTATTGTTAGAAGACAATATTAACTCATATAGATTAGCAATTATTACTGCTTATCAAGGGATCGAAGCTTTTTTGTATTCAGTTTTAACACTCCCAAATGTAAATATTTCTATATTTGAAAAGCCCAATAAGACTATTGGGATGAGGGTTGCTTTAACAAAATTACAAACATACCTACAAGACCAAGGAAAAATAAAACGAAATGAGTTAATCTCTTATCGGAGCTCTTTAGATAGATTAACATATCTCCGAGATGAGATTATCCATAAAGGTATTGATGTTGCATACTCTACCTGTCAACCTTTGATTGATGATGCTTTTAAGTTTATAAAGGAACATTCCTTGGAATTTTTTGGTTTCGATGTCTTTATTCAAAATAGCATCTATTAGGTTTTAATCCAGCGATAGTTACGCATTTATAAGACTTTACTCGAAGCTGTTTTCATTAATACTTAAAAGTATTTTATATGGATTATTCAATAGACATTTTATGTATTATTCTGTACAAAATGAACTTCAGTTTTTCAATAGTTGAATTATTCTATACGCAATAATCATTGTTTCTTCTCTTGTAATATACTCTTTTGGTTTGAAATATCCATAACCATCGCCTTTGATTATCCCGAGCTGTTTTAGGGTCTTAACTTCATTAATGTATGGGTAATCTTCTCCGATGTCAAAAAATGGTTCGCCGTTTCGTAGGGCGTCGAGCATTTGAACATAATGGAAGTTTTTGCCAGGGCATTCAGTAGAGTTTGCAGTGTGCGTAATATCTGAAACAACATCTCTGTGTCGTAAAACATTTTTCAAAGGGATATTATATTCTTTCATAAGGGTCTTTATAAGTTTTACTCCAGCGTTGAACTGTTCAATAGGCATTTTAATGTTTTCAAAGTTTCCAAGAAAACATATTCCCACACTTACAAGGTTTGCCTGGTAGTTCGTACAGTGCCAGGAAGGTTGTTCAATGAGTTGTGCTTTAAATACTTCTCCAGTGTGGCCTATGATAAAGTGATAGTCGCATTTGTAATCGGGAAATTCCTTTTTCCATTGCTCTTGTGCTCTGTCGCAAATAGTTCTTCCGATAAGTTTTCCGTCAATATCATCTTTATTTGCCTGGTAATCGGTCGCAGAGTGATGAAGCACTATGTATTTAATGTTTCTCATTTCTTTACTTCTCTCTAATCGCTGTCTCTGCGATTATTCAATCCTTCCACATAGCGGGAAAGTTTTTCAACGGCATCGGATAGTCTATCGAGTTTTTTGCCAAACACCATGAGAAGATAAATAGCAATAACAATTGGAAATCCTACATCTGCAACTGCTCTCAATATATCGTTCATAGTTCAGTCGGTTTATTGAACAAGTCCTTGAATACCTGGTCGTAGAAAACCTGTGAGATAGAGAAAGCAACTGCAATTGACTTTAATATCGTTGAAACGTCAAACTGTCCTGATAAAAAAGAAGATGCAAATCCTATCACAGAAGAGATAAGTATTGCAATTATACTTTTCCATTTCCTTG
>Ga0315282_10005234_pt1 | contig 22193 bp, 23 predicted proteins | sample YL17G07_20_MG_FD_203693 | JGI IMG/M metagenome (GOLD analysis project Ga0315282, IMG submission 203693) | Sediment microbial communities from Yellowstone Lake, YNP, Wyoming, USA - YL17G07_20 | ecosystem: Environmental > Aquatic > Freshwater > Lake > Sediment | place: USA: Wyoming | collected... | reverse complement strand
CCGTGATAAGGTTGAATACGGTGGTCTTGCCGGCGCCATTGGGCCCGATGAGACTGTGTATCTCCCCTTTGTTGACATTGAAGTCCAGGTCAGAGACGGCTTGCAGTTTGCCAAAATTCTTGCTGACATCTTTCAGCTCCAGTAATGCCATACTCTATTACCTCCTGACTCTTTATACTGTATATGTCCGGTTACGCCGGGGCCCCCTGTTCTTTTTCCCCTCCTTTACCCAACCGGGCGAACCAGGGCTTTACCCTCCGGTCTAACCAACCCAGGATACTCATGGGCACGAAAATAATGATGAGTATGGTTATCACCGCGGTAATTATCGGCTCATACTCTTTCGCAACACGGAGATACTCCGGGATAAAGGTAATTATTAAGGCACCAAGAAGGGGGCCAGAGAGACTCTGGGCAATGCCGCCGACAACGATGTACATCATGACAAAAATCGAGGCCGAGAAACTGAATGACGTCGGCACCGCGCTCAAGGAGTAAGCTATATAATAGCTGCCCGCTACGGCCAGAAAGAAGTTACCGATGAGGACGTTGGCCATTCTGTATTTCACCACGTCAATCCCCACGGAACCTGCCAACTTCAGGCTCGAACCTATAGCGTTCCAGGCCCTGCCTATCTTCGAATTGTAGAGATAATAAAAGACCAGTAAATTTACCACCAGAAAGAAAAGCCCCAGGTAATACAACTCCGGTTTTCCAGCTATCGTGTGGGAGAAGATGGTCGGTCTGGGTACAAGCCCGGTACCGCTCCAACCACCAAAGAACTTCACCGAGCCAAATATTTGCTGTATGGCCATAGCTACCACCATGCCAAACATCAGGAATACCATCATGCCCCGGGGGACGGCTATGATGAAAATTAGAAATCCCACGAGCATGGCGATGATGCCTCCGATCAAAACTGTCGGCCAGAAATTCATGTGGGCTTTCAGCATCAGTAGCGCTGTAGCATAGCCGCCGACGCCCCACCACGCTGCGATATCGAACCTTGGCAGGCCTACCTTCAGAGAAAAAGCGAAAGCCAACCCCAGCATGGAGTAGGTAATGGTCATGATAAGAACCTGCACTGTGTAAGGGTTGACCAGCCATGGCAAAACTACCAGCAGTATCGCCAGCACCACTAACAACCCTATCTTTATTGCCTTGGACATTATTGCCTCCTGAGTACACCTTGAGTATTTATTGCCCCGGCATGGGTAACGGTTTGCCCATCAAGCCTCCAGGCCTGAAGAACACCAGAATGGCTACAAACACGAAAATCGCGAGTATACTTAACTGTCCCACATATTGGAAGGCGAAACTCTCAAGTATCCCCACGAGGAAAGCCGCCAGCAAAGCCCCTGCCATGCTACCGGTACCTCCTACGAGAACCACGAGCATGGCGCGGATGAAGATATTGGAACCCATCACCGTGGTGGCAGATAGAATCGGTACTATGAGAGCTCCGGCGACACCGCACAGGCCGCTGCCAACCGCCATGGTGACCCAGAAGATTCTTTTCGCGTTGATTCCCTGTAAACCGGCTACATCTCTATTTTCTGCCGCCGCTGTCATAGCCGTGCCCGTCTTGGTCTTCATGAAATAATAAAGGGCCACCATGACGATGATAGCACCGGCAATCACCAGTAACTTGCCCGGATTAAGAGTTATTTCGCCATATTCCAATGTGCGGGGAATCACCGCGGGCACTACCTGCTCATTGTAGCCGAAGGTCAGAAGTGAGGTCTGGGTAATTATCGTGCCAAAGGCAATGGTAACCAGCATCATATGGAAGAAACCGTGAGGCATAGTCCACTGGATTACCCCTAAATGGAAGAGTATACCCAATATTGCCATGCTTACCAATGCGACCAGAACCGCTACGGGGTACGGTAATCCCATAGATACGACTACGCCGAAGGTAAGGTAAGCACCGAGCATATAAAAATGACCCTGAGCCATGTTGAATACCTGGATTACGCCCAGGATTAAGGTAAACCCGGAGGCTACCAGACAATACATACCTCCGCTCATCAGACCATTTACCAGGAGTTGGAGAAACAAGGCTAAATCCATAAGGACCTCTCCTTTTCTTAAAAACTGCCTGTAGACCCTTATGAAGAGATGGATTGCCCTGCTTTAATTCGCAGGGCAATCCGCAATCTGGTTTTTACTTTGTCAGGTCTTCCCAGGTAAACGTGCCCTTCTCCGCCGGGAAGGTGGGCTTACCATACTGGTCCCAGTATTTCTGATAGGTGTCTATCAGATGATAGGCCTTGATTGAGACAAGATACTGGTCCTGGACGGTAACCTGCTTCCAGTATGTAAGCTTACCGTCTTTAATCATGCCTATACCATGACCGGGAGCGACATCTGTTTTCCGATAGTTGCCCAGGTCGGGTCTGGCAAAGAGCTGGCTGTATCCGTCCAGTGTCATAACCCCTTCCTTACTGTCATCCAGATATTTCTTAAGCACTTCGGGGTCGGTACTGCCAGTCTTCTGCATGGCGTCCTGTAAAAACCACCATCCGCTGCACCAGAAGGCGCCGGTCTCCACGAACTCGCCGTATTCTTTAGTATATTCATCCAGCCATTTCAGCATGACGGGGTCTTTCTGTATGCCGCGGGGGTCGAAGTAGAGCTGTTCCGTGCCTTCCAGGTACTCTTTCCCCACCTTTTGGACCAGGTTAGTGAACTGGTTCGTATTCAGGCTCGACGGAGAGAAAAATCCCTTCCAGCCGACGTCTTTCAGGTTAGAGATGATTTGAACTGCCTGGTCGCCACCGGCGCCTGCCAGGTCAACCACGTCAACACCCATGGTCTTTACCTTGGTGGCGATTGGCGCGAAGTCCACCGTATCGGCGGGGTAGAAAACCTCCCCTAATGTCTTCAGCCCGGCCAGCTGCATCGCCTGCATAATCTGCCCGGCATAAATATGACCACTCTGGCTCTCAGGGTTAATTACCGCGCCGGTGGTGCCTCCCCTGGTAGCATAGTCCTTGAAGAGCAGGTAATGAAAACCGCGTCCGAAAAAGATGCCGGTGGTTCGGTACCAATAATGGAAATTCGGTTTTGCTCCCTCATCGATGAATCCTGACCCCATACCCAGTACTTTATTTTCTTCGCAGATGGATGCAATCTGAACTTCGTCCGCGCCGAAGCAATTCGTAATGAGCTTAACGCCATCCTCGAAGATTAGTCTTTCCTGCGCCGCGCGAGCCTTAGCAGTATCAGCGGTGGCATCATACGTGATAAAATCCAGCTTGTAGGTCTCGTTTCCAATCTTCAAACCGCCCCGCGCATTGATTACCTTGGCTATTAGATCATTCCATTTCTTGAGTTCCAGACCTTCTTTAGTACTAAAGCCAGAAATACAGCCAACTTTCAATACCTTCTGTGGCTGGGCTGTTGGTGCTGGTTGGGCTGGCTGTGACGGGGCTGCTTCCTTAGCTTTGCAGGCCATCAGCGTTGGTAAAACCGCAACCAACATCGTTATAACTATTACTATGATAAATATCTTCCAACTAATCTTACCCATTGTCTTTTCCTCCTTTAATAATCCATTTTTTCTAGCTCTCTCTGGCACTTTCTGTGTTGTCGGTGGCCCTCCTTTCTGCGATTTCTAACTCATTCTCTATCTTTTTTTCGCAAAATATTAATATATTAATGAATATGTATCGTAGTACGAACAAGTTCTCAGGATTGCGAAAATTTTATCACCTGCCGTACAATTTGTTAACATTCACCATTACCGGTGATACATGAAACCTCCCGCTCCGGAAATCCGTCTCTCCTGACATGGCACTTTTGACTGTTTTATACGGGCATGTTAAGCTTCAATACCGCGTCTTTCCCGGAATAGTGTCAGCCGGGCAGGAGGTAAGTCGTGAATCAGATCAAAATTGACCCTGAACGTATTCTGAGCGATATCGACCGCAATATCTTCGGCGGCTTTGTTGAACATCTCGGACGGTGTATCTATGGAGGTATTTACGAACCGGATTCACCTTTTGCCGATGAACAGGGATTTCGGACTGATGTTATGGCGGCTCTACGGCGCCTTGGACTGGCGGTGATACGCTATCCCGGCGGTAATTTTGCCTCCGGCTACAGATGGCGCGATGGCGTCGGTCCCGTAACGCAACGTCCTGCCGGCACCGACCTTGCCTGGCATGAGCTGGACTCCAACCGCTTCGGCACGAACGAGTTTATCGGCTTCTGCCGGAAGCTGAATTCGGAGCCGTATATCGTGGTAAATTGCGGGGATGGTGATATGAGGGAGGCGCGTGACTGGGTAGAGTATTGTAACGGGCAGGGAGATTCCGCTCTGGTAAAGCTACGCCGTGAACACGGTTATTCCGCTCCCCACGGAGTTAAATTCTGGGGTATCGGTAACGAGGTGGACGGTCACTGGCAGATTGGCTATAAAACACCTCAGGAATATGCCCGTACCTTTACCGAATTCGGTAAGGTCATGAAATGGGTAGACCCCGGGATAAAGCTCATTGCCTCGGCCGTATCTCTATGGGAAGGAGAGTTCGTCGAACGTACTCGACTCATCATTGAACAGGCAGGCAATCTTGTTGATTATCTTGCTTTACACTGGTATGTGGGCAATCCGGAAGATGACTTTGCTGCTTATATGGCAGTTTCAGAACTTTTTGAAAAGCGCCTGGTCGCTTACGAAGGATTGGTCCGGGCCGCAAGTCTGGAGAAAGGTATCAAGCACCCTGTTTTTATCAGTGTGGACGAATGGAATGTATGGTATCGTACACATCCCAAATACGGCACGCTACCGGCGAAAAACAAACTGGAGGAAATCTATAACCTTGAGGATGCTCTGGTTACCGCCATGCATTTTAATGCCTTCATTCGTCATGCTAACTCTGTGAGAATGGCTAATATTGCTCAGCTTGTGAATGTTATCGCCCCCATTTTCACTCGACAGGATGGCCTGGTGCTCCAGACAATTTTTTACCCCTTCGAGCTGTATAGTCGCACCTGTGGGAAGTATGCCTTGGATGTATGGTGGCAGGGGGACACGTTTTACGGTGGAGAATACACCGGTGTCCGTACTCTGGATGTCTCCGCAACGCTTGATGAGGTACGGAAGCAGCTTGTCCTGTATGTGATTAATCGAAGTCAGACTGAAGAAATGGAGACGATGATAAAGTTGACTACCGGGAGCTTTAGCGGAAACGTTAAGGTATATGTCATCAATGGGATAGATATCAAATCTGAGAACACCTTTGAAACGCCCCATGAGGTAGTAACAAAAGAGAACACGCTCAGAAGTCAGGGGCAGACCTTGACCTGTACCTTTGAGCCGCACTCAATCACTGCTTTGGTTTGCGAAATATCTTAACATTTCCATACGCGTAAAATTAAGTGCAATTGCCACTGGAGGTTGCGATGGATATAGGTTTTATAGGCATCGCTGTGCAAAGGGACCTTAATGATACCATGAAAGCAGGCTTTGCCGATAAAGGGGTTGATGCCGTAATATTACCTTGGGAAAAGGCGGCTGGCGTAGAAGTACGTTTGCCTGAATAAAAAAGTAAATTATCGTAAATGACAAGGAGGAAGGATGATAGTTATCAATTGTAATAACGTTAAAGCTACCGAGACCCGTGATGAAATCGTTGGCCAGGGGCCGGTCTACAGGAAGGCATTGATTGATGCGAAAGAAACGGGAGGATTTGGCATCCTTTTAGTTACTTTCAGTCCGGGAGCCAGATTGAACTTCCACACACATACCTTTGAACAAATTCTCTATGTTACCGAAGGAAAAGGTATCGTGGCTACTAAGAAGAACAAGCAAATCGTGACTCCGGGCGCGGTAGTTTTTATTCCGCCGGGTGAGGCTCACTGGCATGGAGCCACCGCGGACTCTTCATTTTCACATATCGCTATACAGAAGCCGGGGATAAAGCTGGCTCAGTAGCAGGAATATAGATAATGCTGCCTGCCAAAAGCGAGAAAGGGTTAATATCTTCGCAGCCCTCTTCTCTCGGAACGGCCGCCTCTGTCATTTCATCGGCAAAGAAGATTGAACGCCCTCGCATTGCCATATGGAAGTCTGGGCTGATATAATTACAGAAAGAGGGCAGCATCAGATAATTCAAAGCATGTGGGTGATGGCGGTGGACAAAGTCTTAGTGATAATAATGGCAGGAGGGGCAGGGGAGAGGTTGCAGCCTTTGACCAGGAGACGCTCCAAGGGGGCGGTTCCATTTGGAGGTAAATTTCGGCTTATTGATTTTACGCTGAGTAACTGCATCAACTCAGGCCTCCGTAAAATTTTTGTTCTCACACAATACCTATCAGAGTCTCTAAATCGCCACATCCAGGAGGGCTGGAGTATCTCAAGCTCCGGGTTAGGGGACTACATTTACTCCATGCCAGCTCAACAAAAGCTTGGCGCGGACTGGTACCGTGGCACGGCGGACGCAGTAAGACAAAACCTTAACCTGGTCAGGGATAAGGATGTTGAGGACGTTCTGATTCTCTCCGGTGACCATATCTACAAGATGAACTACCGTCAGTTTGTAGCCTATCACAGGATGAAGAAGGCGGGTCTGACGATATCTGCTATCAGGGCAAGTAAGGAGCAGGCTATCGGAAGACTCGGCGTACTCGAAGTAGACCGGGAGCAGGGATTGATTAGCTTCGAAGAAAAGCCCGCGCAGCCGAAGATGCTCACTGATGCTCCGGATTATGCTCTAGCTTCAACGGGCGTCTATATCTTCAAAGTGGATACGTTGCTCCAGGCTTTGCAAGGGCAGGAGGAAGACTTTGGCAGGCACGTCATTCCAGAAATGATAGGCAAGCATCACGATATTTTCGTTTACGACTATGAGCAAGAGAACAAGATAGAGGATTTTGAGGTCAAAGTGAAAGATGGTATAAGAGAAAAGATATTGGTCGGAAAGACCCGCGATTCATCCTACTGGAGGGATGTCGGCAACATCGATTCGTACTACGAAGCAAGCATGGAACTCGTGGGCGTAAACCCTCTCTTCAATCTTTACGGGGAGAAGTGGCCCTTGAGGACGTATCAGCGGCCCCTACCTCCAAGCAAGTGTATCCTTGGTGGAAAAATATCAGAGTCTATCGTGTGCGATGGCTGTATAATTAGCGGTGGCACTGTCTGGGAGTCCATAGTCTCCCCAGGCGTGGTTGTAGAGAGAGACGCTCGGGTGGAACAATCGGTCATTTTTGACAATGTTATCATTGAGCCTGGTGCTAGCATAAGACGAGCCATCGTTGATAAAGAAAGCAGAATCCGGGTTGGCGCCTCAATCGGCTACGACCGTGAAGCGGATGAGAGAAGAGGTTGCACAATATCAGATAACGGCATAGTGGTCATTCCCAAGGGGATGGATATAAGCCGAACCGAGCCATCTCTCCTTTGACGATAGAATATCTCTATTCGGTTTTATCGACTGAATAACTTGGTTTGCTAACAATAAATGGAGTTTTAGAATTAAAGTTCAGCTTATCCGGTAAAACACACTGATAATTTTGCCGGAATGGGGGAGGCGACTCAATTTACCTGGTATATTCTTTGACGGCTTTTATTTAACCTTTTATTGCTTCTAATTTCGAGGTGTTCTATATGCCTTTTGTCTGAAAGAGGCAGAGCCTCAACAACATCAATCACCCGGTTCCTCAGTTTTTTCCCTTTAAGGTTGGCAATGGCGGCGGCGCCTTCAGATTTTGAGGTCATTTCAACAAATCCGTATCCCCGGGGTTGGCCGCTGCCGATGTATTTATCGTTCATGATAGTTACCGATGTCACCTCTCCGAAAGCTATAAACTCTAGGCGTAGTTCGTCCTCGGTCATTTCGAGCGATAGGTTACTCACATAGATATTCATAGTGTTCCCTTTATAGGTTAAATTACGCTTCGTTGATGGACTACGGATAGGCCTGCAATAGTCACAGGGCTATGAAAATTTAGAGGTAACTTTTGAACGTCGGATTGCTTAATATCTTCGCGGCCCTCTTCCCCCGGAACGTCCGCCTCTATTACCACCGTAGCCGCCACCATAACCGCCGCCCCTTCTATCGCCAAAGGACCTGCCGCCGCCTCTATCATCGGTGCGGGGACGGGCTGCATTTACGGTAAGCGTCCTGTCCTTGAGGACTTTACCGTTTAGACCGGTGATGGCCGCCTGACCCTCTGATACCGATGGCATTTCCACGAACGCGAATCCTTTTGACCGCCCGGTATATTTATCCATAATGACGCTTACGGATTCGACTTTTCCAAAAGCTGTAAATTCCGTCCGTAGTTCCTCTTCGGTAACATCGAAAGATAGATTGCCTACATAGATTTTCATATTCTGCCACCTCCTTATCCCGGATTATATTTCCTGTTAGTGATACTCCTGAAGACACACCTGATGCTTAATCAAGTCACATCCGGGCCGGTTGCCCGACCCGGACGCGACCTGGCGTTTATCCTGAACTTATCTGGCTGGTCTGACTTTTCGGTAGCAATCGCTGCAATAAACTGGTTTATCACCGCGAGGCTGGAAAGGGACTTCGGTGGCTTTTCCGCACTGGGCGCAGGTCGCCGGGAACATCTGGCGCGGGGCGGCTCTGTAGCTGCTGTTGCCATAGCGTTCTGACTTCCTTGCCTGGCGGCAATCCGGACAGCGCTTGGGCTCGTTAGTGTAGCCTCTGGAATGGAAAGCTTCCTGTTCCTCAGCGCTGAAGGTGAAGGTAGCTCCGCAATCGACACACTGGAGAGACTTGTCTTCAAAACTCACTGGATGACCTCCTCTCTTTTAAATTTTAGTTAGAGTTTTGGTCATCCAACAATTAAGGCGAATCCGGTTGGGGAGACTCTATATGTTTGTAATAACCTAAACTGGAACTATGTTTTGATTATACCACGAAAGAGAACTTATTTCAAAAACAACCCAAGGAAATTATTTATTTAATCTGTCATTGCGAGTCCCGATGCAATCGGGACGTGGCAATCTCAAAGATGCAACATAGAGATTGCTTCGCTATGCTCGCAATGACAATGGAATGCTTGTTTTTGGATATTATTAGATAATCTCACCCAAGCGATAACGATTCTTTCATTTCCCGGAGCTTAAATACATCAGAATAGCCCCGCAGGCGGCTACGTTTAACGACTCCGCTTTTTCCGGTGTGGTGGGAATACGCACCCGGTAATCGGCCATGCCCAGTATTTCCTTCGATAGTCCGGCAGCCTCGTTCCCCAGCGCCAGCACCAGTTTTTCCTGGCGGGATATAATTGACGGCTCATTGGCACCTTTAAGCTCGGTGGCTATTAGAATGTAGCCGTCCTGCCGCAGCGACCCTGCGAGTTCTGCGTATTGTGCTGTCCTCCTGAGCCAGACGGATAGTACCGTGCCGGCCGTCGCCTGCACGCACTTCGGCGATAGCGGGTCGGCGCAGTTTTCTGTCAGAATCACCCCGGAATAATCGAAAGCGGATGCCGTCCTGATAAGAGTGCCCACGTTGCCGGGGTCCTGGATATCTTCCATCAGCAGGATGCGGCTGCCGGCGTCCTTGGGCAATTCGGAGGAGTAAACACCCGCCGGGATGCGGACGACGGCCATGATGCCCTGTGGCGTTCTGGTGCTGCTGATATACTGGAACTGGCTTTCGGTGACCAGCCTTATGGGATATTTGCGGTACACGGGCGGCGGTTCCTCGATAGCTAGAATCTCGGTTATTTCATCCGGGTGCCCGGCCATTATCTGCCGGATAGCTCTGTCCCCTTCCACGAGAAAAGCGCCGGCTTTGAGCCGTCCTTTTTTATCGGCCAGTTCCCGGTACCATTTTAGGGATTTTAATGGTGTTGACATGGCGTCTTCACCTATCTACGCCATAAACAATACCACACCCTGGAGTCGAACCGGAGCATCTTCCTCCGCGGGTGTGGCTTGATTACGCTCTTATCTCTTTGATAAGCGAAAGCTGGCAATAATACTATTGAGTAGTCTGGAATCTACTCGTTCAGGGCTTTCGCCATCTGTATTTCTTTTACCAGGTCCTCGATAGTAATCGCCGATAGCGTCAATGGCTGCATGGTTCCCCGTGAACCCAGCGAGGCAGCGACCCTGGCAATTACCGTGTTACTGGGTGCCTCGAGGATATTTATGAAGTCATACTCACCCAGCAGCGCATACTGGCTCAGTATTTTGGCTCCCATTTCCTCCACTTCTTTGTTGACCTCCCAGATTCTGCCGGGATTCCGCATGATGGTCTTTCTTCCTGCATCCGTTAGCTTCGTCAACATTACATAGTATGGCATATCAGTCACCTCTTTAAAAAACTTAAACCTTGACTTTCAGGTCGGTCAATGAGCTTATATTACTATACTGCTTTTAAACTGTCAATGTCGTGAACTCTCAGGTCTTTTAACAGCTACCGGTATACCGGCCACCATCAGATAGACCTCGTCGGCGTGTTTTGCCAGCATCTGGTTGGCTTTGCCGAGCAGGTCACGGTAAAGTCGGCTGACTCTATCAGCCGGTATAATGCCCAGCCCGACCTCATTGGTGACGATGATGAAATGGACATTAGAATGGTCGATACTGTCGAGAAGCTCTTTAGTTTCCGCCGTAACCGCTTTCTCCAGCAGAGGGGCATCCGCTTTTTCGTCATACTGCTGGAAGACGTTGTTAATGAGTAGGGTAATGCAGTCGATAATCACCGTTCGGGCCTGGCCGATATTGCGGGTGATCTGGCTGCCGATATGGGTCGTTACCTCGATGGTTTTCCAGCTTGAAGGCCTTGCCTTGCGGTGTGACTCAATACGCTGCTTCATCTCTTCGTCGCCGGCCTCGGCGGTAGCCACGAAAAGGACAGCCCCGCCCGATTTGCGGGCAAGTTCCTGCGCCAGCCGACTCTTCCCGCTGCGAGCACCCCCGGTAATAAGAGTAATTTTCAAAGCTGCGCCTCCATCGAAGTATATTCTCAACCTCACCCCTCTATAATTTCCCCCTCTCCGTCGACGGAGAGGGGGTAGGGGGAGAGGTCAATATATTACGCCCTCTTTCGGCATAACTCCCTTTACTTGCTAAAAGAAGGGAGCTAGTCCTTCCGTAGAAGGATAAGGGGGATTGATTTCTAAACGCTCTCCTCAATTATCCGGTATATTTTACTTATATCTAGGCTCCGGCGAACCAGCTCTGCCAGCTTATCGTATTGCTGCTCTTTGGCGGTGGCGGAGCCGCCTTTACTTTCCTCCAGCCCCCAGTAGCGCCGCAGGTTGTTTAAAAAGACCTGCCGGAAGCCGTCATTATGGAAAAGCCCGTGCATATAAGTTCCCAGTATCGTGCCCTCGGGATTCAGTATGCCGTCGGTATAATCGGCCGGACCCTGCGGCGTCTCGGTGATTTGAAAGGCGTTTGCCTGCTCCTCGCTTCGGGTCTGCCCCATGTGAATTTCATAGCCTTTCAGTTCCTGTCCTTTTGTCCCGGCCAGCAGTCCGAGGTCGGAAAGCGACTGCGCTCTGACCTGCCGCGTGGACTTTCCCGGGACGAACTCCGTCACCACGTTGAGCAGTCCCAGTCCGCTGACCTCCGTTTCTTTTGATTCCACTCTCTGCGGGTCGAGTATTTTTTGCCCCAGCATCTGGTAGCCGCCGCAGATGCCCACCGCCGGGGTGCCGGTTTTAGCTCTGGTGAGAATGGTGGTTGCCAGGCCCGAACGCCGCAAATAGTTAAGGTCGGCAATCGTGCTCTTGGTGCCGGGCAGGATGATGAGGTGGGGATTGCCAAGCTCGAAACGCTGGGTGATGTAGTGCACCATGCAGCCTTCCTCCTCAAGGGGGTCGAAATCATCGTAGTTGGAGATGTGGGGCAGTCGGATGACGGCTATTTCCAGGTCGCCCGTGGCCACGCTTTCCTCCCTTTCGTCAAGGTAGACTGAGTCCTCCTGGGCGATGCGGATATCCCGGAAATACGGTACCACGCCCAGCATCGGTTTGCCGGTGCGTTTCTCCAGAAACTCCACCGCCGACTTTAACAGAGTGACATCGCCGCGGAACTTGTTGATAATGAAACCCTTGATGAAACATTGTTCATCCTCGTCCAGCAGTTCCAGCGTGCCGACGAGTGAGGCGAAGACGCCGCCCTTATCGATATCGCCGACGAGAAGCACGGGTGTGCCGGACATTCTCGCTACCCGCATGTTGACTATCTCGCGTTCTTTGAGATTTATCTCCGCTGGACTGCCCGCTCCCTCGATGACGACGATGTCATAAGCCGCGCGCAGTCGTTCCAGTGATTCCGAAACTGTCTTTAGCAGGGATGGGGTATATTTATAGTAGTCCCGTGCAGATATCGTCCTGGCCACTTTACCCAGCACGATAACCTGGCAGCCGGTATCTGTCGTTGGCTTGAGGAGCACCGGGTTCATGTCAACCGTGGGCGCGATGCCGGCGGCCTCTGCCTGTACCACCTGCGCCCTCCCGATTTCCCCACCCTCCGCCGTGACGAAGGAGTTGAGCGCCATATTCTGTGCCTTGAACGGCGCCACGCGGTAGCCGTCCTGCCGGAAGATACGGCAGAGCGCCGCCACCATAATACTCTTCCCCACCGAGGAGGCTGTCCCCTGAATCATCAGGGTCTTAGCGTGTTTCATGGTTTATTTTTCACATTCTGGTTGTCATTGCGAGACCATCCCGGCGCGGTCGGGAGGCTTCAGCCCGAGTTCAGCCCGAGGGCGAAGCAATCCCTTATTCAGGTTAAAGAGAATTATGAGATTGCCGCGTCGTTACGCTCCTCGCAATGACATTTCCATCTTTTTATCTTAAATTCTCAGCTATCGTCCAGGTTGCGATGGCGAATACCAGCGCCATTACCTCCGCTACCTCGTTGATAGCGCCGTAGGTATCGCCGGTAAGTCCGGCGAATTTGTACTTTAGATAAAATGAGAAAGCCGTGGTAATAATCCAGATGCCGAAAATCAGAAGAAATCCTGTTATGGAAAATAAAGGAAACAGGGCTATGGCAATCACCATGGTAATGATGGTGGCGGTGGTAAACTCGGGCCAGCGGGTTGCCTTCTTAAAAGCTGTCCCCAGTCCCGAGGGGCGGGCGTAGCGGAAAACGAAAATGGCGTAGACCATCGCCCAGCGGCTGACCACCGGCATAAAAAGCAGTACGGCTATTGTAAAGACCGGCGGGATGTTGTTCAGGGCGATGTATTTCACGAGCAGCAATAGCACGATGCCGACCACCCCGAAAGCCCCGGTCCGGCTATCGTGCATCACCTGCCATCTTTCTTCGACCGTCTTGTGTCCGGCGATACCGTCGCAGGTATCCGCAAAACCATCGAGGTGCAAAGCCCCGGTTATTATTACCAGGGCTACGATGAGCAGGGCGTTGACTACCGATGCCGGTAGTATGAAACCCAGCAGCCAGTTCAGGACAATTAGAATACCGCCGATAATCAGCCCCACCACCGGGAAGTAGGCTGTGGCACGCCCCAGCTGCTCCGGGCTGAGCTCACGTTTCAGGGGTATCGGTATGCTCGTTAAAAACTGTATAGCGGCCAGGAAGCTCAATGTTTTATTTAGCCTCCTTCTGAAACGCCGGCCTCGGCAAAGGTTGCCATCTCGTTGAGTGTTCTGACGGCGGCTTCGACCAGGAATATGCCCAGCGCCGCGCCGGTGCCTTCGCCGAGACGCATATCGAGACTCAGCAGGGGTTTCGACCCCATATGTTTAAGCATGGCAGCGTGTCCGGCTTCCGCCGAGACATGCGCGGCGATGATGTAGTCTTTAAGCTGCGGCGCTAGTGCCTCCGCAATCAGGGCCGCCGCCCCGGAAATAAAGCCGTCAATGACGATTGGGATACGCCTGGCGGCGGCCCCCAGCATCACCCCCGCCAGCCCCCCGATTTCAAAGCCCCCCACTTTAGCCAGTACATCCAGGGGTTTTGCAGGGTCGGGCTTATTGACTAACAGGGCGCGCTTGATGACATCTATCTTGTGCATAAGCTGCTCATCGTTTAGTCCTGTGCCGCGGCCCGTGACTTCTTCGACCGGCTTGCCGGTCATGGCGGCGAAGATGGCGCTGCTGGCGGTGGTATTGCCGATGCCCATGTCTCCCGTGCCCACGATGTCCAGCCCTTTATCCGCCTCATTGTTGACGATTTCAATACCGGCCTCAACGGCTTTTATCGCCTGTTCTTTCGTCATGGCCGGGCCCAGGCACATATTCTTCGTGCCGTAGCCGATTTTTCTTACGATAAGCTGCGGGTCAGGTTTGAGGTCGCTGGCTACCCCCATGTCCACGAAGACTATTCTGGCGCCCGCCTGGCACGCCAGCACATTGATGCCGGCCCCTCCCCGCAAAAAGTTTTGAACCATCTGGGCAGTGACCTCCCGCGGCCAGTTGCCCACCTTTTCATCGACGACGCCATGGTCGCCGGCCATGGTAATCATGGCTTTATTCTCTATACTTGGTCTGGCTTTCCCCTCTATACCGGCTATCTGGATTGACAGTTCCTCCAGCCTGCCCAGGCTTCCTGCCGGTTTGGTCAGTTTATCCTGGCGGGCGCGGGCTTCGGTCATGGCCGCTTTATCCAGGGGTTTAATGGAATTGATAGTCTGGTTAATAGACTTCATTCTATCTCCTTACTTTTTGAGTTATCAGCTGTCAGTAGTCAGTTATTAAACTGTAAACTGTTAACTGACAACTATTAACTCATCATTTATACCTCGGTGATGCCACCGGGCACTGCCGCATGCACTCGGAACAGCCGCCGGCGGCATCAATGTAAGTGCGGCAGGCAAACTTGTTGATGACGTACGGCTCATCGTTCTTCGGCCAGTCCAGCGCGTGAGCCGGACACTTGGCGATACAGACGTTGCAGTACCGGCAGGTTTTGAGGGATTCGTCGGCGGTAGATTTCAGGGACGCTTCGGTCAGACATACCGCAAAATTGACTCTCGGTCCGAATTCCTGCGTTACCAGGAGACTGCTCATCCCGATACGGCCCAGACCGGCGGCCTCGGCGGCATGTTTGTAGGAAATCACTGCCTCGAGGAACCTGCCGTCTACGGCCGGCCCTTGCGCCGGTAACGGTAGCGCCTTCAATCCGGCCTTTCGTGAAACACGGGCGATGTCATAAACAGCTCTGGTCAGCCGCCCTCGCAGATATTCAACGTGCCGGTTATACATGTCATTCAGATTTGCTGTACCCATTACTCTTTCCGGCGAGATGAGGTCGAGAAACTCCGGGTAGACCTCCATGCCCACGACCACGATGGAGCGCGCCGAAGGCAGCAGCTTTAATGCCGCTTCTTCAAGTTTAGTTTCCTTTAAATCCTTCAGCCGGGCGACTCCCACCATGTCGACGTCCAGCTTCGATAAAGTGTCCTGTACTTCGGCGTTTGCCTTGGAAATACCCTTTTTGACGGCCATGTTTAAATCCCCTTTCGCTGTACACGAGGCTTTGCCCTAATTGTCATTCTGAGGAATCCCGATTTTATCGGGATGACGAAGAATCTGTGGGTGGGGCTTGCAGTACACACATAGTCCCCACTACCAGACCCTTCGCTACCCTCAGGGTGACCTGGATACAGTTCTTTTGAGGCAAGACTCTGTACGCGATACTTTTCTTCATTATATATGTTACTTACCCTTGTATGAAGTGGTGTCCTCTTTTTATTTTGATATCCTGCCCATAGCCGCTATCAATTTTTGGCACTCGGGCATGGTGCGGGGGGCGATGCGGATATATTCCTTTAGACCGAAAGAGGTACAGTCACGCACCAGTATGCCCTGTGCCAGGAGAGCGTTATGGCACTGTTGGGCATTGCCCACCTTCACCAGGAAATAGTGGGCGTCTGAGGGCAGCACCTTGAAGCCCAGGCGTTTTAATTCACCGGTCAGGAACCGTTTGGCTTCCCGTACCTGCCGCAAGCTCTGCCTGAGGTACTCCTCTTTTTCCAGGACATCGACGCCTACTTTCTGGGCGATAACGTTGACATTCCAGGGCGGCAGGACGGGCCGGAGGCTATCGATAATCTCCCGGCAGGCAACCGCATAGCCGAGGCGGAGTCCGGGTAGACCGTAGTCCTTGGTCATGGAACGCAGGACGACCACGTTGCCCCGCTCGGTGAGGTCGAACGGGTCCCGTCTTTTTTCGACAAAGGTAACGTACGCCTCATCGAGAATGAGCAGGCTATCCTCCATTACCTCCATAATAGTCTCGATTTCACGGCGTGAGAGGTATAGACCCGTGGGATTATTGGGATTGCAGATAAAGACTCCGCGGGGGTGCCGCTTCCTGATGATATCGACGACCTCCTCTATCCTGGGCGTAAAGTTATCGCTTTCTCGGGCGCGGTGTTTTAGCGGTCGGGCTCCGGTCAACTGGCAGGCGACTTCATACTCGCCGTAGGTAGGCTCTAAGAGCAGGACGGAATCTCTCTGCCGGAAGTAGGTCAGGGCGACGAGCCGTATCAGCTCGGTGGTGCCGCTGCCCACTAATATATTTTCCGGGGCCACCCCCAGCCTCCCCGATAGCCGCTGTCTCAGTTCGTTAGACTGGGAATCGGGGTATTCCTCGATAGCTGCCGTCCCCATTTTCTCTTTTGTTCCCGGCGGTGGCATGAACGGATTGGTGGAAACACTGAAGTCGAGGATATTGTTCGGGTCTATCCCGAGAGTCTTCAGCTCGGTATCCTTTAGCTGATGGATGCCGCCGTGCGCACAGGTTTTAAGTCTGGCTATCCCCCGTTTAGGCCGTAACGACAATTTTTATTCCTCCCGCGATAAAGCATATCAAAATCCATGCCGACGCAGCTAGAGAGAATATATTGATGGCGTTATCAATGCTCTCTAGCACCGGCGCGGCTCTTCCTTCTCCCAGTATATAGTGCCCCACCTTTTCCAGCCGCACATTGAGTACGCCGGCCATGGCAGACATCGGCCAGCCGGCATTGGGACTCTCGGTCCGGACATGCTCCTTGAGAGCCGTTTTCCAGGCGTCGCGACCCCTTCTTTGTGTCGCCGCGGCCAGGACCAGCAATAGCGCCGCCAGCCTCGCCGGTATGAAGTTGAGGATATCATCCAGTCTGGCCGCGAACTTGCCCAGGTACTCATATTTCCCTTGATACCCTATCATGGAGTCCAGTGTATTGACCGCGCGGTAGCCGACTGCCCCGGGTACGCCAAGGAGCAGGAAGTAAAAAATCGGGGCTATCAGGCTGTCGCAGGTGCCCTCCGCCACCGATTCCACCGCCGCCGATACCAGCAGGGGTTCGTTCAGGTCTTTCGTATCACGACTGACCAGCGCCCGCAGCTCGAAGCGCGTTTTATCGAGCTTATCCTCCTGTAGAAGTCTCCTGACTTTCCGTGCGGCATGACGCAGTCCCCTGATGGAGAAAGTAAATTTAAGAAGTACGGCGGCAACAATAATATAAGCAATCTGGTTGAGGCCATGCAAATAGGTAATCAGGAAATAGACCGGAATAACAAATAGCGCTGCGGTGAAAAGAGTCATCGCTATCCCGTAAATAAGCTGGCCGGCCCGGTTAAGCTTTAGGCCGCACTTTTCCAGAAAGGAGATGACTTTACCCATCCAGGCGACCGGGTGGAAAGCATTTGGTGGGTCGCCCAGTGCCATGTCGATGGCTATTGCCAGGGCCAGTATCGGTATTATTTCCATAGTTATCTTCCCGTCGATTTATTCTCTATTTCTGTGGGCGCCGAGCAGGACGGTCGGTAAACCGTTTACGGGGTGGGTGTAAACGCAGTTCTCGGCGCCGTAGACCTGCTTGATGTTTTTATCGGTGATAACCTCCGCCGGTGTCCCCTGGACATGGATGTGTCCTTCGTGAATCAATAGTAGCCGGTCGCAGTACTGCGCCGCCAGGTTAAGGTCGTGCAGGGCCGCCAGTACCGTGAGCTTATGGGCCACGCATAAATTCTTGATAAGGTCGAGTATCTCCACCTGTCGCCCGATGTCCAGGTTGGCGGTAGGCTCGTCTAGGAGGATGGCTTTGGTCTCCTGCACCAGCACGCGGGCAATCAGCAGGCACTGTATTTCCCCGCCGGAAAGCTCGTTTACCCTCCGGTTGGCTAGCGGTTCGGTGCCCGTCTGCTCCATGGCCTGTCGGGCAATGGCCCAGTCGCGGTAGCCCTCCGACTGGAACAGGCCCAGGTGTGGGTTCCTGCCCATGAGCACTATCTCGAAGGCGGTGAAGGTGCTGGGCAACAGTGGCAACTGCGGGACGACTCCGACCAGGCAGGCAAGCTCCCGCCTCGGTATCGCTTTGATATCCCGCCCGTCCACCAGTACTCTGCCGGAGCTGGGGCGGATGATATGGCTCAGCGCCTTGATGATGGTGGACTTGCCACAGCCGTTGGGGCCGATGAGCCCCACCATTTCCCCCGGCGATGCTTTGAGGGTTATATCCTGCAGCACCGGATGGTGGTCGTAGCCCAGCGTTATGTTTCGCATTTCCAGTTCAATCATTACGTACCTCGTGTTTAAGAGGAAATCCTAAGCATTAAATCTCGATGGAATAACCAATAACCAAGAAACAAGTTCCAAACAAATTTCAATATACAATTACCAATGACCAATAGCCTGGTTATTCGAATTTGGTTATTGGTTATTGTTTGGTTATTGTATCTTGTATCTTGGTCATTACGCATTGTTTAGAGTTTAAATATTAGAATTTAGGATTTACCCCTTCCCCATTAAAATATCGCCTTTTTCCGCCGCCGCAGCAGGTACAGGAAGAAAGGTGCCCCGCAGATGGCGGTAATTACGCCTATGGGTATCTCCGTGGGGGCCAGCACGGTACGCGCCGCTATGTCGGTAAGAATCATGAAAATGGCCCCGGTCAGCACCGAAAGCGGTAGCAGAAAACGGTGGTCGGCGCCCCACATCAGGCGGACGGCATGGGGAATGATGATACCGACGAAACCGATGGTGCCCACGAAGGAAACGCTGGCGGCTGTAATCAGCGTGGCTGCCGCCAGCAGGATGAGCTTGAGCCTTTCCACGTTGACGCCGAGCTGCTGCGCCTGCTCCTCGTCGAGCTGCATGACGTTGAGCAGACGGGCGAAAATGATGATGACCGCCGTCCCTACCGCCACGTAGGGCAGGACCATCCTGACTTCCGACCATTGGCTCATGGAGAAGCTGCCCATCAGCCAGAAGATGATGCCGTGCATCTTTTCGCCGCTGGATATGATGAGGTAGGAGACGATGGACCCGAGCAGCGCGCTGAGCGCCACCCCGGACAGAATCAACGTGGTCACCGGCAGGGTTTTTCCCACCCGCGCCAGGGCGTAGACAATGACCGTGGCAAGCAGCGCCCCGATGAAGGCTAGCAGGGGAATGATGCCGAACCCCGCGATATTCCAGGCGGTGGGTAACAGAAAGCCGACGATGGCCCCCAGCGAGGCGCCCTGGGCGACTCCGATGAGATACGGGTCGGCGAGGGGGTTGCGGAATAGCCCCTGGTAGGTGGCTCCGGCTATGGCTAGGGCGGCGCCCACCAGTCCGGCGAGGATGACCCGGGGCAGGCGTATCTCTAGGACGATGGTGGCAATGGTGCTCTGCCATGTCGGGGCAATATCCACGAACGGTAGCCTGTCCAGCAGGATACGGCATGTCGTAAGCAGCGGGATTTTGACGCTGCCGATACTCGCCGCCACTGCCGCGACCACTATCAGGGCCGCGCACAATCCCAGGAGACTGTATATTCGCGTGCGTCGTCCCGAAAAGTATATGCCTGATGGTTCAACATCTGCAGAATTAGATGTCATGTTAATAAATCCTCACCACCTCGTATTTCAGGTCTTCGTTTCCCGTTAGATAGGAAACATTGGTGAGATGTTGCCTGGCCAGGCTGGCGGCATTCTCTGTTTCCTGGGGTGTTGGCCGTCGCCAGGGGTTATCGCCGATGGGAATATAGGCGTCGATTCTATAGGGTATACTTCTATCTATTCCAGCGATAAATCTGGCGATATTTTCGATTTCCGGGCCGTCGATATATTCGGGGATAAAGACACTTTCGGTCCTCAGCTTGATGCCGGATTTGTAGAGTGTCACGAAGTTTTTAAGGGCTTTTTTGTTGGAGACACCGGTATAGTCCCGGTGGATGGTATCGTTATAAGCCTTGATGCTGAAGACAACCTCGTCGATATCATTGAGGTCGGTAAGCTGGAAGCCGTTGGTCAGGAGGACGTTATGGCTGGAAAATTTCCGGTGAAGTTTTTTTGCCAGTATCGGCAATTGAGGGTCGAGGGCTGGCTCCGCTCCCATGAAAATCACCTCACCAACCTCCAGCTTATTTAGCCATTGCATGACCTCTTCCATACTCAGGAATTTATCAGGGGTCTTATTACTCTCGTTTTGCCTCCGGAAAATTCTATCCTTGGTTTCCGCCAGGTGGCAGTCATATATCTCTCTCTTCAGCAGGCATGACCGGCAGCCCAGGTTGCAGCCCCAGAAGTGCAGTTGGACGATTTTCGTGGCGGGACCATAGGTTATATGGTAAACGTTCATGACTTTTCCTCAAATAGTTCGGGATGTATGAGTTTGGCTATCTGCTCCAGAGCAGTGACTGTCCGCGGTCCGGGGTGGCTGACGAGCTCGACATTTATAGAATAGATCCTGTTGTTCTTGCGGGCATCGGTTTCCTTTAATCTCGGCTCGGACATGAGAAACTGGAAAGGCAGGTCCTCGCCCTCCCCCATACCAACGTCGGCAATCATCACCTCGGGGTTGGCGGCGATAACCGCTTCCAGGCTGATATCGGCGTAATCGGTGAGGTTGTGGGCGATATTGATGCCGCCGGCTTTACCGATTATTTCGTCATGCAGGGTGCCGGCGCCGGCTGCCATCAGCGGGTCGTGCCAGACGATTTCCAGGACACGCTGTTTCTGCGCTTCGGTAAGATTATCGGTCTTATCGGTGATGGCTTTAATCCGGCCTTTCATGTCTGTTACCAGGCTGGCAGCCTCCTTTTCGGCGCCGGTGACCTTCCCGACCAGTGTGATGGCCGCGAGCACCTCGTCAATTGTTTTGGGGTTCAGGGCGATAACGGTCAGCCCTTTGCTCTCAAGCTGGGGGATTACTTTGTCTTTATGTATATCCCCGGCCAGTATAAGGTCCGGGTTCTTGGCGATTACTTCCTCGATGTTGGGCGTACTGAAACCGCCGATGCTCGGCTTTTTTTTGGCCTCCGGCGGATATGTGCAGTAATCGGTAACACCAACGATGCGGTCGCCCAGGCCGAGCGCGAACAGGATTTCCGTATTGCTCGGGGCGAGAGAAACGATTCTCTGCGGGATGGCATTTATTGTCACCGCTCTTCCCAGCTGGTCGGTGATTTGTGCGGGTGCCGGCGTCGTGTTCTCAGGCGCTTTCGCACAGGATGTTACCAGGAATGCGAAGAGTGCGACCGCCAGACAAATGGCGCCAAGTTTTTTTAATGCGTTTTTCATTTTTCTCCTCCTAAAAAATAAACCCCCTAGCCTTTAGCCCAGGGGGTGATAATGACTCAACAAAAAGTCCTACCACTCCCCGCGGAGTGCTGTAGGCAATTCAGGGGCTGGCGTTCTGGCTTATGCTCTTAATTAGAAGTAGCAATCACAGCGGCGCGGCCGCGTCGGACTTTCACCGACTTGCTTTCCAGTTGGGCCCTCGCTCACGCTCGGGCGCCCCCTGTTAACCTATTCTATTTTGATACCAATATACAATATGCAAAAAATAAAATCAAGCCATTTTTAAAAAATGTCATTCCCGCGAAGCTTGTCCCGTACCCTGTTCCGTGCTTGACACGGGATTGATACGGGAGTGGGAATCCAGAGAGTGTCATCCTGAGCAGAGCGAAGGATATCGGAGAGGGGTTATTCTCCCCCTTTCGTAAAGAGCTTGCCCTGAGCTTGTCGAACGGGGTGAAGTTCAAAAAAACCAACGTTCACAATAAAATACTTAACATAACTCTAAAAACGATTCGAAGCTACCCACGAAGGAATCGTTTCTCTTAAAATTATTTTAGTGGGTTTGAGCGGAATACAGACACATAAGGTTCCGAAATGATGCTAGTGTCCCGTCTCGGAAATACGTTGACAAAGTCTTTTGACCTTTTGGAGGATTGAATCAGCTGTCGCTGTCCAGACAAAGGGGTGTGGAGCGCGGTTGTATTGACTGACAAATTGCTCGATCC
>Ga0315282_10005233_pt1 | contig 22194 bp, 15 predicted proteins | sample YL17G07_20_MG_FD_203693 | JGI IMG/M metagenome (GOLD analysis project Ga0315282, IMG submission 203693) | Sediment microbial communities from Yellowstone Lake, YNP, Wyoming, USA - YL17G07_20 | ecosystem: Environmental > Aquatic > Freshwater > Lake > Sediment | place: USA: Wyoming | collected... | reverse complement strand
GCTACGATCTGAGCAGCATGGTTCGCGGCCCCATGAGCCTCGAGCGGGAGATCGTGAGGCAGCGCAGGAAGAACCTGTGGATCGCCGCGAAGTTCACGCTGCTGGACACCTCCATCCTCGTCGGGGGAGGGTGCGTGAGCAAGATCGACGTGGGGTTCGCCGGCATCGGCAAGCCGCTTTTCAAGGCCATAGAGGAGGGGAGGGTGAAGACCGTGGACTGGACGAACGGAACCCTGGCCCTTCGTCACATGGCCGGCGCCATGGGCGTGCCCTGCCTGCCGACCAGGGCTCTGGGAGGCACGGACACCTTCAAGTATTCCGGGGCCAAGCAGGTCGTCGACCCGTTCACGAACAAGACGATCACCCTGGTTCCGGCCGTTTTTCCCGACGTGGCCATCATCCACGTCAACCAGTGCGACAAGTACGGCAACGCAAGGGTGTTCGGCCCCACCATATCGCCTGTCGAGACGGCCATGGCCTCGAGACGCGTGATCGTATCGACCGAGGAGATCATCCCCACGGAGGAGATCAAGAGGAACCCGGGGCTCACGACGCTCCCATACTATGTGGTGGATGCGGTGGTGCACGCGCCGTGGGGAGGGCATCCAGGCACCTGCCCGGGCTGGTACACCTACGACTCCGAGAACCTGAACGAGTTCTTCGCCGCGCAGAACGACGCGGACATGAAAAAGTACCTGGACAAGTACGTGTACGGCGTCAAGGACCATTTCGAGTACCTGAAGCTCATCGGCATTGAAAAGCTGATGAAACTCAATGAGATGGAGACCATCAGGGAGGGTTATCATCCATGAGCGCAGAGTTCACCGATGTCGAATTCATGATCTGCCAGGCTGCCAGGATGGTCGAGGATCAGAGCACGGTGTTCGTCGGATACGGCATGCCGCAAATCGCCATCATTCTCGCCCAGAAGCTCTACACGCCGGACATCGTCCAGGTGTACGAGTACGGCGCCATCGGTCCCGAGGTCGCCACGCCGTTCCGGCGGAACATGATGGCCGACGCCCGGAATTCGTACCGGTCCTACTGCTGGACCACCATGAACTGGATGATCTTCAACGCCCAGGCCGGCTTCATCGATTACGGCATGCTCGGAGCGGCCCAGATCGATCCGTTCGGGAACGTCAACTCCACCCTGATCGGCGGGACGTACGAGAGGCCGGGCAAGCGTTTCACCGGATCCGGCGGCGGGAACGAGGTGGCCAGCCTGTGCTGGAAGACGATCCTGCTCATGGAGCACGAGAAGAGGCGCTTCCTTCCGAAGATCGATTTCATCACCTCGCCCGGGTATCTCGACGGCACACCCGGCGCCCGCGAGAAGGCCGGCCTTCCCAAAGGCACGGGCCCCTCTCATGTGATCACCTCCAAGGCGGTATTCGATTTCTCGCCCAAGGAGCATCGGATGCGTCTGATCGCCACGAGAAACGGCTTCTCGGTCAAGAACGTGCTGGACGACATGGTCTTCGAGCCCATGGTGGCGGACAAGGTCGGGGAGCTCAAGCAACCCAAGGACGACGAGCTCGGCCTGTTGAGGGAAGTCATCGACCCCGACCGTGTGGTCATCGGAAGAAACAAGAAGAAATAGCTCCACGGAGGACAATGCGATGCCAGGCAAGCTGCTCGATGGCGCGAGAATTCTCGATCTGAGCCGGATGCTCACGGGTGATTATGCCTCGATGCTGCTCGGAGATCTCGGCGCCGAGGTGATCAAGATCGAGCCTCCGGACGAGGGGGACCCGCTCCGGAAGATGCCCCCCCATTTCGTCGAAGGGGAGAGTGCCTATTTCCTCAGCATCAACCGGAACAAGAAGAGCGTCACGCTGGACCTCCGGGCCGCGGAGGGGCAGAAGGTGTTCCACAACCTGGTCCGGAAGGCGGACGTGGTGTTCGACAACTTCAGGCCGGGCATCCTGGAGAAGCTCGGGGCCGATTACGAGACGCTGAGGAAGATCAATCCGGGCATCATCTGCTGCTCCATCCTTTCCTTCGGGGCGAGCGGTCCCTACGCGAACCAGCCGGCCTTCGACCTCACCATCCAGGCGTTGAGCGGCACCATGAGCTATACCGGAGAGCCGGGCCGGCTCCCGGTCCGGATGGGCATTCCCATGGGTGACCTGGCCGGTAGCATGTTCGCCGCCTTCTCCATCAGCGCGGCGCTGTACCACCGGGGGAAGACCGGAGAGGGACGGAAGATCGAATTGAGCCTTCTGGACTGCCTCATCTCCCTCCACACCTACGTGGCGCAGTACTATTTCTCCGGAGGGGAGATCTCCGGGCCCATCGGGTCGGGCCACCTCTCGGTGGTTCCGTACCGGGCCTTCGCCACCAAGGACAAGCCGCTCGTCATCGCGATCTTCGTGGAGAAGTTCTGGAAGGTGCTGTGCGAGACGATCGGCGACCGGGAGCTGGGCGAGGACAAGCGGCTCGCATCGTCCGCGGGAAGGCTCAAGCACCGGGAGGAAGTGGACGCGAGGGTCCAGAAGAAGCTCCTCGAGAAGACGCGCGAGGAATGGCTCGCGCTGCTCCGGAAGGCCGAAGTGCCCTGCGCGCCGATCCTGGCCATCGACGAGGTGTTCGAGGACCCGCAGGTGCTGCACGACGACATGAAGATCGAGCTCGACCACCCGAAGTGCGGCCGGCTCCCCATGACCGGAGACCCGATCAAGCAAGTCCCATCGTCCGATGAGCCCTTTACGCCCCCGCCGCTTCTCGGCCAGCACACCGAGGAGGTGCTCTCCCAACTCGCCGGCCTCGGCAAGGACGAGCTGGCCAGGCTCCGGTCGAAGAAGATCATCTAGGAAATCAGAATCGGACCGGCTCGCGGTAGGTGCCGAAGACGTCCTTGAGGGTGCCGCAGATCTCGCCCACGGTGGCGTAGGCCTCGACCGCGTCCATGATGGAGGGCATGACGTTCTCGCCGCTCTTGGCAGCGGCCCGGACCCGGTCGAGGGTCTTCCTGACCGTCTCGAGGCTCCGCTCGCGGCGGATGCGGCCCAGGCGATCGATCTGTTTCCTGGCCTCTTCCTCGCGGTAGGGGTGGAACTCGACGTCGCGCTCCTCCTCTTCCTCCACGAAGACGTTGACCCCCACCTTCTTGACCTCGCCCGACTGGACGCGCTTTTCGTACTCGAACGCCTGGCGGTTCACGGCGGCCTGCACGAGCCCCTCGGCCACGCCCTTCACGATGCCCCCCTCCCGATCGAGCTCGGCCATGATCCGGGTGACGCTCTTCTCCATCTCGTTGGTCATGGTCTCGATGAAGTAGGAGCCTGCGAGCGGGTCGACCGTGTCGCAGAGCCCGATCTCGTGGATCAGGATCTGCATGGTGCGGAGGCTCAGCTTGGCCGCGCGCTCGCTCGGGATGGTGTAGGCCTCGTCGAACGAGCAGAGCGCCATGGTCTGCGTGCCCGAGAGCGCGCTCGCGAGCGCGTAGTAGGCGCCGCGCACGATGTTGTTCTCGGGCTGCTGGATCGTGAGCCCGCCGCCGCCCCCCCCCGCGATCATGCGGAGCGTCAGGGCGCGAGGGTCGTCGGCGCCGTACTGCTCCTTCAGGATCTTGGCCCACAGCCTGCGGCCGGCGCGGAACTTCGACACCTGCTCCCAGAGGTTGCCGTAGATGTCGAAGTTGAACGTGATGCCCGAGGCCACGGCGTTGATGTCGAGCCCGCGCTTCAGGGAGTGATCGATATAGGCCTTGGCGATGGCGAGTCCGTAGGCCATCTCCTGGGCCGGGTTCGCGCCCGACTCCCGGATGTGGTAGCCGCACACCGAGACCGGGCTGTACCTGGGCACGTTGTTCGCGCAGAACTCGATGGTGTCGCCCACGAGACGGATCGACGGCTCGACCGGGAAGATCCAGGTGCCCCGGCCGATGAACTCCTTCAGGATGTCGTTCTGCGAGTTGCCGCGCAGGTTCTTGAGCTCGAAGCCGCGCTTGCGGGCCATGGCGAAGTACATGGCCATGATCGCCACGGCGGAGCCGTTGATGGTCATGGACACCGTGATCTGGTTCAGGTCGATGTCCGCGAACGCCTCCTCCATGTCCGCGAGCGTATCGACCGCCATGCCCACGCGGCCCACCTCGCCTTCGGCCATGGGGTCGTCCGAGTCGAGGCCGCACTGGGTCGGCAGGTCGAACGCCACGTTGAGGCCGGTCTGGCCGTTCTTGATGAGCCACAGGAAGCGCTGGTGCGTCTCGGCCGCGGTCCCGAATCCCGAGTACTGGCGCATGGTCCACGGCTGCTTGCGGTACATGAGGGAGTGGATGCCGCGGGTGAAAGGGTACTCGCCGGGCAGGCCGATGCCCGCCGTGCCGCCCGACGCCTCCAGATCCTTCTCCGTATAGACCGGCTTCACCTCGAGCCCGGATTCCCAGAAAAGGGGTTGTGCTTCCTTCTTCTTCTCGCTCACGGCTTCACCTTCTCACGAATGAAATCCACGACCGCCGAGAACGCGGTGCCGGTGGGGAAGATCCCGTGGACGCCGATGGCCTTGAGGGCCTCGTGATCCTTGCGCGGGATGTTTCCTCCGGCGATCCAGACGATGTCGCGCGCCTTTCCGGCCTTGAGCTCGCCCGCCACCTTGCGGGAGAGGGGGATGTGCGCGCCCGACAGGATGGACAGGCCCAGGACGTCGACGTCCTCCTCCACGACCGCCTTGGCGATGGCCTCGGGTGATTGGCGGAGGCCCGTGTAGATCACCTCCATGCCGGCCTCCATCAGGGCGCGGGAGACGAGCTTGGCGCCCACGTCGTGGCCGTCGAGGCCGGGCTTCGCGATGAGCACACGTATCGGCTTTTTCATGGTTTTTTCCCCGGTTTGACCGCTTCGAGGCCGAGCTCGAAGGCGAGACGGTTCTTGTCCACGAACTTGGACGGGCTCCCTTTCTCGATGGCCTGCCAGAGCACCTTGGGCTCGAAAGGCAACAGCTTCAGTCCGGCAAGGGCGCCGAGCATGGCCACGTTCAGGGTCCTGATCGCGCCGGTCCTGCGCACCAGCTCGGTCGCGTCGATCTCGAAAAGCGTGGGTGCGATCTTTCGGACGCCGGAGAGGATCGTCTCCAGGGGAGGGTAGGGGATCCCCTTGATCGCAAGGCTGAACGGCATGATCCGGCCGAGGTTCATCACGACGATCGTCTTCTTCGACATCCTGGGCAGGGCGCGGAGCACCTCGAGGGGCTCGAGCCCCAGCACCACGTCGGCCTGGCCGTTTCCGATGAACGAGCTGGATCCCGGGCCGAAAAGCACCGAGCACTCCACGCTCCCTCCGCGCTGCGACATGCCGTGGAGCTGGCCCACCATCACTTGGTGCTTCGAGTGGAGCGCGGCGCTGCCCAGGAACTCGGCGATGGTGAGGGCCCCCTGGCCGCCGACGCCGACGATCAGAATTTTGAGACGCCCTGTCGAAGGGCCTGCCTGGGAGGTGGAGCGCTTCGGCGCAAGCTTTCGCGTCTTCTTCGGCTTCAAGGCGGTTTTCCCTGCAGGGCTCATCGCTTCAGATCCTCGGTGACGATTTTCATCTGGCAGGACTGGTTATCCATGGGTTTTCCGCCGCTCGACTCCTCGACCTTGCGGATCGCGCCGTTCGTGCAGATTCGCGCGCAGATGCCGCACCCCATGCAGAGATCCGGGTCGATCTGGATGCGATCCCCGGCCACGAAGAACGCCGGGCAGCCGAAGAGGTCGAGACAGATACGGCAGTTGCCGCATACGGCGCACACCATGCATCGGGACGCTTCGCGGCGGGCCTGCTCCTCGGTGAGGGGCTTGAGCACCTCGTGGTCGCTCCTGGTTCTTTCGGAGCGGTCGATCTCGGCCGGCCGCTCGCGACGTTCGCGTATCAGCCTCGCGATATAGGGCTTCTCCGGCTCCTTCGAGAGGTCCGGTCGATCCGGAGGAACTATCCGGTTCGCGGCTTCCCGGCCTCGGAGGGACAGGTCGATTCCCCAGGCCGCCCGGCGGCCCGACGCCATGGCATCGGTCACATTGCGGCTCTCCGGGGTCACATCTCCGCCGGCGAATATTTGCGGATGCGAGGTCTGGCCCGTGTCCGGGTTGATCCGTATCGATCCGTCCGGATTGCGGACAAGCCGAAGATCGTCTTGCGTCAAGAGATCCGGGTCGGGCGACTGGCCGATGGCCGCAATGACCTGATCCGCTTCGATGAGCCGTTCGCTTCCCGGGATCGGGACAGGGGTTCTGCGGCCCGAGGCATCCGGATCGCCCTGGCGGGTGGAGATCGCCAGAATCCCCTTTGAATCCAAGCGGATCGGGAGAATCTGTGTGACCATCTCAACCCCCTCTTCCTCGGCCTCGCGGATCTCGTCGGGCAGAGCCGGCATCTCCTCGCGCGTGCGGCGGTAGGCGATCGTGGCCTTCTCGGCCCCTTGACGGAGCGCGGTCCTGGCCGCATCCAAGGCCGCGTTGCCGCCCCCCACCACCACAACGCGACGGCCGGTCTCGGGCTTCTGCCCGAGATTCGCCGCCTTGAGATACTGCATCGACTCCACGACCTCGGGATGTCCAGGGCCGTCTTTCCCTTCGATCTCGAGTTTCTGCCAGGTCTGGGCGCCCACGGCCAGGAAGATTGCGTCGAAGCCTTGAGCCAGAAGCTTCTTGAGCGCGATGTCCTTGCCGAGCCTTGTCTTGCCCTTGAACTTGACCCCGAGATCGAGGATGCGCCGGATGTCCCGGTCGAGCGCTTCACGAGGCAGACGGTAGCGCGGGATGCCGGTCCGGAGAAGCCCGCCGGGCTTGTCCTCGGCGTCGAACAGGGTCACCCGATAGCCTCGGAGCACGAGGTCATGGGCCGCGGCCAGCCCGGCCGGGCCGGCGCCGATCACGGCGATGCGCTTCCCGTTCTCGGGCTCGATCTCGGGTCGGTACGCATGCTCGTGGCTCGTCGACCACTCCACGACGAAGCGTTTCAGGGCGTTCACGGCCACGGGCTCGTCGAGGTCCTGGCGGACGCACACCGACTCGCAGGGGTGATGACACACCCGGCACACGGTCTCGGGGAGCGCCGTCTCGCGCAGGATGAGGTTCATGGCGTCGCGATACTCGCCGGCCGCGATGAGGTTCGTATACCCCTTGATGCAGAGGTTGAGCGGGCATCGCGTGGCGCAGGGATCCATGTCGGGACGCAGAATACCGGGGTCGCACGCCTCGATGCAGCGGCTCTTGGCCATCTGCCGCTCGTAGCGTTCGGCAGTCTGGACCTTGCAGCGATGGCCCGACTCCTCGCGGCCGCAGAGGCGGCATCGGCCGGGGTCGATCTCATAGGTGGCGGTCTTGAAGGGCAGACCGGTCTCCCGCGAGAGATGCACCGGGCACGCCCTCTCCAGGATGACCACGCTCGTCCCGGTTGCGTTCCTGGCCCTTTCCAGGACCGCGACGGTGGCGGCCAGGTCGTAGGGGTCGACCACCTCGACATGCGGTGCGCCGAGCGCACGGACCACGGACTCGATGGAGACCTCACGCCGGAACCGATCCCCCTCAATGACGACGGTCGGGCTCTCCTGGAATCCGGTCATGGCCGTGACCTGGTTGTCGAGGATCACGGCCACCATGTTCGCGTTCTCCTTGACCGCGTTGAAGAGCGCCGGCATGCCCGAGTGGAAGAAGGTGGAGTCGCCCATGATGCCCACGGTCCGCTTCCCGGTCATGCGGCTCACGCCGGCCGCGAGCGAAAACCCGGCGCCCATGCAGAGGAGCGCGTCGGCCGTGTCGATGGGCGGGCCGTAGGCCAGGCTGTAGCAGCCGATGTCGTTGAAGTAGAGGGTCTCGTCGCCGAACACGGTGCGCAGGGCGAATTGCGAGGCGCGATGCGGGCAGCCCGGGCACAGCATGGGGGGCCTCGGCGGGACCGGCTCCATCGGGAGCGGTTCGGGCGGCTCGTGTCCGATGCCGAACGCCCGGTGGATGCCGCGGAGGATGATCTCGGGCTCGTACTCGAACTCGAAGGGGAAGTGGCCCGTCCGCTTGCCTAAAAGCTCGATCGACTTCCGGTTGAGGAAGCAAAGGGCCCGGAGATGATCCTCAAGGTAGGGCGAGAGCTCCTCGATGACGAGGAGCCGTTCGACCCCTTTCAGGGACTCGAGGAGCTGTTTTTCGGGAATGGGGTAGACGCACCCAAGGGAGATGAAGCGCAGCTTCTCGAGCAGCCCGTTCTCTTTCAGGACATCGACCGTCGCGGCAGCCGCCTCGCCGGAGGCCAGGATCGCGATCTTTCCCCGGCCCGAGGTCTTGAGGAATCCCGAGTCGGCGAGGAGCGATCGGGCAATCTCGATCCGGGAGGTCACTTCCTTGCGGAGCCCGCGCGCGTTCGCCGGCACGGGCACGAGGCGCCTCGGGTCCTTCACGAACCCGCGGACGCTCGGCTTCCGGAGCTTGCCGAAGGTGATGATCTCCCTCGAATGGCATACCCGCGTGAGGGGACGGAGCAGCACCGGGAGCCGGCTCTTCTCGGAGAGCTCGAAGGCGAACCTCGTCATGTCGTAGGCGTCCTGGGGCGTGCTCGGGTCGAGCACCGGAATATGGAGCATCGGGCCGAGATATCGGTGATCCTGCTCGTTCGGGCTGGTCCGGCACGAGGGGTCGCCCGCGCTCACGATGACCATGCCGCCCACGGTTCCGACATAGGGGATGGTGGAGATGGGATCGCCCGCGTACATGAGCCCCAGGTGCTTCATGGCGCAGATGGATCGGGCGCCGGCGAGCGAGGCGGCGAACGCCATCTCGACCGAGAGCTTCTCGTTCACCGAGTACTCGAACGCGATGCCCGCGTCCTCGGCGATCCGCGCGAAGCAGTCGGTGATCTCCGAGGAAGGGGTTCCGGGATAGCCGGCGGCGAACGCGACGCCCGCCTCGAGAGCCCCGCGCACGATGGCCTCGTTGCCCAGCAGGCATTCGGTATGACCCTCCTCGTCCAGCAGGAGGGGGTCGACGGGATGATCCGGCATGACGAGGGTCCTTAAGCTTTCCAAAAAAGGTGCTACTTACGGTTCTTGAGCTCGTTCCACTTGTAATCGATGAGCTCTAGGAGCACACCGTTCACCGTCTTCGGGTGGATGAAGGCGAACTCGCAGTCCCGGAAGTGCCTGGCCTTCTTCGTCGGGTCGTCGGCCAGCGGCTTGGGGTTCGGGATGAACCGGTTGCCCTTGGCTTCGAGCTCGCTCACGGCCTTCCGCGTGTTGTCCACGTTGAGACCGATGATCATGATCCCCTCGCCGTTCTTCTCGATCCACTTGGCCACGTCGCCGTCCGGCGTGGTGGATTCCATGAGCTCGAACCCCACCTCGCCGAGCCAGTACCGGGCCACCCGGATCTTCTCGGGCTCGTCCACGTAGGGGTCGTCCGGCTGCGACTTGCCCAGGATCGGCTCCCAGGCCTTGCGCGCCTCGTCGAGGTTCTTCACGGCGATGCAGATATGGTCGATCTTGTTGACCTTCACGATGGTTCCTCCTTTTGCCGAATCGGTCTTGCCGATGTCACCGCTGGTTATTTCGCGCGACCCTCGCCGTCGTGGCCGCGGGGCACGCCCACGCGCCAGTTGCCCGGGTTCGGTGTGGCCTGTCGCGGCGAGAAGTAGGCCTCGTGGGTCTTCACCAGCCCATGGTTCGGAAGCCGGAAGTGGATCGCGCCGATCGGGCAGGCCTCGTGGCAGATCCCGCACTCCTCGCAGAGGTCCGCGAGAATGGCCGCCTTGTTCTTGATGAGGCCCATGATCTGGGGCGGGCAGTGCCTCACGCAGAGCCCGCATCCGTCGCACCTGAAAACGTCGACCTTCGGTATCATGTCACATTCCTCCCTAGAGGCGCATGCCCATCTTGTAGCCATCGAGGATGGCGGAGTTTCCGCGTCTCGGACTGAGCGCGTCGCCGATGACATAGACCCCTTTCCGGGCCTTCACGAGATCGTCGACCGAGCGCATGTCGGCCAGGATCACCTGCTCGGCTTCGATCGTCTTCTCGCCGTCCGGCGTCTCGACCACCACCCCCTTCGGCGTGATGGCCTTGGGCTTGGCGTTGGAGATCAGATTCACCTTGCCCTCCTTGAGCTTGCTCATGTAGCGCCAGATGTAGCTCGGGTTCACGTCGGGCCCGGGCTTCTTGCCCTTGTGCACGAGCGCGATGGTCTTCACTCCCTTGTCGAGGAGGAAGAGCGCGGTGGAGATGGCCACGCCGCCCGATCCGAGGATGATGACCGAGCCGCCGGGCTTCACCTTGCCGTCCATGACTTCGAGGCTCGACGTCACGTTCTTGCCGTCCGTACCGGAAAGGTCGGACTTGGGCACGGCGCCCGTCGCGATGACGATGGAGTCCGCGTCGCTCTGCTTCACGTCCTCGGGGGTGACCTTCCGGCCCATCTCGAACGTGACCTTGCCGCGGTCGCAGTAGCTCTTGAGATAGTCGACGAGCCGCATGAACTCCACGTCGCCCCAGGGTCCGTTAGCCGCGGTTGCGGACTGGCCGCCCACGCGGTTCGACTGCTCGGTCACCGTGACCTTGTGCCCCTTCTCGGCCGCGATGGCTGCGGCCTGCAGGCCCGAAAGCCCGGCGCCGATGATCCACACCTTCTTGGGGTGCTGGACCTTCGGGAACCCGTAGTAGCCGTACTCGACCTCGGACTCATGGCCGAGGGACGGCCGCACCATGCAGTTCAGCTCCGCGTCGCGGAAGAGCCGCGCAAGACAGATGTTGCACGCCATGCACGGGATGATCTGCTCCTGGCGATCCTCGATGATCTTGTTCGGGAGCGACGGGTCCGCGATCATGGGGCGGCACATCTCCCAGAAGTCGAGCTCGTTCTTGGCGATGGCCGCCTCGGGGAACTCGGGCAGGAAGAGGCGGTACGCCATGGAGACCTTGGTCTCGGGCTTCATGGTCTCCTTCACGCGCTTGGCGAGGTAGAGCCACTGCCCCATCTTGCAGTCGCGCGAGATGACCGATACGGCCGATTCCTGCCACCCGGCCGTGACCGAGAGGCAGTCGGCGCCCGCCTGCTCGGCGAGCTTCAGGACCTGGAGCGATTCCTCGGGCTTGTTGCCGCCGCGGTCGTGCAGGAGCTCGTCGGCGCAGAGCCGGATGATGATGGGGTAGTCGGGACCCACAGCCTTGCGGATGCCGCTCACGATGTCGGTCATGAACCTGGCGCGGCCCTTCACGTCGCCGCCGTACTCGTCGGTGCGCTTGTTCGTGTAGCTCGAGATGAAGTTCGACACGAGGTAGCCCACGATGCCCGATATCTCGACGGCATCATAGCCCGCATCGACGCAGCGCCGCGCACCGTCGATGTGCTCCTGGATCCCCATCTGGATCTGCTCCCGCGTCATCTCGACCGGTTCGCGGAACCGCGGGATCCGCTGCTTCACCTCGGACGGTCCCACGGTGTACTCGAGGTTGATGCCGCCTACTCGGCCGCAGTGCATGAGCTGCAGCACGGCCTTGGAGTCGTGCTTGTGGATGACGTCGGCGATTTTCTTCAGGCCCGGGATGAACTTGTCGTCCCAGATGCCCATCATGCCGACATATCCCTGGCCCTCGCCGCGCGGGTCGGTGTAGGCCCCCTGCGTCGTGACCATGCCGGCGCCGCCGCGGGCCTGGGCCTCCATGTAGGCGATCTCCTTGTCGGCCACGAACCCGTCGCCGAAGTTGAAGTTCGTCTCGGTGGACGCGTACTTGATGCGGTTCTTGACCTGCATCTTCCCGATATTCCCCGGGCTGAAAACGTGCGGGTACTTCTTTTGACCGGGCTTCATCTTCTTCTCTTCTCCTTTTTCTTCAAACGACCCCAGGCTCTTTGGAAAAGCCCTTTCCTAATTCAAGCCCTACTGTTGTAGTCAAAAGAATTCATAGGATGCAATCACAAAGTTACAATCCCTTGAAAGAACGCTTGAGCTTTCCCGTCGAGCACAGGCACAAGAAGGTGGTTGAGGAAGTCAGCGGTTTGGGGTATTGAAGGTGTTGTGAAATAACCATTCACATCCCATCACGAAAGGGGGATAGGTCATGGCCACGAAATCCAAAGGAAACAACAAGAGCAGCACCCAGAGCGGGAAGTTCCGGGCCGTCATGGCGACCAAGGAGCCGTCGAAGCCCAAGGAGCCGGCCGAGGTGGTCAATGCGGAGAAGATCGCGGAGTGCGCCTACCTGATCTGGGAGAAGAAGGGCCGTCCGACCGGCCAGGACGAGGAGATCTGGCTCGAGGCCGAGGCCATGCTCAAGAAGACGAAGTAGGATTTCATCTCGCGGTGGTTCAAGCCAGCATCGCCGACGATCTATCGTTTTCCGGAAGTTCCGGAGCGCTTGTTGAAAGAAATAAACGGCTCCCGCGTCACGACACGTCTCGCCTCTTCGTTCTCGATGGGGAACTCCCCCATCTCCCGCTGTTTCTGCAGGATGCGCCCCATGTCGTCCGGCAAAAGGGGTTTCGAGAACAGGAACCCCTGGATCTTGTCGCAGCACATCTCCAGGGGGGTCTCGATCCTGAGCGATCGCAGCAGCTCGAGCTGGGCGACGGTCTCAACCCCCTCGGCGACCACCTGGAGCTTGAGGTGATGCGCGATGGCGATGATGATTTTCACGATTTCCTGGTTGATCCGGTCCGTGAGGATGTCCTTGATGAAAGAGCGATCGATCTTGATCATATCAATGGGCAGCGATTTGAGGCGGGAGAGGGAGGAGTAGCCCGAGCCGAAGTCGTCGATGACGATCCGGATACCCATCTCGTGAAGCGTTCGTAGGATCTTCTCGGACTCCTGCACGTCGTGCATGACCGACGTCTCGGTGAGCTCGATCTCCAGGAGCTCGGGAGGGATGCCGGACCGCTCGATCGCTCCCGTCACCATGCCGATGAAGTTCTTCTGCTGGAACTGGCGGGAGGAGAAGTTGACCGCCACCGGCACGCGCGGGTACCCGGCCTTGAGCCATGACGCCAGCTGCTCGCAGGCGGTCTTGAGGACCCATTCGCCGATCGGCACGATGAGCCCGGTCTCCTCGGCGATCGGGATGAAGGTCATCGGGCTGATGATACCCTCTCCGGCGGGCCTCCATCGAAGGAGCGCCTCGAGGCCCGATATCCGGCGCGTGATCACGTCCACGATCGGCTGGTAGACGAGGTGGAATTCGTCGGTTCCGACCGCCTTGCGGAGCCGGTTCTCGAAGCCGATCCGCTCCAGGGCCTGGACGCTCATGTGGGAAGAGAAGAACTGGTAGCAGTTCTTCCCCGCGGTCTTGGCGTTGTACATGGCGAGGTCCGCGTTCTTGAGCAGGGTCTCGAACTCGCCGCCGTCCACGGGATAGATGCTGATGCCGATGCTGGCCGTGATGTGGAAGGGAGTGGGTCCGATCGTCACGGGCCGGGAGAGGCAGTCGAGGATCCGCTGGGCCACCTTGGCGGAGTTCTCGGCCACGGCGATGTCTCCGAGAAGGACGATGAACTCGTCGCCGCCCATGCGCACCGCGGTGTCCACGTTGCGGATGCTCTTCTGCAGGCGATCGGCCACGGCCTTTAGGACCACGTCGCCTTCCTTGTGGCCGAGCGAGTCGTTGATGCGCTTGAAGTTGTCGAGGTCCACCATGAGGAGCGCGGCGTGCTGGCCGTAGCGGTCGGCCCGGGCCACGGTCTGCCGGAAGCGATCCTGCAGGAGCACGCGGTTCGGCAGGCCGGTGAGCTGGTCATGCGTGGCGACCTGGGTGAGCTGCGCCTCGGTCCGTTTCAGGATCGTGATGTCCCGGAAAATGAGGACCACGCCGAGGATCCGTCCCTTCCGGTCCGACACGGTCGATGCGGAAAGGCTCAGCGGCACGGTTTCCCCGTTGTTTTTCTTGAACGCCACTTCGGAGTGGATCACCGGCGACTCGGCGAGATGGACTGCGATGCTCTTGCGGTCGAAGAGGTCGATGTCCGGGAAGATCTCCTCGATTCTCTTTCCTACCAGCGCGTCCATGGGGCGTCCGAGGACCGTCTCGGCGGCGTGGTTTGCGGACAGGATAGTGCCGTCGGGAGAGAGCAATAGAAGGAGATCGGCCATGGTCCGGAGGATGTCCTCGGAGGCGAGCTCGTGTGTGACCCTGAGGAGCCGGTGCTTCCGGATGGTGTATCCGATCGTCACGAACCACACGATCATGAAGAGGGCCGGCATCATGATGGGCGTGACGAGAAGCCCCTCGATGCGATAGACAACGACCCAGCAGCCGATGAGCAGCGTCGTGAGAAGGGTGGCGGTGAAGACCAGGGTCGCCTTGTGCTTCTCGTCGGTTCGGGAGGCCAGGCGCATCCACCGGTAGGTCACCAGGACTCCCAGCGTGCACACCGTGAGCTGCGTGACGATATAGGCGACGAACCAGGGGTCCATGGAAGGTGTCTCCACCCATCCATAGTCGGTCCGGACCAGCTGATGGGTCAGGAGCCCATCGGAGAGAGCCCTGTAGAGGAAAAGGGCGGGAGGCAGGTAAAGAAGGACGAGCAGGCCTCGTCGCTTGAGTTCGCGCTCCTTGCCCTTGAGGAGCAGAAGAAAATGAAGGGCCACGGCCGGGCACCAGGTCCACCCGACGGCCGAGAGCTTGTACCAGAGCCAGGCCCGATCCAGGGTCGAAGCCAGGAAGAACAGGCTGATGGCGCCGGACCAGATCGACAGGAGGACGCAAAGGACCGCGAAAAGCCGGTTGGGCTCATCCCGGAAATTGGCGGCTGCGATGTAGACGGCAATGAGGAGGTAGAGCACGCAGGCGACGAGCAGGATGATGATCAGGGGGTTCATTCATGTCCGCCGTCAGGAGACCGCGACCTGCTCTCCGGATAGCGACAGCAGCTTTTGGTATCCCGCCTCCAGCGCTGCGGTGTCGGCGAGCGGGATGCGGGTGAAGAGCACCCCCATGCCGGTTGGAGACAAGACGGTCCGCTTGGAGCCGAACTCCTTTCTCCAGACCACCTGGGCATCCAGATGCACCATGCCCTCACCGAATGGAGGGGTGAACTCGAGGGTCAGCCTGGTCGACTGCGGGGGAGGGGTGAGCGTCCGGAGGAACAACCCCTGGCGGTTCAGGTTCCAGGAGAAGGTCCAGTACCAATTGGAATCGCCTTCAATCATGAACCTCACGGGCTCGGCGAAATAGAGACGCGGGCTTTTCCTCGCCTCGGATTGAGGCGGGGCCATGAGCTTGTTGATCACATGGGTGATGTTCTCGGCCGGCTGTTTCGTCTCGAACAACGCGATACCCGGGACATCCCGGATCGCGCCGAGATCGGCGGCGGGGGTTCGTTCCTCGCTCGTGAGGAAAATCCAGGAGGGCTGGATTTTCCCCTTCTCGTCGCCGGAGCGCCGGAGCTCATCGCATAGGTTCTGCGTGAGGAGATCCTGGGAAACGAGGAACATGCGATAGTCCTGCATCCGGACGAACGCCTTCTCGACCTCATCGGGCGTGGAGGCGAAATGGATGTCGTAACCGTGCCGTTGCAGGATTCTGGCCCACAGGATGCGATCCTGGCGGTCCTCTACCCCCACCACGGCCAGTCCGACGGGTGCGCGCATCGCCTTCCACTCGTCGCTTTCTACCAGCACGGCGAGCTTGCCGCGAAGGTGATCCAGGCTTCCCAGGACGAGGAAGTCGTCCAACCAATGGTCAAAGGCCTTTCGCAGGGTCTCCGAACGGGGTTCGCGAACCACCGCAAGAAGCGGAAGCAGGCTCATCTCCTTCTCGTCCCGGACTCGAATGACCTGGCTGACCAGATCCTCCTCGCTCGATCCCAGGAGGAGTGCAGCGGCATCCTGTTTCCGGAGGGCCTCCAGGGTTTCCGAAACGGTGGAGAATCGTCGCGTCGGTATGCCGTACTCGTCTGCCAGGGCTTTTACCTGCTCGCCGACAACCGGGTCGGAATCCACGATAAAAATCGTACGATTGCGCGATGCTTTCATGGTCTCTTCCTTCTTCGACGCCCCGCCCCCTGTTCGTTTCGCACTGTACGGGAACCTCGAAATTTGTGTATACTTCAACGGTAAATGCAACCCCGGGAGAAAGCAAGCCTCATGGCGTCCCACGCCTCGATGCATCGTCGACAGGATATGTGCCTCCGATGAGCAGGGATCCGCGCCCAGCCTCGGGGTCCTCGTCCTATCTCGTGGTGTTTTCACCGGAGTCCGTTAGCATGCACCCGCTTCCTGCCGAGGGGGAGCTTGTCCTCGGCAGCGCCGAGGATGTCGATGTCCGCTTGGCGGACTCCTCGATCTCACCAAGGGCGGCGACGATAGCCGCCAGCGGCGATTTGATCATCCTTTCAGCCTTTCCGGGGTCCGACATTGCCGTCAACGGCGAGGCGGTCGACGGCTCCACGACGCTCCTGTCCGGAGATTCGATGGTACTGGGCGCCACGACCATCGTGTTCCACGCGAATCCTCGGACAAGGTCGCAAAAGGCCATCCTGGATCTTCCGGAGCTGCGGATGCGCCTCATGCAGGAGGCCGAGCGGTTCGTGCGGTACCAGCGGGCCTTCGCCGTCCTGGCCGTTGACATCGGCCGTGATTCGGAGGCGGATTCCGGAAAGATCCGCGAGGTGGTCTCGGCCGCGGTCCGTTTCGTCGACATCGTCGGGTGGAGCGGATCCGGGGAATTCATCGTGGTCTTCCCCGAGACCTCCGAGAGGGCGGATATCCCTTCGAGCCGGATCCTGCGCGCGCTCAAGCCGATTGCGCCCAATGCGCGGGGAGGGCTCGCCATCTGCCCCGACGACGGCGCGGACGTGGACTCCCTGCTCACGGGCGCCAGGGCCGCCGCCCGAACGGCCGAGCCCGGACAGATTTCACCGGTCTCCCGCATCGTGAGCACCTTCCAGATCGGCGGGACCGAGGTGGTGGTGGTCGATCCGATGATGAAGCGCCTCTTTTCGCTGGTCCGGGATCTGGCGAAAAGCGACATCCCGATCCTCATCAAGGGAGAGACCGGCGTGGGCAAGGAGATCGTGGCTTGCGCGGTCCACGCCTGGTCGGCGCGCGCCAGGGCCGCGATGGTTTCGTTCAACTGCTCCGCGGTTTCCGAATCGCTCCTGGAGAGCGAGCTCTTCGGCCACCAGAAAGGTGCCTTCACCGGCGCCGTCTCGGACAAGCCGGGGCTCCTCGAAAGCGCACCCGGGGGAACGGTGTTCCTCGACGAGGTGAGCGAAAGCTCACCCCGGACGCAGGCCGAGCTGCTCCGCGTGCTCGAGACCAAGCGGGTCAGGCGGGTGGGCTCGGTGAACGAGCGCCACATTGATGTGAGGATCGTGGCGGCCACGAACCGGAGATTGGAAGAGGAGGTGGCGTCCGGGCGATTCCGCCAGGACCTCTATTATCGCCTGAGCGCAGCCACGATCCTGATCCCGCCGCTTCGCGATCGGATGCTGGATCTCCCCGTGCTTGCGAGGATGTTCCTTCAGAGCGCATGCAAGCGGGCGGAGCGCGAGCCCATGAGTATGTCCAACGACGGACTGCGTCGGCTCCTGGTGCACGACTGGCCGGGCAACGTGCGGGAGCTCCGGAATCTGATGGAATATATCGCGGCGGTGGTGCATGAGCCGGTGCTCGAGGCCCGGCATCTCCCGGAGCATATCGGCGCCGCGACGGCCCCATGGCTCATCGCCAGCCAACCTCCGGTCCGCCTCACGCCCCCACCCCGGGATTCGACTCCGACGCTTCCGCGACGTTTTCGCACCTTGCACGAGGAGATTGAGGAGCTGGAGCGCATCCGTATCGAGGAGGCGCTGGCCGCTGCGAACGGGATCCGGGTACGCGCCTCGGAGCTTCTGGGCATGCCGCTTCGGACCCTGTCCACCAAGATCAAGCAATACGGGCTGGGTTCGAAGGAAGCCGATATCAAGCGGGAAAAACCGCAAGGGCGATGAATCGCATAGCGGACCCGGCTTCCAGGAACGCGTGGGTCTTCGCAATCGGCCGGACATCAGACCGCGCTGATTCAGCCCGATCGGGCCGATTTGGCTCGCCGTTCATGCATGTCCTCTTGATGGCGAATCTCACAACCTGGTGTAATTTCATATAATATTGCTGTCACCGAAGATGGCATTCACCTTGCTCTATCCCTGGTTGTGAGGTGAGTGCCGTGAAATCGAAAAACACAATAAAGATTCTGCTTGCAGTCGGTTTCATTCTGTCCAATGCATCGTGCTACGGCGCCGTGGTGAAAGAGCAGTTCAGGCTCGCGAACCCCGGGAGCATCAATCGGAACGATCTCGGCTTTGTGAAGGGCGAGACCACGATGGAGGAGGCCGAGACCATCATGCAGGAAAAACAGATGACCGGGATCACCAAGGATGAATTCGCAGCGTCACCCGAAAAGGCCTACGGGTTCATCACGGCGGACTACCAGACCAGAGTCCACGTTTTCGAGAACTTCCGATACAGGGAGAGCGTGGAGCTTCATCCGAACAGCGCGATCCCTTACGGTTTTGCGCTCCGCGCAGCGGCTGTCGGCGAAAAGGTGATGCTGATGGCCCTTTATCGGGATCCCATCGCCCAGGTCAGCAGACGCGGAAACGGGAATCCGCCTCGCATCGATGCGTTCCTGCTCGACGACAAGGGGATATCCAGGGCGAGCACCCTTTCGTTCGAGCGGATTGCCAAAGAGAACGGCGGAATGAGCTTTCCCCTGTTCGTGGGATACGATCTTTCCGAGGGGGTGATCTTCGTGGCCAGGAGCAATGAAGGCGAAACCTGGAAGAACGCCTACATCCTCAGGTACGGCCGTGGAGAGCTCAGAGCGGAACCGATCTCCGTGTTCGTCGCGGCCGGGTGTCCCAGCATCTTGAGTTACATGAACGGCAAAATCGCCAACCGGCCGTGAGTCGAGCTTCGGATCATCTCAAAGAAGACAATGTCACGAGACGGCTCCATCGATCGGGCCCTCGTCGAGGATTTCGCGCACCTTGCGGGTCAGCATGACTGCAGAGAACGGCTTTTCCAGGAATCGCGTTCCGGGATCGAGCACGCCCTGGTGGGCGATGGCGTTGTCCGAGTATCCGGACATGAAGAGGACCTTGAGGCCCGGCCGCTGCAAGGCCAGGCGATCGGCGAGCTCCTTTCCGTTCATCTGCGGCATCACGACATCGGTCAGGAGAAGATCCACCTCTGTTCCCTGTTCTTCGCACAGGAGAAGGGCCTCGCCGCCGTTGGCCGCGGACAGCACCCGATACCCCGCGGATGTCAGGACGCGCTTGGCGATCCTTCGCACCGAGTCGTCGTCCTCCACGATCAGGACCGTCTCTCCTCCCGTGATCTTTTCTGGCGGCGACGAGCTCACGGTCTCGGCCGGCGGGGTGTCCGTCCGGGGCAAGTAGACCTTGAACGTCGTGCCGAGACCGATCTCGCTGTAGACCCAGATGTTGCCGCCGCTCTGCTTGACGATGCCGTAAACCATGGACAGCCCGAGGCCCGTCCCTTTGCCCTTCTCCTTGGTGGTGAAGAACGGCTCGAAGATGCGCGCCTGTGTTTCTTTGTCCATGCCGCAACCCGTGTCCGTGATGGCCAGCATGACATACGGGCCGGGACGGACCGACACGTGTCCCGCCGCGTACTCCTCGTCGAGATCCGCATTGGCCGTCTCGATGATGAGCTTGCCGCCATGGGGCATGGCGTCGCGGGCGTTGACCGCGATGTTCGTGATCACCTGCTCGATCTGTCCGGGATCGGCCATTACCCGGCCGAGGTCTTTCGCCAGTATGGGCACGAGGTCGATGTCCTCGCCGATGATGCGGCGCAGCATGGACTCCACTCCGCCCACCACCTGATTCAGGTCGAGAGGAACGGGTTGCAGCAACTGCCTTCGGCCGAACGCAAGGAGCTGACGGGTGAGCACCGTGGCGCGCTTGGCGGCCTTCCTGACCTCCAGCATGTCGTCCCGGATCGGGTCGCCCTCGCGCAGGTCCTCGATGGCGAAATCGACGTAGCTCCGGATCACGGACAGGAGGTTGTTGAAGTCGTGCGCCACGCCGCCCGCGAGCAGTCCCACGGCCTCCATCTTCTGGGCCACCCGGACCTGCTCCTCGAGATTCGCGCGCTCCTCCGCGGCCCGCTTGCGCTCTGTGATGTCCCGGACCGTGGCCTGCAGCAGATGCGCTCCGCCGATCTTCATACGGATGAGGAGGACCGTGGCCGGGAAATCCTCGCCGTGGAGCCGCCGGTGCGTCCACTCGAACAAGTGGGACCCCTGCCGCATGGCGAGCTCGATCATCTCCTTGGCCTTGTCCTGCGAAGGACGGCCGTCCGGTTGGGTTTCGGGCGAGTACTCCCACGGCGCCCGTGAAGCGAAGTCGACTTCGTCCAGCGCGCCGAACATCGCGATCGCGGACGGATTGCCCGCGGTGAATTGCCACGAGGGCGGCGCCAGGGTCATGATAGCGTCCCGCGAGCTCATGAAAAGACTGCGGTACTTCTCCACGCTCTCCCGCAGCGAGTCCTCGGCCTGCTTGCGCTCGGAGATGTCGCTCAGGAAATTGAGCGTGGCCGGCTTGCCTTCCCAATCGATGACCGTAGCGCTGATCTCCACCCACGTGACGATACCGTCACGACCCATCACCCGGAACGCATACCGGGATGGTACGGCCTCGCCTTTCAACCGTCGCAGGTAATTTGATGTCACCTTGTCCCGATCATCCGGATGGATGAAGTCGGGAAACGGCCTGTTCAGGATCTCCTGCTCCGAATATCCGGCCAGAAGCGACAGCGCCTTGCGGTTGACGAACTTCAGGAGGCCGTCTTGCGCCACGAGAATCGCCTCGTTGGCGGTGTCGACCAGCAGACGGTACTTTTCTTCGCTCTTCCTGAGCGCATCTGCCGCGCGTTTCCGGTAGGTGATATTGCGGATGTTGCACTGGATCACCTTCTGGTGGTTCACTAGGTAGACGTTGCTGACGAACTCCACGTCGATCTCGCGGCCATCCGCGGTTTTCAGAGGCAAGTCGTCATATCGGACAAATCCCTTCTGTTGCAATTCCTTGAACTTCTCTTCGCTGGCCATGATATCCTTCAGGAATCCCAGCTCCCAGACCTTCTTTCCCAGGAACGCTTCGTGCGACATCCCCAGTGTCTCGATCAGGAACGGATTCACATCGACCACCATGCCTGTCTCGGCGTCGAGGATGAGAATTCCGTCTTTCGCCGATTCGAAGAGCCGGCGATAGCGAGTCTCCGAGGCGTTTATCGCCTTCTCGGCCTGCTTGCGCTCGGTGATGTCCTGCACCGTTCCATGGAGTCCCACGATGCGACCACGGGAGTCCCTGACCGGAGCCCCCAGAGCAGCCACGTTCATGCACCGACCGCTCGGCAGCACCGCGGTCACATCGATTTCGTAGGGCTCGCCCTTCTCGACGGTGGTCCTGGCGCATTCGCGCAGCCGCTCGGCGTCGGCGGCCGAGTAGTAGGCGGCCTCCTCCTCCTCGGTGGGCGGCCCGAGCTTCGGGTCGCGTTCGAAAAGGGCGAACACCATGTCCGACCAGCGGATCCGCCGCGTCTCGAGGTCATAGTCCCAGTGCCCGATCCGGCCCAGCCGCTGGGCTTCCTTGAGCCTCTGCTCGCTCTCGCGCAGCGCCTTATCGGCCTGCTTGCGCTCCATGGCGTACAGCATCGCGCGTACGAGCAGGTCTTCCCGGACCTGTCCCTTGATCAGGTAGTCCTGGGCTCCCGCCTTCACTGCGGCCCTGGCCGTTTCGTGATCAGCGTTTCCCGTCAATACGACGATCGGCAGGTCGGGCGCCGCATTTCTCATCCTGTCGAAGGTGTCGAGCCCCTGGCTGTCGGGCAGCCCCAGGTCGAGCAGCACGACGTCGATGCCCCCGCTTTGCACCCGCTCGATCGCATGGCCGAGCCGCGACGCGGACTCCATCTCGAAGCGGATGGGTCCGGGCTCGGACAAGAGCTCCCGGATCATGTCGACGTCCGCCGGGTTGTCCTCGACCAGCAGCAGCCGCAGCGTCTCGCTCATCGCTTGCGCCCGTTCGGCGGCAGCTTGACGATGGTGAGCCAGAAGTCCTCGACGGACTTCACGACCTTCATGAACTGGCCGAGATCCATGGGCTTGGTGATGTAGCAGTTCGCGTGGAGGTTGTAGCTCTTGATGATGTCTTCCTCCGCCTTCGACGTGGTCAGGATCACCACCGGGATGCGCTTCAGGTCCTCGTCGGACTTGATCTCTGCC
>Ga0315282_10005232_pt1 | contig 22196 bp, 19 predicted proteins | sample YL17G07_20_MG_FD_203693 | JGI IMG/M metagenome (GOLD analysis project Ga0315282, IMG submission 203693) | Sediment microbial communities from Yellowstone Lake, YNP, Wyoming, USA - YL17G07_20 | ecosystem: Environmental > Aquatic > Freshwater > Lake > Sediment | place: USA: Wyoming | collected... | reverse complement strand
CTATGTAAAACTGATGGTGATAGATAACTGATATAGCTCCTGAGGAAGAAGCGATGCTCGATGATATATCTGCAACCCACCTCTCGCTTGAACTCGAACCAGAGAGCGAATGAGGATAGCTGACTATTGTGTCAGCATCTATCCATTCATTTATCGATGCGCTAGCAATTAAGCTCTGATATTTATTCCCAAATGACGTATATTCGAATATCGGAGGCGAAAAACCCAAGCCACCATTCATTACACTAGTCGCGAAGGTTATATAATATTGGTGATAGTATACCAGATTTATTGTCTCAGATGAGTAAGCAGTTACATTTGTTTGTTGGTTCGTCTGCCACCTCTCTAAAGATGATGATCCGGAGAGCAGACCCGTGGTGCTCCAGAACATTCCTGTATCTATGAAGTAGGTTGTTGGAGAATCACTCAGAGTCGCAGTCTGCTTCAAGCCATCAAGGGTGTATGTCAGGATGGGTTCTGAATAACCGGATCCACCGTTTTTGACGGAGTAACTTAACGTCAGTGCAACTGTGGAGATTGAGCCCGTTATAAATTCGTTGGCATTGCTATATTCAGTCGCGCCATGAGAGGAGAACTCCTGCAGCTGAGTTGGATTTGTGTACGAAATAAGCGAATCGGTGCAGTCAGAGAACAATACTTGACTCTTATTCTGTGCGTTATATTCGTCGATCCACATCCATGCAGATGAGATGCCTGAGCCGTAAACGGTATAGACTACCTTCTGCTCATTTCCATAATATGGATTTTTAGTATGATACCATTCCGTCATTAAGCCGGTGAAGAAGCCTTGTGAGTTTGCAGTAGCATGAGGGGTACCGATAAAATCAGTAGCTCCCTCGGCACTATATGTCTTGTAAGCTTGCGCCCCTGTATTCTGATCATTCGCAAGCATAACCACCTGATTGCTATCTGAAAAATAGAGATTCAGGAGAACTGTATCCCCCTGATTTACAGGACCGGAGAAGTGCGTAAGGTACTGGTTGTTGTTGGGAAATATTACGTTGCCGCTGGGATCGAAAACCGCATAGAGCATCATGAAGCCAGTCCCTAGCGACCAGTCCCAACCAAGGCCAACTTGATACCAATATCCTTTATCAGAAAGGCCATTCAAAAGATAGCCTGGGCCATAACCATCGCTACCTGTTTGTTCAACTGCTGTCACCTTATAGGCTAAAGAAATAAAATTCTGGGTAAATGAGATGCCAAGCTGTTCATCGTAATCAGGGTCCAATGAGTCTGAAGTATAAACTGTGTCCGGTCTGTGCAAAGGCTGCGATGAAGTCCTTGATTCGTTAAGAAATAGGTAACAATTCGGTGAAAGCTTGTTGGCGGAGACTACAGCGTGCAATGGATTAAATCGAAATATACTTATACCTAATAGAACCAGTAAAAGTGATAACGTTTCCACGTTGTACCCTTGATTGGTCTTGGTCACCTCTTCGCTCTTAGGGTTATGGTAATTCCTCCTGTGACGAAATACTCCGGATTTCATCATTCAATCTTATTTAGATTATAGTCAAGAATCAGTTAAGCATTTTCTTAAGTCTTTCTTGGTTACCAAATATGAATCTACATTTCTAAATTTCTCGGATTGCTTCTTGTTAAATAAATAATTCAACGATTCTTGAGTAAGTAATGCAGAAAGGGATTGGGGACGAGTTGTTTTTCAATGACATATATGGCAACCAAGTAACTATTCTAGTGAAAAACCCTAGTGCCTTTTTTGCTTTGAGGTCGCTCTCTCAAGCCTGAGTGCAAGCACGACATCGACGATCATTAGAAGGACGAAAACCGGGAAGACGTACTGGGAGGTGCTTATGCCAAAGTAACTTGCAACGAGGCCAGCGGACCAAGTTGAGACGAAAGCTCCGAAAGCCCCATTTGAGTAGGCCAGACCCGATAGAAGGCCGGCAGAGTCCGGTTTCAGCGATGTGATCCAGGCTATGGTTGCTGGGAAGATCGGCGCTAGACAGAATCCAGTCAAGGTCCACAGCCCCATCTTGAAAATGGCAGGAAGCTGCAAGGAGGCCGCGAGGATCGAAATTAGGCTTAGAGATGACGAGGTCAGGACGGTCTTACCATACCCAAGTCTCTCTATCGCAGGGGCCCAAAGGATCCTGCCGATCCCCATGAAACACCAGAATAGACCATTGACCAGACCTGCTTCGATCTCCCCTGAACCCATCGATTCCAAGATCGAGGGGAGCCAGTTGCTGAGACCCATCTCAACAGCCACGTAGAAGATCATGATCGTTGACACCACGATGGGGACATAATGGAGGTTCGTGCTCGTACGCACTTTCCTCCGTGTAACCACAGCACCTCCTTCAATCTTCTTGCCTACGATGCTAAGGGCAGCTGAGAGCAGAAGCAGGAAAAGGGCTGGGATGAAGTAGGCCAGACGCCATCCACCAAGCATGGCTATTGAGAATGCGGCGAAGGGAGGCCCGAGCGTCGACCCGACGTTCCAAGATATATGGAAGAGGACCATCGAGAAACCACGCCTTTCCGCATAGACCTCCGATATGAGAGCGTTCACTGCGGCCTCAAGGAAGCCTGCAAAGGTGCCCATCAGAAGTAGAAAGGCTCCGATCATCCATTCATTACCTGAGGCGGCCACTAGGATTGAGCTGGCAGAAAAGAGCGCTAGAAACAGGGAACCCGCAAGAGCCCTGTTGAACCTGTCTGAGATGTAACCACCAGCCAAAGAGAGCAACCCTCCAAGGGAGTAGAGCCCAGCTATGAAGCCCGCTGTTGCGGGGCTCAGGAGATACTCAGCCGAGATGTGGGGGAGAACTGGACCTATGGATGTCGCAAGCCAAGCGTAGGCAACGAAGCAGAGGAAGGAAATCAGCCAAAGACCTTTTCTGGTTCTCACGCTTTTCGCACAACGATCGAGTCGCATATTTATCGATTGCCACCTTTTTCCGCCCGTTTTCTGTCGGCTCCGATCTATTTACCGGGAACTTGGGAAAAGCAATGGCCCAAGATAGACGATAAGACCCGAAAATAAACTCCAGTTTAGTGACTGTCGACAGAGAGAGCGAGATGACACCTATTTTAAGAGGAAGTCCACATCACTCAATTTTTGAATAAACATACTTCTTTGCCTTTCCTTCAATTTCCTCTTTGCAGGCAAAATCTCTGGAAGCAAGCAGCACAATCTAACTCTAGGAATTCCTTGTCAGTTTTTTCGAAGAAGGGTCTAGCGAAGGGACCATAGTCATAGCCACAGTGAGGGCACTTGAAGTCCCCCTTCTGGGCTTTGGGCTTTTGGTCCGGGTGCTTCTCGCTTTCGACGGGCTTCCTCAAATCCACCGTCGCCTTCTCGACTTGGGACTTGGCCAAGCATATCTTACTGCCTTGATGCCTGAGTAGACTTGTTCTCTCAACCGAGCGCCCGCAGACCGGACAGGTGACCCTATCGCTATGCATTGCGATATCGTGGTTCCTTCCGATATAAAAGCAAAGAGGGCAAGTCTTGCCCAGGGGGAGGTCAGTGAATATGGAACCCTTCAATGGCAGTTGACTCGCCCAAGGAACAGAATAGCTCGAAATTCGTTAAATTAACTTTTTGCTCATGATGTGATAGTGTCTTATTCCATTGATGCCAGGCACCTGCGTATAGAAGAAGAGGTGGCCTGTCCACGGGATGGTGGCCTCTGTAACGCCGTTGAGCCTTATCAGCTTTAGAGACTCGAATAGTAGAACTGACCCAACTCCCGACTTTCTATTCTTTTCGTCAACACCTATCGGGCCAAACCAGTCTCGTTCCAGAGCGCCGTGGGTTGAGAATCCTATTATCTCTCCTGTCTTCACGTCCTTGGCAACCAACGTTCCGGACCTTGTCTTCTCGGCATTCTCAATAGAGATGGCTACCTCGTAAGCCCAACCCGGACCAAACTTCTCCTTCACCCAACCACATAGGCTCTCGCTTACGGCTTTCGTAGCAAGGGTGATTTCGATTCCCCTTTTCTCCAACTCACCTCGCAACCTCTGTATTCTCCTTGGAATTGAAAATCCCCTGAGCGCGACTAGGTAGTCGACCGCTTCCCCTACCTTCGAATATCCCCTTTTTTCCAGGGCTTCCAGTATGGTTTCGTATCGGATGTCGATGCCGGGCCACATGCGTGCACGTGCATAATCGGATATCCTGACCACCTTTCCACCAAGGTTTAGAAGTTCGACCTCGACTCTATCGCATAACGAGGACACGACATCAACCTCGTCGGTCTCATTTCCAGCAACCCCTGCGAGGATCTTGATCCAGGCAGCTGATGGGTCGACATTCTCAGCTGGTTGCTTGATCAACCTGACGCCGGCTGAGAAACCCAAGGGCTCACTGCCTTCGTACGCGACGAACGCGAGCCTTGGTTCAAAATTGGTATCTTGGAAGACGATCTTCCGTAAAACGGATGGATCGAAGGAGTCGTATCGAAGGGATTGGTTACAGACAGCAATGGCGTCATCGATGTTCTTCTCCGTTAGCTCTTCAAACCTCAGATGGGACATGCTTCGCTCACTACATAACTACTATCAGATATTAAAGGTTTGGCGGTTGTTGCTTGAGAATCAGCAAATCACTCAGCCAAATCATGCGCCTCAACTTCTCGTCTAGCATTGGCTAGGTAATCCTGTACCTTGACTGGCCGCACTGTTCGTTTGCTCTCGATTGAGGCGAAGACCATTGCCACTGATTGCAGATTATCTTCAACGTTCGTCTCCATCCTCTCGCTGCCATCAAGCCATCGAACGAATTTCTCCACTAACCAGGTGTTTGCCCATTTTGATTGTTGGAGCAGTGGGACATTATTACCCTCTCCTTCCCTCTTATCGACCCATTGCCCGGAAGGATCGTAAGGAAAGCATTCGAGCTTACGGCGATCGAGTATGAGTGTTGCCCTTTTGCACTCTGCCCTAATGTACTCCTGAGCCCATCCGTTCAAGCCTACCGCGTTGGTTTTTGCACCTTCGTAGAGGGCGCGGGAGCCATTCTCGAAGTGCATCATCACCAGTGCTTGTGAATCCCCTGCGAACTCCCCCCATGGAGGGTTCCATGTCTGAGCATAAACTGTATCGCATTTAGCGCCAGCCAGATCAGCCAGGATGTCGAGATGATGTACAGCTCCTTCGATCAAAAGTGGATCTGGGATCTCGTGACGGAATTTACCCCAGCTGGCGAATTTACGGCAATCGCAGGTAAAACGGCACACTAGGTAATCTATTGCTCCATGGTAACCGGACTGGAGTTCATTGCGTAATGTTGTCTTGTCCTGATCGAAGCGATGGCTCATCGTCACGCCCATTTTTTTGGAAGCACGCCTGACCTTATTGGCGATGCGGATAGATGCAGCTAATGTGTCGGCAATCGGCTTCTCGGAAAGGATGTTCATATCATGGGCCAATGCTACATCGACTACGCTCTCGTGGAAAGCTGGTGGTACGACTATAGTGCAGAAGTCGGATTCATTCTCGTCGAAGGCCTTATTGATATTGGTGTAGCACTGATTGGCATTCAGACCGAGGAATTTCTGTGCATTCTTCAGAGCTTCAGGATTAATGTCTACGGCAGCAACGACCTCAATGAGCCCATCCTTGATGTTGGGTGGCAAGAAGGTACTGCACCAAGTAGTTCCATGGCCACCAGTGCCAACTTGAATCATCTTGTAGGTCAACGGGATCCCTTCGATTCAGACCCTATTTTCCTTCGGTTGCGCTGGACCATGCGTATGTTCCCATAGGTGACCCTGTCGTCCCAATCCCTCCAGTGTTGTCTCGAAATAGACCGCCCTAATGGGCTCGAAAACTTGTGGAAAATCATGGTGATGTCCCATGCCAGTGGCAATGCAGTCGCCAGGGCCGACCTTATACGATTTGTCCTCTGTGACAGCTATACCCAGTCCTTCGAAGACAATCCAGTATTCGTCGCTGTCGTGGTAATGGCTGTCGAAGTTAGTGAATTTAGGATACTCTACCATATCACCTTCGTCGTGTGGATCTTCACTCCTTTTGACAGTAAAAATCCCTGAGCCACCAGTTTGATCCCCCAATGCCCGCATATCTGGATCAAGGCCACATCGGAGACTACTTCAAGTACCTCGAATCGTTCTTCAGTAGTGTTCAGATCGAGCACATCCCCCTCCTTGGCAGTAACCTTCTGACTGCCAAGCGCGATGCAGCACTCCCCTTTACCGATGATCATTTTCTCCTTTCGTCCGATGCGATCAAATCTGTAGGTCGTAGCCTTCGGAAGCCTTAGGATTTCAAAATATTCCATTTCGGACCATTTGGGTGCTAAACCTTTTCCACTCTTGAACACAGGCATAAGTGGTTTCGCTATTTATCGGTCAAATTGGCTTATGTGCTTTGCTTATGCCCTTTTTGGGCGCTTCTATAGAGCTATCTATTCAGGACGTCAATATAGACATACAGGGAGTATGCATTAAAAAAGGATGGCCAATTTACCTCGTAGGAATCTTTGCTGATATCTGACATTACATAATTCGGTGAAATAAAATAACTGAAGGGAAGACTCTATTTAATGAGAAAAGCTTTTTCCATCAGGTAACGAGATTATTGCGCATTACTATGCGTCTAGGAATAGGCACATACACATTTCCATGGGCGATTGGGGTTCGAGGGTATCCACCGGAAAATCCAATGAATGCGAAAGACCTTCTGAAGAAGGCCAATGCTCTTGATGTCGATGTTGTCCAAATTTGTGATAATCTCCCACTCTATAAAATGGATGAGAATGAACTTGGTAATCTTTCGGCCATGTCCAATGATTTGGGTATTTCCATTGAAGTAGGGACTGTTGGGATCGACACGACCAACATATTAAACTATCTAAACATCGCAATGCTTTTGCGTGCGAGGATTCTACGGACAACACTTCACAACTATGATTATACGCCAAGTATAGAGCAATCTATTGTTGCGATTGGAAAGGTGCTTCCAATTTTTGCTGAGTCTGATGTCTCTATCGCCTTGGAGAACCATGAACGCTATAAATCAAGAGATCTTGCAAACCTGGTTAATAAGATAGACAGTCGATATGTAGGAATATGTCTGGACACGGTCAATTCCTTAGGTGCACTAGAGGGAACTGAGCAAGTTGTGAAAGAATTGGCGCGTTACACTCTAAGCCTTCATGTCAAGGACTTCGATATAGTGCGAGTTGACAACAAAATGGGTTTTACAATCGTGGGTCGACCAGTTGGCGAAGGCAGACTTGACGTCAAATGGTTATTCGATCGCCTAAAGACGGAGGGAAAGGACCCAAACGCAATTCTAGAGCTCTGGACTCCCTTTTCGGAAACGATCGATAAGACCATTGCTATGGAAGATGATTGGGCGAAAAGGAGCATACGATTTCTAAAGGAAATGCAAGATGAATATGGAAAGTAGCTGACTGAGCATAAAAGGCCATCATGAAAGAAGACGCAACGTGCGCGATGCTTCGGCATCGATACATGTGCCGCTACTTGACGGCCTCGAAAATGGGGTTGAACAAATATTCGACCAATCCTCCCCAGAAGCTCTTAGGGTCGATCTGCTCCCCAAATCGGACCACTATCAGATCCGAGCTCGGGACGACAAGGAGGACCTGATTGCCAGCACCGGCCCCCACAAAGGCATCTTTTGGAACCTCTCCCCAGACTCCGTCGGCATTGACCCACCAACATAGGCCCGTGCGCGGATTCGGTCCATCTGCCCTGTCAGGGCCCGGTGCGCCGGAGTCGGCGGTGGCCCTCCCAACCCAGTTGGAGTCCAAGAGAGGTGCCCCATCCCAATTGCCTTTGTGTAGCATCAGCCTCCCAATCCGAGAGACCGCGTCTGGATTGTAGCTTGATCCTCCCCAGTTCGCATAGACTTTAAGTCCGTCCACGTCCACTGGTTTCCCTCCGCCATACTCAGCTATGCTCCACTCACCCTCGCCCATCCCGAGAGGGCGCATCACCCGTTTGTGAAGCAGCGCCTTGATGTCCGGCTCTGGCGCGCCGGAGAGGGCGGCGGTTATGCAGTAGCTCAGCATCGCCATTCCGGGGTTGCTGTAATGGAACCTCGTGCCCGGTTCGAAGAGCACTGGTGCCACGTCCCTTGCGATGTCGTAGTGGCGCGGGTACTCCCAAAACTTCTCCTTCCATGTGGCAGGCTCTCGCGGAACTGAGTCCTCTATACCGGAGGAGTGGGTGGAGAGGTGAAGGATGCTGATCTTGGACTTAAGGGGATCGTCCATCCACTGTGGTGCATACTTGCATGCCCTCTCATCGAGGTTTATCCCCCCGTCGCCCAGCGCTAAAATTAATGACATCCCACCCACCAGCGCCTTTGTGAGCGAGGCGGCGTAGTGCCGCGTCTTCCTGCTATATCCCTCACCGTAATATTCGAAGACGATCCTGTCGTGCCTGATCACCACGAGCGCGTCGAGTTTCGCAGCCCTGCGCAGCGCCCTGAGCATCTCCTCCAACCTCTCAGCGGACATCCCAACCTCCTGGGGATTGCCCTCCGACCAGGCGAAGGGGACCGCTGACAAGCCCATTATGGCGTCCCCTCCCCCTTCAAGCGCAGGGACATCTTGCGCACGCAGAAGGCGTCGTATTCGCCCATGCCCGAGAAGACTAGGTACATGGTAGTGCCATCTTCGCTTATCCACTTACTCGGCAGGCGATAACCGTGTGTGTCACTGCAATCCCATCTCTCGGTGAAAAATGCCGTAGTCCAGGGTCCCCATGGCTCCGGTGCGTCGAACAATCCCCACCCCCCTCTGTGGTCGAAACCGAGTGCCAGCAGATACCGCTTGATCCCCGCGTTGTAAACCACATCCAAGCGCTGACAGTTGCCGTGAAACACGAAGATGGGAACTCGTTCCTCGATGCTGTGGCCCCACAGCGGTTCTCCCCCGCCATCGCGCCCTTTATAAAATTCATACTCCTCGCGCTCCCTTATCATATTTCTCGGCACTCGTGCCAATACAATGCCATCATAGGATACGTAGGCGCTCGCCCCGTCCTGGGAGTAGATGTAGACGAAATCATCGCGCGATCCGCCATAGTTCCTGCCGAAGTTGAGAAAAGTTGGACAGCCGAAACTTTTTCGAAAGAAGAACCCGTAAATCCATGTCCTGCCATTATCTGCCGACCAAGCAAGCCTTGAATTGTCGACATTTCTGATCCACATGTAAAGTACATCGTCTACAGCTAGCAGTCCACTGGCCTTCGGTCCCTTAATTCCATCTCCAAGGTGCTCGCCACTTGGGGAGCGGATGTTAACGCCATGGAAATCCGGAGGTAGCCCCATGACCTCTGCAAGTCCCAAGCTCAGCTTCTTATCCACAGGGGGCTCGAATCCCCAACCGTCACCATATGCGGTGAAGAGAACGTCATCACTTCCCCAAGTGATGGGCCAGTTGTCGCTTCCCTCGGCCTTCTTCATGATCTGACTAGAGGGGGCAAAGGAAACCGACTTGATCACAGCGCTACTTGGATACGTAGGGGAACGCGTAGAGCTCGAAATGGTCATGATGCACGCAACTGCCTCAATAGAGAGCTCATCGTTAAACACTCAGTTATATTCCTGAATGGTCGCGCCAACGACTCCTTCTATGAAATTCTGTTCATCCCAGATAGGCGGTCCTGAACCAACACGAGCGACCACCATGTCTAAAGAAGGAATGATGTAGCATCTATTCGATCTATACCCCGAAAGAGCGAATGCGTCTTTGGGAATCCCTGGCCAACGAATACCTTTCGTATTGACCCACCAAGTAAAACCATAACTCGGGTTCATGTCCTGAGACTTCCTAGTGGCTATGTCCATCCACCATTTGGGGATGAGCTCGCGACCGTTCCACATCCCTTTGTGCAACATCAGATATCCAAAGCGCGCCAACTCTCTGGCCGAGATGTGAATGCCCGTGTGCGCGTTTGTATGTGGCCCGATGAATCCACTTCCCCCCTGTACATCCCAACTGAGATTCTCTATGCCAATTGGATCGAAAACACGTTCCTTAAGATACTCGCTCATATCCTTCTTGGAGATCTTCGAGAAGAGCAGAGAGAGATGGGAGAACGCTGCGTCGCTGTAATCCCAATCAGTTCCAGGCTCCGCAGAGAGCTTGTCGACTCGTTTCCCATACCTATTCGGGCATTGTCCGAGTGCATGCTCGAATGGACCACAGTCCGAATCTGTAGGCATCCCTAAGACGCCCGCTTTCTCACCTGGGATGCCAGACGTCATCGTTAGGAGGTGTCGTACGGTGATGCGTTCTTTACGGGAATCTGTAAGTGGATAGCCTTCTGGGATATAGGGATAGACCTGGCTGTCCAAGTCTATCTTTAATCCTTGTGGCAACTTATTCTGGCGGCTATCATCTAGGAGGAGGCCCCACGCCGTTCCCGTGAAAGACTTCGTACCCGACCAGATATCGAAGCGCGTTGGAATTAGGACGTTAAATGTGTAAAACTCCTTCACTAGATATCCATGTCGGATTATGACGATCGACCACGAATCGCCACCTAAGAGAAGCTCTTGCGATCGTCGAAACAACTCGAGCTTTTCTGGATCCATTTTTACAAATGAACGAATTTCCTGTGGTTCCTTGAGCCAACGCCACCCACCCCTTGATTCGGGAGGTGGATAATATGGCACCGTTTCCGAAGTTATTTCAGGTCCTTCCATTCAAAGTTAGTGAATTCACACTCTTAATATGACTTACTTACATTGGAGTGCCAATTGTATGAGCTTTAGGATCATAAATAACAGCAGTGGTTAGGGAATGAGCCAATGGCTAAGGCTTTTCTGAAGGTTGGGTCATGGCCCTTGCTGCCTCGAGACATCGTTTGTAGTTGGCCTCAGCCGTGTAAGCTGGAACGAAGACGGTAGCGAGTTTCAATGTCTCTGTGCCAGTGTTCTTTATCTGGTGTTCCTCTTTCGCCCTAACCCAGAGGACTATGTCTCCCTGTAAGTCGAATGATCGACCCTCGCTAATGGCAATACCCCTACCCGATACGACATAGATGAGCTCTGGTCTATCGTGGGAATGCCGATCAGTCTGACCATCAGGATCTATTATAGCAAAGCTGAAAGTGAGTTCGTTGACTCCACCCTTGTCTGGTGCGAAAAGAACCTTAATTGTGCGGGAATAAGGTGCTGGAATCTTTACGCCCGGTTCCTCCCAGGCCTTCACGATCTCCACAGGAAATCATCTCGATGATCTGGTATGAACTCTTCATTCTTAAAAAGGGTTTTGGAGGAGGAGATCGGAGTGACTTACGCAATCCGTCGAGATGATAAAGAGCATGAATTAGGTGCTAGATGGTGGATGAATTATTCGTAGGGCATTAATCCTTTTCTTAAGAGTAGGGAAATGACAATAAGTGTGCTAATGGGTGTGTAAACCTGTAATGGCGGAAGTTATCCGACCCTGGCAATTGCCCCTATTCCCTTCGAGCATTGCAGCCTCAGTCTTCTACCTTGTGCTTTTCCTAGGGCTTCTAAGCGAAGTTATAGGGGTAAGCGTAATCCCAAGGATACGGCGTCATGGAATTCGAATAAAGCATGAACATTCTAGCAGAGGTTCCAGCCTTTTGTTATATACGAGTCTATTTGTGTCGATCTATCTAACCTTCAACTTTGCCGCATATGGTATAACCATGTTGCCTAGCTGGTTCTTCTATCCCGGAATAGTTCTGATGATCTTGGGAATCCTGATCCGGCAATGGGCCATTGCTATACTTGGACCTTTCTTCTCGGTGGAAATAGGGTCAAAAGGTCGTCGATAAGGGTCCATATCGACTTGTGCGTCATCCCTCATACACTGGGGTGCTTCTGATCTTGGTTGGAATCGGGTTGGCGCTGCAGTCCTGGGGAGCTATCCTTACGGTATTGATGATTTTGGCTTAACCTACAGCTATCGGATCTACGTGGAGGAGAGGGCCTCGGTCTCTGGACTCGGCGATGAATACATCAAATATTCGAAGAGAACGAAGAGGTTGATTCCATTTATTCTCTAAGGAAGCAATGAGTGCTGAAGGGGTTTTCTCATGAACGAGAATAATTCAACTAGTTACAGGCGCGGTTCTATCCGCAATTCTCTCTTGGCTTCAAATACTGTTCATACTACCTATGTTCAGCATCAATTTCTGAACAATTCCTTTATCAAGACGACAATATCAGCCTATACTGACAGACTGCCCACAGCGGCATGCTGCAGCTTCGTGCACGCTGATAGCCGACACGGTAAAGATTATATGAACTGCAACGAATCTTGTAGTTGAGAGGTTTATGGAAGCTGGTGATAGAGTCAAAGCAGTCCTATCCGGTAGTCTGCCTGACAAGGTTCCATGGACAATCTACTCAATGCTTCTCCCAAGGGGCAACTTCGAACGCAAGATGAGAAATATGGGACTTGGTATCGATTGTGGCTGTGGCTTGTATAAAACTTCGATGCCAAATGTGAGGGTTGAAACCCGAACTGAGGGTGACTATGTCTACACAACCTATCATACGCCAGTAGGCAAGGCATCGTCGAAGATCAGGACAGGATTGAAGTTCCAATCGCCCGGCGGCTCAGCGATCGTTGAGCACCTAATAAAAGAGGTCGACGACATCGAAATCCTCAAATTTATTATTGAGGATACAACCTATGAGCCTGATTATGATAATTATAAACAAGCCGAAGAGGAACTTGGAAGCGATGGGATCATAACAGGCGGAATCGGTTACACGCCTCTCATGGAAATAATCATTAATCAAATGGGATTCAGAACCTTTGCCCTGATGCTGATGAAACATCCTGAGGCGATAGAGGAGCTCGTAGAGGCATTCGACAAAAAACAGATCGAGGTGATTAGGATTATAGCGGATTCCCCTGTGGAAATTGTCAGTCTTGGAGACAATATCGATGGTGTCTTCGTTTCCCCAAATCTATTCGAGAAGTACCTCTTACCTTATTATAACAAGTATGCAGACATTCTCAAAGAGAAGCGAAAGATAGTAATGTCACACATGGACGGGAGGCTCAGAGTACTCAAGAACTTGATAGCTAAGACAAAGCTGGACGTCATTGAGGCATTTACGCCACCGCCTATGGGTGACCTGCCACTAAGAGAGGCTAAGGAAGCATGGAAGGACAAGGTAATTTGGATGAATTTTCCGGAGGAGGTCTTCCTGAGAAGCGGTGAGGAGATCAGGAGCTTTACGATGGGGCTTCTAGAGGAGATCGCTCCAGGAAAGGGATTCATAATCGGCATAACCGAGGACATAAATCCAGACCACTTCGAAAAGGGCATGAGTATAGTTACGGAGACCATCTACAAACATGGTGACCTGCCCATAAGGCCACCATTACGATAGAGCCTATCTGCTTAATGAATAGTCGATCTTTAGGAAGAGGAAAGAATGATATGAAGTCAATAAAGATTTGCGCATCGAGACATAAAAACGGTATCATCATGTTGGGCTAAAAAGAGAGTATCAAGGCAAGAATCTTGAATAAAATGTGAGAAAGCCTTGTTGGTCAACTTGCATATCTAAGAGCGACATACTAACTGGCTTGAGCCATAAGAGCGTAATGAAATTGATATATGAAGATGCATTGGATAGTGGATCGTGGTATAATATGAGCTTTGAGGAAGATAAAATTGGATTTTACCCGGATCCTGCCGAGGCTCCAGCTGGATTGGTTAAGAGGGCGATAGCCGATAGACAGGCCCTCGAGAGACATGAAACTGAGGACTACCTAAGGAAAGAATCGCTGAATTATGAGCAAAGATCGACCAAATATTGGAATAGGAATTACAGTTCAGTTCAAGCTTTCCTGGACTCTATAGAACCAAATAGGAGACATTGGGCAGAAGCGCTGGGCGAGTTCGATCTACCTACAGGTAAGCTTCTACCCAAAGAACAATTCATGAAGACGGATCTTTTCACAGCCAATTGGATCTGTTTAAGATTTACAGATCATATTTGTGCAAGGGCAATATTGGCTCTCCCGAATAAGGTCAGTGAAAAGGTTCCTCTCATAATATGCCAGCACGGTATCGGGAGCTCTCCCGAAATGGTCTTCGGTTTCGAGGATCCCGAAGGATCTTACAGGGCATATGGAAGGAGGCTTGCCGAGAAAGGCTACGCAGTGCTTGCCCCTTTGCACATCACCGAATCCGCTCCTAGGGGAAGATATACTCGCATGTCCCTGCTCCTAGGAAAAACACTCTGGGGGCTTGAAGTCTCTAAATTTCAAAGGTTGCTGGATCATGCCTTAGAATTGCCCGAAATAGACAAGGAACGCGTGGGCATGTGGGGGTTAAGCCTCGGAGGGGCTTACACGGCCTTCACAATGCCTATTGAACCTAGGATTAAGGTTGGAATTATCGCAGCCTGGTTCAACAGCAGGATTAGGAAGATGATAATCGATGACCCGAGATACTCCTGTTTCCTATCAACATCTGAGGAGCACATTTTCATCCCGGGATGGCTTCGCGAGTTCACCGACAGCGATCTTGTTTCGCTCATATGTCCTAGGCCGGTTATGATCCAAGCCGGGAAATGCGATGGCATAGCTTGGTGGCCATTTCTAGTCGAAGAATTTGATCTAACGAAAGAGCACTACGTGAAACTTGGATTAGGGGAAAGGATCGAGCTGAATCTACACGAAGCCGGCCATGAGGTAAGATTTGATTCTGGATTCGAATTTCTGAAAAAGTGGTTATCCAAGGAACCAACGTACACAGGTTAAAGCATCCGGTTTAGAAAAACAACTCATCTTCATTTTTTGTCTACCGAGGAAAAATAAAAAGGATTAAACAAACTCCTCCCATCTGCAAGTGGGGAGAATGTTAAAAGTGGTGTCATCTACGATCGGATCATATGGGGAATGACATTTGGTTAAAGGAATGGCCAGCAAGGAACGATTATTGGTGGCAATGAGCTGCGAGGAGCCAGATACTGTTCCTGTTGCGCCACGATTTGGCTGGTTTACTGATGAATACTATGGCTCTTATTCTTGGATGAAACACCTGAGGGCTGGAAGGGAGTTCGATTTCGATCCTCTCATAATCGTAGGCCCTTTTGCCCCAGCCTATGCATATACTTGGTATCCATTAGGGCCTTTCAGCTTGAAGGGCGTTGAAGTAAAACTTGACGTACATTGGGCAGGGAGTGATAGGATCGTAATGCGACAAATACAGACGCCTGAAGGCTCACTCTCCGACAAGACTGTGCTCTACGCGTCTAGGGCGATCGACATCTCGAAGCCCTATTACACACCAGATCCCAAGAAGCTTGAGTTTTTGGTCAAAAGTCCAGATGACCTGAAGAGAATAAAGTACCTGCTCCCAGATCCTGATTTAGATTATCCTGATTTAAGGGAGATAATTAAATTCGTTGGAGAGAACGGCCTGGTCGAGGTTGCATGCTATGGTCCTCTAGACCACCTGTTTGTGTATGGCATGGAAAATTTGCTTGCCTCCCCTCATCGCGATAGAAGATTCTTCATTGACTTATTGCATATGATCCAGGAGCATGTTCTGGCAGAGACCGAGGCCTATCTTAAAGCTGGCGCCGAGGCGATCTTCACGCCCTGGTACTTCTGCTCTATGAGCGTCGGCTGGTCCCCCAGAATATATCAAGATTACTTCGTACCCCTAATCAAGCAACAGGTCGACTTAGTCCACAAGTACGATGCCGTTTATGATTTATATGATGATGGAAAGTGCATGGCTATTATAAAGATGTTAAAGGAGTGCGACATTGATTCGCTTCAGACCCTTACACCCCCTCCTTATGGCGATCTCGATCTTGCTAAGGCCAAGGAAGAGATCGGTGATAGGGTATGCCTCAGTGGCTACATAGACGCGCCTAATGTGATCAGGAACACAAAACCGGAGGTTATAGCTGAAGAGGTTAAGAGGGCGATCGAGATAGCTGCCCCTAGTGGGGGATTCATCTTGGGTGCTAGCGACGATATCGCACGCGAGACTCCCCTCGAGAACGTGAGGGCATACTTCCGCGCGGGAAGGAAATATGGGAAATATTGAGGGTGTAGAATGTGGCTAAATGAACTCACCTCGTGGTTTACGAGGTCTGACGATATACTGCCATCTTGGTATCTCTGTCGTCTTTACAGATGGGCAGGTGACCATGCTACGCTTTAGGCACTGCTTTCATCTTTTCGATGGCTGCCTCTGCTATTTTTCTCCCAAGGTCTTTGCATTTCTTCATGTCCTGTTCATTCGGCTTCCCGGCGCTGACTACGCCTTCAGCGACTTTCTCTAGTTTGAAGGAACTGATCATGTTTTCGATGCTGATTAACGCGGAATTGCTATTGCCGCCACCTGATGTAAATGCAACTGCGGCTTTACCTACGACATTGTTTCGTACGCTCCAAGCCTTATCGAAGAAATCCTTCAGAATCCCTGCCATATAGCCGAAGTAGTTCGGCGATCCGAAGGCGACGGCATCACAGGATATAAAGTCCTGCACCGTTGTATAATCAATCCTTTTGATCGTAACAAACACATCTTTAACTTGTCTTGAGCCATCTGCGATAGCATTCGCCAAGGCTTCGGTGTTTCCAGTCCTGCTGTAATATAAAACCAAGACTTGTACCATGTTAATTAAACTACCGCCTGCGTGGTCATATATTAAATACTATTCGTCGAATGAAAAACCAATTCCAAATAAACCCTTAAAACCGACTTCTTAGAGCTCAATTGCCACCTTTGTCCAATTACTGTCTATACGCCAATATGGTAAAACCTACCATAAATGCCTGTTAGGAAGAAAAGCCAAAATGGATTATAAAAAAGAGCGAATAGTTTGTATGTGAACGGACAAGTTTGTCCATCATTAGGTTAGGCCGCTCAGGTTATAAGATTCATGGGGTAGCTAAAGGAAGAGTCCTTCATGCCAGAAACATTTTGTTGGTCGAGGGAAATATACGAGAAGAGCGTCTCAAGCAATTGTTGGGATTTTACCCCCTATGACGATGGTTGGAGTCCATCTGTGGCCGCCGATGGGGAATTGAGGGAGATCGTGAGGATGGAGCATGAGCTCGGTGCGGTACCCAATTGGGCAAGGCAGATCGTCGATAGGTGCATCGATGCCGCACAGCCTTGCGGCCATTACCTCTTTCCACGCGGATTTCTGGAGACAGTAAGCGCCATAGGTTCCAAGAGCCCTCCATCGATCGTGCACAGCTGCTTTATGGTAGAAAATGAACGCAAGGGGCAAGCGATGGACTACTGCTTATGCCTCGATGCGTGGCTTGCGGGCGCTCAAACAGAAGCGGTGGCCAGTGAGCTGATGACCCTCGGTTACAGAAAGATCGATTGGTACTCTGTGTGCGGCGACTTATGGAAAATCCTCGGGGAACATACGGAATTGAAGGATCTGCTCATCGAGCGGTTTCTCCATAGCATACGCCATTCGATCAAGGCCACCGTCTGGGACGACGACATCGCGTCAAGGTTCTGCAGAGATGAATACCTGGGCAATTATGCCGAAAAAGATGGTTTTGGCGGATACGGTAACCCCACATTTCCAATTCATGGTTTCAATGAAGGGGCGTCCCCACGCGTAAAACGAATTGAAAAGAGAATAGCGGAAATCTGTGCGAAGGGTTCTACATGGCATTCCGATTGGAAGCCTTGGATTGAGTGGTGGCTCTGCGCTCCGAAGTCATTCAGATTCTTGGAGCGCAAGCTCTGGGAGGTCGGTAAACTTAGGCTTGCCGAGAAAGGCGAAGAGATACCCGGGTTCCTGAGCTGCGAGGACACGTATCCAAACCAAGATGAAGCCTCGGTTTGGTGGAGGTCATTCAGTTTGGCATTGAAAGGCTGGTGCCTGGGGAGTCCCGAAAGTGGAGGCATTGCTGACGAGGTAAACAAACGCCTAGGCGAGGCAACGCCAGTGAAGCGTTGGTTAGTTAGGTTATTCCTAAGGAAGCTGGAGATGCTTGTGGCTAATGGCGAACAATTGTCTCAACTGGTCAGAGCAGACCACGGACATAAGCGTGGGACAAGGCCAATAGCGTAAGTGTATGCTAGGTCTCATTCGGCATAATACGCCTCGTTGATTATTGCAATGTTACGGATGATCAGCAGTAAGTAGCGCAATAATTTCCATTATTTCACTCACGACAAGGGGCTATGAAAGTAAGTTACATACTTTTTATATTCTAAGCATATCCCAGGCGACGCAGTAATGGCTTCTATCATAACAGATGAGAGAAGGATAAGAACAAGATGTGTTATTATTCAGCAGAGAAAGCATTTGGTCCTTACCCTTATACTCAGAAACCATGATGGGCATGGCCCGTATACGTAGGGGGATCTTCGAAACGAAGTCCTAGATACAATGTTTCTAAGTTGTACTTTGTTTTAGTACATTAGCAAATTATCTCATGGCTTTAGAAATCGATTATTCGAAGAGCAGTATCAACGACCTTCAAGACCGTTCGCGCATCAAGCCTCTGTATGCCGTCACTGTCTGCCAATGCATCTGCGAGGTCCGTGGTTGCTAGCTCTAGTTTGATCTCTATCGGTGGGTTTACTACATAAGGCTTGATATCCTTACAACGTTTCACAGCCCTCTCCGCGGCCTGCCCTATTAAGGCCCTGGCTTTCTTCGGATGCATGCACCGAGCGTGGAAACGGCCCAAACCTCGCTTCACGGCTACTGTCTCGATGTCTCCTAGTAGTGCATGTGCCTCCTGGGTGACCGCTTCATCGCCGGTAACGAGGACTACAGGGACCTTGAAGTGGCCCACTATGATTGCGGTCTGACCCAACTCACCCATCTTACGACCGTTTACGTAGTAGTTGAACCATGAACTGCTTTGCGTATGGTCGAGAAAGGCGTTTATGGTGCCTGCCATCGCGTGATATCCGACCGCAAAGACAGCGTCGAAGCTCTCGTCAAGACCCGGAAATACGTTCTTAGTGCTTCTGCAATTTTCCACAATGGCCTGTTCATGCAGCTCCTCCGTTATGAAGTTGTGTCCGCCGTTGTGCCCATCATCGACCACAACCTCCGTTGCGCCTGCGTCCAAAGCTCCTTGAACTGAGGCGTTTACATCCTGAGTAAGGAGTCTCCTGGCGTGCTCATATTCTGGACCAGGCTGATCCCAGATCGCTCTCGATCTGATTCCACTCACTCCTTCCATATCCGTCTCGATGTAGACCTTCATAATGTGAACCCTTTAAGTCCAGTATTTAACCACGTTCTGAAGGAAGAGAGGCACAGATTCTGACGCTATGAGATTGAGCTTCATTAAGAAAAGGATTAGCTGGCTGATTCTTTAATATCTGAAAATTTCCTGCCAAGCCTTTAGACCGATTATACTGTTAATCATAATGATGAAGCTTGTGAGATCTGAACACAATATAGCGTGGAGCTACTTAGAGAAGGCCACAAAAACGTGCCTCCTTATTATTCCGCTAATTTTTACCTCTCACTTGTTCGTTCAGGCCACGCCACCAAAGAATTTATCAAGTTGAATCTTAACCTTTGTCCACATGGAAGTGGGGATGGGCGAGATTGAAAAGTAAAAAGGGTTATTCCATGCTCGCATCTTGGTGCGAACAGCATTTTGGGTGTGCTATATGAACCTAGTGTGCAAGGAAGCACAAAGGCGCGGATGTGCGACGAAGACGGGTTGCGAACACGCAAAGCCTCACAAGAGGGATTATCTTTGTTCGCACTATTGCGATGTAACCAAGGGCATAGTATCTTGCATGATCGTAAAAGTGCAGGAATCAAGTTTGCTATGATCAGACATCTTATCTACTTATTATGAATCGATTCCGAGCTCTTTGAGCTTGATGTTCAGGTAGTCGAATGATGCCTTTGCGTCCTCCTTTCTCCCCTCGTAGTTATACCATCCAGAGTATCTAGCATCCCTCATTGTTCTCAGGAATTCCTCTATGTAGTTATTGCCTTCTCCAAGGGAGACAGGTTGTCCGAAGCGTTGTCCGGGTACTATCTTTGAGTCGACGAGGTGCGTGTGAAAGATCTTATCTCCCCAGCCATTGTAAATGAAAGCCTCAGCCAATAATATCGCCGCCCTTCCATTGGTGTGGATGTTGACCCCGCAGTATTCTGAATCCACCCTATTGATTACTTCCACAGCATTTCTGATTATGCCTGTTACGCGGCTGTGCGTTATATCTACTGCGATTTTAACATCGCAGGACTCAGCGTACTCAGCACACTCCCTTAGGCCGCGAACTACTATATTTAGTGCCTCCTGCGTAGACATGTGAACGGGCTTGTCTGAGCATGGAAAAGGTCGGACATAGGGCTTACCAATCTTGGTGGCGAAGTCTATCACCTTCCTCAACACCGTCATGTCGTCTGGTGCAGGAAGGTTGATGCTCTCTCTCGATGAACCTGGTGGTGCAAGGAAGTCGCTCGAAGGGGATAAACAAACGACCTTTAACTTATTTGTAGTCAGTTCTTTCAATAATTGATCTAACTTCTCTTCGCTGAGAGGTAGCTCATTCTGGTTAAGGTGGTAGCCCACAGGGGTGCCAAGGGAATGCATGACTATCTCAACACCGCCATATCCTATTCTCCCTAAGTCCTCAAGTGATTTTTCCATCGTCCACTCCCTATAACCCCACAAACTAGAAGATATTCTCTTCATCTCACCGCGCCTTACACACTTCTACTGTGGCAGCTTTATAAATTGATTACGAACCCCGGGTACACGTAGCTTTGGTATTATGCTTACCATAAAATTTATATTCGATGAGTTCTCCAAATTAGAATAAGATTTCCTTGAAGACAAGAACCTATACGGAAAAAAATTTGGCATTGAATGGTGGGGAGAAATCGATTAAGGGATTTAAGGGAAAAGGAAGACCGAAGATCGGAGTTGAAGAATTTCTTAAACTCGCCGATGCTTGGGGATACAGTGCCGTGGTACGAGGTAAGATTAAGCATATCATCGAGAAGGAGGATATTGCCTCTCCGCAGCTGGCTCGTTACTACAACCCTAGGAAATCAAAAGTAGAGGAACTTGAGGAGTATGCCAGGAAACTCTTCGGAGTTCGCTGTGCACTAGCGGTTAATTCGGGAACCTCTGCCCTCAACGCTGCTTATGTTGCCTGCGGGCTAGGCCCTGGGGATGAGGTCATAGTCCCGGGATATACCTTCTTCGCTACCGCAGCAGAGGTCGTTGCTGCCAGAGCAATTCCGGTCATAGCCGAGGTGGACGATTCGCTCACGATGGACCCGAAGGACGTCGAGGGGAAGATCACACCTCAGACTAAGGCCATAGTTCCTGTCCACATGGTTGGCAACTGCTGCAACATGGATGCGATAATGGAGATCGCGAGGAAGCACAAATTGATAGTTATAGAAGATAATGCCCAATCTTGCGGAGGGAAATACAAGGGGAAGTTCCTGGGCACCATTGGGGACCTCGGTTGCTTCAGCCTCAGCTCTTACAAGATAACTGGTGGCGGTGAGGGGGGAATGGTCCTGACAGACGACGAATGGCTCTACACAAGGGCTCAGAGCCAGCATGATACGGCAGCGTGCTGGAGGCCGGATAGGTTTGCTAAGGAGAGAAAACCGGGGGAGCTCTTCTGCGGACAGAATTATCGGATGTCGGAGCTCGAGGGCTCTGTGATCCAAGTGCAATTGAAGAAGACAAAAGGCCAAGCCAAGCGCTTCAACACTAACATGAGGAGGGTTCTAAGCGCGGTTAAGAAATACGATAAAGTTGAGCCCAGGAGGAGCAATGACATACTCGGCGATGTAGGCTATTCTCTCATCTTCTTCGCGAGAGATAAAGAACTCGCTGGAAAACTCGCGGAGGCGCTCCAGGCCGAGGGCGTTGGAGCGGGGGCTCGCGGGACGAAAGCCTCTAGGGACTGGCACATCTATTCCTACTGGGAGCACATACTGGAGCAGAAGACGCCGACCCCTGAAGGCTGTCCGTTTACATGTCCATACTACTTGGGCAAGCTCCCAGCTTACTCACCAGATATGTGCCCTAATACGATTGACCTCGTCGATCGTGCCCTCTACATTTGGATAGATCAGTGGTGGACTGTGGAGGACTGCAGGAATGTCGCGAACGCCATCAACAAGGTCTTTAGTGTATATTGCTAACAGATAGCTTGAACCAATAAATGGCTGTTGTGGATAGTGCTCGTGCTCAA
>Ga0315282_10005231_pt1 | contig 22197 bp, 36 predicted proteins | sample YL17G07_20_MG_FD_203693 | JGI IMG/M metagenome (GOLD analysis project Ga0315282, IMG submission 203693) | Sediment microbial communities from Yellowstone Lake, YNP, Wyoming, USA - YL17G07_20 | ecosystem: Environmental > Aquatic > Freshwater > Lake > Sediment | place: USA: Wyoming | collected... | reverse complement strand
GTTCCCGATTTCGCCATGATACGTTCCATTTCAAGCTGGGCGAAATTCGGCAGACGATTGAAATAAGCCGCAGGCGCATAAGGAACGCTGATCAATACAGTCGAAGAATAAGAAGGAGCTGCACTTGCAATATGGCAGGCTATATTGCCTCCCATCCCTATACCCATGATCGCAACTTTATCGATATTAAATTGATTTCTTAGACCCAAATAATCCAGGAAGCCTTTACCAAAATCATGAATCTGCTGTACGCCGTTGCATGAAGATTTCACTAGGATAGCGCCGGGAGTTTCAATGACAACAAGCGCAAAATGTTTTGCTAATGGAGTGAAACTCAACGCCAATTCTTCTTTTGAAAAAGTACTGCTGCTCACCAGAATCAAAACCGGCCATGGCGGTTTTTTCTCCAAAGGTTTGACTAGAATCGAGGGATACATTTTTGATTCAAACGGAAACCAGAATGTTTCAAAACGCGTGCTTTCTATAGCTGCCTTTTGAAAGGTATCCTCTGCTTTGCTCTCATATTCAGTGATCCAAAACGGTACGCTATCGTAAACATGCGCAAATGTGGCGAAATGCCAGGCCATGGCTGCTTTAAGGCGCAGCTCTGTGGTCATCTGACTTTTTTGAAGCATTTGGTTTTCAAATGATTCAGCCATTTCTGAAAATCGCAACGACCAATCCGGCAATGACCAGATTTCAGAAAGAACTCGCCGTAACTCGTTTTCCGGCAATCCGGCCTGGATCATACGCGCAAAAAGATCGGAAGGAATCGCTTTTGCAGATTTGAAATTAAGAATCTCATCCGCTTTGAACCGATCGTTGAGAAAATGATTGCTCATCATCTTATAGCCAGATGGCTCAGGTAAAGGCTCTCCTTTTGCCACAAGCATCTTTTGGGCGACAGCGCACGCAAAACAAAGAAGGCTGATTAAAAAACCATTGGCGAGGCGACGGAAAGTGATTTTCATTTTTTTCTCATTCCATTGCTTGGCATTCCAATCGAGGCAACATTAATATTTTAAAACAAATTAACATTATTTTATAAAAGCTATGTTAATTTTCCTGGCGAAAAAATTTTTTACTTCATTTTAAAGATCTCTTGAACAAAAATCGACCGGCGAGTAAATTATTAGGGCCGCTGAATAAATACGGACCGTCCAAAAGGAGATTAATCATGGAGCACGAGACGATCCTTGCAAATTTGCATTTACATGCAGTGATGCCGAACATGGCGAAAGTAGCTGTGTACGATCCGGTGGCGCGTGAAATTACCGCGGGCTGGAAAGGTACGGTTCAATTCGCAGTCTTGGGAGGACCTGCAGTCCACCTTGTGTTTGACAACGGAAAGGCGACGGCAGAAAGGGAAAAAGTCACCTGGCCAACGTTAGGTTTTACTTTTGCCACTTGTGCTCAAGCCAACAAAATGTTTACAGGAAAAGGAATAGCAATTCCTATGGTTTGGGGACTGTGGCATCCGATGATGCTAAAAGGTTTTCTCAAGCTGTCAAAACGGCTCGAATTTTATTTAAAACCCGGTCCTCAGACAGTCTCTGATCCGACCAATAAAAAATTCATCGTTGAGTTGATGCTGAATACCATCGTTAATGGAATCGCTATATTGGCCCGTTTGGATCACCACGCGATCCAGTTGGGTCAGACCAGTCCAAGAGGAAGCGTTGAATTCCGCGTGCTTCCGAACGGTCCGGTTATGAATCTGGTGCATATGGGAGACGGCAAATTCACAGCCGCGGAAGGCCCTGCCGTAAAAGCGAGCGCAGTCATGGAATTTAAAGATGTGGATACGGCCTGGGGTGTTTTCAACAACGAATTGGATGCTATGATTTTAATGGGCTTGGGCGATATTCGCATTCGCGGTTTGGTTCCGCTGGTGGATAACGTTTCCGGAATTATGGATATTTTGTCCCGTTATCTGGCATGACAAGGAGTCGCGTCATGAGTGAAACTAAAACATATTCATTCAACAAATCCTTAGAGCTTTTCCGGCGCGCCGGCAAAGTTATTCCCCAAGGTATCTATGGCCATATGACCCCGGCACTCGTGGTCCCGGGATCTTACCCCTATTATGCTGTTCGCGGGCAAGGTTGCCGCTATTGGGATGTCGATGGAAATGAGTTCATCGATTACATGTGCGGATATGGACCTATGGTTTTGGGATATGGCCATCCAAAAGTGGAAGAAGCTGTCGCCGCCCAAAAAGCCAAAGGCAATTGCTTCAATCATCCCAGCGAACGAATGGTGGAACTGGCCGAACTTCTTGTGGATACCATCCCCATGGCCGATTGGGCGGTGTTTGCAAAAAACGGCTCCGACATGACGACTTGGGCCACTCAAGTAGCGCGCGAATATACTCAGCGCAAAAAGATTGTCATGGTCAAGGGCACTTATCATGGCGCCCATGCATGGTGTACTCCAGGCCATGGAGGCATTATCGACGAGGATCGGATTCACATTCATTCATTCACTTGGAACAGGGCGGATCAGCTCGAAGATCTCGTAAACCAATATAAAGGCCAAATAGCCGGCGTGATCATGACACCATATCATCATCCGACCTTCGGCGATTCGGTTTTGCCGGCTCCGGGATTCTGGAACAAAGTCCAGCAAATCTGCAACCGCGAAGGCATCGTTCTGATAATTGATGATGTACGCGCAGGATGGAGACTCGACATCCGCGGGTCCCATGAGTACTTCGGCTTCACTCCGGATTTGGTGACCTTCTGCAAAGCAATGGGCAATACTTACCCGATTTCAGCGACAGTCGGCAAAAAAGAATTGATGAATGCAGCCAGTAAAGTTTTTCTGACCGGCTCTTATTGGAATTCAGCCGTGCCTATGGCTGCCGCAATCGCCACAATTAAGGCTCTCAAAGAAGAAGCCGGTGTTCAAAAAATGATGGAAATGGGCAAGTTGCTTTGTGATGGCTTGATCGAAAGAGGCAAGGCTTACGGTTATGAAATCATCGCCTCCGGACCTTATACAATACCGTTCTACCGTTTTGGAATCGAAGATGATTTTTATCGCCAACAAGTTTGGTGCTCTGAAGTCACAAAACGCGGCTCTTTCTTCCATCCACATCATAATTGGTTCATCTCGGCAGCTCACGATAAAAAAGACATCGCGATGACTTTGGATCATGCAGAAGCCGCTTTTAAAGTGGTTAAAGCTCAGTTCGGAGATTGATTTAAAAAGTAGATTGTCAATCGCTATTCTTATAACGGAGAAGAATCTTTCTTTTTCTTCGCATCCGCCTCTTTGGCTTCAATAGCTCGCAAGATGGCTTCCACAGAGCCACGGCGCTCCAAGAATACGCGGAACTCAGTGTATTCTTTAAAATCGAACAGGCCCCGAACTATGGGTTCAAAAAATAATAGTCCCTGACTTGCGATAAAATTCAACGGACGAATCGATTCCAGAAACATGATTGCCGGCACAGAAAGGCCATATCGCATCACTTTGCCCGCTAACTTTTCAATTATCGCTTGTTCGCGCGGCGTTAAATCATAAAGACCCGATCCTGGTTCTTCTACTGCGAATGCATGAGAAAAAAAACCGCGCAACTTTTTCAACCGGGACATGAAACTTCCTTTTGCTTCAAAAAAGTTACGACTTGGTCTCGATTCCGAGAAAAACGCAGATATATTCCACGAAAGTTTTCCAATCTTGAGGGATGCGAAAAAGGAGACAACAAAACACCATGAGCATCAACATAAAAACTGCAAATTTGGCTCCAGGCTCTTTTTTGGGTTGAAAACGGAGTGCGAATGAAAATGCCGATTTCATCCAAAGTATAATAGGTAGGTAAAAAATAAGATCTCAAAGCGCCAAGCAATACCAAAGCAGAAAAAATTACCCACCCATAATTAGACGAAAAAAGATAAATGGAAATTAGTACGGCAAAAACTAATGAACTGACCAATAGATTCTTTTTCTTTGATTCTACAAGCGGCCATGACCGCCATGTCAGCGATGTTCTGCGGTCTTCTCCCATGAGAAGAAACTCCCTTTCCATCCTTTATCTAGAGGGCAAAAAAGGGAGTGTCAAGATATTATAATTTCCTTTATTGCAAATTCATTATCCACGTTTTAGAAATGGATCGAACAATTTGACCAGAACATCTTTTTCCACTGGTTTCGCAATCACGGCTTCCGCACCTGCATTTAGAAATTTGTTTCGGTTCTCATCAGAGTCATAGCCTGTTATTCCGAAAACTTTAGCATTTTTAATATCTGGGTCTTGCTTGATTTGTTTGCAGACTTCTATGCCGTCCATCCCGGGCATTTTCAAATCCAATAAAACAATGTCCGGTCTGAAACGCGACAACATGCGCGCTGCATCGAAACCGTTGTTAGCTGATTGGATATCAATAGGTGAATAGCTTTCTTCAATGGCAATCTTTAAGAGATTAATAACAATTTTATCGTCATCAACCACCATAACCTTGGGGGTCCATGACTCTTCTTCCGGAAGAGGAAATCCTTTTTTAGTAAGATATTCGAAAATTTCTTTTCTGCGATACCTTCTATGCCCTCCTGGCGTTTTTACGGCACTCAAAAGCCCATCCTGCGACCATTTTCTAACAGTGACAGGCGAGACGCCAAAGAGCTTAGCGACTTCCGCTGGCGTTAAAAGCTCTTTTTTCATTACTCACTCCTATTGAGATGATTAGATAAAAACGATAATATTGATTATTAGCAAATACACTAGCCCTTTCTTTTTTTTTTGTCAAGGCTATTTTTTGGATTTATAAAAGCGATTATCGGAAATCCCACAACTTATAGCCAAAGCAAAATCTAACATTTTACATATTTAGTCAAATAATAAATGTAAGTTTGTTAATATTTAATTTATTTTATCTTTAAATCTATTATAATTAATAAATAACTAAATATAAACTACACTATTGGGGCCTATACAAAATATAATTAATTAATCGACGCAAGCTCTCTAAGCCCTTCCCTTAGGGTAATTTTCGGCACCCACCCTAATTCCTCTTTTGCCCGATGGTTGGAAAATCCATAATCATAATGCAAAATTTTGATTCCCATTACTGTGATGAGCGGGGTTTCCTTTTTACCAATGAAACTGAAAACGGCTTCAGAGGCATAAGCCAGACCGGAAACTATTGGAAAAGGAATATCGAAAACCGGGCCAGGTAATCCATAGATTTCTTGAAGCTCGGAAATCAAATTGGCAAAAGTAATATGTTCATCGCCGACAGCAATGTATACCTTTCCTTTAGGCACATCATGAAATCCTGCTCGACAAAGCAAATCACACAAGTCCCGGATATGGACCAAGCCAATATTGTTTTTCCCTCCATTGCAAGTGAGCAAGCTTTTTTTCGCCATAACTTTTTTTAATTTTGGAATTAGGGCATTGTCGCCAGGACCATATATATAGCCCGGTTGAACAATTACAGCCGGCAAACCCTGCTCAGCGACCATTCGTCGAACCAGCAGTTCTGCTTCTAATTTGCTGGCGCCGTAATGATGCGGACATTTCATCAAGGGCGAAGACTCATTTTCTCCCGCATGGTTTCTCTGTCCGTACACGTCTACAGTCGATAAATATACGACCCTTTTTACCTTGCGATCTAATGCGGATTCCATAAGTCTGCGCGTACCTATCACATTAGATTGATAGAATTCATTCTTTGTTCCCCACTCTCCGACTTTTGCGGCGCAATGAAACAGCACTTCACTATTATCAACAAAACGGTCGAGCTCGCCGTTAACCAAATCGCCTTGAAATATCTGAGCATTAAGCTTTCTAAATTTTTCAACAGATTCCGGTTTTCTCGCCAGAATTCTGACCGAATGTCCTTTTTTCAATAATTCATGCGCCAAATTTGAGCCCACAAACCCGGAGGCGCCGGTCACTGAAACGATCATTCCTGCTCCCCTTTTAACTAATTGAAAAAGCAATATATAAATTTTTCCGAAAAAAAAAGCACGAATAAAAGTCATTAAATCGCAGCGTCTATGCAACCAGCTTACATTTTTATTCTATGGAAATAATAAATTCGGGGAAAAGAAAAATCCGGTAGCTTGGTTTTACTCTTTTATTATCTTTTCAAAACTATCGACTATCGAACGACTGGTCCAAACTCTGGGACCCACATACATTTTGGCTACAACGCCTTGCTTATTGAGAATAAAAGTTTCAGGATATCCGGTAACACCGAATTGTTTTGCACTGATCGTGTTCGGATCATGAAAAACAGGAAATGTAATACCGCGTTCACCCAGAAACTCCGTGACTTTTTCCGGTCCTGTTGAATCTACCGATATGGCGACGATAGTAAAAGGTTTCTCGACCATTTTTTGATATAAGCTTTGGATATCAGATAATTCTTGTCTGCATGGCGCACACCAAGTCGCCCAAAAGTTCAGGAAAACCACCTTGCCTTTGAAATCGCTCAATTTGGCCTTTTTGCCATTTAAAGTAGTCAGTTCGATTTCCGGAGCCGGTTCGCCGACGGATACTTTCCCAATATCGGGACTATGTTTTCCAAAAAGAAAAAAGTACGAGTACAGGGCTGTCGTAAAAGCTATGAACAGGACCCATAATGCAGCTGTCTGTTTAAAACTTGTTGTCAAGACAACTTACCCTAAAAGTAACGAGCACCCGGATCGATCGTCGGAAAGAATATTATTCTTCTGACTTTTCAGTACTCGCATCCTTTTTAGAGGCTGCAGATTCAGCTTGTTTTTTTGTTTTTGGTTTGGGTTCCTCTGAAGCTTTTTTTGTCCTTTTCTTTGGTGCTGCTTTAGATTTTTTGGCTTTCTTTTCGGCTGCTTCTTCGACCGGTAATAGTTCGATCATACTCATTTTTGCGCCGTCACCCAGCCTTGACCCTATTTTTACGATTCGAGTATACCCGCCCGGCCGATCTGCAAAACGGGTCGCCAGTTCGTCAAATAGCTTGGAAACCACTTCTTTATCCCGAATAATTGTCAGGACTTGGCGGCGCAAATGTAAACTTTTCGCCGCTACTGCCTTTTCATCAGCGGTCCCATCAAATGCCCGCGCTCTGCGCGCTAAAGTGATGCACCTTTCAACAACACGCCGGATCTCTTTTGCTTTTTCATCTGTCGTGCGAATGCGCTCATGTTGAAGCAACGACGTCGCCATATTTTTCAACATGGCCCAGCGGTGCGAAGTATTTCTTCCCAGTTTTCGATAATCCTTGCGGTGTCGCATGGTAACATCCTTCAAATCATTTTCGATTATTCTTCCAAGTCCTCTTCATTCTTTTCAGGGATCGGCGGGGGTTGGAAATTATCCAATTTCATGCCCAGGCTAAGCCCCATTCCCGACAAGATTTCTTTTATTTCATTCAACGACTTGCGACCGAAATTTTTTGTCTTGAGCATCTCGGCTTCAGTCTTCTGGACAAGCTCTCCGATATACTTGATGTTTGCATTTTTCAGGCAATTAGCGGAGCGCACAGATAGCTCAAGCTCATCTACGCTGCGATATAGATATTCATTGATCGCAGGAGTCTGCTCGGAGGGCTTGGCGGGGATGATCTCTTCTTCCTCTTCTTCTTCTTCAAAATTGATGAACACATTTAATTGTTCTTTGAGGATCTTGGCGGCTATTGCAACGGCGTCTTCCGGTTTGATGGAGCCATCAGTCCATAGTTCCATGATGAGTCTGTCATAATCGGTTCGCTGACCGACACGAGCGTTGGTCACCTGATAATTTACTTTTATAATAGGGCTGAATGCCGCATCAAGGAAAATGGTTCCGATAGGCGCCTCTTCTCGATCGGTGACATCCTCTGCCGGTTGATATCCTGTACCCAACTTGACTTCCAGTTCCATATCGATTTCCGAATCTTTTCCCAGGGTGGCAATGTGCAGATCCGGATTCAATATTTGAATGGTCGGGTCGGCCTGAATCATTCCGGCAACGACATTGGCTGGTCCTTGGACCTTGAGCCTCATTATCCTGGTCTCATCGGTTTGCATTTCCAGCCGAACTTTTTTCAGATTTAGGATAACGTCCGTCACATCTTCTTTTACACCCGGAATAGTAGTGAATTCGTGCGTTACGCCCTCAATCTGAACTCTCGTTATGGCCGCACCGTAAAGGGTTGAAAGCAGGACACGGCGCAGAGAATTTCCTAATGTCAGACCAAATCCCCTTTCAAGAGGTTCGGCAAAAAACCGGCCATATGTATTAGAAAGGGTCTCCTTTTCGACCGTTAATCGTGAAGGGCGAATAAGGTCCTTCCAAACTTTATACATTCGCGAGCCCCCTGACTTAATGGGTTTATTTTGAGTACAATTCGACAATCAGTTGTTCGTTGATGCCGCCGCCGATATCTTCACGTGATGGATATTGCTTTAATATTGCCCGATATGCATCACGCTGCAATTCTATCCACGACGGCAAACCACGTTGAACAATCAAATCCAATGAATCATTGAGTTTTGAAATCTTTCGACTAATTTCGCACAGCTCGATTACATCACCTTCTCTGACTAAATAACTAGGGATATTCACTTTCTTTCCGTTTACGGTGAAATGGCCATGTCGAACAAGTTGTCTGGCTTCTGCCCGGCTTGTTGCAAAACCAATTCGATATACCAGGTTATCCAGCCTTCTTTCAAGCAGGAGCATGAGGTTTTCGCCTGCAATCCCCCTCTTCCTCTCAGCTTTTTCAAAGAAAAATCGGAACTGGCGCTCTCCTATCCCGTAAATGCGCTTGGCTTTCTGTTTTTCACGAAGTTGAAGGCCGTAATCCGTGTTTTTACTCCGAGACTGCCCGTGCATTCCCGGAGGATATCTACGGCGCTCAAAGGCGCATTTATCGGATAGACATCTCTCTCCTTTCAGATATAGCTTGGCTACCTCACGTCGGCAAAGCCGGCATTTTGAACCATGGTAAACAGCCAATCTCTCCTCCTTTTTATATAAAAACCTTAAATTTCTTTGCGTTAAACTCTTCGTCTCTTGGGTGGGCGACACCCATTGTGCGGGATCGGCGTCACATCACGAATCACAGTGATTTTGAATCCGCTTGCCAGCATCGTGCGAAGCGCCGCTTCGCGCCCGGATCCCGGACCTTTGACAAAAACCGCTAGGCTTTGGACACCGCACTCTTTGGCTTTAGTAATAACATCCTCCGCCGCTTGTTGAGCAGCAAAAGGCGTTGACTTACGGCTGCCTTTGAATCCCACGCTGCCGCACGACGACCAAGCTACAACATTGCCGCCCATATCGGATATCGTAATCATTGTGTTGTTGAAAGTGGATTGGATAAAGGCGATAGCATTGGGAATGTTTTTCTTAACCTTTTTCTTCTTAGTGGTTTTTTTGGCCTGAGCCATGAATCAGCTCCTTTATAATCAATTCAATTACTTTTTACGGCCTAAAATACGGCGAGGCCCTTTTCGCGTACGCGCATTAGTATGCGTTCTCTGTCCTCGGACCGGCAACCCTTTCCGATGCCTTAGTCCTCTATATGTGCCCAGATCCATATATCGTTTGACATTCATGGCGATCTCCTTGCGGAGTTCGCCTTCTACTTTGACTCTGCTGTCGATAATCTTGCGGATGGATGCGACCTCTGTCTCCGAAAGATTTCCAGCTCTGACATCCGGGTTCACTCCGGCCTCTTCGAGAATCTTTCGGCTTGTGGTTTTGCCTATTCCGTAGATATAAGTCAAAGCGGCTTCAATTCTTTTTTCTTTGGGCACATCAACGCCGGAAATACGTGGCACGGCTATTTACCTCCCATCAAGGTCATTCATTTAACCCTGACGTTGCTTGTGTTTGGGGTTTTCGCATTTCACCCGAACAACACCTTTGCGTTTGATAATCTTGCACTTATCACAACGTTTTTTCACCGATGAAGAAACCTTCATGATTTTTTCCTTTCTATTTCAAAACCTGCGGCCGAATTTTAGTTTCATTTCGCTCGAAAGATTATCCGACCCCGGTTTAAATCATACGGGCTTAGTTCGACGGTCACCTTATCTCCAGGCAAAATTTTTATAAAATGCATCCTCATCTTGCCGGAAATATGAGCCAATACAATATGACCGTTATCCAATTGCACACGAAACATCGCATTCGGCAACGGCTCTATTACGGTACCTTCAACCTCTATTGCGTCTTCTTTAGGCATTATAACCGTTCACTCTCCGTATTTATCTCTTCAATCACCCTCATCAAAGTGCAGACAGAACAATCGGACCCGATTCACTGATGGCCACAGAATGCTCGAAATGCGCCGACAACGATCCATCAGCAGTCACCGCAGTCCAGCCATCCTCTTTTATCTTAATTTCCCATCCTCCCGCATTGACCATCGGTTCAATGGCCAGCACCATTCCCGGAGCCAACCGCGGACCCGTTCCTTTTCTGCCGGAATTCGGAACCTGAGGCGGCTCATGCATCTTGGTCCCAATTCCATGCCCTACGAAGTCCCTGACTACAGAAAACCCCGCGGCTTCTACAATGGTTTGCACCGCATGGCCAATATCATAAAGTCTGCCTCCAGGCAATGTAGCACGGATCCCCATGTCCAGCGATTCTTTCGTCACTCTCATCAAACGCATGGCCAGATCGGATACTTTTCCGACAGGAACCGTGATCGCCGCATCACCCACGTAGCCGTCCCAAATAGTGCCGAAATCCAGCGATACGATGTCTCCTTCTGCAAGCCGACGATCCTTACTCGGAATTCCGTGAACGATTTCATCATTGATGCTCACGCACAGCGAAGCCGGAAATCCTTTATAGCCAAGGAAAGCCGGTTTCGCTCCTCTTTTCCTGCATCGTTCTTCTGCGATTTTATCCAAGTGCGCCGTTGTAACTCCTGGTTTAACGTTTTCTTCCACTAAGGCCAATACTTCGGTAACAATCCCATTCGCTTTGCGTAGTTTTTCAATTTCTTCCTCGGTACGCAATTGAATGATCTGTCGATTCAACGATGTCACAGACAACAGATTTTCCGAATCCCATTTTGTATTTCATCCACAGAGCCGACGCCCTCTGCCTGCTTCAATAACCCCTTGTTTTTATAATAATCGATCAAAGGCTGGGTCTGTTTGCGATAAGTTTCCAGCCTTGCTCGAATCGTTGCTTCTTTGTCGTCATCCCGCTGATAAAGTTCACCTTTGCATTTATCGCAAACACCTTTGACCTTTGGCGGCGAAAATTCCTGGTGATACATTGCATTGCAATTCCGACAAGTCCATCGTCCGGCCAGCCTCCTAAGAAGTTCGGCATCGGGAACCTCGATGGAAATGACGTGGTCCAATTCTATTCCCAGTTCGTTTAACATATTTGTCAGTGAATCCGCCTGGGCTACAGTACGTGGAAAGCCATCCAAAATAAAACCTTTTGCGGCATCCGATTTCGAAATTCTCTCTTTGATCAGCCCGACAACAACCTGATCGGGCACCAGTTTGCCGCTATTCATATATTCTTTGGCTTTCAGTCCCAATTCCGTACCTTGCTTGACCGCCCCACGAAGCATATCGCCTGTCGAAATCTGGGGAATTTTCAACTTCTCAATGAGAAGCTGCGCTTGGGTTCCTTTCCCAGCTCCCGGGGGGCCCAGCATTATTAATCTCATACCACCCTCCAACCCGTAATTACCTACGGCCTTTGAACTTCGACTTTCCTAGGAAGCCCTCATAATGTCTCGTGAGCATGTGAGATTCTACTTGAGAGATTGTATCCAGAGCCACACCGACCACTATCAAAAGCGCTGTGCCTCCGAAATAAAACGGGACATTAAATTTTTGGATTAAAATTGTAGGCAACACGCAAATGACCGATACGTAAATAGCTCCCGAGAAAGTTATTCTTGTCAGAATCCTATCTATATAATCCGCAGTCCGCTTTCCGGGACGGATGCCCGGAATATACGCACCTGCTTTTTTCAGATTCTCAGCTACATCAACCGGATTGAATGTGACCGCTGTATAGAAGTAACAGAAGAAAATGATCAGCGCTATGTAAATGACCTCGTATAAAAACCTGCCTGGAGCCAGTTGTTCGCCGATTGCCTGCAATATCGGATGCGAGAAAAATTGAGCGATCGTACTGGGGAACATCATGATCGAGCTTGCGAAAATCGGTGGAATAACGCCCGAAGTATTGATCTTCAACGGCAGATGGGTTGATGTTCCTCCATAAATCCTTCTTCCAACCACTCTTTTAGCGTGTTGAATCGGGATTCGCCTCTGCGCCCTTTCAACATAAATAATCGCACCGACCACACCGACCATCAGCAAAATAATGGGCAAAGAGAAAAGCAGTTGTCGGCTGCCTTCCCTGATTTCCATTCCTACACGGAAAATAGCTATCGGCATACGAGCCACGATACCGCCGAATATAATCAATGAAATTCCGTTGCCGATTCCGAATTCGCTGATCTGTTCGCCAAGCCACATGATGAACGCAGTGCCCGAAGTAAGCGTAATCATGGTCATGAAACGGAAGTAAATTCCCGGGTTGACCACCACGCCTTGACCGAGCATGCCTCGCTCCAGACCGTACGCGATCATGAATCCCTGGAATAAGGAAAGCAGGACAGTGCCATAGCGCGTATATTGAGTGATCTTGCGTCGTCCGACTTCACCTTCTTTTGCCAAGCGTTCCAAATATGGCCATACGACAGTCAATAATTGAAGAATGATGGAAGCCGAAATGTACGGCATGATTCCTAATGCGAATATTGAACCATTCGAAAGCGCTCCGCCTGAAAACATGGAAAACATGCCGAAAATTGTGCCTTGCTGGCTCTCAAAAAAGTGATGAAGCGCCGCGCCATTGATTCCCGGGGTCGGGATTGCGCAACCGATACGATAAACGGCCAGCAAAAGAAAACTGAAGATCACTCTTCTCTTTAGTTCGGGAATTTTAAATATATTTGCAAAGGCTGCAAACACTGTATTGACCTTACAACCTTTCCAGTGAACCGCCGGCGTTGGCGATCTTCTGCGACGCTGTACGGCTCCAAGCATGCGCTTTTACCGTAAGCGAAACCCCGATCTCCCCGTCAGCAAGAATCTTCACTTTTTCGCGGCTATTTTTTATTAGCCCTGCCTCAACCATTTTTCCCAAATCAACTAATGTTCCGGCAGGAAACACAGCCAAATCACCGACTTTCACGAGTTGGTAGAACTCCTTGTGCAGGCTCCGGAATCCGCGTTTGGGAATCCTGCGCTGAAGCGGCATCTGGCCGCCTTCAAATCCCAGTTTTTTTGTGCCGCCGGAACGCGCGCGCTGGCCTTTATGTCCCTTTCCGGCAGTGCCGCCATGTCCGGAACCTTGGCCGCGGCCGATTCTTTTGCGATTTTTTTTCGCACCGGCAGGCGGTTTAAGGTTGGAGAGGGTAATCATTCCTCCACCTCCTTGACAGTTACCAGATGCATAATTTTTTTGACCATGCCGCGGATTTGCGGAATATTCGGCTGGACCACGGTCTGGTGCATATGGCGCAACCCAAGGGTTCTGAGAATCACCCTCTGTTTTTGTGGCCGACCAATAATACTATGCACTTGTGTGATAGCCAGTTTATTCGTCGCCATGGTTTTCCTCCTTGCCGGACTTCAACATTACACTTCCTCGACTGATCGGTGCTCCAACCGCTTGCGATATTCAGATGGATCCATAAGCATTTTCAGGGCTTCAACGCACGCCTTGACCATATTGTGTGGGTTCCGGTTGCCCAGACTTTTCGCAAGAATGTTGGAAATCCCGGCACTTTCAACAACAGCACGAACCGGGCCGCCTGCAATCACGCCGGTACCTTCCGATGCCGGCTTTAGGAGAACTTTGCCCGAGCCGAAATGGCCGGTCACTTCATGAGGGATGGTCTTGTTCACAATCGGCACTTTGAACATATTCTTTTTGGCTTTTTCAATGCCCTTCCGGATCGCATCCGGCACTTCAGCAGCCTTGCCCAAAGCAATGCCGACCCGACCTTTTCCATCACCAACCACTACCAAGGCGGAGAAGTGAAAACGTCTGCCGCCTTTCACGACTTTCGCGACACGGTTGATATGGATGACCTTGTCGATGAGTTCCGGGGATTCGGAATCCCTACGTTCCTTGTCAACGCCATATTCGGACACTATACATCCCCCTTAAAACTGTAGACCGCCTTCACGAGCGCCATCGGCGAGAGCTTTAACTCTGCCATGGTAAAGATAACCGTTGCGATCAAAGGTTACGAGTTTATAGTTTTTGGCCAACAGCTTCTTTGCGATCAGGAGACCCACATTTTTTGCTGAATTGATTTTTCCTTTTCCATCAGGCCGAACATATTCTTTATCTAAAGTGCTTGCCTGAGTAATGGTTTTTCCAGTCTCGTCATCGATTGCCTGCACATAAATATGTCTGGCGGATCTGAACACACAAAGACGCGGCCTGTCTGGTGTTCCGCGAACTTTTGTGCGAACCCTTCTTTTTCGTTTTTGTCTGCCATCAAGTTTTTGCTTTTTATACGTCAACACGGCCAAAGCCTCCTTACGATTGCCTTATTTTGCACCGGCCTTGCCGACCTTCCGGCGGATTCGCTCGTTAGCGTATTGTATTCCTTTTCCTTTATAAGGTTCCGGAGGTCTGATACTGCGAATATCCGAAGCAAATTGTCCCAGAGTCTGCCGATCTATTCCTTCGAGAATTATCCGGGTGTTTTTGTCTTCCGTCTTAACCTCTATCCCTTTAGGAATCGGCATATCCACGGGATTTGAAAATCCGACCGTCACAAAGAGAGCATCTCCTTTTTTTTCAGCCTTGAAACCCACTCCATTGATTACCAACTCTTTGCGATATCCTGTTGTAACGCCTCGTATCATGTTGACGATCAACGCCCTGTTCAAGCCGTGAAGCGCTTTCATTTTTGTTTCATCGTTTTTGCGAATCACATGGAGATTTTTATTCTCCTGCTTCACCTCAATACCTTCATTGACACGATGCGATAACGTGCCTTTCGGGCCGGTAATCGAAACCACTCCCTCGTGGATCTTCACCTTTATATTATCAGCCAAGGCGATCGGTTTTTTACCCACACGACTCATAATATACTCCTGCGTAAACTACCAAACTCTGCAAAGCAGCTCGCCGCCGACATGCTTTTCACGGGCTTCTTCATCAGCCATTACGCCTTTTGGCGTGCTGAGAATAGAGATACCCATGCCGCCCAGTACTTTCGGAATAGCGTCGGCTTTGATGTAGTGCCGAAGCCCGGGCCTGCTCACACGCTCGATCTGCTGAATAATAGGTTTCCGATTTTGATCATACCGTAGAAAGATGCGCAAAACACCTTGCTTGTCGTCCTCGATAACCTTGTAATTTTTAACATAGCCTTTATCCTTCAAGATTTTGGCAATGCTTTCTTTCATAGTGGAGCCGGGCATATCCACGAACTCATGTTTAGCCTTGTTCGCATTGCGGATCTTGGTGAACATATCCGCCAATGGATCGGTCATTACCATATCAAGCAACTCCTTTGCATTCTTGTTCCGCCGGAAAACATGGTCACCAACTGGATTTGACCACGCCCGGCAATTCGCCGGATAAAGCCAATTTCCTCAAACAAAGCCTGCACATTGCAAACCTGCGATGAAATCCTCTTGCTCTGCCGCATATCGGACAACGATGATATCCTCGCACCTTAAACTTCGGAGCGCGTTGCGATTTGAGCATCAAAGATTTTCTTGCCATCGACTTATGCCTCCTTTAACGACCCCGAAACGGCATACCCAGATGCCTCAAAAGTGCAAGCCCTTCTTCATCTGTTTTCGCCGTAGTGCAAATGGTGATATTCATGCCCTTGATCTTGTCGATCTTGTCATAATTAATTTCAGGAAAAATGATCTGCTCTCGTATCCCCATCGTATAATTGCCTCTTCCATCGAAAGCCTTGTCGGAAACTCCGCGAAAGTCGCGAACCCTGGGCAATGCCAGAGACATGAAACGATCAAGAAATTCGAACATCCTATCTTTGCGCAACGTCACTTTTGCTCCGATGGACATGCCTTCACGGAGTTTGAAATTTGCAATGGATTTTCTAGCTCGAGTGATCACGGCTTTTTGCCCTGTGATAGCCGCCAGCTCCTCGCCGGCCGATTCTAAAATCTTCTGATTGCTTATGGCCTCACCCAAGCCCAAATTCAAAGTGACTTTCGTCAATCTGGGGACTTGCATGATGTTTGAATAATTGAATTCCTTCATCAATGCAGGAACCACTGTCTTTAAATAAAATTCTTTCAGCCTTGGAGCCACGTCGACCTCCAGCTATTAATGATCCAAGATTTCATCGCATTTTCGGCAAGCGCGAACCTTTGAGCCGTCCTCCAAAATGATCGCTTTTACTCTTGTCGGCCGATCGCATTTTGGGCACACAATCATGACGTTAGAGGCATGGATAGCGCCCTCTTTCTCGACGATTCCGCCTTGCCTATTGGTCTTTCCCGGCCGAGTATGCCTTTTAATGACATTCATCTTTTCAACTATTATTCTTCCATCTTCGCGAAGCACCCTTAGCACTTTTCCGCGTTTGGTTTTGCTTTCAACGTTTCCGCGTTCTTTACCGGCGATAATATGAACGATGTCGCCTTTTTTGATATGGAAAGAAGCTAAGGCATTTTTTTTAGCTTTGGCCTCTCTGTCCATCATTAATCTCCTTTATAATCTCTATAGAACTTCGGGGGCGAGAGAAATTATCTTCATGAATTTCTTTGCCCTCAGCTCTCTTGCAACGGGCCCGAAAATACGAGTTCCGATGGGCTCAAACTGGTTGTTTATCAAAACAGCAGAGTTTTCATCGAACCGAATATAGCTGCCGTCAGGTCTGGCCACTTCTTTGGCTGTGCGCACTACAACGGCTTTTGCCACATCGCCTTTTTTAACTTTGGCGCCGGGTACGGCTTCCTTGATGGAGACGATAATCACATCACCCACCTTCGCGTACCTGCGGCGCGTTCCGCCCAATACCTTGATGCACATCAGCTTCTTTGCGCCTGAATTATCGGCCACACTGAGTAAAGTTTGCATCTGGATCATGACAATGCTCCCTTATACACTGGCTCGTTCAATTATCCTTAATACGCGCCAACGTTTTTCCCGAGAAAGTGGCCTGGATTCCTGAATCACAACGCGGTCGCCCAATTTGCACTCGTTCCTTTCGTCATGCACCTTGTAATTTTTAAATTTTTTGACGACTTTTTTATATTTAGAATGCTGAACGAGCGAATCCACACGGACAATCACGGTTTTGTCCATTTTGTCGCTGGTGACAATGCCCGCCATTTTTTTGCGACTGCCCCTTTGGTCTGCCGCCATGGATTTACTCCTTAGCGCCCTGCCATGATCTGGCGGGCTCGAATTTCCGTTTTTACTCTGGCTACATCTTTGCGGATTTGTTTGATCCGCGCAGTATTTTCCAGCTGACCGGTGAAGAACTGAAACCTCAGATTGAACATCTCTTGTTTTAGCTGGTCAACTTTGGTGGTCAGTTCATCATCAGACAGATCGTGAACTTCTTTGGCCTTCATATTTCTTCCTCCCGAACCACAATCTTCGTTCTGATGGGGAGCTTGTGAGCCGCCAACGTCAATGCTTCAACGGCCACTTTTTCATTTACGCCTTCCATTTCATAAAGTATGCGGCCCGGTTTCACCACTGCCACCCATTCTTCGGGATTTCCTTTTCCTTTTCCCATACGAGTTTCCGCAGGCTTTTTGCTGATCGGTTTATCCGGAAATACCCTGATCCAGATCCGACCGCCGCGTTTGATTGCCCGAGTGATGGCGATGCGGGCGGCCTCGATTTGCCGAGCGCTGATCCAACCGCAGGAGAGCGCCTGAAGACCGTATTCGCCGAAATTCAGCGAACTCCCGCGATAGGATTCTCCACGCCTCTTGCCTTTCATTTGCTTCCGATATTTTGTTCTGCTTGGCATTAACATCGTTGCGCCCCTTCTTCCGCCGTCATGTTATTTCGGGATTTCCGCTTCGCCGTGATAGACCCACACCTTGACACCGATAATGCCGTACGTTGTTTTGGATTCAGCCAAACCGTAATCTATATCCGCGCGCAGCGTATGCAGAGGAACGCGGCCCTCGCGGTACCATTCGCTTCTGGACATCTCAGCGCCTCCGAGCCTTCCGGAGCACGCGATCTTAATTCCCTTGGCGCCCAATTTCAGAGCCGCATTAACGGCTTTTTTCATGGCCCTTCTGAATGCGATGCGACGTTCCAGTTGCTGCGCCACGTTCTCGGCAATCAACTGAGCATCCAAATCGGGCCTGCGAATTTCCTGAATCTTTATGTATACCTCGCGCCCGACCATATCCTGGAGTTCTTTCCGCAAGGTTTCCACTTCGGAGCCTTTTTTTCCGATAATCATGCCGGGGCGGGCCGTATGGATCACGATGGTGGCTTTGTTGGCCGTACGCTCGATCTCAATCTTAGAGATGGCTGCATTAGCGAGTTTTTGCTTGATGTAAGCCCGCATGCGCAAATCTTCATGAAGCAGCTTCGCATAGTCCTTTTGTGCAAACCACTTTGAGTTCCATTCTTTTATGATGCCCAGCCGCAAGCCGATTGGATTTGTCTTTTGTCCCATGTTTTTACCTCCCGGTCTCGCGTTCGGCCAAGACAACCGTTACATGGCAGGATCGCTTTAAGATGCGGTTCGCCCGACCCATGCCTCTTGTCATGATTCGTTTCAATGTAGGCCCCTGATTGATAAAAATTTCTTTGACGAATAAATTATCGACATTGAGTTTTGCATTGGTGTTCGCATTGGCTACAGCGGAGTTCAGAATTTTCAAAAGCATCGGGGCGCATCCTTTTGGACAAAAGCGGAGCATACCCCTGGCTTCCTCCACATCCTTGCCGCGAATCATATCCGCAACAAGCATAGCCTTCGAACTGGAGAATTTTAAAAACCGGCCTTTGGAAATCGCTTCCATGGCTATTTGCCTTTCCTGTCACCCGCGTGACCGTGGAACGTTCGGGTGGGAGCGAATTCGCCCAGCTTGTGTCCGACCATATTCTCGGTCACAAACACTGGGATGAACTTTTTTCCGTTGTGGACCGCAAAGGTAAGACCCACGAATTCCGGGGTAACGGTTGATCTGCGAGACCATGTCTGAATGATTTGCTTATTTCCTGTCTCGCGTGCTCTCACGACCTTTTCGATCAAGTGATTATCCACAAATGGACCTTTTTTAAGCGAACGAGCCATTCTTCAAGCTCCTTACTTACGCCGACGAACAATGTACTTATCAGTAGCTTTGTTGCTTCTGGTTTTATATCCTTTTGTTGGCACACCCCAAGGAGTGACCGGATGGCGGCCGCCGGATGTTTTCCCTTCGCCGCCGCCGTGCGGATGGTCGATGGGGTTCATAGCGACACCGCGCGTATTGCCGCGCACACCCATCCATCTTGACCGACCTGCTTTTCCAATACTGATACTCTCGGCCTCAAGGTTGCCCACCTGTCCTACGGTGGCCCAGCATTCTTCACGAACTTTCCTCATTTCTCCTGACGGCAACCGTAAGACGGCATAATTGTTTTCCTTGGCCAATAATTGAACGTAAGAACCAGCCGATCGTGCGATCTGCCCGCCTTTGCCGACCTTTATTTCGACATTATGAACAAAAGTGCCTTCCGGGATGGATTTCAGCGGCAGCGCATTGCCCGGTTTGATATCCGCTTTTTCGCTGGCAACCACTTTATCGCCTATTTTGATATCCAAAGGAGCGAGAATATATCGTTTCTCGCCGTCCGCATAATGAAGCAGACAAATACGGCAGTTGCGGTTCGGATCATATTCGATTGTGGCTACTTTTGCGGTTATATTTTTTTTATCCCGCTTGAAATCGACGACTCTGTATCTGCGTTTATGGCCGCCGCCTCTATGCCACGAAGTGATCCGACCCAGGTTGTTGCGGCCTCCGGATTTTTTAATCGGAGCGAGCAATGATTTTTCAGGTTCCTTCGTCGAGAGTTCCTCGAAAGTGTAGCCCGTCATTTGCCGCCGTCCAGGGCTTGTCGGTTTATAGCTTTTAATACCCATGGTTTCCTCGCTTGCCTTGCACCATACCGGTTATGCGCCCTCAAAGAAGTCTATGGTCTGGCCTTCAGCCAGTTTTACTATCGCTTTTTTCCAATTGGATTGCTTACCCTCGTGACGCCCGGTCCGTTTGGGCTTTCCCGGAATAATCATTGTCGTCACATCCACGACCTTCACATCGAATAATTCTTCAATGGCCTTGGCGATTTCTACCTTGTTGGCATGTATGGCCACCTCGAAAACAAGGTGATTGCTCGCTTCTTTAGCCAGGTTCGCTTTTTCAGTAATCACCGGCCTTTTAATGATCTGATGAGGCTCATTCATTGTCCGAACCTTTCTTCGATCCGCTTGCACGCTTCCTTGGTCAACACGAGATGTTCGTACTTCAGGATGTCATAAACATTCAGACCCTCTACCGGAAGCACTTTGACCGATGAGATATTCCTTGAAACTCTTAATAAAACTTCGTCTTTTTCTTCGATTACAAACAGCGCTGTTTTGACGCCCAGATTGTCGCACATGGCGGCAAACAACTTTGTTTTGGGTTCATCCAATTTAATCTGATCCAAAACAATAAGAAATCCTTCGGAAGCTTTCATTGATAAAGCCGAGATAATGGCTGCTTTGCGGACTTTTTTCGGAACATTGTAGCTATAATCGCGCGGTTTTGGTCCAAACATCGTTCCGCCGCCGACTCGAATCGACGATCGTGCGTTTCCGGCGCGTGCGCGACCCGTACCCTTCTGTCTAAAAAGTTTGGCGCCTGAAAAAGCGACTTCAGAACGGGTTTTAGTGGAAGCAGTTCCAGATCTGCGTTTCGCCATTTGGCTTCTCACGATTTCCCAGAAAAGATGATCCTTCACCTCAGCCGCGAAAACCTTATCCGAAGCGCTTAGTTGTTCCACCGGCTTATTCTGCATATTAATAACAGGAAGTATCGGCATAGCGATCTCCTTATGCTCTTGTACTAGGGCGAATGGTTACCAAATTGTTCCGCGCTCCGGGTACGGCCCCTTCAACGAAAATAAGGTGCTTTTCGGGGTCTACAGCATGAATACGAAGGCCTATTATGGTGACATTTCTATTACCCATATGCCCTGGCATTCTTTTACCTTTAAGAACCCTCGATGGAAAAGCGGAACTGCCGATGGATCCTGGCGGCCGAACATTTTTTGACCCGTGGGTTTCGGGGCCGCGTGTGAATTTATGACGTTTCACTGTGCCCTGAAATCCTTTGCCTTTGCTTCGTCCGATGATATCCACTCGCTGGCCGGGCTTGAAAGCATCCACTGTCAGGGCCTGACCCACCTGATAAGAAGTGGAACTGCTGACCCTGAACTCGCAAAGTTCCTTATAAAACACTTTTCCTTTGAGATGCTTTTTAAAATGCCCCACATTGGGTTTATTGAGTTTATGAGCCGGCACCTCTACAAACCCGACTTGTATCGCCTCGTATCCCTCTTGATTTGAAGTCTTGCAGCGCACAACCATTCCGGGTTCGCAGCTAAGGACTGTAAGGCCCACGAGATGTCCTGCTTCATCAAAGGCCTGGGTCATGCCGAGCTTACGACCCATGATCCCCACTCTGTCGATGTTCTGTTTCATAGCATCGCCTCTAGATCAATTTGATGTCCACGTCCACACCCGGGGACAATTCGAGTTTTCCCATCGCATCCATCGTGGCCTGAGTAGAGTCATAAATCTCGATCAGCCTTTTATGAGTGCGAATCTCAAATTGTTCCCTGCTTTTCTTATCCACATGCGGACTGCGCAATACACAGAACTTCTCGATCTTGGTCGGCAGCGGAATCGGTCCGGAGACCTTTGCACCCGTTCTCTTTGCCGTTTCGGCTATTTCTTTTGCCGATTTATCAAGAAGTTTGTGGTCATAAGCCTTAAGGCGAATTCTGATCTTCTGGTTCTCCATGTTTTAATTCCTACTTTATTATTTCAGTAATGACGCCGGCTCCGACGGTGCGGCCGCCCTCGCGAATCGCAAAGCGCAGCTCCTTCTCCATCGCAATCGGCGTGATCAGTTCCACCTTCATGTTGACGTTCTCGCCGGGCATCACCATCTCCACGCCCTCCGGCAACGTCACCACTCCCGTCACAT